>WNGJ01004730.1_pt1 | contig 14208 bp, 14 predicted proteins | sample 5400611 | NCBI WGS metagenome assembly WNGJ01 (sample SAMN13153375, study PRJNA577476) | soil metagenome | isolation source: 40 cm soil or saprolite under Garry oak tree replicate 1 | place: USA:California | collected 2016-06-15 | reverse complement strand
GAGCTATCAAGTTCATGTATTGCACTCCGGAAAGGTTCGATCCCAGCATGGTACGTCAGGCCGAAGTGGAAGAGATCACCCGAGCAAGGCCTGCGTACTTGGTGGTCGACGAAGCGCATTGCATCGACCGCTGGGGCAAGGACTTCCGCCCGAACTACAGCAAGTTGGGAGCGGTCCGCAAGATCCTCGGCAGTCCACCGGTGCTCGCGTTCACCGCCACGGCGGGAGTCGAGAGCCAGCGACGAATTCTGGAATCGCTCGGGGTACCAAAGGCTCGCGTCGTGGTGACCGGGGTAAACCGGCCCAACATCAAGCTTGCGCGGCTGGACAATGTGAAGGACGAGGAGCGGTATCGGGTGACCAAGTATCTCCTCGAGGCGATGCCGGGCGGTCGGGCCATGTTGTTTGTGCCTACCGTAAAGACCGGCGGGCAGGTCCAAGATGGTCTTCGCTTGCTAGGGCTAGAGCTTCCCTTTTTTCATGCGAAATTCGGTACCGTCAACGACCGCGACATGCTGTTGGGTCGGTTCACAGGCCGCATCTCGCCACCCGCGAATGTTGTCATCTGCACCAACGCCTTCGGGATGGGACTCGACTTACCGGATGTCCGGCTCGTCGTTCACTGGCAGCATCCTGCATCTGTGGAAGACTACCTTCAGGAATTCGGCCGCGCAGGCCGAGATGGCAACCCCTCTGTCGCGGTTTTGTTCACCGGAGAGAAAGACGAGGGCTTACTCAGGTTCATGGCCGAGAAGACGGTCGAGTTGGCGGACATCGACGCCGAGTCCAAGACGCAAACGCTCAAGAGTAAGTACAGGGCCATCGAGCAGATGCGAAAGGCAGCGACTTCGAGAGAAGTTTGCTTTCGCAGTGCGATCGTCCAGTACTTCGGGGAAGCCCTGTCGCCTAAGAAGCCCACCCTGGCAGTCAGGCTCGCGGAATGGATCTTCTCGCGGTCGGCCCGTGTCCGACGAACGAGACTCTGCTGCGATCGGTGCGATCGGGTACGCGTGGATAACGTCATCGATTGGGCGGTCCGCGTTTTTGCCTCGGCACCGTAAGTGACAACCTCACTTGGCTGCTGGCTAACGTTGCTTGCAGCAGTCGGGCGAGCTATTGACGGCGGCGGCTGCGCCGCCGCTTTTATGTGTTCGCCCGCAGCTGAAGCTCGGCGTTAGGCGGCAACCCCCCACGCTCAGATGGCAACCCACCTCGCGCTAACCCGGGCAGCGCTGGACGCCCAATTCGGCCGTTTCGGGGAGACTGGAATGGCCTTCCAAATTGCAAGGGCTCAATTGCCCAGGTGGCGCGCACTGGGCCTCGTGCTCGTGCTGTCGGATGGACGAATCCTGCCGTATCAGTCGTTGGACGAGGACTACGCGACCGTCTCAGATTGGTTGAGGATCAACCTCGAGACACCTTCAGAGGTTCGGTACCTCAATGCTCTAGAAACCCAATCCGTGTTCTCCGATAGGGCCGCTGCCCTGGCAGCATTGGCGCGAGTGGAGCTGCCTCCTGGGTACTTGCCTACTCCCGGTGCAGTGCCATTGATCGCGACCGTGACCGCGGCGTCATCGGTCACAATGTATAGGTACTGCTGGACCGCTATTGATCCGGCGTTCAATGGGACTACCCTATCCCTGGGCGCATGCCTCACATCGACCCTGGATCAACTCCTGGCAAATACAGGTTTCGGAGCCGTTGGTCGGTACGCGCTTCCCATTCCCGCGCCAGCGGTTTACGTCTTTCAGTACCAACTTCCGGCCGGTACGGTTATGAGAGTTGGAACGGTCTCGCCGATGTTTGGGCAGTCGGGCGGCGGAGTGGAGGCGAAACTCGATTCCATTCCGCCGGGTAGCGGCGTGGTACAGAGCGGCCGCATGCAGATCGCGGCTCTTTGATGGACGCGTTTGCCGCCTAGCACCTTGCTCGAGGCGCCAAGTTTGACCGAGCAGCATCCCATTCGTAACGGTGTCATCGCAACCGTCGTGGGCGGCGTGATCCTAGCTGCCCTCGGCTTGCTTTGGCCTCCAGCCAGGCGTGTGCTTCAGGCGCTCTGGCACTTCCTCACCGCGACGGTCCCAGTCCCAGTGTGGCTAGTCGGCATCCTCCTGTTGGTAGCAGGTGTCGTGAGCGCGGGTTTGATTCGCTCTCGTCTCGGCCTCGCCCATCACACACCCTTGAAACCGACGGCCGCCAGCGCTACCTCGGAGCTCGAGACTCAGGTACTGAAGCGGCTCGTCAAAGCAGACGGCGCTCCCGTGCCACACCGAATGCTACTCAGAGCTACGGGGGCGTCCCAACTTCGTCTCCAAGCGGCGCTTGATAATCTTGAGTCCCTCCAGATCGTGGAAGTACAGGAGGAGATAGACACCGAGGAGCTTGAAGTATTCCTCACCGCAAAGGGCCGACAGCATGTCGTCGAGCGCGGGCTCGCGTAGCTTGACTCTGCTAGAGCCCGGCGTTCTAGAATGGGTGCCGAAAGCCACGCTAGCCACGTACCCATGAACGCGTTCATCGACCCGCGAGGCGCTCTCGCCCCTGATGCAAACAAGCCACCTGCGCGCACAGCAATGGAGCTGGGGGAGCTTGCGGAACTGCACCAGCTGTGCCGCGCCGGACGCCTCTACGACGTGGAACGCTGGATTCGGGTCGGTCGTCCGATTCAGATGGCTGAAGGAACGCTCGTCAAACGGGTGCGAGTGACTTCCGCCCTCGAGATTGCTGTGCAGTCGGGAAATCATGCCTTGGCTTTCCTGCTCCTGTCAAACGGATACGATCCGAACCAAGAGTTGCGCTGTCCGCTCGATCTGGCGCTCCGGACCCGGCGATTTGATGTTGTGAGTCTCCTTCTCGAGTGGGGAGCTGATCCGCAGCGCGTCGACCTCAGCGACCTGTTCGACACATACAATTCCGACCTGTTCTCGCGGTTTCAGGATCTTGGCGTCGATCTTACAGCTGGTCACGCGCTCGCTGAAGCGCTTGCGTACCACACGAGCAACCGGCCGCTCTTCGGATTCGCGAAGCGGCACCGGGAGAGCAACCCAAAGATCCAAGCGGAGCTCAACATCGCGCTGATCCACCACGTTTACGAGGAGAACGAAAAAGGCATCCAGTTATCTCTTTGGGCAGGAGCAGACGCCCATGCACCTGCGCTCAACCTCCACTACTGGCGGGGCTCCTCTAGTGGAGACGGCGGCGAGGACGACAGTGCCTGGGTAGGTGAGAGCGCCATTTACGAAGCATGCCGAGGCGGCAATGCGGCGATCGTCAAGCGGCTTCGTCCGAATCCCGCGAGTGATGACTTCGACAGGCTCTATCAAACAGCAAGCAGCCGAGCCGTGATAGATGTTCTGGCTGAGCAAGCGCTTCCGAAGGACCCGGAAGCATTGATCCAGCACCAGATGTGGTGGGCAACGTTCGACCACAACGGGCATTGGAGATCAATCGAAGTACTCCGGCGTTTGTTTGAGATTGGTGTGCGGTGGACGCAGAGCTCTGCGGATGGTCTCGCAGGGTTTCGACGGTCCCTCCTCAAGACCTCTGACGCCGTTTTCGTCGACCTCATGAAGCTCCTGGCGACCGCAGATCATTGCTCCTCAGATCTCCTGAAGGAGATTGCGCGAACGCCGAGTGTACGCGCGCGAATGACAAAGGTTGGGTTTGTGCCTCCATCTGAGAATGATCCGAACCGCTACAAGCAACTTCGGCCGACTCGATCGCGCGAAGTCCTCAAGAAGTTCGGCGTAGACTTACCTAAACCGCACAAGACACCCGCGCCTCCTCCGAGCTCGGTGTCGCTCGGCCACGGGCGCGCCGACGGTCCCGAAATCAAGTTGGATCGTACTCAGCTCTTTGCCCGTGTTTGGTCCCAACCCGTCGCAAAGCTCGCACAAGAGTGGGGCCTTTCGGGACCAGGGTTGAAGAAGATCTGCCGTCGAATGCAGGTCCCGGTGCCGCCACGCGGTTACTGGGCGAAACTGAGGGCCGGGCACCGCGCCCGTCGACCGCATCTCCCCAGTCTACCCGCGGGCGCTGAGCCAGAAACCACCCAGGCGCGATGAGACGCCGCGGGCGCGAGCACTCATCATTTGTGACACATGCGTACTGAAACGGCCCTGACTGACCTCTTGCCGGAGTTCCGCGCCGCACTCCAAGAGGCCCGAAGCGAGTATGGCTGGGATCAACAGAAGGTGCAACTCATCGTCGGACGCGCCTACGCCTTTCTTGGGCCATTCGTCTCAGCGCACATTCAGCGCGGATCTTCTGTCTTGGGCGCCAAGGAGAGCGAGTTCTTGGTTGTAGAGTTCAACCCACCCACTGCACGAGACCTGACAGCGGCGGAAGAGGCCTACCAGCGAGCGTGTGAGCTCGCCAACTCCGGGAACGTGCGCGGCGCGCTCACTCTCCTGCAGGAGGTCGTCCGCGTTTTCCCAGAGGTAGCGAAGTACCACCGCAACCTTGGCCAGGCGCACCTTGAACTCGGTCACCTCGATGAGGCGGAAGACGAGTTCCTGCGCGCACTGGCGCTTGATTCCCGCGACATCGCCGCGCTCATCATGCTCGGGAATCACTATCAGGCGCGTAGTGCACCCGAGAAGGCGGTTCCTCTTTATCGCCGCGCCATCGAGCTCCAGCCTGATGTCTTGGCGTTCACCAACCTCGGGGCGGCACTCGGCAAGCTGGGAGACCTTGATGGGGCGGTTGACGCCTTCCGGCAGGCGCTCAAGCTTGACCCTGGCTTCGCGAACGCGAACGTCGGTTTGCAAACGGCGTTGTCGCAGAAGCTCAGGAAGTGAACCCAGGGACGGGAGTCTCACCGTGGACAGCCTCAGCGAGATCATAGCGGCCATCGTCGCGTTTCGAGACGCCCGGGATTGGGCGCAGTTCCACACGCCCCGCAATCTGGCTGCTGCCTTGGCCGTTGAGGCCGCCGAGCTGCAGGAGGTCATGCTGTGGAAGGCCGATCAACAAGTGGACGCGCTCCTGGCAGATCCCAAGGGGCGCCAAGAAGTACAGCAGGAGCTCGGCGACGTGTTGATTTTCGCTCTGTTACTCTCGCAGGCGTGTGGAATCGACCCACTAAAGGCTGTTCAGCAGAAGCTCGCGATCAACGCGGCGAAGTACCCAGTGGAGAAAGCCCGCGGCGTCTCCACGAAATACACCGACCTCTAGGTCTATGCGCCTGTACGAGGGCTCGATCGGGCAGTTCCGCGAGGATGTGCTCCACAGCCGCATCGCCGACAAGGTGGCCGCGGCCTTCAGTGAGTACTACCACCGTGCCGCCGGCAGGACCGAAGTAGGGGCTTGGCAGCAGTCATTCAATTTCCTCAACAATTCGTTCGAAATCGCCGGTCTCGGCGACAATCGCATCATCATCGAGTACGAACTTCCGTACTCATCTCGCCGCATCGATGCCCTCCTGTTCGGGCAGAGTCAGCAGGGCAACGACGGCGTGGTATTGATCGAGCTGAAGCAGTGGTCGAATGAGGGGGTGGCGGACGCGGAGGCCGAAGGCAACGTCAGAGTCCGCTTTGCGTCCGGCGTCAGCGAAGTCGCGCACCCCTCGTGGCAGGTCCAGGGTTACCACTTCGATCTGCTGGACTTTCTGCACGTCTTCCAGGACAGTGCTGCGCCCACACTGAGTTCGTGCGCGTACTGCCACAACTACGCTCGGCTCAAAGAGCCGCAGATCCTCTTTGCTCCAAAGTTCCAGAAGGGGCTAGACGTGTTTCCGGTTTTCGCGAAGGAGGACGTCGAAGCGCTCGGTACCTATCTCCAGGTGCGGCTGTCTGGCGGTGCGGGGATGGAGGTCTTCAATCGGTTCATCCACAGCACAATCAGACCGTCCAAGAAGCTCCTCGACCACACCGGCGACATGATCAACGAGCGACAGATCTTCACACTGATCGACGACCAGATCGCCGCCTATAACGCGGTCATGCATCGCGCAAGAGAATTGGCGCGCAGGCAACGGAAGTCGGTCGTGATCGTGAAAGGAGGCCCGGGCACCGGCAAGTCGGTCATCGCGCTGGAGGTGATGGGTAGCCTGCTCCGTCAGGGGCGCACCGTCATGCACGCGACAGGTTCGTCGGCGTTTACGAACACCCTGCGCAAGATCGTTGGACCGCGCGCCCGGGCACTCTTCAAATTCTTCAACAGCTTCATCGGTGCTCCCGAGAACGCCTTCGACGTCCTCGTCGCCGACGAGGCACATCGCATCCGTGAGACGAGCAACAATCGGTATACGCGGCGCGACAATCGGTCGAGGATGCCGCAGATCGACGAACTTCTGAACGTGGCCCGCCTTTGCGTCTTTTTCATCGATGAACAGCAGATCGTCCGGCCGAATGAGGTTGGCAGCGTCGACCTGATTCGAAGTGCCGCGACAGAGGCCGGCGTGGCGGACGGGGATATCGCCGAGTTTGAGCTGAAGACGCAGTTCCGGTGCTCGGGCTCGGACGCCTATCTCCAGTGGCTCGACAATACACTGGCCATTCGGCCGACAGAATTTCCAAGATTCGACCCCAGAATGGAATTCCGGATCTTTGACGATCCGGTGTCGATGATGACAGAGGTCAGGGCCAGGAATGCAGAGACGAAGAATTCCGCTCGGATAACCGCCGGATTCTGCTGGAAATGGAGCAAGCCCAAGGCCGACGGGAGCTTGGTCAACGATGTTGTCGTCGGTGACTTCCAGATGCCGTGGGAAAAGAAGGATGCGTTCTGGAAGTGGGCGACCGATGACTCCGGAATGGAACAGGTCGGAACTGTGTACACGGCCCAGGGATTCGAGTTCGACTATATGGCCGTAATCTTCGGCAACGACTTTGTCTACGAGCCCACAGGTGGCCAGTGGAGAGCTGTTCCCGAGAAATCACACGATACACAGGTCAAGCGAAATAACCCGAAACTCAAGGGCCACTTAGCTAGCGTTTACCGCGTGCTGCTCTCGCGAGCCCATAAGGGCGTGTACGTGCACTTCATGGACAAAGACACGGAGACCTACTTTAGGAACCAGTTGGCGCGCCCGACTCCATTCCAGCAGGCTGGCGAGGAGGGCAGTCCCTAAGTCTAGTAGAGCACCACTCCCGCAATGGTTACCTCCTAGTCCCGGCTCAGCGTGTCGGCGCGTGCAGTGCGTGGTCCAGAAGGACTTCGACATGATGCACGCTGTTGATCAGCGCGGCGCTGAGAGCAGCCGCTTCCGCGGGGGTGAGCGGGCCCGTCTCTTCGGATAGACGCAAGGATCACCTGGACTCCTCTTCCGCCACGGGTCGAACGTGTGCCGGGAGATCCCGTTACGTCGAATAAAGCTCGCGACCGTCTGCCCGCTCGGTTCCTGCTCCCGCAGCACGCGGACGATCTGCCCTTCGTGAAAGCCGCTGACCCGCCCCCGGGCACCCTGTCGCATTTCCTTTGGTCCGAAAGACGGGGGGCAGACCACCCTCACGAAGGTCCTGTCGCATTCTCACCCTACAATGCCGCAAAAACAGCCTATCGCGTCCCCGTGCCCATATACATCCTTCCCAGTGTAGGTGTGCCTCCCGAGGGCCATATGATGATGGTGAAGGACATTGCGTTGGCTGATGTGGACGTATCGGAGTTCAACACGCGCAAGGACATTCTCGACGGCCAGCAGGATAGCACAATTGCTGACCTTGCCAAGAGCATCCAAAAGCATGGGCTGCTCAGTCCCATCACCGTTTATCAGCGGCCTGACGGACGGTACGCGCTCATTGCAGGGCCGCGCCGTTTTCTTGCTTGTAAGCAATTGGGAATGGACGCGATTTCCGCCGTCGTGCGAGATCCGTTGGAGGAGGCGGATGCGACTGCAATCTCCTTGGTGGAGAACGTCCACCGGGCCGACATGAACCCACGCGACAAGGCGACAGCGTTCAAGACACTGGTGGACACATTTGGCGACTACGAGTCGGTTCACCGCGAGACCGGCGTGGGCACCGCAACGATTCGTAAGTACCTCCAACTTCTTGAGCTGGCCCCTGAGCTCCAGGAGCGGCTCGCGGCCGGAGAGGCAAAGAACACTGATGCGCTCGCTCGCCTCGCCAAGCGATTTGGAGACCCGAGTACGCAGGTCGAGGTTTGGAACCTGATTGAAGCGTTCACTCAGGACGTTCAGCGGGAGGTCATCAATAAGTTGGACCCCGACTTGAGTAATCTGAACGAGGTTCTCACCCAAGCGCACGAAGGCGCATTCGACGTCACCATGGTGCGGAACTGCCCCTTCGATTGTCCAACGATCCCCGAGCCACTCAAGACCGAGGTGGCCCGCCTGCTAGAGGAGTTTGAGACGAAGCGAGTGGAGTCAGTCAAGAAGGCGACGCCCCGGCACTAGCATGTCCTCGACGGCTCCTTCCCCAGAGCAATCGGGATCGTTCGTTGCGCGTCTTGGAAAATTGGTCCCGGCTGACAAAGCGTTCGAAGCATGGACCTCGGGAGACGTCACGCAGATGCTCGCCGCTCTCGACGCGCCAACGAATCCCATCGACCGACACTTCCTCCTTCAGCAACTGGTTCGGAAGACTTATCAACGGCGCAGTGACCCGACGATGCGACGACTCTGTGTCCAAATTGGCAAACAGCATCTCGCAGTGTTTCCCTCGCTCTGTCCGGCGCTGCAGGAAGACTTCAAGGGCCTGTGGGATAAAGGTCTACCAAGGGTGGTCACATTCGAGTGCCTGGCAACCGTCCCGGCAGAAGAAGGTGAGTTTGACGAGGCCGTGGAGGTCTGCGAACTGGCAATCTCATACGGGCGGACAGACGGCACGACAGGTGGCTTTCAAGCGCGGATGAAGCGAATCCGCAAGATGGAGCAGAAGCGGGACAAGAAGTGCCGATGAGCCTGTCATGCTAAACGACTTGGTCCTCGCGGCCCTCGCGACCTTGCCCGACCCCGTGGGATCGCTGGTGCGCGCTTTCCCGGGGAGGACCTCGGCTAGCGAACTCACTGAGTGGCTCGACGCCTGGTTCCTTGATCAAGTCAAAGCCTTCTTCTCAGATAAGCCCCCTAAGGCCGTGCAGCTCACGGTAACCCAGCCAGGCAAAGGCGACCTTTCCCTGCTGGCGAAGCCACCAGTGACCGCACACGTTCGCCTGCTGTCGATAATGCCGCACTACTTCCGCGGTTTCCGTTCGCTAGATCGACCGGTCGACCTCGATGGCGATCTCGTGGTCATTGAGGGCCCCAACAGCTCCGGCAAGACCAGCTTATCTGAAGCGCTCGAATGGCTGTTCACCGGCCAGTTGTCCCGGCGTGTCTCCGCTGGCCAGGGGCACCCCCGAGAGTTGGCGAACTGCATTGCCAACGAGTTCTGCCCCGACAACGAAACGACTTGGGTTGAGTGCATCGTGTCAGTGGATCAGCAATCGGTCACTCTCAAGAGAGTGCTCACCCGCGACTATACCAGCAAAATTGCCGCTGCGCCCCAATCCGACTTCTACCGAGACGGTACGAAGCTCTCATCGGACGAAACCCTTGGATTGCTTGAATCGTTGTTCGCGGGCGTGCCGCCCATGCTGATGCAGCATACTCTACGGCAATTCGTGCATGACACCCCTGATGCGCGCAGACAATACTTCGAGCGCCTGCTTCAAATCGATGAGCTCACAGCCTTGATTGAGAAGGCCGTGATTGGCGACGTGCACGTTGCCACTCTGCTGCCTCCGACCGGGGCCGTAAGTCAGACCAAATGGGCCGACTTCCAGGCGGTGGTGGACGACAGCGACGGTAAGTCGCTACTGAGCGCGGTACATGACGCCTCGAGCGGGCAGCTTCGGACAGAACTCAGCGGGGCACTGATGAGCATCGCAGCGTCGAAGTTCAAGGACGTCGTGACCGCCGAGATGTCAATTGAGCACGTGCGAGATGCCTTCGCCGCCTTCCAGGCCAAGACTCGTGAGCAACGGTTCCCCTTCGTCGCGCTACTGAGGCCGCGAGGCGACCCGAAGCCGCTTGAGCGAATGTATCAGGAGTTAAGCGCGACCGTGGACGCGCTGAGACAAGCCGATGAACAGCTCGACACGGCTAGGAGAGCGTCCGCCGCCATTTCCGATGCCAACCTCGCGGTCTCAAGGGCTCTCCAAGAGCTGGTGAAAGCTGGCTTGGTCGCCCTCGAAACGGCATCCGACGCGACCTGCCCCGTATGTGTCTACACATCAACACCAACTCTGACCGCAAAGCGCATCGCCGAGATCCGTTCATGGCAACCGCTCGCGACAGCTCTCGACACAACTACCTCTGCTCGCAGCGCCGCGGAGAGAGAGTTGCTGAGGCGCACCGAAGCGTTGCGTCAGCACATAAGCGGCATAAATCCAGCCATCCTCAGCGAACAAGATCTCGACAGCAAGCTGGCTACCGTAGACCCGCAGGTGGCCGCCACGGCCAGGAAGACTTGGGACGCTGCACAGCGTGCATTCCAGCAAGGCACGCTCCTCATAACGCGCCTCGAAGGCGTCGACCTCCTTCTTGGCAATATCGATGTGTATGGGACCCAACCGGTCACGGCGGCTGTGGCGGCGGTCGCCGATCACGTTCGCGGCAGTGTCAAGGTCCTTGCCGAATTCACGGCTTGCTTTGCTGAGCTAGAGCAGGTTGCGAGTCTACATGCGTTAGATGACCGAACATATCTATTCCGTGAGCGGTGGCTGGCTGTGGCTGATGACACCGAGGCTGTCGCACAAGCAGTTCAGTGGCAGCAAGCAAGAGTTCGTGCGCAGAGCCTGCTGGCCCTGATCCGAGATGGCCTGATAAACCTGCGTACCGAAATTATCGAAGATGCGCGACGCACCTTCTCTGATCGAATGACTGAGGTATGGGCTTCACTGCGCCGTGACGGGGGGAGCCGATTCAGCAGGCTCATGATCCCAAGCGCCAGAGGGCGTGGGTATAAGCTGGAAATCGAGGTGAAAGCAATAATCAATGACGGCAAGACGGATGCAGAAGTTGATGCCCTGAAGGTCTTCAGCGAATCCCAAGTTAACCTCTTGGGCCTCGCGGCTTTCATTACGCGATCTACCTTGCTCGGTCATTCATTCCTCGTGTTCGACGACCCTGTTCAATCAATGGACGAGGAGCATTTTCGCTCCTTCGCCGACAAGCTTCTCTCCACCCTATTGAGTGCGGGCCACCAGGTTGTAGTTCTCACTCATTCGGACCTATTCGCGCGCGATATCGCCGACCAACACTACACGCGGGCTCGTTATGTGACCATGACGACACGAGCATCGCGCCGACATGGTTGTCAGGTTGATGAGGGAAACCGTCGGGTAGCAGAGAGATTGAAGAAGGCCGAGGAACTAGCAGAAGAGGGAAAGCTCCATGATGCGTGGAAGGACGTGCGTCTGGCCATGGAGCGGCTCTATACCCTTGTATGCATCGCGAATCAGCCTGGCTTCGACGGACGCCCTTGGCGCGACAAGACAGCGGAGTACATGTGGGAGAGCGGGGTCGGTTCCCTGGTTGAGAAGTTAGCACCAGGTGCCGGTACTCGGTTGCGTGCGATCCTCACATTGACGGCAGCAGGAGCGCACGACAAGACGGCGCGGGGCGTGACCGATTTGAAGGACAGCGTGGAGTTCCTGCGTTCGCTGCTTGCGCCCCTCCGCGTTGGCAGTGGCTGAGGGTGCAGCTTGCTCGGAATGGGCACTCAAGTCTGGTACTTGAACTGGAGGGGGCTGGTACCAATGTTTCTGAAACGAGGGCTGATCGGCTATTGAACGGTCGTTGCGTGTGTCCAGTGCTAGGTGCAGTCTGCGAGCCTCCTGAAATCCCATCACGCGGGTCGAGATGGCCCCCGCAAGAGGCCGCATGATGGATCACATTCTACAGATCGTCGCCGGGTATCCCCCATCGCTTTTGCGCTGGCTACCCTACTCACCCTGCTAGCAGAGCAAGTGATAGCGCTCCGCCGCAAGCGAGTGCGTGACGCAACCAACGAGCTGTTTGCCAAGTTCGCCATGCGTTCTCACTTCGAGGCGGAGCTATCTGTGCTGGCAAAGGAGCGGTTGCATAGCGCCGAACTGAAGGCGGGGAAGGACAGCGACGCTGTCGGCGCATTGCGGGAGGCATATCGCCGCATATTGGATGAGATAGCACGGCAAATCGAGTCGGTCCCGAAGACAAAAACGTCGCCTTTGGAGCAATCCGCTGGAACGATTCTGGAGTACCTAGGCAATGTCCAAGAGGTGGAGGCACACCCGATAACGAGCGCGCTGTGACGCCCACGACCACGGTTCGTTTGGGTGCCGGAGGCAGTTTGACAGTCGAGGTGCTGAACGCTTACCAGGCCGTGAACGCAAATGATGGCGATCTACCTCGGCGGTACAAGAGAATCCCCTTCTATCTTGTTCGAGTTCTGCTCGCCGTAGTAGCGGGTGGCCTCGCACTCGCGTACCACATCCAGCAGGAAGTGCTCGCACTGAATGTAGGGGCCGCGACACCTCTAATCATTCGCGCTTTCGCACAGACGCCACCCTCCTGAACCGTTTCCGAGCACGCGCCCGGGCTCAGTGCAGCTCGATTCCGGCTGAACTTCGGGTAACCGAGCAGTGACCCTGCAGCAAGAGGCCGCTGTGTCTGAGGGCCACTCAGAACCAGGTCTTGGTGGCCGCGCAACACAGGAACCCTCCCGATGGGTTCCCTGCAAAGTCAGGGATCGTCGAGCGAGAGTCAGCATGGGACCCAGAGGAGGTGCGCCCAGAAGAGAGGACCCGACTTTGCCATTGCTTTGCCGGTCCACGGCTGCCAATGCTGTCAATGCGTCGTCTTGGGGCTAGTGCTCCGCTACAAAAAGACGGCCCCGCCCGGGGGCCGTCGTATTTGGAGACCGGTGCTCTACCAATTGAGCTACGGACCTAGGAAGTGCTGCGGCTGGAAGTTAGCGACGCCGACTGTTCGGCAAAACCCACTCCACGAGGACCTCTTAGGCAGCCTCGACCCGGCCCCGGGCGTCGGCCGACACACGATCAGCGAGGTGCGCCAACTGCGCATTTCTGCGCGTCATCGGGGCTGACGCATGCCGGGAAGTACGGCGCCCCGCCGGCGTGCGAGGCGGCAACGACGACCGCCGTCATCCCGAGGGTGGCCCCACCCAGCAACAGGAGCGTGCGTCGCAGCGCGGGCTGACGCGCTCGCATCGAGTGCACGCTCGACAGCGGCATCTCTACGTAATGCGCCCCATCGACGAGCCCGGCGAGGGTATCGGCCTTGACGCTGGGCGCCAACAGCACCACTTCGCTGTTGTCCGCCGCAGTGACCCAGACGATGGCTGGGGCCTTCGCGGTGATGAACTGGGCCGGCTGGTGCACCGCGGCGACGGCGGTGCACGCCGTGGCGAGCGGGATAAGCGGCATCAGAACAGCGACGCTGCGGCGACGCACCATGGTTTCCTCCCTTGCGAAGCCTACGGCACGTAATCTATGGCGCGAGCCGCACCGGGGGGGGCCAGGCCTACCTAGTGCGCGTGATGCTCCTCGTTGAGCTGGGCCGTATAGACCGAGCGCGGACACTTCACCGCCGCGTTCGTCGGCGTGTACACCCCCGCCGGGTTGGCCCGCCACAACCACACGTGCAAGTCCCAGTGCTCGAGCGACACCGGCATGATCGGCTCGTGGCCAGCCATCGGACCGTCGAACGACCGCCCGAACAACTGGGGCCGCTCCTTGGCCACCTGCGTGGGCACGAACCATTCCACCCCGACCAGCTGCAGCGTGTCGCCGTGCGGCTCGTAGATCAGCACCGGAGGCCGCGCGGGGTCCGGCTGCGGACTGATGGCGCTCTTGTTGAGGAAGTGCACTCCCATGGCGCCCACCGGGTAAGCCGTTTCCCCGGCGTGACCCGCGGTCGGGAAGTCCATGCACGCGACCGTGGAGAAATATCCGTCGCGCACGGCCGCCATGGGATCCTTGTACTTCTCCAGTGCCGCACGCACCGAGTCGAGCGCCGACGGCGCAGCCTTGGGCGCCTGAGCGCTCAAGCGTCCGGCCCCGGCGAAGCATGTGAGCGTGAAGGCGAGGGTTGCGGTGGCGCAGCGGTTCATGAAGGCTCCGAGTCTCGTGGGAAGAGGGGCCTAAGGTCGCCCCGGAGGCTCGGTCCTGTCAACGGCCGTGCAGGGTGGCTGACGGGAATCGAACCCGCAACCTCTGGAGCCACAGTCCAGCGCTCTAACCGATTGAGCTACAGCCACCATG
>WNGJ01020296.1_pt1 | contig 14209 bp, 13 predicted proteins | sample 5400611 | NCBI WGS metagenome assembly WNGJ01 (sample SAMN13153375, study PRJNA577476) | soil metagenome | isolation source: 40 cm soil or saprolite under Garry oak tree replicate 1 | place: USA:California | collected 2016-06-15 | reverse complement strand
AAGTGCTCCTCGAACTCGGTACAGCAAGGACTTCGAACACCCTCACTGTCCCAGCTCAGGAGCACTTTTTACGTCAGGCGCGCCCCACCGCCCTCAGACCCCAATGAAAAGACAGGGCTAATGTACGTCCTGCCGGTTCACCCTGACCGGGAACGTCGATGACGCCATGGGAACGCTCGCCCCGTCCGCCTGACCTGCTTCGCTCCTCCTCACTGCGCGGCGGGCAGCTCGAAGATAAGCGTGACGCGGGTACCGCGCGGGCCGGAGAGCGCCTGCATCTGGTTCGCGACCCGCCGCGCTACCCAAAGGCCGTGACCGGGCAGTTCAGGAAATGGGTCCAGCAAGGCCGCGGGGTCCGCGGATGCGATCAGGTCACCGTCGTCGACCTGGCAGTGCAGTGCCCCCGCCAGATCCCAGACCCGCAGTCGCCCCTTCCCGCCGCCATGGCAGACCACAATGGCCGCCAGCTCGTGAACGGCCAGGACCACATCCCCGGCCCGGTGATCAGGCAGTCCCGCCTGACCGGCAAGAGCCAGCACTTCGGTTCGCAGGACATACAGCATGCCCGAATCGAACGCCAGGTCAAGAAGCGGGGCATCGGCCCCAGCCGCGTCACTTGCCGGACCGTTACCGGCCATTTGCGGCGGGAATTCTCGTGTACGCCAAGCGGGTAATCGACGATGACCGTCCGGGCGCTTGAGGTGCAGCTGACATATGCTCCCTTCAAGCGCGTTGGCGCTGCTCATAACCCGCGACCGATCGCGAGAGCAGCCCGTTGTCACAGGTTACGCAACGGCCCCGCCCGAAACGGCGCGATCGGCACGACGCTCCTACCAGCAGCGCGTGGCGGTAAACCATGAGCTATCCAGCCACTGAGTCGGTCGGCTATTACCGGCAAAGTTCTCCCGGATAATGGAGTTTTATTTCCCGAACGGGGGACGGTGCGCGTACCGGATCTGGTGCCAGCCCCGGGCGGCCGCGCTTGGTGACCGGCGGGCGCGGCAACTACGCGGAGGACTCCTCCGCATGGCGATGCTGCTCCTTCCCCGGCAGCAGGGCTGCCCGGTCAGTGCCGACCGCCCAGTTTAAGGCGTGCAGCCGCGGGAAGCCCGGCGCGGCATGTGGCAGATCTCCCGCCTCGACCAGGACACCCGCCTAGATGGCGCCGTATCCGCTGGCCAGCGCGTGGCCCGGTTCATCCGGCCGGGCAAGGTGCGCAATGTGCTGCACGGCGTGTGGCTCGGGCACCCGCTGCACCCCATGCTGATCCAGGCCACCATCGGCACCTGGCTGTCGGCCAGCATCCTGGACTTCGCCGGCGGCGATCAGAAGGCGGCCCGGCGCCTGGTCACCGCCGGGCTCGCCGTGGCCGCGCCGGCCGCGCTGGCAGGGGCGGCCGACTGGTCCGAGCAGCACGAGCAGCAGATGCGCGTGGGAGTGATGCACGCGGCGGGCACCATCGCCGCCGCCGGGCTCTACGGGCCTCGCTGATCGCCCGCGGCCCGCGGGCGGGCCGCCTGCTGCGGCTGGCCGGCCTGGCGGCGGTCTCGGCCAGCGGATCATCCGCCGCGGATGGGCTTCTTCACCGACACCTCGGTCTGCATCGGCTGCAAGGCCTGCGAAGTCGCCTGCAAGGAGTGGGAACCACGTTCCCGAAGACGGCCTGAACCTGACCGGCATGTCGTACGACAACACCGCCGGGCTGGGCGCCGACACCTGGCGGCACGTCGCGTTCATCGAGCAACACGCGGGGGGATACCCCCCGCGAGCCCCCCAATCCGACGGCGACGTCCGCTGGCTGATGTCCTCGGATGTGTGCAAGCACTGCACGCACGCCGCCTGCCTGGACGTCTGCCCGACCGGGTCGCTGTTCCGTACCGAGTTCGGCACGGTGGTGGTGCAGGAGGATATCTGCAATGGCTGCGGCTACTGCGTCCCGGCCTGCCCGTACGGCGTGATCGACCGGCGCGCGGACGACGGCCGCGCCTGGAAGTGCACGCTGTGCTACGACCGGATCGGCGCAGGCATGGAGCCCGCCTGCGCCAAGGCCTGCCCGACCGACTCGATCCAGTTCGGCCCGGTGGACGAACTGCGGGAACGCGCGGCCGGCCGGCTGGCCGAGCTGCACCAGGCCGGCACTGGGGAGGCCCGGCTGTACGGCGCGGACCCCGGCGACGGCGTCGGCGGCGACGGCGCGTTCTTCCTGCTGCTCGACGAGCCGGAGGTCTACGGCCTGCCGCCCCGATCCGGTCGTGACGACCAGGGACCTGCCGGCCATGTGGCGGCGCGCGGGCATCGCCGCTGCCACCCTGGCCGCCGGCGCGGTGGCCGCGTTCGCGGCCGCCGCGCGGGGCAGGCACGGGTGAGGAGGAGGTATCAGCCGGCCCGTTCGGCCGGAAAAATACGGACATCAGCCGGGGAGGGCCGATGAGCGAGTCCGAGACCAGCCGCAGGGCCCGGCGCGGCTAGCTGAAGAACGGCGGCCAAGGCGATCAGCAGGGATAGTTCGGTCCCGCGGCGCTTCATGTGAGGAACTGACAACCATCGCCGCAGTGATACCGGCATGCGCATTCCTCCCTGAGTGCCATGTCACTGCCCGGTTCCGACGTTTTCATTCGTTCCGGCGCGTGGCATGTCCGGGCGTATCTGCTTGGCGAGATGCGCCGTCGTCCCATGGCGGCAACCAGTGCGTCCAGCTGGAACCGCAGGTCGTGATGGGGCCGCCCGGACGCGTCCCGGGCCGCCTGGCGGCCGGCCGCAGACAGGCACCAGTCCCACAGGACATCGAGGCGCCGCTCATCCGCGGCCTGCTCGGCAGGCACTAGGCCGGGCCAGCGCCAGGCCCGGGCCTGCGCCGTCACCTTGCCGCCGCCGGCCACCGGGTCGACGGCGAGGGCCGGCACGCCAGCGGTCAGGGCCAGCGCCAGGCCGTGCAGCCGGGTGGTTACCACGATGTCGAGCCGGGCGAGCACGGACATGAACGCCTCCGCGGTGGCGCACAGCCGCCAGTCGCGGATGTCGAGCCGGGTCTCCAGCGGGACCGGGGCACATGCCTTCAGGTTCAGCCAGCCGGTGATCTGACTGGTCACGGCCTCGTGCCGACGACGGTCGCCGTATTCACCCTGGCCGCAGGTCAGGATCACCCCGGTGACCGGCACCACGGGACGAGCCGAGGCTACCGCCGCCGTGGCCAGGTCGCGCACGGGCGTCGAGGGGCCGTGATCGCGGACCAGCACTAGGTCGAACCCGGTGACCGCGGGGTCGGCCGGATCGATGACCGTGACCCCCACCGCGATCCGCCGGCAGCTGGCGAACCGGCGATGCAGGCCCGCGACCTGCTCGCCGTGCACCGGCCCGCAGACGAAGACCAGTTGACTGTACCGCTCGGGATTCGCGTCATCCAGCCGGAGGGCACCAGGACGGAACACCTCGCTCCACGCGGTGTCATAGCCAAGGCCCGCGGCATCGAGAGCCGAGCGGACCGACTCCAGGGCGAGGACGTCCCCGGCGGTCACCTCGCCCTGCCGGAAGCTGAACCATCCGGTCAGCAGCACCCGCCCAGGAGAGCCGACGGCGCCCATTGGTTGCTAAGCCCCGGCGGCCGACGACGGTGCCGGCAGGCCTGCTGCCGAGAACCAGGCGATGGAGCGGCGCAGCCCCTCCTCCAGGGGCACGGCCGGCCGCCACCGCAGGCGTCGCCAGGCCAGGGAGATGTCGGGGCGGCGCACCGCCGGATCGTCCACCGGCCGGGGCGTGAACTCGACCGGCGCGTCCGTGCCCACCAGGTCTCGTATTACCTCCGCGAGGCGGAGAACCGTCAGCTCCTCCGGGCCGCCGATGTTGACCGGGCCCGAGCAGTCGCTGCGGGCCAGCGCGAGGATACCCGCGACGGTATCGTCGACGTAGCAGACCGAACGGGTCTGCGAGCCGTCTCCGGCCACGGTGAGCGGACGGCCGGCCAGTGCCTGCGTGATGAACGTCGGGATGGCCCGCCCGTCGTCCGGGCGCATCCGGGGGCCGTAGGTGTTGAAGATCCGGACGATGGCCGCGTCCACGCCGCGGCTGGACCGGTAGGCGGTGGTCAGCGCCTCCGCGTATCGCTTGGCCTCGTCGTAGACGCTGCGCGGGCCGACCGGGTTCACGTTGCCCCAGTAGTCCTCACGCTGCGGGTGCCGCAGCGGGTCGCCGTAGACCTCGCTGGTGGAGGCGAGCACGAACCGCGCCCCCTTGTCCCGGGCCAGGTCCAGGGCGTGCCACGTGCCCACGGCGCCCACCTCGAGCGTCTCGAGCGGCAGCTTAAGGTAATCCACCGGAGAGGCGGCCGACGCGAAGTGCAGCACTAGGTCGACCGGGCCAGCCACAGTCAGCGAGCCGGTCACGTCGCAATCCGCGGCCTGGAAGCCGGGCGCGCCGACCAGGTGCGCGATGTTCCGCCGTGAGCCGGTGAGGAAGTTGTCCAGGCAGACCACCTCGGCGTCCTGAGCGAGCAGTTGCTCGCACAGGTGCGAGCCGAGAAAACCTGCGCCGCCGGTGACCACCGCGCGGCGTGTCTCGCGGCGGATCACTGTGTCCCCCGGCCGGCGCCCTCGGGCAGCGTGCGGGCCGCGGCCACGAGCTGGCTGGTGGAATGCCGGTCGGTGTAGGGCAGGAGTACCACCTCACCGCCGTGGCGGCGGACGACGGACGCTTCCGGCAGCTCACCGCTTGTGTAATCGCCGCCTTTCACCCACACGTCCGGGCGCAGCCGTTCCAGCACCCCCGCCGGCGTCGGCTCGTCGAAGACGAGGACCGCGTCCACGCACTCAAGCGCGGCGAGCAGCCGGGCCCGGTCCGGCGCGCCGACAAGCGGCCGGCCCGGCCCCTTCAGCGCCCGGACCGAGACGTCCGAGTTCAGGCACACGACTAGGCAGTCACCCAGCCCGCGCGCCTGGCTGAGCAGTTGCACGTGCCCGGCGTGCAGCAGGTCGAAGCAGCCGCCGGCGGCCACGACGCGGCCGCCGCGGCGCCGGACGCTCGCCACCGTGTCCCACGGTGAGCCGGCGTCCCACGGTGAGCCGGCCGGCTGCGGATGCCCAGAAGGAAACTCCGGCTTCGACGGGAACGTCAGGCCGGGGGCGGCCGAGGCACCGCCTCGGGCCACGAACTCCGAGGCCCGGCGCACGGCCTCGGTCACCGCCTCGGTGAGCAGGCCGCGCGCCCGGAGGACCTGAGCGGCCGCGGCGGCGAAGCAGTCCCCGGCGCCGCAGGCGTCCGGTGGCACCCCGGCCCTGGTCCCGGCCGCGGGCACCGGCGCCGGGGCCAGGAACGGAGTGTCATCGCCCACCGACAGCAGGGCTCCGTGCGCGCCCAGGGTAACGGCGACGGCGGTGCTCCAGGCACGGCTGAGCGCGGCAGCGTCGCGAGCGGCGCGACGGAACGGAGCTTCCGGCGGGCTGGCCGCGGCGCTTTCGTCTACTGCGCTGGCGTCCGCTGCGGCGGGCGGCAGCGGACCGGCGAATCCGCGCGCCTCCCGCTCGTTGGGCGTGGCCAGCCGGGTAGCCGGCAGCGGCGGGGCGCCCCGGGGATGCGGGTCCCACACCACGGGTATGCGGCCCGGGAGCCGTGCGAGCGCCGCCCGCAGCTCCCGGTGCGACGCGACGCCGCGGCCGTAATCGGCGACGAGAACGCCGCCGGCGGAGCGCAGCGCGCGCTCGGCCGCCGGGCCGAGGGGGGCGGGAGGGACGCGGCCATCTCCCGCGTCGAGCCGGGCGATCGGCCGGCCGGACGCCCGGATCCGGATCTTGCACGGCGTGCCGCCGCGCAGCGGCATCCGCAGCACCTCCACGTGACCGTCCAGGAGCTCGCGCAGCCGTGCGCCGTGGCCGTCGCCGCCGAGCGCCGTAATCAGCACGACGTCCGGGCCTGCCATGCCCGCGGCGAGGACCGCGGCCAGCCCGGCGCCTCCGGCGCGGTGCCGCTCGCGCTGACAGTCCACCACCGGGACCGGCGCGTCGGGGGTCAGGCGCTCGGCCGTCCCGTCCAGGTCCACGTCGAGCAGCGTGTCGCCGATCACCACCAGCGGGCCGCCCCTCACCGGGTCGCCTGGTCGCCGACCACGCCCAGGCTGAGGCGGCAGGTCTCGCCGCGGTGCAGGAAATTCGGGTCGCTCATGCCCGCGTCACCCCTTTCCTTTTCCATACGCGCTGTCTGGGCGCGGCTGTCTGCCCGGCCGGATCCGCCGCAAACCTCGGTACCGCGCGTCCCGCCGGGACGATTACCACGGTCCGGACCGGGTAGCGGGCCGCGCCACCACCAAACGAGGAGGATGCCGGGATGACATGCGCCTGACCGTGATTGGCACTGGGTACCTCGGCGCGGTACACGCGGCCTGCCTCGCCGGGCTAGGTTTCGAGGTGCTCGGAGCGGATATCGATCCAGCCAGGATCCAGGCACTGAGCCGGGGCCGGGCGCCATTCCGCGAACCCGGCCTCGACCCGCTGCTCCGCCGCGGCCTGCGGTCGGGCCGGCTTCGGTTCACCACCTCGCTGCCCGAGGCAGCGCGGTTCGGCGACGTGCACTTCCTGTGCGTGGGCACCCCGCAGCAGCCCGGCCGGCCCGAGGCCGACCTCAGCCAGCTCTACGCCTGCGTGGACGCCCTGGCCCCGCTGCTGGCACGGCCCTGCCTCGTGGCGGGCAAGTCCACCACGCCGGTCGGCACCGCGGCCGCGCTGGCCGGCCGGGTAGCCGCGCTGGCGCCCGCCGGACCGCGGGCCGAGCTGGCCTGGAACCCGGAATTCCTGCGCGAGGGACACGCGGTGGCCGATACGCTCACCCCGGCCCGGATCGTCGCCGGGGTGCGTTCCGCCCGCGCCGAGGCGGTACTGCGCGACGTCTACCGCACGCTCCTGGCGGCCGGGACGCCGCTGCTGGTCACCGATCTGGCCACGGCCGAGCTGGCCAAGGCGGCCGCGAACGCCTTCCTGGCCACCAAGATCTCCTTCATCAACGCGATGGCCGAGGTATGCGAGGCGGCCGGGGCTGACGTCACGGCCCTGGCCGGGATACTCGGCCAGGATTCGGCGGCGGGTGCCTGCCCAAGGACCTCAGGGCGCTGCTGGCCCGCGTCGAGGAGCTGGGGGCCGGGCCGTCGCTGTCGTTCCTGCGCGACGTGGACACGATCAACGCCAGATGCCGGTCCCGCGCCGTCGCGGCCGCGCGGGACCTGGCCGGGGGCTCGCTGGCGGGCCGGATGGCCGGCGTGCTCGGGGCATCGTTCAAGCCGGGCTCGGACGACATCCGCGACTCCCCCGCGCTCGCGGTGGCAGCCGCCGTCAGCGCGCTCGGCGCCCGGGTCACGCTGTACGACCCGGCCGCCGCGGACCACGCCGCCGCGGCATACCCGCAGCTCGCCACGGCGGACTCGGCGGAGGCCGCGGCGCGCGACGCGGACGTGCTGCTCGTGCTGACCGAGTGGGACGAGTTCCGCGACGCGGACCCGGAGCTCCTCGGCAAGGCGGCCCGGCGGCGCAACGTGCTGGACGCCAGGCACGTACTCGACCCGGCCAGGTGGCGGGCCGCGGGCTGGACCTACCGTGCCCTCGGCCGGCCCTGATGCGGGCCCGCGTCACGGTGGTGATCGCCACCAGGAACCGCCGCCCGGAACTGCTGCGCACGCTGGGCCGGCTGCACGAGCTGCCGGACCGGCCGCCGGTGATCGTGGTGGACAACGCCTCGGCCGACGGCAGCGCCGCCGCGGTCCGGGACCGTTACCCCGCCGCCACCGTCCGGGTGCTGCCGCGCAACGCCGGAGCGGCAGCCCGCAACACCGGAGTCGCGCTGGCCGCCACGCCGTACGTCGCGTTCAGCGACGACGACTCCTGGTGGGAGCCGGGCGCGCTGTCCCGGGCCGCGGCGGCACTCGACGCCGACCCCGGGCTCGGCCTGGTCGCCGCCCGTACCCTGGTCGGACCGGCCCGCGACCCGGATCCGGTCAACGCGGCCATGGCGCAGACGCCGCTGCGCGACGGAGGCGGTCTCGAGGTGCTCGGCTTCCTGGGCTGCGCCTGCGTGCTGCGGAAGGAGGCGTTCCTGCGCGTCGGCGGGTTCAGTGAGCTGCTGTTCTTCATTGGGGAAGAGCGCCTGCTCAGCTACGATCTAGCGGCGGCGGGCTGGGGGCGCCGCTATCTCCCGGACGTGGTCGCCGTGCACGAGCCATCCGCTATCCGGTCGCGCCCGCACCTGCGCCGTCGCGCCGAACGCCGCAACCTGCTGCTCACCGCGTGGCTGCGCCGCCCGGCCGCGGTAGCGGCGGCGGAGACGCTGACGCTGGCCCGGGACGGCGCCCGCGACCCCGACGCCCGGGCCGCGCTGGCCGGGGCGCTGGCCAGGCTGCCCGCGGCGCTGCGGTCCCGGCATAGGCTGCCCGCTGACGTCGAGCGTAAGGTCCGGCTGCTGGCCGCGGCCCAGGCGGGCTCCTGGTGAGCCGGCCGGCGCCCGGTGACCGGGTCACGGTGGTCATCATCACCCGGAACCGGCGGCCGGAACTGGTGCGCACGCTGCAGCGGCTGACCGCGCTCCCGGAACAGCCGCCCGTCATCGTGGTGGACAACGCCTCGGCCGACGGCTCGGCGCAGGCCGCCGCGGCCTTTCCCGGCGTCACCGTGATCGCCGCCGCGCGCAACCTGGGCGCGGCCGGCCGTAACCTCGCGGTCCAGCGGATGAGCACGCCTTACGTCGCCTTCTGTGACGACGACACCTGGTGGGAGCCGGGCGCGCTGGGCCGGGCGGCCGACCTCCTCGACGCCTGCCCGCGGCTCGCGTCGGTGACCGGCCGGATCCTGGTCGAGCCAGGCGGCACGGAAGACCCGATCACGCACGAACTGCGCTACTCCCCCGTGCCCGGGCCGCCCTGGCTGCCCGGTCCCGCGCTGCTCAGCATCCTGGCCGGCGCCTCGATGCTGCGCGCCGCCGCCTTCGCCGAGGCGGGCGGGTTTTCCCCCCGGCTGTGGCTGGGCGGCGAGGAGGAATTGCTCAGCCTGGACCTGGCTGCGGCGGGCTGGTGGATGTGCTGGGCCGAGGACGTGATCGTGCACCACGCCGCCTCCGCCGTCCGGGATCCGAGGCAGCGCCGCATCCTGGGCATCCGTAACACGCTGTGGACGGCCTGGCTGCGCAGGCCGCCTGGCGGGGCGCTGCGCCGGACCGCCGCGGTGCTCAGGTCGGTGCCGAAGGATCTGGCCAGCGCCACCGCGGTAGCCCGGGCGGTAGCAGGCCTGCCGTGGGTGCTGCGCGACCGCCGGGTGATCCCTCCGCACGTCGAGGCCGGGCTCCGGTTGCTCGAGGCGCCGCAGCGTCACTCGGCCGCCCGCCGGTACGTCGGCTGAGCCGACCGGCGGCCTCGAGGACCTCGCCGACCTCGATCCGCAGCAGCCGCGGATCGGGCCGCGCCCCGTGGGCGTCTCCGGGCCGGGCCCCGCTGCCCTTCCACAGGGCCAGGTGGCGCGGTGAATCCTGCGGCGGCCCCCACAGCGCCGGCGAGACCGGCCCGAACAACGTGACCGAGGGGGTCCCGTACGCCACGGCCAGGTGCGCGATCCCGGTGTCGTTGCTGATCACCACCGACGCGGCGGCGACCACGGCGGCGAGGCCGACCAGTCCGGTGTGGCCGGCCAGCACCGACGCCGGGCTCAGCCCGGCCGCCTGCGCGACCCGGTCCGCCAGCGGCCGTTCGGCCGCGTTCCCGCTGATCACGACCGGCAGGCCCCAGTCTGACAGCACGCGCGCCACCGCGGCGAACCGTTCCGCGGGCCAGCGCCTGCTGCCGCTGGCCGCGCCGGGATGCACAACGGCCGCGGCGGCCGGGGGGCGGGTGCGCGGCCGGGACAGCCGCAGCGCGCCGGGATCGGCCGGTATCCCCCACCACCCGAGCAGCCGGCACCAGCGGTCCACCTCGTGTTCTTCCTCCGCCCACCAGGGTCCGGCGACGCCTGGATCGGCGGGTGAGGCGTACATCATCGTGACCGGAGCGCCGACCGCCCGGACCAGGTCGTGGCTGGCCGGGCCGTTACCGTGCAGGTCGGCCGCGACCGCGGGCGGCGACCCGCGCCACGGCACCGGCTCGAGTTCCCCCGTGGCCAGCACCCGGTCCACCGCGCCGGTCAGCGCGGCCAGCGGTGCGAGGCCGGCCGGCGCGGCCAGCACGATCTCGTGCCCGGGATAGGCGGCCCGCAGGGCGCGGTAGGCGGGCACGGCGGTGAGGAAGTCCCCGAGCCCCAGCGCCCGCAGAATGAGCACCCGGGGCGGCGCCGGGGCCGACGCCCGGTCCGACGCTGGAGCCGACGGCGGGAGGTGCCCACTCACCGGGTCACCTCGGCGAGAAGCCGGTCCCAGTCGGCCAGGAACCGGGCCAGCCCGTAGCGGGCGAGCGCCGCTTCCCGGGCCCGCCGGCCCAGGGCGGCCGCCGCCTCGCGGTCGGCGAGCAGCTCGCGTACCGCCTGGCGGAGGTGGTCCCGCCGGGTGGACAGCACGCCCGCGCCGGGCGGGATGGCCTCGACCGCCTCGGTGGCGGCGAGCGCGACGACGGGCATGCCGAGATGCATGGCCTCGATCAGCGACAGGCCCAGCGAGGTCCAGCGGAACGGGTGCAGGTACACCCGGCGGCGGGCCAGCTCGGCGTGCATCCGCGCCTGCGGGAGGTCCTCGTGGCCGGTGACGGCCGCGCAGCCCAGAGTGCGGGGCAGGCCGGCTACGCCCATCCCGAACACGTCGAGCGGCGCCGCCCGCGCGAAGTAGGGCAGCAGGTCGGTCCCGGTGTACCGGCCGCGCCGCAGCGGCTCGTTGACCACCGCCGCGGCGCGAGGCAGCTCCCCGGTCCACCGCGGCCCGGGATCCACGATGCCGTGCTCGATCACGGTCACCGGCGTGCCGCCGCAGTCCCAGAACAGCTCGTTGAAGTGGGTGACGTGCACGATGCGCAGGTCGGTCCGGCCGGCCATCGGATGGCGGGTCAGCGGGACCCGTCCGTCCGGCGCGTCGTGCTCCAGGTAGACGGCGGGCAGGTCCCGGCCCGGCCGGCGGCCGGTGAGCTGCCAGGTGAGCTCCTCCTCGGCGGGCCGCTGCAGGATGACCGCGTCGATCGGCTCGTCCCGCAGCCGTCCGGCCGGGACCTCGACCGCGGTGGCGGGCCAGTCCCAGGTGCGGGCGCGGCCCCGCCCGTCCGGGCCGCGGCCGGGCTGCAGCGGCAGCAGGCAGGTGTGGCCGCCCTGCACGAATGCGGTGGTCCACGATCCGTGCACGTGCCAGATCAGCACCCTCATACCCGCTCCGGCGCCCGTAGCTCGTCAAGCGCGGCGCACGCCGCGGCCGCGCTCACCCCGGTCAGGCAGGGATGACCGGGCACCGGGCAGTGCACCGCCCGGCTGCCCCGGCAGGGGGCGGACTGGTCGCCGAGCAGCGTGACCGGCACCCCGTAGGGGGCCCAGCGGGCCGCGGGCACCACCGGGGCGAAAAGGGAGACCACCGGAGTCCCCACGGCCGCGGCCAGGTGCGCTACGCCGGTGTTGGCGACCAGGACCGCGTCCGCGCCATCCAGGACCGCGGCGAGCTCGGCCAGGCTGGTGCGCCCGCCCAGGTCGCACACCAGGCCGCCGGGAACGCCGCGGTACGCGTCCGCGGCCGCCGCGACCGTTGCGGTGAGGTCCCGCTCGTCCGCTCCCCCGGTCAGCATCACGTGCCGGCCCCGCCCGGCCAGCAGCGCGGCCGCCTCGGCCCAGCGCCGGGCCGGCCAGCGGCGGGCGGGCGCCGATGCCCCCGGGTGCAGCACCACGTAGGGCCCGGGTCCGGTCAGCGCGCCGACGTCGGGTAGCGGTTGCCGGACGTCGAGCCTGCCGTCGTCGCCGGGGGGCAGCTCGTAGCCGGCCGCCCGGGCAAGCGCCATCGCCCGCTCGGTCTCGGGTATGTCCTCCTCGCCGCGGTGCCGCACGTCGAGCAGCGAGCCCGGGTAGTCCTCGCTGATCGCGGCGATCTGGCGTACTCCGGCCAGCCGGAGTACCAGGGCGGTCGGCAGTGGCGACTGGTGGAAGGAGGTGAAGATGACCGCCTCGGTGAACTGCCGCGCGGCCAGCTGGCTGACCAGTGCGGCCACCCCGTCCGGCCGGACCGCAGGCGGGTCGAGTTCCACCCACGGCGCCAGCCAGGCCAGCACCTCATCCACCCCGGGCAGCAGCCGGGCGGCCGCCGCGCCGCGTGGCCCGGCCAGCATTGTCACCCGGTCGCAGGCCGCGGCGATGGCGCGCACCGCCGGGCCGGCCAGCAGCACGTCTCCGGTGTTGTCCAGCCGGACCGCGAGGCAGTGCCTGCTCGCCTTCACCGGTACCGCTCCGGCCACACCGGCGCCAGCGGGCGCTCGCCGGTGATCATCCTCATGGCGTCCGGCAGGTTGGCGGCGACCCGCACGCCGGCCAGCTCGGCCGCCCTGGTCTGCGGGGTCGGCACCAGCACGGCGCGGGTCCCCGCCGCGCGCGCCGCCGCCACGTCGGCGCCGATGTCGCCGACCACCACGCATTCGTGCGGGGCCACGCCCAGCCGGGCTGCCACCGCCAGCACCAGCCCCGGAGCCGGCTTGCGGCAGCCGCACCCGTCGCCCTCGCCGTGCGGGCACAGGCGTACCGCGTCGAACGGCCCGAGCAGCGCCTCGACCCTGCCGTTGACCGCGTCGGCGTCGGCCTGGCTGAACCACCCGCGGGCGATGCCGGCCTGGTTGGTGATCATCGCGACGGCCAGGCCGTGCCGCCGGGCGGCGCGCACCGCCGCGGCGGCCCCCGGCATCGGCTCGACCCGGTCCGGGTCGCCGTTGTAGGGCACGTCGCGGATGAGCGTGCCGTCCCGGTCGAACAGCACCGCCCGGACGCGCGGCCAGGGCCCGGCCCGGCGAGCCCTGACCCGGCCGCGCAGGTAGTGCCAGCAGGCGAGTTCGGGGATGACCAGGCTGGTCGCCGTCATGGTGGCGATCTCGCGGGCGGTCTTCGGCCCCGGCGCGATCCGCGTCCCGGCGAACTGCGCGGTACCGGCCGCCGCGACCGCGGCCGCGGTGAGCGCGGCGCGGCGCCGGCCGGCCGCCGCCAGCCCGGCCGCGGCCAGCGCGGCGCCGGTGATCAGGACGTGGGCCGGCCGGCCCCGGGGTGCCTGGGCGCGCTCGTACCAGCCCGGGCCGTGCAGCACCCGCATGAGCGCGTCGTCCGCGTTGCCCGCCTGGCTGCGCACGCTGGCCCACGGCGAGGCCGGCCGGACCGGGTGCACGGACCGTCTGCGGCCGCGCCGCAGCTGCCAGCCGTCGGCCTGCAGTCGCAGCGCGAGATCCGCGTCCTCCCGGAACGCGCGGGGGAACCGCTCGTCGAAGCCGCCGGCCTCGGCCAGCGCGGACCGCCGGTAGGCCATGTCCGCGGTGATCCAGCTCGCGGTGGCCAAGCCCATCGTGCCCCGTTCCCAGTCGGTCGGCCGCCGGCCGCGGGGCCCGGGCACGGTGATCAGGCCCTGCACCCCGGCCACCCGCTCCGGCAGGCCGGCCAGGTCCCCGGCGAGCTGGTGCCGCCAGTCCGGGGTCACCTGCACGTCGTCATCGAGGAACGCCACCCACGGGCTGCGGGCGGCTCGCCAGCCGGCGTTGCGGGCGGCGGCCGGGCCGGCGCCGCCGCTGATGACCACATGCAGCGTCAGCGCGGCGGCGCAGGAGACGTCGAGAGGGGCGGAGCGGACGGGGCGGTCGTCGGCGACCACCACCTGCTCGGGCGGAGGGCCGGCCGCGGCGGCCAGTGCGGCCAGGGCATCGCGCAGGCAGGGCCGCCCGATGGTCGGGATCACCACCGCATAGCGGGTCGCAGCCAGGTCCGGGGTCACCGCCGGCGGACCAGGAACGGGCCGATGGCCAGCGCGTCTACCGGGGTGGAACCGAAGCACTCCAGGGCGTCCCTGATGTCGTCCACCAAGGGCCGGCCCGCGGTATTGAGGCTGGTATTGACCAGTACCGGCAGGCCGGTGCGCTGCTCGAAGGCGGTCAGCAGGGCGGCGGCCAGCGGCTGCGTCCGCGGGTCGACCGTCTGCACCCGGGCCGTGCCGTCCACGTGCACGACGGCCGGGATCCGCTCCCGCCAGGCCGCCGCCACGTCGTGCACGAAGAGCATGTACGGGCTGGGCAGCGGTCCGCGGGAGAAGATGTCCGCGGCCCGCCCGGCCA
>WNGJ01011274.1_pt1 | contig 14209 bp, 11 predicted proteins | sample 5400611 | NCBI WGS metagenome assembly WNGJ01 (sample SAMN13153375, study PRJNA577476) | soil metagenome | isolation source: 40 cm soil or saprolite under Garry oak tree replicate 1 | place: USA:California | collected 2016-06-15 | reverse complement strand
TCGGATTATATCCGTGCTGCTGGGGAAACACCGACGCGCCCATGACGAACAGATTATCGGCGTCCCATGACTGCAGATAGCGATTGACCACGCTCGACTTCGGGTCCGATCCCATCATCGTGCCGCCGGTGTTGTGAGTCGACTGATACGGCACGATGGTGAAGTTCTTCGGCCGGTTGTGCACGTCGTAATGGGTCGGCCGCATCGCTTTGATGATTTCGTCGAGCTTGGTCACCAGATAACGCGACATGCGGTGGTCGTTGTCGGTGCCGTTGTAGGTGAGCCGGATCAACGGCCGGCCGAGCGCATCTTTATAGGCCGGGTCGAGGTCCATGAAGTTGGCACGGTTGGCGTAGACGGATCCTTGCGTGTTGAAGCGGGTGAAGTGGCGATACCACTTGACCGTCGCGCGCTTCCACTCCGAGCCCCAACTCGGCGTTCCGTGCGGCACCGCGCGTCCGCCGATCGGCGGCGCGCCGCCGTTCGAGCAGACGATGTAGCCGCCGCCGAAGAAACCGAGCCCGGAGTGATCGAAATTCTCGCCGTTGAAGTCGTCGATGACGACGCCCATGCCGGGTGCGCCGATGAACGGGTTCATTTCCTTGTCGGCGAAGAAGGCGACGCCGCCCACCTCGAATTGATAGCAGTAGTTCTTGCCGACCACGCCCTTGCCCGTCGCCGGATCGTAAGGCTCGCCGATGCCCGAGAGCAGCAGCTGTTGCGTGTTGCCGAAGGTAAAGGCGGAGAGCACGACGAGGCCGGCCGGCTGCTCGTATTCCTCGCCGTTGCGCATGTCGGTGTAGACGACGCCGGTCACCTTGCGCGCCGTCTTGTCGTAGACGAGACGGCTCACGAAGGCGCGGGTGCGCAGCTCGAAGCGCGGATCCGCGCGCAGCGCCGGCATCAGCGTGATGTTGGGCGACGCCTTGGCGTTGGCCTCGCAGGCGGTTCGATTGCAGTGCCCGCAGTATTCGCAGCGTCCCAGCGTCATGCCCTCGGGATTGACGTAGGGCGCGCTTGAGGTCGCGGTCGGCGCCGGGAATGGATGATAGCCGAGGCTCTTCGCCGCCTCGCCGAACAGGCTCGGGCCCAGTCCCGACTTGATCGGCTTGTTGGGATAATGGTCGCTGCGCGGCCCCTCGAACGGATTGCCGCCGGCGATGATCTGGCCCTTGAGGTTGCCGGCCTGGCCCGAGGCGCCGCACAGCTTGTCGAAGCGGTCGTAGAACGGCTCGAGTTCCTCATAGCTCACCGGCCAATCCTGGATCGTCATGTCGGCCGGGATGGCGTTCGCGCCGTAGCGCTCGGTGAGCGCGCTGCGGATGCGGAAGTCGCTCGGCAGGTTGCGCCAATACAGCGCGCCACAGTGGCTGCCGGTGCCGCCCACGCCCTCGCCCGGCAGGAACGCGCCGAACCGGCGGATCGGCAGCGCGTGCTGGTCGGCGGCGTTGCGGAAGGTGATGGTGTCGAGCGAGTTGTCCTGCATCAGCTCGAGCCGGTGCACGTAGCGCAACTCGTCGCGCAACGTGGTGAGCCCGAAGTCCTCGGCGGGAGCGCGGTCGGGGCCGCGCTCGAGGCCGACCACGTTGAGGCCGGCTTTGCTGAGTTCGCGCGCGGCGATCGCGCCGGTCCACCCCATGCCGACCATGACCGCATCGACTTCCTTCAAGCGTATGGTCACGTCCGCCTCCTCACGAGAAGTCCGCGATCGATTTGGGCGGCGCGACGTAGCGCTTGTTGAAATAAGCATCGACCTTGTCGGCGTAGGTCGCCGGCAGGCCGGGGAAGCCGAGCATCGTCCAGGAAACTTTGTTGCGGTTGCCGCCGTACATCGGGTCGGCGAAGAACCCCTCCATCACCCTTCGGTGCAGGCGGACGAAGAACGCGCGCGCGGAGAAATTCTCGAATTGCGCCGTGCCGTGTTCCATGGCGGAAAGCGCGGCGGCGCGGTCGGCGGGCGCGAGGCGATCGAACTCCTTGCCGTAGGTGTTGCGCGCCCATTCGTTGGCGGCGGCGATGCCGGTCGCGAAATATTGGCGCGGCGTGAGCGGGAGCTGATAGCCCTGCTCCGGCTTGCCGCGCCGGAACGGGCCGTTGCGGTACGTTCGCGCACCCGCCCCGTAGGCGCCGGCGAGCTGGCGATCGATGTAGGTGACGACGCCGCAGTCGGTGCCGGACGGCGAGAGTTCGTCGGCGGGGATCATGCTGTCCGCGGCGGCGGAGAGAAACGCGGCTTCGGTCGGGGTCAGCGTGAGCAGCGGCTCCGGCTCGGGCGGCGCCGATGCGGCGGGCGCCGGTTGTTCCGCGGCCTGGGCATCCTGCGACGGTGCCAGCGGCGCCAGGCTCGCCGCAACCGCGGTACCCGCGCCAAGCAGAAAATTGCGGCGCGGAATGGTTTCGTCCGCCATGGCATTCTCCCCCAGTCGACCGGCGCCGCGTGGGCGCGCCGCCGTCCTCGACGCCACCATAATGCCTAAACCGGCTTGACCAAAGACGAAATCCGCCTGAACGCGCCGCTGGGTGGCGCGATAAGCTGCGGTGCGTACGCCGCGGTTGCCTCCTGCGCTGATGTCCGAGGGTGGCGGTAACATGGTGCTCGCAGATCGGTCGCGAGCCGTTCTGGTACTTGACCCCTATCCGACTCGCCCATATCACCGACGCCCCAACGCCCCGTCTTCCCCACACAGGAAAGCTGAGGAATGCGCAACCTTTTATTTGCTCTCATCATCCTGCACTATAACCACGACAGCAAAGTCACGTCTTTCACCGCGCGATGACGGCCGTGAAACACAACCGATCCGATCGCAAACTTCCCACGAGGTGAGATAACAGATAACATGAGAATCCCAACCCTTGTCGTGCTGGTCGCCGCCTCCGTCATGGCAAGCAGCGCGGCGTTTGCTCAGCTGAGCAAGGACGATGTGAAATGGATCAACCAGTGCATCGCGGACAACAAGGGCGCCGCCGCGCACCGCGTGTGACAAGGAATCCGGCTGGAAATAATTCTAAAAGGCCGCTGACATTCACTCGTCATGCCCGTGCCGGGCATCCACGTCTTGAAACGCAAACAAACTCAAAGACGTGGACGGCCGGCGCATAGAGGCTATCCCCGAGGTTGTCCGGCGGGGGCACGTTCGACGCGCGCCGGGGTTCCGCCCTCGCCCGGCGCGCATCCCGCGGGCATTCCGGCCGGCCGCGAAGTCGCCTATGGTGGCGCCCAAGCGCGGACGACGCCGCGCAGGGGCATGGCCCGTTCCCTTCGGATCGGGCCATGCTTTTGAAAGAGCCCTAGGGAGCGAGAGCTAATGGGTGCGACGACCTCAATGGATGCGGCGATCGAGCAACGGACCATGCGCAAGGTCTATCTGCGCCTGCTGCCGTTCGTGTTTGCCTGTTATTTCCTGTGCTATCTCGACCGCATCAACGTCGGGTTCGCCGCGCTCACCATGAACAAGGACCTCGGGCTCGACGCCGCCATCTTCGGCATGGCGGCGGGCGCGTTCTTCTGGGGCTATTGCCTGTTCGAGGTGCCGAGCAACCTGATCCTCGAGAAGATCGGCGCGCGCATCTGGATCGCGCGCATCATGGTGACATGGGGGATTCTCTCCGGCGCCACCGCCTTCTGCACCGGCCCGTGGAGCTTCATGATCGTGCGCTTCCTGCTCGGCGTTGCGGAAGCCGGTCTCTATCCCGGCATGGTGCTGTTCTTCACCTATTGGTTCCCCGACCGCCATCGCGCCCGCATCATCGCCGGCTTCACCCTGGCGCTGCCCGTTGCGGTGGCGCTCGGCGCTCCGGTCTCGACTGGCCTGCTCGAGCTCAACGGCCTCTTGGGCCTCGCCGGCTGGAAATGGATGTATCTCGTCGAGGCGGTGCCGACCGTCATCCTCGGCGTCTGCGTCATCTTCTATCTCACCGATAAACCAGCGAAGGCGCATTGGCTCGCGCCCGAAGAGCGCACCTGGCTCGGCTCCACGATCGACCACGAGCGCCACCAGATCGAATCCCATGGGGTCGTGTCGGTGTGGCGCTCGTTCTGGGATCCCAAGGTCGTGCTGCTGACGATCAACTATCTCGGCATCGTAACGGCGAGCCTGGGCATGCTGATCTTCCTGCCGCAGATCGTCAAAACGCTCGGCTTCACCAACATGCAGGTCGGCTGGGTGACGATGATCCCCTACCTGTGCGGCGCGGCCGCCATGGTGTTCGTCGGCTGGCTTTCCGACCGCAGCGGCGAGCGGCGCTGGAACCTGTTCGTCACCTGCATGCTCGGCTGCATCGGGCTCGTCATCTGCGGGTTGTTCGTCAACTCCTATTGGGCGATCGTCGGCATGTCGATCGCGGCGATCGGATTCTACGGGACCAAGGGACCGTTCTGGTCGATGCCCACGATGTTTCTCACCGGCCCGGCGGCCGCCGCGAGCATCGCCTGGATCAACTCGGTCGGGAATCTGGGCGGCTTCTTCGGCCCGACCATGGTCGGCTGGGCCAGGCAAATCACCGGCAGCTACGCCGGCGGGCTCTATGCGCTCGCCGCCTTCGCGCTGATGTCGGCGATCATCTCGCTGTTCTGGCTCAACATCCCGCGCCGGATCGCGCGGCCCGAGCCCGCGGCCGTCCCCGCGGAGTAAGCGCAACGCCTGTAGCCCGGATGAGCGAAGCGAAATCCGGGGCTTCCCCGCACTCCGCTTCCACCTTCGCGCTCCGCGCTTCGGCGGACTCAAGCCCGCCGTAGCTCGCGCAGCGAGCGAAGGCGGGTCGCTCCATGCGGGCTACAGCAGCGCCGGGACCGCCGTGATCGTCGGCGACCGGATTCCCGACCAACGATATTCAAAATACGCGGCCTGACGGACATTCGTAACAAGCAGCGGCCGGAAGCAGGCGACACATTCGCCGCCTGGATGACGTACGCTGCGGTAGAGTACACCGTTAGATCCGCCGGTACGCAGCGGCTGCGCAAAAGCCTGTGAGGCAGCATAGCTATTGGGGTGGTACAGCAGCGCAAAGGCGGGATTACCACCTCGGATGTCGTGAAAGGCGGCATCCATATCGGCCAAGTATTCGCGCATCTGGAGCCGGGCATCGAGCACCCCGATTTCTTCCAGCTCGATCGTGCGATGATGAATGACCTCGGCATGCGCCGTCTCCAAAGATCGGGCTGCATACCACGCGCCGAGATCGGCATCATTGAATCGCGCTCCATGCGGATCGGGATGACAGAACGCCGCCATGATCACGCTGGCCATCGGGCGGCCGACGACCCACTCCGCGCTCGGTATTCTGCGGATCACGCCCAACTCCGCTGAAATGCGATCGTTGGTCCAGCCCTCGAGCTCGATGATCATTTCGAGATCGTCAGGCTCGGCGGTCGTATCGAAAATGCCGACAGGCGGATAGCGGCTCGGTATGAGCCGATGAGTGTTCACGAGTTCGATCTGCGTCAGCGGTACGCCGTTCAATTCCAGCCGCCTCGTCGCGCATCCAGCAGCCGCCGCGTCTGCGTGAGCCCATCGATGCCCCCGTCGACCATCAAAGAAAGCGCCGGCCTTCCGCCGAACATGGGATTGCTGTTGGGCAGCTTCACCCAGCGATCCGCCAACGCATCATCCGGGTAGAGGATGTGAAGCGCCTTGTAGATGCCGAGCAGCAGCGAAATGCGGGTGAGCATGTCGTAGGAAAGCGTGCCGATTTCGCCAGCCTTGTATTTGTAGTAGGTCGAAGCGGCGGGCCAACCGAGCAGCCCGCGCTGTTCGTCGACGCTAAGTTCCCAGGCCTTCGCGATCTTCATGAAGCCGCGCATGCCGGGGGCGGACAAGCGCCGGCGCACCTCCGGATCGCTTCGCCGATCGATGTCAATCGGGGCTCTCTCCTGGAGGTCCAAATCGAAATCGGTCCGCGCCATGGTTCGCTGCTACATATATGGATAGAATAGTCCATATATGGATGGATTCAAGGCCAACGGCCACCCCTAAGTAACCAATTGAAATCGTGTACTTTTCCCCTTCCACTTCCTCCATGCGGGGCTACGGCAGTGATCCATAGCCGGTCCCCCCGCGCCGGTGTTGGAATCCGGGAAGCTGTCCGGCACCTCCGGCAGCATCGCGGGAGTAATCAGACGATGGGACAAAGTACGCACGATCGACCATCTGTTGTCTGTCATCTCTCGTCCGTCATCCGCCGTCTGTCGTCCCTAACCCATACCGGTCCGCCAACTGCGCGCCGGTATAGGACTCGGCGAAGCTGTCCGGCACTTCCGGCAGCATGCCTGCGTTCCACGCCTCCCATGCGGCGACGAGGCGGTCGTAGACGTCCCGGCGCCGGTCCTTGAGGTTGGCGCGCTCGAGCGGATCCTCGACCACGTCGAACAAAAAGGTGTTGTCGAGAATCTTCAGGAATTTGTAGTCGCCGATGCGGGCGGCGCGCTGGCGGTGAGTCTTGTAGCGCCAGAACAGGGTCCGTTCGACCGGCGCGCCGCCGGTGAGCACAGGCAGCAGGTTCATGCCGTCGGGCGGATAGGCGGGATCGGGCGCGCTGCCGGCGGCTGCCAGCAGCGTCGGCACGAAGTCCATGGTGATCGCGACCTGCTCGCTGGTCACGCCAGCGGGAATGCGCGCGGGCCATGAGATCAAGGTCGGAACGCGCAATCCCCCTTCCAGCAATTCGGTCTTGCGGCCGGTGAACGGCCACGTATCGGAGAAACGCTCGCCGCCGTTGTCGCTGGTGAAGATGACGATGGTGTTGTCCGCGAGACCGTGCGCGTCGAGCGCCGCCAGCACGCGCCCGATCTCGCGGTCCATCGCCGCGATCATGCCGGCGTAGATTTCCTGGGTACCGCCATCGAAGTGGCGCAGGTTGGTGCCGGCAACGCGCCGGGCTTCCGCCTCGTCCCCCGGCGCCTCCCACGGCCAATGCGGGGCGTTGAAGTGCAGGCTGAGCAGGAAAGGCCGGCCGTTGCGCGCGTAGCCGTCGATCGCCGCGACCGCGCGGGCGCCGAGCAGCTGCGTCACGTATCCGACCTGATGAACCTCGACGTCCTGTTCCCACAGATCGTGTTGCTGCCGCGGGTTTTGATGCGTGTAGTAATCGACCGCGCCGCTGCGAAAGCCGAAGAAATGATCGTAGCCGCTCTGCAGCGGTCCGAATTTCGGCAGGAACCCGAGGTGCCACTTGCCGATCAGCGTCGTGCCGTAGCCGGCCGCGCGCAGCAGCGACGGCAAGGTCGGATGCTCGGGCGGCAGGCCGACGTCGCGATTGCCGGCGAGCGGCTCCTCGAGCCCGAGGCGCAGGCGGTACTGATAGCGGCCGGTGATCAACGCGAGGCGCGTTGCCGAACACACCGCCGAATTGGCGTAGCCCTGGGTCAAGCGCATGCCGCGCTCGGCGATGCGGTCGATGTTGGGCGTGGCGAAATCGCGCCGGCCGTAGCACGACAGGTCGGCATAGCCGAGGTCGTCGGCCATGATGAAGATGATGTTGGGCGGCTGCGGCATGTCCCCTTCCCCCACACGACGGCCGCTTATATCAGATCAGCCATACCAGCGCCGCGCCGCATCTCACGCAACCGTGATTCGTGTTGGGCGCTTGCTAGGCCGCAAGTTCGCGTTAATTGGACGGTACCCATGCGAGGAGGTTTGACATGCCCAGGCACGATTTGATCGACCGACGCCGCGCCCTGCTGGTCGCCGGCGGCACGCTGATGCTCGGACTGTTGCCCGCGCGCGCGCCGGCGCAGACGTCCGGCGGCAAGGCGAAGATCGGCGTGATCGGCTCGGGCAAGATCGGCGGCACCATTGGCGGCCTGTGGATCAAGGCGGGGCACCCGGTGCTGTTCTCCTCGCGCCATCCCGAAGGACTCAAGGACATGGTGGCGGGTCTCGGCTCGCTCGCGCAGGCCGGCAGCGTCGATCAGGCGGTCGCATTCGGGGACGTGCTGTTCATCGCCGTCCCCTATGGCGCACTGCCGCAGGTCGGGCAGCAGCACGCCGCCGCCATGAAGGGCAAGGTCATGCTCGACGCCTGCAACGCGGTCGCCGGCCGCGACGGGCAGGCGCTCGCCGACGAGGTCGAGCGTGACGGCATCGGCGCGGTCTCGCAGAAGTATCTGCCCGGCACGCGCCTCGTGCGCGCCTTCAACACCATGGGCTTCGGGGTGTTCGCGAAGGAGGCCCATCGGCCCGATCCCAAGCTCGCCATCCCGATCGCCGGCGATGATCCCGAGGCGGTGCAGATCGCGGCCGGCCTGGTGCGCGACGCCGGCTTCGATCCGGTCGTCGTCGGCAAGCTTGCCGACGCGCGCCGCTTCCAGCGCGGCCAGCCCGGGTATGGCCAGCAGGTGAGCGCGGCCGAGCTGAAGCAGAAACTGTCGTTGCCATGAACGACGCCGCGAGCGCGCCACCCGCAGGCGATGGCCGGCCCGCCCTGCAGCGCTGGGTCGGCTGGGCGGTGCCGGCAACTCCGCAGGAGCTGGCGGCGGCGCTGTGGTCGTTCGGCTATTTTTTCATGCTGCTCGGCGGCTATTATGTGCTGCGCCCGTTGCGCGACCAGATGGTCATCGCCGGCGGCGTGCGGAACCTGCCCTGGCTTTTCACCGCCACGTTCCTCACGCTGCTGCTAGCGCAGCCGCTCTACGGCGCGCTGGTGGCGCGTTTGCCGCGCGCGCGCTTCATCCCGATCGTCTATCACTTCTTCGTCGCCAACCTCGCGCTGTTCTGGGTGCTGCTCACGCTCAAGTTCGAGCCGGTGATCGTCGCCCGCGTGTTCTTCGTCTGGGTGAGCGTGTTCAACCTGTTCGCGGTCGCGGTGTTCTGGTCGTTCATGGCGGACATCTTCAGCGCCGAGCAGGGCAAGCGCCTGTTCGGCTTCATCGGCGCGGGTGGCACCGCCGGTGCGCTGCTCGGCCCGATCATCACTATCTGGCTCTCGGTCCCGCTCGGCCCGGTCAATCTGCTGGTCGCGGCGGCGATCTTCCTCGAGGCCGCGGTGTTCTGCGTCTATCGCCTGGAGCGCGCCGCGAGCGTGCAGGCGCGCGTGCCGGAAGAAACACGCCCGATCGGCGGCAACGCCTTTGCGGCGCTGCCCGAGCTGGTGCGTTCGCCCTACCTGCTCGGCGTTGCCCTGTGGGTGAGCCTGCTCTCATTCGGCGCCACCATTCTTTATTTCCAGCAGGCCAACATCGTTGCCGAGACCGTGCGCGGCGCCGGCGAACAGACGCGTATCTTTGCCGGCATCGATCTCGCCGTGAGTCTGCTCAGCCTCGCGACCCAGGTGTTCGCCACCGGGCAGTTCCTCAAGCGCTTCGGCAGCGGCGTCGCGGCGGCCGCGCTGCCGGCAATCTACGTCGTCGGATTCGTGGCGATCGCGCTCGCGCCGATGCTCATGGTGGTGCTGGTCGTGCAGGTGCTCCAGCGCTGGATGAATTTCGCCATCGCCAATCCGGCGCGCCAGGTGTTCTTCACCGTGGTCGACCGCGAGGAGAAATACAAAGCCAAGAACCTCATCGACGTCGTGGTCTATCGCGGCTCCGACGCGTTATACGGCTGGGTCTACGACAGCCTGCACGTGCTCGGATTGAAGCTCGGCGCGATCGCGCTGGTGGCCTGGCCGGTGGTGGCGGGCTGGCTCGTCCTCTCGCTCGTCCTCGGACGCATCCAAGAGCGGCGCGCCGCCGAACACGAACGAACCGTGCGCGCGGAAGCTTAGCGGCCCCTTGCCGGACGCCCCGCAACGCAAGAGGATAGCGCCTTAGCGAGGACCGCTAAATGAACGAAACGAGCACCGCCGCAGGCCGGGGGAGTGTGCCGCACGCCGGCGGGCCGCCGCTCGATTTTCAGGAACACTTGGCCGCGCTCGAGGCCAAAGGCCTGTTGGTGCGCATCGACCGGCCGATCAACAAAGACACCGAGCTGCACCCGCTGGTGCGCTGGCAGTTCCAGGGCGGGCTGCCCGAGGACGAGCGCCGCGCGTTCCTGTTCACCAATGTCACCGACGGCGCCGGGCGTCGCTACGACATTCCGGTGGCGGTGGGCGCGCTCGCCGCCTCGCCGGCGATCTACGCGATCGGCATGGGCCGAGCGGTGGACGAGATCGGCGCCGCGTGGCTGCGTGCGATGGCGCATCCGATTCCGCCGGTCGCGGTCTCCGCGCCGGCGTGCCAGCAGCTGGTGATCACAGGCGACGACCTGCGCCGGCCGGACGGCGGCCTCAAGCGCTTGCCGGTGCCGATCTCGACGCCGGGCTTCGACGCCGCGCCCTATCTCACGGCGACCTTGTGCATCACGCGCGATCCCGACAGCGGCATCGCCAACATGGGCACCTATCGCGCCGCGCTCAAGGCGACCGACCGGCTCGGCGTGCGCATGTCCTCGCGCGTGGGCGGCGCCGGCGGCTATCTGCACTGGAAGAAATATCGCGCCCGCAAGGAGCCGATGCCGTGCGCGATCGTGATCGGCTGCGCGCCGGTCGTCGCGTTTACGGGTCCGCAGAAGCTCGAGATCGATCTCGACGAGATGGCGGTCGCGGGCGGGCTTGCCGGCGCGCCCATCCGCGTCGCCCGGGCCGCGACCGTCGATCTCGACGTGCCGGCCGACGCGGAGATCGTCATCGAAGGCCTGATCGATCCGGAACTGCTCGAGCCCGAGGGCCCGTTCGGCGAAAGCCATGGCCACGTCGCGCTCGAGGACTTCAACATGTCCATGCAGGTGACCGCGATCACCCACAAGCGCGCGCCGGTGTTCGTGTCGATCGTGAGCCAGGTCACGCCGAGCGAATCGAGCGTGATGAAGAAGGTCGCCTACGAGCCGCTGTTTCTCGCTCATCTGCGCGACCAGCTCGAGGTGCGCGGCATCCGTCGCGTGCACATGCACGAGCCGCTCACCAACCTGCGCAAGGTGATGTTCCTGCAGTTTGCCGCCGGCACCCCGCGCACCGAGGTGTGGCGCGCGCTTCACGGCGCCGCCAACCTGCGCGCCGACTGCGGCAAGGTGGTGGTGGCGGTGAGCGCCGACATCGATCCTGAGAATGTGCACGGCGTGTTGTGGTCGCTCGCCTATCGCGCGAATCCGGGCGAGGACGTCCACATCGCGCCCTATCGCTCGCTCGGCCACGGACCGAAAACCGACGCCGCGGCAACCGACTCGACCATGCTGATCGACGCGACGCTCAAGCACCCGATGCCGCCGCTCGCGCTGCCCGCGCGCGAGTTCATGGAGCGCGCCCGCGTCATTTGGGAGGAGCTGGGGCTGCCGCGCCTTGCCCCGCAACCGCCCTGGCACGGCTACGACCTCGGCGACTGGGCGGCGGTGTGGGACGGCTACGCGCGCCGCGCGGTCGAAGGCGCGTGGGAGACGACCGGCGCGGAAACCTTCGCGCGCCGCCGCGGCGGCCTCACCCCGGAGACCCCGGTGCGCGACGTCGCGGACCGCAGCAAGGACCTGGATCTGGATTGAGCGGACGACCCTGATCCGGCAGATGGTCATCCAACGATGCCTCAGAAGTGACAATAAGTGTAACTGGATCCCTTATCAGCGTAGCAATCATCCCCCGCGTCGCAGCAAGGGAGGCCGCCCGGCGTGCAGTGGAGTCCAGAATCTACACATCCCTGGCCGACAAGCTTTTTGCCCCCAATCATCGTGGCGTTTGGGTGATGATTTCGGTCAAATGTCGCGGGAGGATATGCGCTAATGAGCTTCTGCAAACGGTATTGTAGTGTCGCAGTCGAGTGAAGCTGCTCCGCGTTTGCATCCATTATTGAGAGCATAATAGGGAGGCCGAGCATGGTTACCGTGCTGCTCATTGGGCACCTCGTTCGCATGGTTCTATAGCCAACGCGTCGTTCAGCTCAAAGTTGCCAGTCGAGGAGCAATATTTCTAGTCGACGAAATGATCGCGGCCGCCGAGCAAGTGCCATTCGTTGATCGCGCGGGTCGCAGAGCGACGACGCAATGCAGGAGTGGCGGCGGCCGCGCGTGTTGTCCGGGACTGCGTCGCTTCCGCATTCGCGCCGCGCGCTTCGGCGGAATAAAACCGCGCCGTAGCTCGCGTAGCGAGCGGAGGCGGTTCGCTTGCAATGACCAGGCGCTTCACGCCGGCAGCGTAAACTCCCCGAGCAACCCGCGCACATCCGGCACGCGCTCAGCGCCCACAGCGCCTGCAGGATCGCCGCGGTGCGCTCCGCGGACCAGCGCTTGCCGACGTTGTCGCGGAACTTGCGCTCGACGTCGGAGCGGCTGATCGGCTGCCCGGGAAAGCTCGGCATGTTGTCGACCTGGCGCGCGATGCGTCGCCCGTCGTCGAGCGTGGCGGTGATGCGCGTCGAAGGCGCGTTGCCCGGCGGCGTCGCGAAGGCGGAATCTTCCACCACCGTGATCTTGCGCATGAAGGCAGTTTCTCCGGCGCATAGCTGTCGTTCGTGAGGTTGCCGTCGAACATGGCGCGCGCGGCGATGTACGGCAGGCTGTGGTCGGCCGTCGCCCTGTTGTCCGGCGTCCACTTCTCCCGGTCGGTTCCCGCCTGCTGGAGGCCGCGGCGGGTGGTGGCGATTTCGACCGCAACGATGCGATCGAGATCGCCCACCTCCTTGAGCCTGCGAAGGTCGGACGCAGCCGCACGATAATGACGGTCCTGCCCGCGCCGGCAAGAGCCGAAAGTTATCGCGGGCCCTTCTTCTTCGGCAGCGGCATGGTCTCGTAGAGATTGACCGGGGCGAAGTCGTCGGTGAGCACCTGGCCGCCGTCGGCGTTTTCGTCGGTGACGCGCCCCGCCACGAGGTCGCCCGGCGGGTAGCGGAAATGATATTGCGCCTGCAGGGCGGCGGCGCGCCGCGTCAGATCATCGGCGCTCGGGCGCGGTCCCGGCATGGCGACCGCGATCGACTGCGCCTCCTCCGCCTCTTTCCAATCGGCGTAGACGTCGACGGTCGAAAACACCGCGCGCAAGGTGGCGATGGTCGAGACATAGAGCTTGGTATTGGCGGCGACGTTCGATACCACCGCCCCGCCCGGCGCCAGGCGCGCCTTGACGAGATCGTAGAACTCGCGCGTGAGCAGGTGGAACGGCACGCCGAGATCGCGGAACGCATCGAGGATGATGAGGTCGTAGAAATCTTTGCTGCGATTGAGGTAGACCCGGCCGTCGCTCTCGATGAAGCGCACCTTGCCGTTCTCGCGCAGGCCGAAATATTTGCGTCCCGCCGTGACGACGCCGGGATCGAGCTCCACCGCGTCGATGCGCAGCTCCGGCATGGCGCGCCCGAGGTAGGTCGAGACCGAGCCGGCGCCGAGCCCGATCATGAGAACGTGGCGGAGGTTCGGCGGATAGAGCAGCGCCGCGTTCATGATGCGCGTGTAGGGCACCGGCAGCGCGTCCGGGTCGCGCAGGTCGACGATCGAGTGGAAATAGGTTTCGTTCCTTGCCCGGGTGGTCAAGGCGAGCATCGGCCCGCGCTTCTCGACGAACACGTCGTGGTATTCGCTCTCGATATGCGCGACGCGCCCGTCCTTGTGCTGGAGCATGCGCGCGCGCACGCTCTCGTCGACCAGGCCGTCCGCCTGCGCGCGCCCGGCGGCGAACGCCAGTACGGCGAGCGCCACGAGGGTCGCGGCGAAGTTCGTTTCCTTGCGCAAGAAACTTGAGCCACGCATTTGCAAACTCATCCCGAACAAACACGCGGCCGGCACGCCGGTTCCCGCGGGCTCACTGCGGCTTGATGCCGGCGAACTGCACCACCTTGGTCCACTTCTCGGTTTCCGCCGCGATGAGATTGCCGAAGTCGGCGGGCGAGCCGAGGAACGGCACCGAGCCAAGGTCGGCGAAACGCTTCTTGAGGGTAGGATCGGCGAGCCCCGCCTGGATCTCACGGTTGAGCTTTTCGACGATCGCGGTCGGCGTCTTAGCCGGTGCGCCGATCCCGTAGAAGGCGCCCGCGTCGTAGCCGGGCACGAACTCGGCGATGCTCGGGACCTCCGGCAACGCGTCGGTGCGCTTGACCGAGGTTATCGCGAGGGCGCGCAGCCTGCCGGCGCGCACGTATTCGATCGCGGCGGCGATCGGGGAGAAATAGACCTGCACCTGGCCGCCCATCAGGTCGGTGATCGCCGGCGGCGACGCGCGGTAAGGCACGTGCACCATGTCGATCCCGGCCATGTACTTGAACAGCTCGCCCGCCATGTGCGGCGAGGTGCCGACGCCGGGCGAGGCCATGTTGATCTTGCCG
>WNGJ01004729.1_pt1 | contig 14209 bp, 13 predicted proteins | sample 5400611 | NCBI WGS metagenome assembly WNGJ01 (sample SAMN13153375, study PRJNA577476) | soil metagenome | isolation source: 40 cm soil or saprolite under Garry oak tree replicate 1 | place: USA:California | collected 2016-06-15 | reverse complement strand
ACGCAGCGGACTGGCCGGACCTTCGATCCGCAACAAATAACGCCGATCGCCAACCTCGACCCTAAAGGCCGACGCACCCGAAGCTCCGCCCGTGACCGGCACGACGATGCCGATTGGAGCCGGACCAAAGGCGGCAAAGAGCGCCGCGCGCGCCGTCTCGCGTTGTGCGGCCGAAAACACGTCGAATGGCTGTTTGATCATGGCCCTCCCTTACTACACAAGTGCGGGGCACGCTTGGCTCGAAAGACGCTTTGTCTGCAGCTGCATTCGACCGATTCCGGCCCAGATCGGTTTACGTTAACGCGCCATTTTGCCGGGCCCGGGCTTTCGCAGCCGCCCCGGCCGGGTCAAGGTCCGCGCCGTTTGATGGGGGATACCTTCGATGCTGGATCGACGCCAAAGCGTGCGCGACAAGGTCATTTATGGCGGCGTTGCCGACATCGGCGAAGACGGCGCGACGCGCGATTGCGTGGTCCGCAACCTCTCCGAAACAGGCGCCCAGCTCGAATTCAACAATGTCGTCCGGCTGCCCAAAGAGCAGATCTCGCTGACGATCGCGCGAAAGGGCCGTTCCTTCCTGGCCAAGATCATCTGGTGGCGCGACAATTTCGTCGGCATTGCCTTCAGTTCCGAGGCCGCGCTCGGGCTGCCGGTCTCCGATCTCGAGGAGCGGCTGCGCCAGAGCGAGCGGAAAAAGCGCCAGCTTCAGCGCCGCATCAAGCAGCTTCTCGACCACCGCTGAATAGTCCGGAACGCAGGACGCGGCGCGGGCGCGCCGCGGCTACGAAAGATTCGCTACCGGGTCAAGAATTGACGGAATCGTATCAGCATGCATCCTCTTTGAAATAGGAAGAGTGAATGCTGTCTCAGGTCAAAAACCGCTTCCGGGATTGCCGGATCGCCCGCATGAGCAATGGCGAATACTGCCTGATACGGGATCAGGGACCGGTTAAAGGTGGCCGCGGCCTGAAGCATCACGAAACGCTGCTCGTCTTCAGCAGGCGGGGTCTTGCAGCGAAGATCGTCGAACTCTGGAAGCAGACGGATCGTCCGAGCGTGATATCTTCCTTCGGCAATGTGTTGCGCCGCCTGGCGAGGGCTCGAGCTAAATTAGCGCGCTGAACCCCGTCCCGTACGGATCAATCGCAATAGACCAAATGACGCTCCACCTGAGTTCAATGCAAAAAAGCCAGCGGTCTTGCGACACGCCGGCTTTCTGGTTTCTGCTATTGACCGCTCAGACCTTGACCAGCGGCCCTCGTGAGGCCGGTCCCTTGGACGACCCACCGCCGGGACCGCCGGGCTTCGGCTTGCGCTTGCGCGCGCCGGGCAGTTTTTCCGGCTTCGGCGTCACCGGGCCTTCGACGAATTCGAAGCCGATCTTTTCCTGAGCGGCATCCGCGGCTGCTTCGTCCTTGACCAGCACGACGCGAACGTGGCCGCCGCCCTTGAGCTTGCCGAACAGCACCTCGTCCGCCAGCGGCTTCTTGATGTGCTCCTGGATCACCCGCGCCATCGGCCGCGCGCCCATCTGCTCGTCGTAGCCATGCTCAATCAGCCAGGCCTTGGCCGGCTCCAACAGCTCGATGGTGACGTCGCGGTCGGCGAGTTGCGCCTCAAGCTGCAGCACGAACTTCTCCACCACCATGCCGATCACGTCGGCATTGAGATGCGCGAACGAGACGATAGCGTCGAGCCGGTTGCGGAACTCGGGCGCGAACTGGCGATTGATCGCTTCGTGATCGTCGCCTTCCCGCTTGTTGCGCGTGAAGCCAAAGGCCTGCCGCGCCAGATCGGCGGCGCCGGCATTGGTGGTCATGATCAGGATCACGTTGCGGAAATTGACCTGTTTGCCGTTATGGTCGGTCAGCCGGCCGTGATCCATGATCTGCAGCAGCACGTTGTACAGGTCCGGATGCGCCTTTTCGATTTCGTCGAGCAGCACCACGCAGTGCGGATGCTGATCGACGCCGTCGGTCAGCAACCCACCCTGGTCGAAACCAACATAGCCCGGGGGCGCGCCGATCAGGCGCGACACCGTGTGCCGCTCCATATATTCCGACATGTCGAACCGGATCAGTTCGACGCCGAGCGATGCGGCAAGCTGTTTTGCCACTTCGGTCTTGCCGACGCCGGTCGGGCCCGAGAACAGATACGAGCCGATCGGCTTCTCCGGCTCGCGCAACCCTGCCCGCGCCAGCTTGATCGATGCGGCCAGCGCGTCGATCGCCTTGTCCTGGCCGAACACCACACGCTTGAGGGTCTGTTCGAGATGTTTCAAAACCTCGGCATCGTCCTTCGACACGCTCTTGGGCGGAATCCGCGCCATGGTCGCGATCGTGGTCTCGATTTCCTTGATGCCGATGGTCTTCTTGCGCTTGTTCTCGGCCACCAGCATCTGTGCCGCGCCGGATTCATCGATCACGTCGATCGCCTTGTCCGGCAGCTTGCGGTCATGGATGTAGCGCGACGACAATTGCACCGCGGCCTCGATCGCCTCGTTGGTATATTTCAGCCGGTGATAGTCCTCGAAATAGGGTTTTAGGCCCTTGAGGATCGCAATCGCGTCTTCCACCGTCGGCTCATTGATATCGATCTTCTGGAACCGGCGCACCAGCGCGCGGTCCTTCTCGAAATGCTGCCGGTATTCCTTGTAAGTCGTTGAACCCATGCAGCGGATCGTGCCCGAGGCCAGCGCCGGCTTTAACAGATTGGAGGCATCCATCGCGCCGCCGGACGTGGCTCCGGCGCCGATTACGGTGTGGATCTCGTCGATGAACAGGATGGCGTTCGGGTGCGCCTCGAGTTCCTTGAGCACCTGCTTCAGCCGCTCCTCGAAATCACCCCGATAGCGCGTGCCGGCCAGCAAGGTGCCCATGTCGAGCGAGAACACCGTCGCCGCCGCCAGCACTTCCGGCACTTCGCTGTCGACGATACGTTTGGCGAGCCCTTCCGCGATCGCGGTCTTGCCGACGCCGGCTTCGCCGACGAACAGCGGATTATTCTTCTGCCGGCGGCACAGCACCTGGATGGCGCGGTTGATCTCGGAATTTCGTCCGATCACCGGATCGATCTTGCCGTCGCGCGCCTTCTTGTTGAGGTTCACGCAGTAAGTATCGAGCGCCTCGCCCTTTTTCTTGGCATCCTCATTGCCCTTGGTCTCGGTCTCTTCGTCGACACCGCGCACCGGGCGCGCTTCCGACACGCCGGGCCGCTTGGCGATGCCATGGCTGATATAGTTGACCGCGTCATAGCGGGTCATGTCCTGCTCCTGCAGGAAATAAGCGGCGTGGCTTTCACGCTCCGCGAAGATCGCGATCAGCACGTTGGCGCCGGTAACTTCCTCGCGGCCGGATGACTGCACGTGAATCACCGCGCGCTGGATCACGCGCTGAAAGCCCGCGGTCGGCTTGGCGTCATCAGCGCCATCGGTCACCAGATTTTCAAACTCGGTCTCGAGATAATTGACGAGACTGGTGCGCAGCTTGTCGAGATCGACGCTGCAGGCACGCATCACCGCGGCTGCATCGGAATCGTCGATCAGCGACAGCAACAAGTGTTCAAGCGTCGCATATTGATGATGACGCTCATTGGCTATCGCCAGCGCGCGATGCAGGGATTGTTCAAGGCTTTGAGAAAAAGTCGGCATTCGCGTCCTCTGTGACACCCTACCATCATGATCGCCGCCGCCCGGTCAGGCAACAACAACCTTTGTCATATAGTTACACCGGATCATGGCGAAAGACCGGTCCCCCACCACCGGTTTGCGCTCGACCGCGCGGATTATACCTACGGAAAACCGGCCGCTCCCCTTGAAAAAGGCGCACGCCGGTCCGATCCATCGCATTTTCGAAGCAAAACCCGTTCCGGTTTTGGCGGATTTCGCGCGATGCTACTTTTTTTCCATCACGCATTGCAGGGGATGTTGGTGCTTGCGCGCAAAATCCATCACCTGCGTCACCTTGGTTTCGGCGATCTCGTAGGTGAACACCCCGCACTCCCCGATCCCATGATGATGGACGTGGAGCATGATCTTGGTCGCGGCTTCGACATCCTTCTGAAAGAACTTCTCCAAAACGTGAACGACAAATTCCATCGGCGTGTAGTCGTCGTTCAAAATCAAGACGCGATAGAGATTTGGGCGCTTGGTCTTTGGCTTGACCTTGGCGATAACGGATGTGGCAGGACCGCCGGTCCCCCCTGCCCGGTTGTCATCGTTGGCCATTCGGGGAGCAGATGCGGCGATGGCGGACGGCCCGGGCGATTCAAATCTGAAAGTTAGCTGCAACATGGCACAGGCGTTCGAAATCCCCACAGGAAACCAGACGGCGAACCAGGTGATGTTCTCCTGCCGGAGCCATCGCTAGAGTTCCCAGGCACGCTTTCCAGTTCGCCGCTCCCGGCCGGACCGACCCCACCAACCGGATCGATGGCAGGAATATGGGTCCGGCTCCGGCTCGCCGCAAGCGCGCATATCTTGGTCCGATCCGGCTTGCGGCAGGCCCGATTCCCGGGTCGACGATCAGGCCTAAGGTTAATCAATCCTGTCGGGTTTGACAAAGCAAGACTCGTCGGCCGTTTAGCCGGCGTTGACGATAGAAGGTGCTTTGGGAGCGGATTTCCGGTTTGCACGGCTATTGACCCAGTTTTCGCCGGCGGGATTTACCACCTGTTTAGTCGCAACCACCGAAATGGCCTTAGGAACCCAACATCGGTGACAGTCATGCTTGATGCGTCCATTACCCGTCATGTCCGCGCAGCGGCCAACCGCTTCGCCGGGGCCAATCAGGGCAATATCGCGGTGATCTTTGCCGTCGCGCTGGTGCCGCTCCTCAGTTTCATCGGCGCGGCGATCGACTATAGCCGTGCCAATGCCGCCCGTTCGGCCATGCAGGCCGCGCTCGACTCGACCGCACTGATGCTTTCGAAGGATCTGTCCGACGGCACCATCACGCCGGACCAGGTCAATGCGAAGGCCCAGACCTATTTCAGCGCTCTCTATCATAATCTCGATGCCCAGGCGGTGACGGTCGATGCGATCTACACCCCCAGCACTCCCAAGGGCTCGACCATCCTGGTCAATGGATCGGGTAACGTGGCGACCGACTTCATGAAAGTCGCAGGCTTCCCCCATCTCGACTTTAACACCAGTTCGACTTCGGCCTGGGGCAACGTGCGCATGCGCGTGGCGATGGTGCTCGACAACACCGGCTCGATGGCACAGGACGGCAAAATGCCGGCGATGCAGACCGCGGCCAAAAGCCTGGTCGATCAATTGAGTGCGCTGGCCAAAACTCCCGAGGATATCTACATCTCGGTCATTCCCTTCGCCAAGGACGTCAACTTCGCCGTCGATGCCGCGGGCAACAGCAACGTCAATCAGCCCTGGATCAGCTGGACCCTGTGGGAGGCCGCCAACCCTAACGCGGGAACCTGCAGCAAGGCGACCTACACGACAAAAAGTCAGTGCCTGAGCAACAACAAGACCTGGACCCCGGATCATACGCCATGGACCGGCTGCTTCACCGACCGCGACAAGGACTACGACACGACCAATACGACGCCGGCGAACGCGAACATCTCAACCCTGTTCCCTGCCGAGGAATATGTGTCCGGCACTGCAAAATATTGCAAGGCGGGCAACAACCCGTACCTGCAGCCGATCATGCCGCTGAGCAACTCCTGGACGTCGCTTAAAACAAGGATCGGCAACATGCAGCCGACCGGCAATACCAACCAGGGTATCGGCCTTGCGTGGGGCTGGATGACGCTGGGCCCGGGCGACCCGTTCAACGCGCCTGCCAAGGATGCGAACTACACCTACAGGGACGCCATCATCCTGCTGTCCGACGGTCTGAACACGCAGAACCGCTATACCTCCACTGCGTCGCAGATCGATGCCCGCCAAAAGATCCTGTGCGACAACGCCAAGCAAACCGGCGTCACGATCTACACCATTCAGGTCAATACCCATACGCCGGCAGATCCGACATCGGCGGTACTGCAATATTGCGCGACCACGGCGTCGGACTTTTATATCGTCAAATCGGCAACCGACACTCTGTCGGTGTTCAACTCGATCGGAACCTCGCTGTCAAAGTTGCACGTCGCGAAATAAATCCCGGCCTGCACGGAACGAAAAGAAGCCCGGCCAAAACGGCCGGGCTTTCTAATTCCAAGAAAACGTTGCTGTCAGTGCGCGCCCGGAGCGAACTTCGCAACCATGCCTTCGATCGGCTTGAAGGTCTGCTTGGCGAGATCGGTATAGAGCCCCGCGATCTTCTGCGAATCCGCCACGAAGCTTTCATAGGCGGACCTGGCGTATTCGGTCTGCGCTTCGATCGCCTTGTCCAGCGACTTCACGCCGGACAGCTTCTCGACAAATGACTTGGTGTCTTCAAACGACTTCCTGGTGTAGTCGCCATAGGCGCTGGCGATCGCCTGAAGGCCGTTCTGAACGGTGGTTGCAGAGGCGACGACCGTTTCGAGGTGTTCCTTACCGTATTGCTGAATGTCTTCGATCTTGACCATGTTGGCGTTTCCTTCCCGGACTGATGTGGCAGGTGATCCGTCGGGAGTCCCGGCTCCCTGACAAATGTCTCCTACTGCATTGCACAATAAAGTCAAGAAATTTGTTGCGTCGCACAAATAAAGGCCGCTACGGTCAAATACCGAGGTCTCACGCAAGGGTTGCTTAATCTTTTGGAAACTCCAGCAACCTAACCTGATTCCCGGATCTGCTCGCATTACCGGCCAAGAACCTAAAAATTCTTTTTGAACAGCAGTTTAGGTGGATTGGCGGCCTGATTGGCCACTGCCGCGGAATTCCATGCCCGGATCGGGCATTTGGAGCAGGCCAACGAACGACCGTCGGGCACAATTTGGCCTCACGAACCGGTGATACAACAGAGATTGGGACGGGGAAGTTCATGCTTCGCACAACCTTGGGGTCCTCGCGTGTTTTGCGAGCTTGCGCCTTCGGGCTGGTCACGATCACGGCGGCTATCGTCTTCACGAGTGACACCGCCGATGCGCGCCGCTCCGGACACCGCCATCATCATACGCGCCACCACCACCAGGAAGCCCGGGATAGCTACAGTCCGGCGTTTTCCTCCATTATCGTAGACGGCAACTCCGGCGCCACCCTCTCCGCCAACAATCCCGACGCCAGCCGCCATCCGGCTTCGCTCACCAAGATCATGACGCTCTATTTGCTGTTCGAGCGCCTCGATGCCGGCAAGATGAAGCTCGACACCGAGATGGACGTGTCCGAGCACGCCTCCGAGCAGGCTCCAACCAAACTCGACCTGCGCCCGGGCCAGACCATCAAGGTCGAAGACGCGATCAAGGGACTGGTAACGCGCTCGGCCAACGACGCCGCCGTCGTGATCGCAGAAACCATCGCCGGCGACGAAGGCGATTTCGCCAAGCTGATGACCCGCAAGGCCCGCGCCCTCGGCATGACCAAGACGGTTTACCGCAATGCTTCCGGCCTGCCCGACGACGAACAGGTGACGACGGCGCGGGATCAAGCGACGCTCGGCCGCGCCATTCAGGACCGCTTCCCGCGCTACTATCGCTACTTCGCAACCGAGGCATTCAACTACCGCGGCCATTCGATCCGCAACCACAATCGCCTGCTCGGCAACGTCGAAGGCGTCGACGGTATCAAGACCGGCTATACCCGGGCTTCGGGTTTCAACCTGGTGACCTCGATGCGGCGCGGCAACCGTCATCTGGTCGGCGTGGTGCTGGGCGGCCGCAGCGGCGGTTCGCGCGATGCGATCATGCGGGGCCTGCTGGCCGAGAACCTCGAAAAAGCCGCGGCCAAGCGTACTGTTGCCGCGATCACCGAGCGTAATTCTTCCGAGGCCAATAGCGACGTTGCCGAGGCCGATGCCGCGTCGCGTCCGGCGCAAACGGTTCAGGTGCAAGGAGCCGTTCAGGCCGCGGCCGCCGAGCCGGGCGCGGCGGCGCTCGCGCGGTCAAGCGCACCGGCTTCACGATCGATCCTTGCGAACGCAGCCGCGGCCGTACCACCGCCGCCAGCCAAAGCGCAGCAAACCAAGGCTGAGCAGACCAAGGCCGAGCCCGCGCCGTTGACCAACGGGGTGATCCAGACCCAGCAGATCGCCGCAATCCCCGGCTCGTCCGAGCCGATGAAGCCGGTCAAGGTGAAAACCGTCCAGGTCAAGTCCGGACAGATCAAGCTGGCCTCCGCCAGTCCGGCTCAAGCGGTCACGCCGGGCGCCAATGCCATACCGCCGGCCCGCCCGGACGCACAGGACACCGCGAACGCAACAGTGGCGAAGACCGAAACCAACAGGACGGAAATCGCCAAATCCGATCCGATCAAGGAACTGGTCAAGTCTGAACTCGCCAAGTCTGAACTCGCCAAGTCTGAACTCGCCAAGTCTGAACTGGCCAAGTCTGAACTGGCCAAGCCTGGAATGCCGCCGCAACCGCCAAATCACGGCACCGGAAACGGTATACTCGGCGTGCTACCGGCTTCGAGCCTCTCCTCACCATTGCCCTCCTCCCCGTCGCAGGCCTCCACGTTGCAAGGCGCCACTTCGCAAATCTCCAATGTGCAAGCGTTGGTCTACGCCGATCCGGCCCCCAGCGCCCAACCGCAGCCACAGGCCGTTCAGCAGAACGGCGCCATCAAGCCGGTCGCGACCCACACTGGCTGGATCATTCAGGTCGGCGCACTGGACAGCGAGGACGAAGCGCGGCAACGCATCGAAGCGGCGCGCAGCCAGGCCCGCGGGCTGCTCACCAAGGCCGATCCGTTTACCGAACCGGTCGTTGCCAAGGGCGACAAGAAGCTGTTCCGGGCCCGCTTTGCCGGCCTCGACCGCGATCAGGCCGAAGCGGTATGCCGGACCCTGAAGCGCTCCGACATCTCCTGCATCACCATCAAGAACTGATCGACATCTCCGCATCAAGGCAATGGCGGCGCCGGGCGCCGGCACCAGCAGGTATTTGGGCGGCAGGTCCGGTCGCCATAACCGGTTCGCTTGCAAACTTCTCGTCAAGACTTTGCGGTTAAAGTTGCGGGGCGAACGATCGGCCTCGCCGGACAATGGCCGGCAGGTGACGCTGCGTCGGCCACAAAAGAAGGCGGAAGCAGCTCGCGGTTCGCAGCGTTTGGGTAGCGTTGCCGGAGTTAGTTGTGATGCGTGCGAAGCAAAGTATCCTTGGCCTCGTTTACACGGGCGGCGAGGTACGTCGACCCCCCCTGGTCGGGATGCAGTTTCTTCATGAGGGCGCGGTGCGCACGCCCGATTTCGTCGCGCCCCGCTCCCGGCTGCAGGCCAAGGATCTGATAGGCCTCCTCGTCCGTCATTTTGCCGCTCGCCGCCGGGCGGCTCTGCCCCCTTGCCGCGTTTCCCTGCGCGTCCTGACGCCAGGCGGGAAACCTGCGGTCCAGATAGCTTTCGAGTAGCGATACGCTCTCGGCGTCGAAGCCGGGCATCATCGCCGCCAGTTGCGGCAGGTCGAATTCGTCGAGGAAACGGCCGGCATTGGGCCCGGCGACGATCTGGCCCGAGAGCTCGCCGCTGTCGTGATCGAGCCGCATATCGAGAAATTGTGAGCGGACCTGCGATGTCTGGCCCGGCGAGCGTTGCGCGCCGGCGCCGCCGAACATGGCGCCGATGGTGCTGAATCCGGATGTCCCGAACGGCGACCAGCCGAGCAGCCCGGCGCCGAAGATCCCGAGCGGGACTGCGACCGCAAGTTCCCCCTTGATGCCGGTAAAAGCGGCGACCGCCAGCGCCACAACGCCGCCGCCGATCTTGAGCGCGCGAGCCAGCACGACCGGATTGGCCGCGCGGAACATCTGCAGCAGCAAATAGAGAACGATAACGGCGACGACACCGGCGATCAGGGTTGGCATGAATTCAATATAGTCGCTTCAGGATCAAAAAGCATGCCGGACGTCCTGATCTCTTCCGGCCAGGCGCAACCGAGATCACTTCATCTGGCCGAGCAATTTGGCCGCGCCGCTTCCGGTTTTCGACAGCCGCAGCAGCGCCTCGCGTCCGCCGGCGGCGTAGGCGGCGGCAGCGCGCAACAGCTCGCGCAATTGCGCTGCGGCGCCGGGATCGAACCGGCACCAGGCGCCGCCGGTCAGACGCGCGATCTCACGGAACGCCTGCTCGGCAACGCCGTCATGCCCCTCTTGAAACATGAACACCGGCACCTTGAGCAGACCGAGCTCGCCCGCCTTGGCGCAGAGGTCGTCGACCCTCTCCTCCATGGCGTCGCCGACGAACACCACCGCGCGCACGGCCGAAGCCACCGCTTCACGCCGCGCTTCCGACAACACTTTGCCGATCTGGGTGTTGCCGCCCCGGCAATCGATCTTGCCCATCAATTTTGCCAGCTGCGCGCTGTCGGAAATCCACCCCGTGGCGCGGCACTCATTGAGGCCGCGATAATAGACGAGGCGGATGTCGAGACTGCCGAGCCCCGCCGCCTCGCGGAACATATCGGCCTGCAGTGCGCACGCCATATCCCATGTCGGCTGCCGGCTCATGGTGGCGTCGAGCGCAAAAACCAGCCGCCCCCTGGCACCCGTGGCAAGGGGCGACATCGCCTGGGCCTTGGCGACAAAGGCGGCAATGTCTTCCGAAGCGGACGGCGCGGCTTCCGGCAGCCGATCAGCCTTGCCGGAGCGGGCCGTTTGGCCTGCGGACACTTCGCCGGATTTCGGGTTAGTGGGTTGGCTCGCCATAAGCACTCGCTACTTGCAGCAAGTCTTATGTGGCGCTCTCCTGTGATCAGGTCAATGCGTCGACCTTGATCAGGAAAACGATCGGTTCAGGCAACCAGCGGTTAGTTGGACACCGGTTTGTTCAGCGCCACCGGTCCCGGGTTGGTCGATATGTCCGGCACTTTCGTCGGCACCGGCGCCAGCGCGGAGCTGGCATCGGTATCCTCAAGGAACTTGTCGAGCATGCCCTGAATGGTCAACTTGACGTTGTCAGGTCCGCGGTCGCTCATGTCAACATGCTGATAACCGGTCTGTACAACCGTAATGCCGGACTTCTCGCACAGATCATTGTCGGGCACCACGCCGGGATCGGCCTTGAACACCGGATCCTTCGAACGGAACGACAGGATCTTGAACTTGCCCTCGGTCATGAACGGCACGCGCAGATTATCCAGCGTCACGATCTTCTTGATCTCGTCGGGGTACATCTTGGCGAAGTACATCGAGATGTCGCCGCCATTGGAATGGCCCACCATCGTCAAGCGATCGTAGTCCGCATTCGGTTCGATTTTCTTCAACTGATCGATGGCAAAGCGGATATTGGCGACGCCGCGTTGATACTGCGGCAAACGGCCGACATAGAGTTCGCCGACTTTCGTCACCATCGGCGCATCGGTTTCCAGATCGTGCTGAATACTGACTGCCAGGTAACCGCGGGCGGCGAAAACGTTCGCCAGAAAAGAATACTCGGTGAATTTGACGGTATTGCCGTGGTTGAGGATCGCCACCGGTAGCGTGATCATGCCGGCATTGGCCTGCATTTCCTTGTCACGGCGCACCGCGACATCCACCGGGACCGGACGGTCGCCGCGCGCAGGGTCATAGAACGTCAGTGTCTCGTGGTGGATCGCCCATTTGCTCGCTGTGAAATACGCGACGGTCACCAGCGCGGCAAGCGACAGCAGAATGGCAATTCCACGTTTCATATTTCGACCTCGGTGCAGCCACCCGTAACGGCGCTGGGTCCTGTGTGCGGGACCCTGCGGTCCCTTGTCCATGATATATGTCACGGCGGCGTGACAGGAAGAGTAAACATTGTGAATTGACCGCCTGTTCGTTGTGCGACGCACCCGCTTATTGTGCAGATGCACAAGCACGGGGTTCCGCCGCTCGTCCTGCCTATTCTCGGACGGTTTAAATCAAGGGTTAGTTCAAATCTTAGGTAAAGGCGTGGTGAAAACGGGGCTCCCCGCCGATTGTTCCACGCGGGTTCCAGTAACGACTTACCGTGAGGGTTTTAGGCGCCAAGAATGTCGTGGAGTTCGAGCGGCTTGTCGACCTGGGTGAACCATTCGGCCCGGTTGGCGGCGCGGCGGCGGCCGCGCTCATCGAGCGGAAGTTTCAACTGGCGCAGCAGGCTCGTGACCTCCTCGCGCGCCGTGACGTGGCCCATATTTGGGCGGGTGCCGAGCGTTGCCTCGTCGAGGTCGTCGAGCGCGGTCAGGCCGCGCGGAAAAAACTCGCGGTAAACCACCCGCTCGGCAAAACCATCGATCGAGCGGAACCCGAGGCGGAGCGACAAATCGTTCAGACCGTCGGCGACGAGTTGCTTGTTGCGCGATCCCAGCATCGACAGCCGGTTGCGGACCACGATCCAGTCGCTGGAGACGCCGTCGAGCTGGCGGCGCTTGCGTCGTGTATCGCGCACCATCTCGGCATAGTGGCTCTCGCCGGTCACCTGATAGGTGGCGGGGTCAACGGTTCCCAGGACGTCGAAATCAAGGAAGCTGTCGTTGATGGGCGTCACCAGCGTATCGGCCATCGAGTGCGCCAGACGCATCAGATAACTGTCGGAACCCGGCGTATCGATCACGATGAAATCGAACGTCCGCTCGACGGCGCTGACGGCCTCCATGAATTGCTGGAATTCGGAGGATTCATTGTCGGCGATCTGCATGGTCTCGCCAAGCTTGATACAGCAATGCACCGGAAGCTCGAGACCGAGGCCGGTGCGGCGCGCCCAAGCGCGCCGGTTGTTGATATAACGGGTGAAACTTTGCTGGCGGCAATCAAGATCGATGGTGGCGACGCGCTGGCCCGCTTTCAACAAGGCGACAGCGATATGCAGGGCAGTGGTGGATTTGCCCGAACCGCCCTTCTCGTTGCCGAGGACAACTACATGCGCGGAGCCCGACTGCCCCTGACTAGCCTGCAACAACATCGCTTCCACCCCTCAAGAATATCTTCAACTACACGCGACCGCGGTCAAGTGAAATGCGCAACGACGCGTTCGAAACATTGATCGTGTGGTTTCATGATTAATCCGCAGCAGAAGCGCGGTAGTGCTTCCACTTCGACGCAACTTCAACCGGGTGGTGGTCGGCACTGGGCGCCTTCCGACCGTCGGTTGCCTGCTTGGCGACGGCGCGCACGTCTTGGTAGGATCACGATTCCCGCCGCAAGGTCAGATGCGACCGCCTTCCTGGCCATACAAATCGAGTCCAGATGCCGCGAAGCCCCATGATCGTCCGCACGGTTCCCGCATTGCGTCGCGCCGTCGATAGTTTCCGCTCAAAAAAAGCCACGATCGCGCTGGTGCCGACCATGGGCGCGCTCCATGACGGTCACCTGTCGCTGGTTCGGCTCGCGAAACGTCGCGCCGCAAAGGTCATCGTGTCGGTCTTCGTCAATCCCACCCAATTCGCACCATCGGAGGATTTCGGCGCATATCCGCGAACCTGGAAAGCCGACCTCGCCAGCCTCACTGCCGAGAGTGTCGACCTGATCTGGAATCCGGACGTCAAGACCATGTACCCGGACGGCTTTGCCACCAGGATACTGACGGATGGGCCGGCCATGGCGGGTCTGGAAGATCGCTTCCGGCCGCATTTCTTCGGTGGCGTCACCACCGTGGTCGGCAAGCTGTTCACGCAGTGCCGGCCGGACTTCGCTGTCTTCGGCGAAAAGGATTTTCAGCAGTTGCGGGTGGTGACGCAGATGGCCCGCGACCTCGACCTCGGCGTCAAGGTGGTCGGCTCGCGAACCGTCAGGGAACGCGACGGCCTCGCGATGTCTTCGCGCAATGTCTATCTGTCCCCGCAACAACGCCGCACGGCGCCGGTGCTTTATCGCGCTCTGAAGGAATGCGCCCAGCGCCTGCGCGCGGGCGATGACATCGAGGCAGCAACTGCCGGCGGCGCCGAACTCATCGCGGACGCCGGTTTCATCCTCGACTATTTCGAGGCCCGACAGGCCGAAACCCTGGCGCCGATCGTCTCGGTGAAGGACGGACCGGTGCGAATTCTGGTGGCGGCAAGGCTCGGCGAGACAAGGCTGATAGACAATATCGGGACCTAGACGACCGATTCCGTGAAACCAGCATTTTCCGTGAAGCCGGCGTTCATGGAACGGGTGAGTTGTTGGTGGATTCCTTGTTTAGGATTGACTGAACGAGGAGTTTCATCATGGCCAGATGGCGACAGGCGGTCG
>WNGJ01007427.1_pt1 | contig 14210 bp, 13 predicted proteins | sample 5400611 | NCBI WGS metagenome assembly WNGJ01 (sample SAMN13153375, study PRJNA577476) | soil metagenome | isolation source: 40 cm soil or saprolite under Garry oak tree replicate 1 | place: USA:California | collected 2016-06-15 | reverse complement strand
GGCTGCGGTGCGTTAGCCCGCAAATGGCGCGTTTTCGGGCTTTTCGCTGCGCTTTTAGGATACCGCAGGGTTTCCCCGACACGCTATAAACAGCGCATGTCCAAGGGTTTCACACTGCTCGAGCTCATCGTCGTCGTCAGCATTGCGGCCGCTCTGCTTGCCTTCGGGGTGCCACGCGCCGCGGGGCTCATGGACTGGCTCGAAACAGAGCGCGCCGTGCGCGACGTGACGACGGCCCTCGCGGTTGGGCGGAACAGCGCCATCATGCAGGCGACGCGCGCCCGTATCACGTTCAGTCCCGACACGATCCGAATCGATCGATATGGCGCCCAAGGGTGGAAGGAGTTGTGGCGAACACCGGGGCCGTCGAGCCATGGCGTCACACTCGAGACTTCAAATCCGGTGGTGCAGTTCGGACCGTTCGGATTGGGCTGGGGCGTTTCGAACACGAGGATCGTGCTTCGCCGGGGGTCTCAAGCCGAAACGATTACCATGTCCCGCGTCGGGCGCGTGAAGCACTGGTAGGTGCAACCGTTCAGCGGGTCGCTGCATCTAATCGTATGAAACTCGGATGCACTGCGGTACGTAACGCGAAGGGTCGCGGCTGAAGTGTGACGGCCACTTCACCCGACCGCCAACCCCGGGGAGCTTTTCGCCCCGGGGTTTGGTCTTTTAGAGTGCTGGTCCCGCGTCTTCGTCGAGAAAGACGAGCGTTTGCCGGCGTCCCACCAGCCGCACCAGTGCCTCGTAGACCTTCGGATCCAACACCGTCGTCGACAGGTCAGACATCCGTTCGACGGCCTCCTCCGGTGTCATTTTTTCCTGATAGGGTCGAGAGGTCGTGAGCGCGTCGTAGACCTCCGCGGTGGCAATGATCCTTCCCCCCATCGGGATTTCCTCGCCCCGCAAGCCATCTGGATAACCGCTCCCGTCGTAGCGCTCGTGATGGCTCTTGACCATCGACACGATGTTGCCGAGATGGACGAGCGGCGCGAGAATCTGGGCGCCGATGATGACGTGCTGCTTCACGTGCTCGAACTCGTCGGCTGTGAGCGGCCCCTCCTTATTAACTACCGCATCGCGTGTCCCGATCTTCCCGAGATCGTGCAAGCGTCCGGCCATGCGGATCCGCTCGACGTCCTCCTCGGCAAGGCCCGTCTCTGTTGCGATGTTGGCCGACAGGTCCGCCACGCGTGCCGAATGACCGCGGAGGTAGGGGTCTTTTGCCTCAAGGGCGTTGACGAGGGCCTCCAAGGTCGCGGTCGAGACCCGCTCCAGCCGGTGCCGCTCGCGTTGCAGCTCGGCCGTGCGGGTCGTGACTTCTTCCTTGAGCCACTGGTTCAAATGGCGATCTTCCAGGTGCGCCTCGCGGCGCTTCAGCGCACGCTGGACCGCGCGGCCCAGGTCGGCCAGCTCGATCGGCTTGGTGAGATAATCCATCGCCCCGCGCTGCATGCAGAGGGCGGCGCTGGTGGCGTCGTTGACGGCGGTGAGCATCAGAATGGCGAGTTCGGGCTCGATTTCGAGGGCCTGCGGGACGAGGTCCACGCCGCTGGTTCCCGGCATGCGGATATCCGAGAGCATCAGCGTCACCTTGTGCAGACGCAGCTGCTGCAGCGCTTCGTCCGCTGAGCTAGCCGCATACACCTCGAACTGCTGCTGCTTCAGGAACTTCCGCAGCGCGTTCCGAATCGGCTCTTCGTCATCGACCACCAGGACCGTGACGACGCCGGCATGTCCGGTCAACCCGATGCTCCTTGTGAAGCCACGGCCAAACTAGGAATCGGCTGCAACGAACGCTAGGTCTCCGGTGGGCGACGGAGAGGGCGCTGGAATGAGACCCGCCGCAAACCCACGTTTCAGCAATTCAGTCACCGCGCGACGTCCCAGCACTCCGTAATCGACGGTGTAGGCATTCACGTACATGCCGACGAACCGATCCGTGCGACCCAAGTCGAGCCCGCGACTGAACCCTTGAGCATGCCGCAGCGCCTCGGCGCGATGGGCAAGGCCGTATTCGATGCTTGCCTTCAGGTCACGGGCGATCGCGCGCATGAGGTCAGCGCCGAGGTCGCGCCGAACGACGTTGCCACCGAGTGGCAAAGGCAGGTGGGTCTCCTGATACCACCATTCGCCCATGTCCGCCCACAGGTGCAGGCCCCGGTCGGCGAACGTCAGCTGACCCTCGTGAATCAGCAAACCCGCGTCGGCCTGTCCGGCCGCGACGAACGCTTCGATCTGATCGAACGGGACGACGACGTGGCGGACTGCCGGCTGGTAGAGCCGCAGCGTGAGGAACGCGGTGGTCAGCTCACCGGGCACGGCGACGAGCCTGCCGGCGAGCGCCGCGCGGGCATCGGCTGAAGGGGGCGCCGGCTCGCGGGCCACGATGCGCGGCCCATAGCGGTCGCCGATGCTGGCACCGTGCGCGAGCAGCGCATAGCGGTCCGCCAGGTATGCGTAGGCATGCAGCGACACCGCGGTCACCTCGAGCTCGCCCGCCAAGGCGCGGCGGTTCAAGCTCTCGATATCGCCGAGCTCGTGCACGTACCGCCGGTCGCCCGTGTCGATCTTGCCGGCAGCCATCGCCCAGAACATGAACGCGTCGTCAGCGTCGGGGCTGTGGGCGACGTGGATCGTCCGGCGCCGTGTTGTCGTCATGGGTTCCGGCCCGGACCGCTTCGCCCCTGCCGCTCGGCTTCAGAGTGAAAGTTGGTTAGCGCGTCGAGGTGCGCGCCCTGTGCGTATTCGGGCCGCTTGCGCGCCAGCTCGGCGGACTCATTGCGGAGAAAGTCGGCGTACGCACGGCGCTCTTCCGCGAGATTGCCGAGCACCTGGTACGCGTGCGCGCGCAATACATAAATGAAGAGGTGAGTGGGAATTGATTGGCGGATGGTGTCGGCTTGTGCGAGCGCCCCATTCGCGTCTCCACCTGCTAGCTGCAGCATCCCCACGTGGTAGCGCGCGTCGGCGTCGAGCGTGGGTAACTGGGCGTAGGCGCCGAGCGCCATGGGCAGAAAGAACTCGACGCTGTCCTGTTTGCCTGACTCCGCCAGCATCATCACGCGATTGAAGAGGCGGTTCGCGCGCTCTTCGGGAGACATCTGGCTAATGTCGGGAGCTTGGAGTCGGGAGCCGGGAGCCGGGGCAACCGTTTCTGGCTCCTGACTCCGGGCTCCAGCTCCGCGCATCGCCACCACCGTAACGAGCGCGCCCAGCGCCGCCCCCGCCAGCCCCCACGGCAGACCGGCGCGCCAGCCTGTCACACCGGCCGTTGCGACGGCAGCACCACACTTGTGGCAAAACCGCGCCGTGGAAGAAAGCTCCGCACCGCAGGCATGACAGGCCATAGGTCGAGGGAATGTAACCCGGGCTAGCGGCTGTCACGAAAGCCGATAGAGTAGGGCCCATGGCGGCGACGGAATACGGCAAGCACATGGGGGAGCTGAAGCGCGGCGAGCAGCGCTGGGACGTCTATCTCGAGGGCCAGCCCGATCCGTCGCTCGGGGCCGTGCGGGGGCGGATCCACTTCGTCAGTGGCGGGGGACAGCGGCATAAGGTGACCGGCTGGATCTTCCTCGAATTGAAAGAGAAGGATATGCAGGAGCGGTTCGGGGAGTTTTCGGCCGTGGAGCTGTTACACTTCGTGGAGTCCCTGTAGCGCATTTGCTGCACATTCTAGCCTACAGTTCGCACATTTCCTCATCACAAATGGTCGAATCCGGGATTTTTTTTGCAATTCGTGCACGGTTTTCTTGACACCCCGTCGTAGGCCCTCTACCTTCCCATATGGCCCGCCGCTTGCGGAAGCGTCTCACCGACTCGGGGAAGGAGACCCACCCAATGACAGCAACGCTGGAACCGACCGTCGCGACCGGTGCGAAGGCAGCCGCCGGCACGTCGCCGGCGGATGTGATTCGTCGCGCCAAAGAAGCGGGAGTACAGATCGTCGACGTGCGGTTCACCGATCTACCCGGCACCTGGCAGCACTTCTCGATTCCGCTCAAGGAGCTCGAGGAAGACACGTTCAGGGACGGTTTGGGGTTCGATGGCTCCTCGATCCGTGGCTTTCAGGCGATCAATGAGAGCGACATGCTCCTCATCCCGGATCCGGCGAGCGCATTCGTCGACCCGTGCCTGCAGGTTCCGACACTTTCACTCACCTGCGACGTCGTGGATCCGATCACGCGCGAGCCGTACAGCCGCGACCCTCGCTATGTGGCGCGCAAAGCCGAAGCCTTTCTGAAGCAGAGCGGCGTCGCGACAACGGCGTACTTCGGGCCCGAGGCGGAGTTTTACATCTTCAACTCCGTGCGGTTCGATCAGAACGCGCACGAAGGTTATTACCACATCGATTCGGAAGAGGGCATCTGGAACAGCGGCGCGAACGGCACCGCGAACCTCGGCCACCGTCCGCGCCATAAGGAAGGCTATTTCCCCGTGCCGCCGACCGATCGGCTGCAGGACCTGCGTTCCAAGATCATGCTGGCGATGATCGCGTCGGGGATCGACGTAGAAGTGCACCACCACGAGGTCGGCACCGCAGGCCAGACCGAGATCGACATGCGCTACAGCACGCTGACGCGTATGGCCGACCAGGTCATGATGTACAAGTACATCGTGAAGAACGTGTGCAACGCGAACGGCTACACCGCGACGTTCATGCCCAAGCCGATGTTCGGCGACAATGGCTCGGGAATGCACGTGCACATGAGTCTGTGGAACGGGTCGAACAACCTGTTCTTCGACAAGAACGGCTACGCGCTGATTTCCGATACCGCGCGCTGGTATATCGGCGGTCTCATCAAGCACGCGGCCGCGCTCCTCGCGTTCGCCGCGCCGACGACGAACAGCTACCGTAGGTTGGTGCCGGGCTATGAGGCGCCGATCAATCTGATTTACTCGCAGCGTAATCGCTCGGCGATCTGCCGCATCCCGATGTATTCCACGTCGCCCAAGGCCAAGCGGCTCGAGTTCCGGGCGCCGGATCCGTCGGCGAATCCATATCTCACGTTCGCGGCGCTGCTGATGGCCGGTCTCGACGGCATCAAGAACAAGATCGAGCCGCCCAAGCCGATGGACGTGGACCTGTACGAGCTCGAGCCGGACGAGCGGAAGCACGTGAAGAACACGCCGGGCAGCTTGCAGGAATCACTCGCGGCACTGCAAGCCGATCACGCGTTCCTGCTCGAGGGCAGCGTCTTCACGCAGGATGTGATCGACACCTGGCTCACGATGAAGAAGGTGAAGGATGTCGACGCGGTGGCACTCAGGCCGCATCCGTATGAGTTCTTCCTGTATTACGACGCGTAACAAGAAACGGCGGTAGGTGGCGATAGGGGGCGGTAGGAGGCGGAAACACCTACCGCCCCTTACCGCCTCTTTACCGCCCCTAATCCTTCTATGCCCACAAAACGTGAAATCCTCGATGCAGCTAAGAAGCAAGACGTATCCTCTCTCCGGTTGCAGTTTACAGACATCCTCGGCGTCAACAAGAACGTCGAGGTGCCGCAGAGCCAGTTTGAGAAGGCGCTCGAGGGCGACATCATGTTCGACGGCTCGTCCATCGAGGGATTCGTCCGGATCGAGGAATCCGACATGGTGCTGCGGCCCGATCTGAAGACGTTTCGCGTGCTTCCGAACGGCGACGCCGCCGGGAAGGTCGCCCGCGTGATCTGTGACATCTACAATCCCGACGGGTCGTCGTTCGCCGGCTGCACGCGGCAGGCGCTGCAGCGCCAGATCGCCAAGGCCAAGGCGCTGGGCTACGAGATGATGGCCGGCGTCGAGGCCGAATTCTTCATCTTTCAGCTGGATGCGGACGGCGAGCCCACGACGATCACGCACGATCACGGCGGCTACTTCGACCAGACGCCGGTCGATCGCGCCGAGGAGATTCGCCGGCTGATCGTGAAAGAGCTCGTCGCCATGGGGTTCGAGGTCGAAGCGGGCCATCATGAAGTGGCGCCGGGGCAGCACGAGATCGACTTTCGGTACGCCGAGGCGCTCGCAACCGCCGACAACCTCGCGACGTTTCGCTTCATCGTGCGAAACGTGGCGTATCGGCATGGCTTCCTCGCGACGTTCATGCCCAAGCCGATCTTCGGACAGAACGGCTCGGGCATGCACACACACCAGTCGCTGTTCCGCAAGGGCAGCAACGCGTTCCACGATCCGAAAGCGCAGTGGGAGCTGTCGGATGTGGCGCTGTCCTACATTGCGGGACTGCTGACACACGCGCGGGGATTCTGCGCCGTGACGAATCCGCTCGTGAACAGCTACAAACGGCTGGTGCCGGGGTATGAGGCGCCGGTAAACGTCGCGTGGTCGATGCGCAACCGCTCGCCGCTGGTCCGGATTCCCGATCGTCGCGGCACGGGCGCGCGCTGCGAGCTACGGATGCCCGATCCCTCGGCGAACCCGTATCTCGCGCTGGCGGTGCAGCTTGCAGCCGGTATCGACGGCGTCCAGAAAAAGCTCACGCCGCCGGACCCCGTGAATAAGAACATCTTTGAGATGAGCTTTCGCGAACGGCGCAAATACCGCATCGACGAGCTGCCGCGGGATCTGCACGAGGCGCTCGACATGCTCGAGAAGGATGACGTCATTCGCGATGCCCTCGGCCCGCACATTTATGAGCGGTTCGTCGAAGCCAAGTGGGGCGAGTGGCAGGAATACATTGGAAAGGTCAGTGAGTGGGAGCTCGAGCGGTACTTGAGTGTGTACTGATCATTGGCTCAGGGGTCTCGGGGAGCGCGTGCGATATCCTTCCGCAGCCGGGCGATACACAAGGCGAACAGCATGCCGGGGAGTGGGATCAGCATGGCCGCATCGTCGTCGACACGGACCCCCACTACACCCTCATCCGGCTGCGCGTTGACACCAGCATCACGGAGCGGCACGACGTCGTGCTCGCGCGATTCGATTTCGATCCCAGTGAAGCGGTGGGGGATGAGTATTCGCTGACCGTCGCGCTCGATCTTGGCGACGTGCGTCGTTTGTCCGCCAATCATCGGTATTCCCTTGGCGATTCCATACCCGCGTATGCCACGGTCACGTGTCTGTGCCGGCCGCTCCGCCCCGACTCGGTGCGTGGGACCTACGTGATCCAGACGCGAGGATCGCGGCAGCTCGCCGGCCGGATCGACGCGAGCCTGTATTTCACCGCCTGGGATGATTCCCGCCGGCATGAGCGGTATCGCCTGCGCCAGCGCATCCATGGAGTGCGTCCCTGACGGTCGGACGCGTTGGAGTAGTGTTTCTGCTCTTGCTAATCGGTCCGACAGTCCGACGGTCCGACTGTCAGACAGTCGACTCGATCATCATCGAGAACCGCAACATTTTCGACCGCGAGGACGCGGCGCCCGACTGGGTCGCCCGCCTGGCGAACAAGCTGCACATGCGCACGCGGCAGTCGGTCATCCGCAGGCGCCTGTTGCTCAATCGCGGCGATCCCTTCGATCTCGCGCGCGTCGAGGAAAGTGAACGGGCGCTGCGGAACCTCGGCGTGTTTCGTCAGGTGCGCGTCGATACGGTGCGCCAGTGGGACGGCAAGCTCGCCCTCCGGGCCGTGACCGCGGACGGCTGGAGCACGCAACCGCAGGCGAGCTTCACCAGCGTGGGCGGCGACAACACCTGGGACGTGGGTTTTATCGAGCGCAATTTTCTCGGCACGGCGACAGAGCTGGCGCTCATCTATGGCCGCAATCCCGACCGCAGCCGCCTCGATTTCGAATTCATCAACCCGCACTTCTTCGGCCGCCGGACGCTGCTCAATGCACGCTTCAGCGACCTCTCCGACGGCCACCGCGGCGAATGGCAGTTCGGACTGCCGTTCCACGAAACGGCGGCGCCGCATTCGGTCGAGACCTACGGCGAATTCGCCCACGAGCGGGTGCTGCGCTTCCGCGACGACGTGCTGCTCGACAGCACGAGCCATCGCCTGTTTCGCGTCGGGCTCATGGCCGGGATTGCGGCAGCGGCGACGACGCACAAGTACATGCGGATCTGGGGAGGATGGGAATGGCGGCGCGAGGATTTCGGCGCCACGGGCACCTCGCGGGTGCCATACTCGGTGTTCACGACCGCGCGGGCTGGTGTGGAGCTCGGCGCGGTGCGGTTCCGCGTGCTCGAGCACTTCAACTCCTACGCGCGCCGTGAAGACGTCGACCTCTCGCCCACGCTCCGGGCCGGCATCGTGTTGCAGTCCGGCGTGGGCTACGAATTCAGCGGCCAGACGTCGGCCGTCTGGAAGCGCGGCTTTGCCGTTGTGCGCGTCGCGGCCAGTGGATTGGACACGACGCGGACGCTGGCGGAAGTGACCGTCGTCAGCCAGGACATCCCCCGTCACACCTGGATCGTGCACGCCGAGGGCGGCGTGGTGACACATCCCAAACCAGGCGCGGAGTTCGATCCGTGGGTGGTGCAGAAGGGGCCGCGGCTGTTCGGCATCCATGAGTACACGGGCACGCGCACGACGTGGTTCGTGCTCGAGGACCGTATTCTCGTGGCCGACGACATTCTGGGCCTGATGGCGCTCGGGCTGGCGCCGTTTCTAGACTATGGCGGGGCGTGGTACGACGATGAGCCCGCTCGACAGGGCGGCGATGCCGGCCTCTCGCTCCGGTTTGGGCCAACGCGGGCGGTGCGCGGGCGAGCGGGCGAGTTAGCCTTCGGGTACCGGTTCGGCCAAGGAGTCAAAGGGAAGCGCTGGGCGATCACGTTGCGAAAAGGCTTTTCGTTCTAACCGGGGCGGGCGGGGAGGGAGCGCGACATGAGGGGCGAGCCGTCGCAGGAAATCTTTGACGTGGTGCGGGCCGGCGATACCGGAAGGCTGCAGGCGCTACTCACCGCCGATCCCAGCCTCGCGAACGTCCGCAACGCGCGGGGTCACTCCCCGGTCTTGATCGCCCAGTACCATCACAAAAACGAAGCGGTCGCAGTGCTGCTCGCGGCCCGACCCGAGCTCGACATTTTCGACGCGGCGTCGGTCGGCGACGCCTCGCGGGTCGCGCAGTGGCTGGATCGCGATCCCGCGCTCCTCGTAGCGAAGTCGAGCGACGGATTCTCGCCGCTCGAGCTCGCCGCGTTCTTCGGCCAGACCGAGACGGTTCGGCTCTTGCTCGCGCGGGGGGCGGATCGTACGAAAGCGGCCGGTCTCGCGGCCATGAAGGGACATCTCGACGTCCTCGAGCTGCTGAAGGGCCGGCAGGTATGATGACGAACGTCGACTGGATCGGCTGGTTGGCTACCGCCGTCTTCCTCGTGTCCTACTTCACGAAGCGCCCAACGTCGCTCCGGCGTGTGCAGGGCATCGCCGCGGGGTTATGGGCGCTGTATGGCGTGCTGATCCACTCGCTGCCCGTCATCGGGGCGAACGTGCTGGTCGCGAGCGTCGCGGTTCTGTCGTCGTTCAGGAAGCCTTCCGCTTTGGCTTCTCCTCCATGAGGGCCATGGGGTTCAAGTCGGGGTCGTGAAAGAACGCCATCCATAGGTCGTAGTCGGCCGCTTCGTGGACGCGGTGCGGCGCGTCGACGAATTTCACGCCCTTGCCCGCCAGCGTGCGATGCACGCTTTCGATGTCCTGCACGCGGAAATAGAGGAAAGACCCGGGATGGTCCTGCTCGGGATTCTCCGGCGGCGACAGCATCAGCCGCACCGAGCCGCATTGGAAGAACGCGAGCGACGGCGGCGCCTGGAACAACAGCGGCAGGCCGAGTACGTCGCGGTGGAATTTGACGGCGCGATCGATGTCGTGGACGACATTGGTGACCTGCGCGATTTCCGACAGTGCGGCGGCGGCCATTGCCCCTCCTGGGAAAAGTAGTTAGCTTCAGCTAAGTAATTATGGAGATCGCTTCCCGTCAAGCCCCCGTTCGGGCGATCGCCGACCGCCTGCACTCGGCGGCCATCCATCTGCTGCGGCGACTGCGGGTGGAGGACAAGGCGCTGGGCCTGTCGGGCCCGCGGGCGTCGGCATTATCGGTCATCGTATTCCGTGGTCCGATCACGATGAGCGCGCTCGCGGAGGCGGAGCAGGTCCGCCGCCCCACCATCACTCGGCTGGTGGACGGGTTGGAGCGTCGGGGACTGGTGCGGCGCGTGAATGATCCGGCTGACGGCCGGGTGCAGCTCGTCGCGGCGACGGCGGCGGGCAGGCAGCTGCTGCAAAAGGGCCGCGCGCGGCGCGTGGAGCGACTCATGCAAGGTGTTATGCAGCTATCAGAGGAGGAGCAGCGCGTGCTGGCTCGTGCTGCGGACTTGATGGAGCAGTCCCTTTTGGTGAGTTTTTGACGCCCGGCGCCGTAGCCAAGTGGTAAGGCAGAGGTCTGCAAAACCTCGATTCGTCGGTTCGATTCCGACCGGCGCCTCTCCAGCAGAATAACAAGTTACGCGCTCCTCAACGTCGCCTTGGGGCACAAATCGGCCGATGCCACCGTACCGCCGCCCGTCGAATCGGTCCCGTGGACTGAGTACCCGGACCATCACTACCACACTGCGTGGCTAGCAATAGGGAGTAGTATCCATGAACAGACGACGGGTCGTGCCACTCCTAGCTGCCCTGCAGTTCGTGATGCTCGCGATCGCGACCGCGACCGGCCAGGCCCAAGCGGACCAGCACGCCCTCGCGCAGCGGATCCTGGGGCGGAACGTGGAGGACCAGAGCAGCGCCGTCTGGGCTGCGATGACACTCGGGTCCCAGGCGACGGGGCCGGAGCTTCGCGCGGCGCTCATCACGTTGCTGGAACGGAACAATAGGATTCTGGACGAGGCTGCCAAGCGTAAGGTGACCCTCGACCGGTTGATAGATCCCGAATTCGTCGCCCATGTGGCGCACGCCGTCAGTCAGCTGGAGGACCCCCAGGCGATTCCCGCGCTGGCAGGCGCGCTCGGTTCCGGGTCGACACTCGTCCCCGATGCGCTGGCCGACTTCGGCGAACGGGCGGCCGGCGCCGTCGTTCGTGTAGTGACCAATCCTGAAACCCGCGACCACGAGGCCGTAGACGACGGTTTGCTAAGTCTCCGGTTCATGGTGGAGGGCGGAGGCGCGCGCCCGCTCTCCGCTGGCACGCTCGGTGAGATCCGACGCGTGGCGAAGCAGCGTCTGACAGGGAAGCAGTACGCCCCGACGTTGTGGAAGGCCATAGATTTGGCCGTGGTCCTGGGCGACCCCGACCTCAGACGGATCGTGGAGTCGCTGGCCGCGGATCGTAGCGAGGTTGTTGCCCGGGGAATTGAGCATGCTGGGCTGATCGACGCTACGCAGAAGCTCGCCGCGGGTCGGCTCGCTGCCGGCGGGCGCCCGTTTAACCCGCGGTACCGGACCCCCGCGGAACGCGCCCGCGCATTGGGCGTTCCGGGGCGGGGTAGTGACGGCCCCGCAGTGGTCAGGCCGCCATTGTGATGGAAGTCTCTGGATCGTCTCGATGGAGCGGCGCGGGGCGCCTGTGAAGGTCCAGGCGGCGGCCGTGAGACACCTCCAACGATCCGGTGCCTGACCGGGGCACGACTGGGGCACAACTGATAACCTGTGCACGCAGTGAAACGAAGCAGTGCGCAGGCGCTCCTGGGCTACTGCAAAACCTCGATTCGTGGTTCGATTCCGACCGGCGCCTCTATATCTTGTAGTCCGGCTCCTCCGGTACGACTCGGCGCAATCCCGTGGTTGTTCCGCGCGGTCCTCCTCACAGCAGCCTACTTCGTCGTCGCGAAGCTCGGCTTGCGCTACGCGACGATCGGTCCCTCCATCTCGCCCGTCTGGCCGCCGACGGGACTCGCGATTGCCGCCTTGGTGCTTTTTGGCCTCCGCTATTGGCCTGCTGTTCTGGCGGGAGCGTTCCTTGCGAATGTGACGACGAGCATTCCCACCCTTGCGGCATTCGGCATCGCGTGCGGAAACGCCACCGAGGCAGCGACGGCCGCGTATCTGCTTTTGCGTCGCGACGGCCCTCAGGTGCGGTTCGATGAACTGGGCAGCGTCCGGACCCTGGTCGGGGTCGCGGCCCCGCTCGGAACGCTCGCGAGCGCCGCAACGGGAGTCACGACGCTGTGGCTCGCCGACGTGATATCGAGTAGCGGCTTCGTTTCAGCGTTTGGCCTGTGGTGGGCGGGCGATTATCTCGGCGCGTTGGTGGCCACTCCGGTGTTGCTCACCTGGCTCGGCCCGTCCGTGGCGCGGATGGACCGTCGGGCTACTCTCAAGCTCCTCGCGCTTGTGGGCGGCGCCGTGCTCGCGGCAGCAGTCGTTTTCGGCAATCTGGTGTCGCCGTCGTTTCTCCAGCCGGCACAGTACCCGTACCTCCTGTTTCCTTTCGTAATTGGGGCCGCGCTTCGATTTGGCCCGCGGGGTGCTACGCTGCTGACTCTTACTGTGGCGCTCCTGGCCGTCGCGCACACGGTCCGCGGCGGTGGCCCCTTCGTGATGCACAGCATCCCGAGCACCGACGTCGCCCTGCTGATCTACGTTGGCGTTTTGGCGATTACCGGACTGTTCATGAGTCCGGCAGTCGCGCGGCGGCTGAAGGCGGAAGGCGCGCTCCGGGAAGCACACGGCCATTTGCAGGCTGTGATCAACAGCTCGCCGTTAGCGATTTACACTGTCGACGCCGGCGGAAAAGTGCGCAGCTGGAATCCCGCGGCCGAGACGCTGTACGGGTGGAAGGCGGACGACGTCATCGGTGGTCCGCTCGCCATGATCACGCAGGGTACGGCGCACCAGCAGGGCGTGCGGGAGCGAGTCTTCCGAGGCGAAACACTGCGTGGGATCGAGACCACCGCCAGCAAGAAGGACGGAACGCCGGTGACCGTCAGTCTCGCCGCTGCCCCGCTGCAAGATGCCGGCGGGCGCGTGACCGGCACGCTGCTGATCGCGGCCGATCTGACAGAGATGCGTCGTCTCGAAGTCCAATACCGCCAGGCGCAAAAAATGGAAGCGGTGGGGCGATTGGCTGGCGGGATCGCGCACGACTTCAATAACCTGCTGACCGCGATTCTCGGTACCAGCGGGCTCCTGCTCGAGGATGGCGGCATGGATGCCCGCACGCGCCTCGACGTTCAGGAAATCGAAAAAGCCGCCAAACGAGCCGCCGGGCTGACTCGGCAACTCCTCGTCTTCAGTCGGCAACAGGTGCTCGAGCCGCAGATCCTCGACCTCAACGCCGTTGTCGGAGATCTGCAACGGATGCTGGGCAGGCTCATCGGTGAGGATATCGAGTTGCACACGCAACTCGCTTCCGAAGTTGGAGCCGTGCAGGCCGACCCCGGTCAATTGCAGCAGGCGATCGTGAATCTCGTCGTCAATGCGCGTGATGCCATGCCGAACGGCGGTCGCGTGACGATCGAAACCGCGGATGTCGATCTCGATCCACGGCAACCGGAAGCACACACGCTGACGCAGCCAGGCCCGTACGTCCTGCTCGCGGTTCACGACACCGGGGTCGGCATGGATGCCGCCACGAAAGCCCGCCTGTTTGAGCCGTTCTTCACCACCAAGGAGCCGGGGAGGGGGACCGGCCTCGGTCTGGCCACGGTATACAGCATCGTGAAGCAGAGCAGCGGATATATCTGGGCCTACAGTGAGGTAGGCCAGGGAACGACTTTCAAAATCTATTTACCGCGTGTAGCGGGTACTCCGGAGAAGGCGGTCTCGCAGACTCCGGCTACACTTGCCGTGGGATCGGAGACGGTATTGGTGGTGGAGGATCAAGCGGAGGTGCGCGGGCTCACAACGCGGATCTTGGAGGCGCGCGGGTACACCGTCTTGGCTGCGGAGAACGCCGGCGCAGCCGCCCATCTTGCGGAGCGGTACGTGAAACGCATTGATCTGCTGCTGACCGATGTGGTGATGCCTGGGGTGAACGGGCGTGAGCTCGCGGTTCGGCTTACTGCACAGCGCCGCGACCTCAAGGTGTTGTTCGTGTCGGGCTATACCGGCGAGGCAATCCGGCAGCATGGACTGCTGGAACTCGATGCGGCATTCCTCCAGAAGCCGTTCAGCCCTGACGTGCTAGCACGTAAGGTTCGAGATGTGCTTGACGGAAGCGGAGGCGGTGACGCCGAACCAGGCGGACGGGGTATAGGAAGATGAAGATGGAGCCCGGAAGACCGATCACCTGGATAGTGCTGGCGCTCACCGCTGCGGGGTGCGGCGAGTCGACCGGGCCCCTCGCGGACCTGAGCGAGCTCAGCACGAGTGTCGCCGTGGTCAACAC
>WNGJ01004726.1_pt1 | contig 14213 bp, 19 predicted proteins | sample 5400611 | NCBI WGS metagenome assembly WNGJ01 (sample SAMN13153375, study PRJNA577476) | soil metagenome | isolation source: 40 cm soil or saprolite under Garry oak tree replicate 1 | place: USA:California | collected 2016-06-15 | reverse complement strand
TACTATAAGCTCCAACCAGGCCAAAAATTGCTCCAGAGGCTCCCACGCTGATCTCTTGCGGCGCAAAGTAAAAGCTGGCAATTATACTGATTATCCCTGTCACCAGGTAAATCAGTAAAAAACGTAGATGCCCAAAAATGCGCTCGACAAAGACTCCCAGGACAATCAGGTTGAGCATATTCAGGCCAATATGTAAGATAGTAGCATGCAGGAAGATGGGTGTTACAAAGCGCCAGTACTGCCCTTCCAGAATCGCTTCATTATATTTTGCTCCGTACGCGACCAGTACGTCCGCGTTCTGGCTATTCGTAAACACGTTTGCCAGAAAATCACGAATTGTATGTGCCCCGGCAGCAAGCGCCACCTGGTAAGCAATCAGACACCATATCACAAGAGTGACCAGAGCAATTATCCATGTAGCCCATGAGATACGTTCAAACCACCGTAAATGCTTATGCCGATTAATCGCAGTTCTATAGCTTAATTGTATGCGTCTGGTGAGAGATTCCTCATCAGTATGTAATGGCGCTTCTAGTAAATGCCCGCTCCTACCATTAGAATCTCTGAAGGCATACCATTTGCGAGTATCCACTGCTATTTATTATTATCGCTTTCTAAATCGGTGAATACCACACCACAACAAACCCTCAAGTTTGTATATAGTATACCACCTCCGAGAGCCTTCTGAATTCACCCACGTAGGGGCGGGGGTGGAGAGATGAGGGGAGGGGACGCTTGCGTCGCCCTGCATTGGGTACAATATCACAAAGGGGACGCCATTGTCGCCCTTGATACTCTCGCCTTTTCAGTTTATGTTCAGCTAACTAAGGTAACCTATCTATACCTGTCGTAGCGATTGTTATAGCGACTGTAATTGCGACGACGACGGCTGCGATAAAGTGGATAAGTCAGCATATGCCAGAGAAACACGAAGAGCAGAGCCCCGATTAGCGCCCTTACAAGATAGATAGGTGGAGAGGTATTGATCTTGTAATCAGGAATACCCGAAATGATAATCACCTGTGTCATCAGCCAGATGCCGATCAGGGCCGCAAGAGTTGCGCCAATGATTCCAAATGGCAGTCTCCAACCAACGAGAAACTCTGCTACCAGACCTACAATAGCCGCCACAACCAGGTAAACGATCAAATTGGTGCCCAGATACAATACATTATTGCCAATCTTAATGGAGATCGTATCCGCGAGAATCATGCTTAACATTAGTTTTGAGTCCTCCTTTGCAGTACCAGCGTGCCTATTATAGAAAATCAATGTGCCCATTGTAACACATCCGTTGCCGGGTAAAAAGACGTGAAAGCTCTGTTGCTTAATTGCCGCTGTCTGCTATAATCAAATATTAGAAATACTGTATCTGTCAGGAGGCAACCTATGAAAAGCTCTCGATCTGCGGTTAGATCCGTTGAGCAGACGACTCGTTATGTTATCCTCATTGCATCTGCTATCCTTGCATTTATGATAGCTGGATTCGTTGTTGCACGAATATTTGGCGTTTTACTACCGGTATTCTATATCGCTATCATCGTCCTGGCATCCCTTCTTATAATTTCAACAGTATTGCTCATCTATACCTTGTTGACTGCGCTTCAAACTCTTGCAACGATGCGCGATGAGATAGATCCTCTGTTAACATCATTGCAGCACACCGTCGAAATGGTCACACAGTCGGTAGAGGAAACCACTGAAGTCGTAAAAGACACGACAAAGAGCGCAAGTCAGACTGCTACTACCATCAGTAGTACCGCTAAATTAACTACCCAATATGCGATTGCTCCGACTGTGCGAGCAGTTGGTTTTCTTGTCGGCGGGCAACAAATGTTACGTATATTTTTGGGCAAAGGTCATGCGCGCCGTCGCTATGAAGAACGTCGGCAACAGCAGATGGAGTTAATAGAATTAAATTCCACCTCTGAAGGAGAGTGATTATGCTGCTTTTTATATTGGCAGACGATCTCTTGACAGATTTGGGGCGCATTGCTGCTCTCGTGCTGGTCATTTACGTGTTTCTCTTCGCAATGCTCTTTTTTGTAGCCTCGTTGCTACTATTGTATAGTAATGCATGGCTACGGGACAAGATTGGACTGATTCATCAATTGCGTTCGATTCTAGAGAGCATCGATAAGGTCATCCACTCCCCAAGCAGCGAAACATTACCTGCTACCTTAGAACCTGATAACAGGTTAGGGCAGGCCATACAGGCGCTGCATATGGTACAATCGGCGCATATAGAACAGATAGCCAGAAACACTCAGAGACAAGTCAATACCATTGAAAAAAACGTTGAGCCTGTAGCTGACCGTATTGCTGGGGAAGTAATTGAGTTTCGTGCGCGCACCGTCATGGCGCAGAGCATACTCAAGGCCTTTTTCTTGCCCGGCTTGATAAAGCAGAAACCTCGCAGCCCTTTATTACTGACTGAAGCGATTGATAATCACAGTTCTGTACAAACTGAGGTTAGCGTCGGTGGTTCGAGCTTGTCTGGCGTATCCACAAACGTCGTGGTTACACAGGTGAATCCATCTGGTGATGGTGTCCATCAAATAGCGATGCGAGGACCCGTACAGTTGGAGAGCGAAGGAGCTGAACGAACCGACGATGCGCCTGGTCATTGAGTATCTGCAGCAGTTCAGGCGTTTCCAGCGCAATGCCCGGCTGTTTCTTATCAGTAACATATTAAGTGGAGTTACAGCGGGCATCTTGCTCGTACTCTATAATCTCTACCTGATTTCCCTGGGCTACCATGCCGATTTTGTTGGAGCTATACTATTCATCGGGACTATTGGAGCCGGTCTAGCCATCTTTCCGGCAGGTGCATGTGTTGACCGTTTCAGCGGCAAATCCATCCTTATATACTCGAGTGCGCTTATCGGCGTAGCCGGGGCGGGACAGATCCTATTTCGCCAACCTCTACCTCTGTTAATCAGTGCCTTTGTGGTTGGTGTCGGGCTGGCATTCTTTCTTGTTATAACCGCCCCATTTTTAACGGCGAACAGCACACCTGAAGAACGCTCGCATCTTTTTAGTATGAATATTTCATTAGGCCTGATTACGTTAGTGTTGGGTGAGGTTCTTGGTGGGGCCTTACCAGCCTGGTTTCGATCGCTCCCCCGGCTCATGGCGCCCTTACCTCCCTGGGCTTCCTCACTGCTGGCAAGTCAGCCCGACGCTCGCTCCTACCAATTTGCCTTGCTCTTTGCCGGTCTAATTGCCGCCCCAAGTTTCATCCCCCTCTTCATGATGAGCAATGTTCGCCCCCCCCGGCGCACCCGCCACGCTTCATCCCTCCCCTGGTCCAAAAAAAACACTCTCATCGAAATGCCCGTGAGTAGGGGCGCGGCTTGCCCCGCCCTGCTTGGATGGCTTGGGTGGCCCTGTTTAGGCGGCCTTGTTTGGTGGGTTAATGCACTACTTCATAGCGCATTCTTTTATCTCGTGCTGGTCTACGTGCTTACAGGATTAGGTGCAGGGCTGTTCATTCCATACTTCAACATCTACTTTGTGCAACATCTGAATGCTTCTCCAGCGCTTTTTGGCCTGATCGATGGTGGAGCAAATGCCATAACCGCGCTCCTCACATTAACTGCGCCTCGGCTTGCTAAGCGTATCGGCAAGATCAACACGATTACCCTGACGCGCCTCGCCAGTATCCCGCTCTTACTCACCATTGGCCTGACCAGCATTTTGCCGCTCGCCGCGCTCCTCTACCTGTTCCGCCAGGGCGCGATGGATATGTCAGCAGGCATCCTCCAGGTCTTCTCCATGGAATCGGTATCCGAGAAGCGCCGGGGACTGGCAAACAGCAGTTACCAGGCTGCATTTCAAGTACCCTGGGCTATAGCTGTCACTCTCGGGGGACTGATTATCGTCCATTTCGGCTACCCACCCATATTTCTCCTGGGCGCGTTCTTCTACCTTCTCACAATCATCACCCTTTGGGCCAGATTTGGACGAGGGAACCGTAGCGGACTTGATGAGACTACACCCGAACAATCGATTCAGGAGACTGCCACGCTGTAGATGCAGTGGAAGTGCAGGGGACTGGTCCTCTTAAGGGGTGCGGAGCCGCGCACCCGGTGGATGCAAGAGCGGGTCCCCACATATTTCTTTATACCCTAATGCTTCGTTATTCGAATGAACACAATCGTCAGTTCATACAAAAATGTCATCGCCACCCCAAGGATGATGGGGCTATAGAAATCAGCTCCCGGCGTTAGAAATGTCGCTGCTACCCACATCCCAATATACGCAACAGGCCGTTTCCTGCGAAGCATCTGCGAGGTTACCAGGCCTATCTGTGCCAGAAAGGTAAGCACAAGCGGAATTTCAAACACTATCCCAAAGGCCAGCAGGAAAAATGCTGTGAAGGTGAAATAGCTATCAGCTGTAATCAACTCGGCAAAGCTGCTAGATGCAAAATTCACTAACCACTGCACTGGATATTGCAGTACAATGAAGCCGAGTGCGATGCCAGCAAGGAATAGAACGACCCCAACCAGGATAAAAGGAACAGCATTCTTCTTTTCTCTCTCATACAGCCCCGGCGAAATGAATGCCCAGACTTGGTAGAGAATTACCGGCAGAGCAATCAAGAAACCTACGGCAATTGAGAGTTTAAGGAAAACAGTAAACCCTTCCGCCAATCCTGTTACTGCCAACTTCCCGTGAGTAAAAGAATCTGCTGCTTCTTTAGGTAACGGAAGCGTCAGGAAGTTCATGATCGGTACCCGGAAGATAAAAGCGACGATGCCACCAACAACGATAGCGATGAGCGACTTGAGTATTCGCCAGCGCAACTCTTCCAGGTGTTCCACCAATGACATGGCGGACTCATCAGTCTCTTCCTCTTCAATGATGGTGTCATTAGCTGTTGCCATAGGATCCTGCTGATCTATGTTACTGGTTGCCATAACTTCCTCGAAAAGGTAGGATGCGATCCCACCCTCTGTCTGCAACCGACATTAATCGATTTTTACTTCTGTGCTACTGGCTTCACTGGTGGTCGTAGTTGTGTTGATGTTAGCATCACTTTCGACTGCTGTGGTGTTCAGTTTACCCATATCAGCAGCAGTTGCTGGCAACTGACTCTCTTCTTGATGCTCATCTTTTGGTGCAGTCAGCTCGTTCATCCCTTTGCGAAACTCTTTAATGCTCTTGCCAATAGCTGAACCCATCTCCGGTAGCTTTTTAGGCCCAAAAATCAGTAACGCGATAACAAGGATGACCACAAGGTCTAGTCCGTGAAATCCGAATGGCATGGTCGTATCCTTTCTCAGGTGGTTCTATACATGCTTCTTCTATTCTAAATTCTACTACGTAAAAAGATCACTAACAGATGACAGTCAGTAGTCTTCTCCTCATGAGTATGCGGGTTTGGTGACATCCTGACCTATCAACGCTGCTTCAATCGTCCTCACACCCTCCAGGGCAAGACTCAGACCGCCCAACCCTGCCGCACCGATAGCCACGAGGCGAACTGCATGGCGACGACTCACACGCTGTTCTCTCAGGCGAGTAATTATCTGTTGCTCTCTCTCAAGTTCCACTGTCTCCAGCCGTATCGAGGCGCGCAGTTTTTCCTCTAAATCCCTGGGCGCTTGTGCTGTACTACCGTAGTGGCGTAACAACAGTGTTTCGATTGAGTCGTTGCGCATAATACCTCCATTCAAGTAATCCCACCTCACCCCGGAAATCTCACCTCAACTCGCTCTATATTACTATGATGATTGGGTGGGCGTTTTTGTGACATGTTCGAATCATTTGCAGTCTCTGCGTTATCAACGACCTCTTCGCCACTCTCAAGCTCGTAGAAACTTTGGAATTGTTTGCGAGCGCGACCTAGCCGCTGGCGAACAGCCGCCTCTTCAATATCTAACATCTGCGCAATTTCTCTCGTTGAGAACTGCCCAATCACCGAAAGCAGCAGGCAGGTACGTAGCGGTTCAGTGAGGCGAGCTAGCGTCCTCTGTACAGCATCCTGTTCAGCTACAAAGGCTTCCAGGTCAATACCCTCACTTGCTCCGTACCCTACTGGCTGAACAGGTGCAGCGGATTCATTCAGTACATCCGCATCGGCCCGTTGCATTGTACCCCCAGATTCAGACGCCCCCTCTCTTTGCATATGTGAGAAGGGGATGAATCGAAAAATGCTGCGCCGGCGACGTTGCAAACGTACCGTATTCAGAGCAATCTGTAACAACCAGGCTTTTGCGCGGAACTGAGAACCACTTTTCGCGCGGGCTGCATCAATCGATTTCAACGCCTGGTGAAAAGTATCCTGCGTCAGATCCTGGCTCTCTTCCCAATCTCCCGTTAAGCCATAAATCGTCTGGAAGACAAGTTTGCCATATTCATGAATGAGGGTTTCCACCGCTTCAGCGGCAGGCTTGATTTCCACAAACAAACCTTTTCGTTCGCGACTTCATCCTGATCTCGCCGGTTGCCCATCTTTAACGTGTTTTAGTACGCTTCACGCTTTCGCACTTATCGTAGGTGTTCTTCTATGTATTCCTCAGCCTCTTGAACCGTTGTAATCTTTTCTGCATCCTCGTCAGAAATTTGAAGCTTAAATTCTTCTTCCAGGGACATTATAAGCTCAACCAGGTCAAGGGAGTCGGCATTGAGATCATCAACGAAAGAAGCGCTGGGAACGACCTCGCTTTCATCAACGCCAAGTTGATCCACAATAATCTTTTTGAGCCGTTGGGAAACTGTTTCCACTATTTCACCTCGCTTTCAGCTATTGAAGTGGGCTGCTGTTGTGCCCGGTTAAATATCGTACCCAAGACGCCATTGATAAACCGGCTGGATGTATTGCTGCCAAAGAGTTTGGCGAGTTCCACCGCTTCGTTAATAGCGGCCTTTGCTGGTACCGTATTATTAAACAGAATTTCGTAGATTGCAAGTCTGAGTATATTTTTATCAATCCGGGCCATTTGTTGTAAAGGCCATTCCTGCGCTGCGCTCTGAATATGTGCATCAATTTCAGCAAGATGGTCACACACGCCCACTACTAATTCTTTTGCATATTCAGCTACCTTCGGTTGCAGGTGGCGATCTTCGCTATGCCGCTGCAAGACCTCTTCGGGTGAGTGTTGTACCGTATCGTATTCGTAGAGTGTTTGCAATGCAATCATCCGCGCTTGTCTGCGTATCCCAATGGGCATATTATCCTCAGAGCTGTTGGCTGCTAGGGGCAACCTATGCTGTCACCCGTTTCTGGCTTCCTGGTTAACATTTTTCTCAACTGTCGTACCTGCATAGCTCTCTTTTAGTGTATCCCACTCAGGCGACATCCTGAATGTAAACATTAACTTCACGTACCTGCATACCTACCATTTCTTCGATCGCTGACGCAACCTCTTCCTGGATGGCAGTACCGACTTCAACAATATTTATGCCTGAAGCTACTACAATATACAGGTCCGTTGAAACCATATTTTCTTTGATCGTTAAGGATACACCGTGTTTGGGTAGCTCTCGCCCAAGCAAGCGTGACCATTGATCGTTATTCTGGGCCATACGGACGACACCAGGAATCTGTAATGCCGCGTTAACCACGATGGTTACGAGTACCTGGCGGGCAACTCGTACAACTCCTAGCGGTTCCGTTACCATTTGTTTCCCCTGTATGCGCTTGATCTTATACTGCAAGGATAGGCGTTTTCCAGCGTACTTGTCAAGTACACTACCCCCAAGCTCTCCATCCTTCCTGGGGAAATTGCCTTACAGTAGGGGCGAGGGTGGTGAGGAGTGGTGGGGTGGGCCTTTATGGTCGCCCGCCGTCCCAACAAGCCCCATTTCACGAATTGTGCCAACTGCTTTGTCGATGTCCACCGCGCTACTTACGTTTAAGGTTATGACACCTTTCGCGATACGTTTCACCATTCCTGCTAACGCTTGCCCTGGGCCAATTTCGAGAAAGGTGGTCACTCCTGCATGTACCAGGTATTCAATGGTGCGAATCCACTGTACTGGGGCAGCTATCTGCTGCGCGAGTTCTTCGCGAATCGTCTGCGCTTCATGTAATGGTGTGGCATGAATGTTACCAATGATTGGAATGGCTACGTCATATACAGGAGTATTCTTGATTGCTTGTGCCAGTCCTACTTCTGCAGGCTGCATCACTGGCGAGTGAAAAGCTCCACTCACTGCTAATGGAATGACACGTTTCGCCCCACGCGCTTGTGCCAGTTCCATAGCCACGTTTAACGCCCCCTGCTCACCTGAAATGACGATTTGACCAGGTGCATTGAAATTGGCAATAGTCACCTGCCCTTGCCCAGGATGGCTAATCCTTGTAAGGTTAGCGCTCGATTGCGCTGTTGCATCCTGGCACACCTCCTGTAAAGTTTCTGCATCCATGCCTATTACGGCAGCCATTCCCCCAGGACATATGGTTCCCTCGTAGTGCATCAAACGACCACGCTCCCGTACCAGTCGTACTGCATCTTTCAAGTCTAATGCACCAGATGCTACCAGTGCTGCATATTCTCCAACACTATGCCCGGCGGTAAAACTTGGGGTAAGCGGCGATGACCAGGAAGAGGTGTATTCGGTGAGAGCTTCTTGTAACGCTGCCAGTAGTGCAAGGCTGACAGCCACAATTGCAGGTTGAGTATGAATTGTCTCTCGTAAAACGTCGTCTGGGCCGTGAAAGCACAGATTGCTTAGCGATATGCCGGTGGCCTCATCTGCGCTTTCAAAGACCTGCCTGGCTGCCGCAGATGCTTCCCAAATATCGGCACCCATACCGACTGCCTGGCTACCTTGTCCGGGGAAGAGAAAGGCGACTTGTGTCGTCATGACTGTACACTCTTGTATGAAAAGGAGGCAGGAACATGTTCCTGCCTCCTAATAGAAATTATTTCTTCCTTGTTTTTGGAAAGAAGACCTGGCGTCCTCGATAAGTCCCACAGTTTGGACAGGCATGGTGCGCCAGGCGAGGTTTCCTGCACTGTGGGCAAGCAACTAACTGTGGTAAAGTCAGGTGATGATGCGAACGTCTTTCACCCTGGCGAGCATGCGAAGTTCGTTGTTTTGGTAACGCTCCCATAATTTTATTCTCCTCTTCCGTCCAGGCTGATAGTACTCACGCCTTTACGACTCATTTTGTAGTAATGTTTTGAGTACACTCAGCCGTGCATCAACTTCGGGTTCACATTCGCACGGGCCGAGATTTAAATCATGCCCACACTGCGAACATAGTCCTTTACAATCCTCCCGGCAAATCGTCACCATAGGCAGCGCCAGCAGTACATTTTGCCGTATCGCCTCGGTTAGATCGACCTCGTGGTGAGCATCGATAGGAAAGATCTCATCCTCATTGAATGGAGCTAGCGGCAAGCCACTGACTACGTCAACAGTTGGATAGAACTGTTCTTCGAAGTTTACATGCATCGGTTGCTCAAATACCTTCAAGCAACGATTACATGTAAGTTCAAGCGTGAGTTCCACCCAACCATCCACCAGCAATCCCTGGTTTGTGCGTCGCATACGCACGTGCCCGTCGAGTGGGCCAATCACCTTGAAATCGTCATCAAGCTGAATGTCTTCTTCATGAAAATCATTGACTAAGGAAGTCCCGACCGGGGCCTTCATCAACTGCGCCACATTAAAAATCATGCTTTCCATTTCCTTCAATCCCTCAATCGAATTTAAGACACGTTCCGAATAAATAAATCAGGGCTGTGGCGCAGCCATAGACGATATTCCGCTTTCGTGCTCGCTCATTATAGGTTAGCCAATCACCACTGTCAACCCCCGCCTATTCCTTATTGTACTCTACTCCCTCTTCTGCATCGAATCCTGCGGATATACCGGTCCTCCTATCGTATCAACAGCCAATGAAGCGCGTCGTGGGATAGGCCGGACAGGTGGCGCAATGTCCTGTTGGTCCTCCTCCCCATCTTCCTCGTATACCTCTTCCTCGCCCCCATCCTCTGGTAGCTCCAGGCTGGCAAGCCCTTTCTCGATGCTCAATATCGAGCGATCAATATCCATCTCGATGCTGCTAAGGTGATCCCGTAAAGCCCGCAGTGTTTCCGCAACATACACATCGGCCTCAACTTTAATTTGCTCAGCCTTTTCATCTGCCAGGCGCAGCAGGCCCTCGCGGTTCACTGCTTCTTCGGCCTCTTCTTGCGCGCGTGCCTTTAGCTTGCTTGCTTCGGCTTGCGCCTGTGCCAGGATGCGCTCTTTATCCTGAAGGATACGTCGTGCTTGCTTGATTTCATCGGGAATGGATGTCCGCATCTGGTCAATTATACTAAGAATATCCGCTTCTTTCACCATGATCTGGTTCACCAGGGGCATCCTACGGCTACTAGCGATCAGATTCTCCAGGCGATCCACAAGATAAAGTATATCTATATCCACGCCTTTACTCCGTTCCCAATCACTCACCCGGCCGCTGATGGTCAGGCGGCTTCAACGCATTACAGCCCGAATTTTTTTTGTAGCGCCTGTGCTACTATGGGGGGAAGTATATCACTCACGTTCCCTCCCAGGCGTGCAACTTCCTTAAGTAAGGAAGAACTGACAAAGAGTTGTTCCAAATTGGTAAACAAACAAATAGTTTCAATATCCGGCGCTAACTTGTGATTCATCAACCCTTGTTGGAACTCCGCCTCAAAGTCATTTGGTGAGCGTAAGCCCTTAACTATGGCTTGTCCACCGGCTGCATTGACATACTCCACCAGGAGTTCGGAGAACTTGTCTACCTGCACATTGCTCAATTCTTCTGCAGCAATCACTTCTTGCCAGAGCTGCATGCGCTCCTCAACAGAAAAGAGCGTGTTTTTTGCAGCGGGAAAGGCATATACGGCGATGATCAGCGTGTCAAAGAGTCGTGCCGCCCGACGTGCGATATCGAGATGTCCATTTGTGAGTGGATCAAAACTACCTGGATACACGGCAACACGTTTTTGTCTTTTCTCATTGCTCACGCTCGAAAATCCCCTCAATGCAAACATTCCACGCAAATTACTATCTCAGGAACAGCCAGATGCCTCCATTAAACCATATTAACGAATATTCGACAATAGTTTAACGTGACTCCTAAGCAGCCGCCTTGTTTGCAGTCATCCTCCGGTATCGCCCACCAATCATTTCTGCTAAGCCAATGGCAGAAAGCCCGAGTAGAAGATGTATGACCTGAATCACCCAGTGGTTAGAACCTATCAACCAACGCGTCTGGAAAAGCCCAACCAGCACCAGTAAAAAACCAACCACAAAGGTCGCCAAAGCCAACCCAAAACTACCTCCCTGTAAACCTTGCACAATCCCCAATGTCCACAGCGAAAGCACCACCAGAATACCGATCACAATATGCACAATCTGCAGATTATCTGCATTCCCTGTCCAAAACAAAATGCCCAAAACCAGCTCTATCAGCACTCCAATGCGCACTATATTTAAAGCTATACGTATAACCAAGGTAATTCCTCCTAAAATAAAACTGTCTGTATCATATATCTGTCATGCGACAGCCGTTAAGCTACCTGGATATATCTTATAACTCTTATACTCTCTCTGGTCAAGATGAAGCTTTTTCACTTGTTCATCTGGATAACTGTCCATCCAAACGTATCTTGCGAAAACAGCCTCTATTGCAGTAAATGCCATCGTGAAGAGCAGGTTAATGAGGATGGGTGGATATCCTGCTCCACCTGTAACAGTAATTTCATGTCGCGACCTCTGCGCCAGCTTCCGGCTGAAATGAATAGAATACCGGTTGTGTGAAGCCACGTGCTTCGAAGTAGTGCCGAACGCTCAGTGCCAGCACACCTGCATCTTCGCTTCTGATCAGCGCAAGAGCACTCCCACCAAAGCCTGCCCCGGTGAGCCTCGCTCCGAGAGCCGATGACTGAGCAGCTATTTCGACAAAGGCATCTAGTTCTGGCGTCGAAACTTCATAGTCGACGCGCAGGGATCGATGCGATGCATACATCAGCCGTCCAAAAGCTCCAAAGTCTTGCATCTGTAAAGCTTGAACAGCCTCCAGCACTCGCGCATTCTCCGTGATCACGTGGCGAGCCCGTTTGCGCTCCTCGCCCGAGAGCTTCTCCAGGTCCTGGAGATGAGCATCGCGCAGCTCCCTGACACCTAGCGTGTGGGCCGCTCGCTCGCATGCCTGTCGACGCGCGTTGTAGCCCGTTGCGCCCAGCTCCCGGGAAACCTGGGTGTCGCAGACGATGAGCGTGAGCCCAGCTCCGGCCAGGTCTAATGGAACCGGCTCAGCTTCAAGTGAGCGACAGTCTATCAACAGCGCCGTTCCTGCCTGGCAGAGAAGCGAGGCATACTGGTCCATGATGCCGCTGTTGACCCCGACGAATGCGTTCTCGGCACGCTGGCAGAGCAAGGCGAGGTCCTTCTTCGCAATCCCGAGGTGCAAGAGCGCATCGAGAGCGAGCGCCGTAGCGGCTTCGATCGCTGCGGAAGACGAGAGTCCACTCCCCAGCGGGACATCTCCTGCAAACGCGCCCCGAAACGGCGGTACGTAATAGCCTTGCTCTTTCACTGCCAGGACGACCCCACTCGGGTAGTCAACCCACGAACCCTCGCGCTTCCCAAAAAGGGGGAGTTTCTCATGAAAGTCTGCGGAGTAGAGCTGCATGTCACCATGTCCTACCGCCACGGCAACCCGGCGGTCTATCGCGCATGGTAGGACGAATCCACCATTGTAGTCGGTATGCTCACCGATCAGGTTGACCCGCCCAGGGGCACTGACGACTAACACGGGCTCCTCCAGAAACTGATTTCGGTATGCCTGAACGGCACGTTGCTCAATCTGCCGCACGAATGCCTCCTCTACTGCGAAATGATACGGCTTGTTCCGACTCCACAGTTGCTATAGCTTCACGGAGTTCTTGCGCTTTCTGCGACGGCAGCGAATCATTCGTCCACAATCCCCAGAGGGACTCGGACGAAGCGGCGTATTTGAGCTTGCCAGGGGCACGCCCGATGGCCTGAATTTCGACATGCAGATGGAACCGCTCGTCAGCTAGCTGGTGAATACCCAGCAGATACGGCATGGGAGCCATCGCGCCGTCGAACAGCGCATTGTAGCCGCGAATCACCCGCAACAAGATGTCGGCGAAATCGCGCAGTTCCTTGTCTTGCATCAAACCGAGGTTTGCGACATGCCGTCTCGGGTACAAGTGGGTTTCATAAGGGTAGCGCACATAGGGTGGCAGGAATGCTTGCCACGTGTGGTTGACAGCGACTTCATAGACGTCCCCTGAAAGTTCGGTGCGCAAGCGGCAAAATGGGCAGCCGCGCCCTGCTGCCTCATCCTGAACGACCGTTTCCAACTCGAGTTGCAGTGTCGGCGGGATGATGGAGACGCCATACGCCTGCCCATGCGGGTGACGTTGTGTCTGGCCAATGGCTTCGCCGCTGTTCTCGAAGATCGCGACCGTCGCGTAGCGCGTGGCAAGATCGTTGTAAAGATCGCGCCACAGATGGGTGACAGCGTTCACCTCATCGACGCTCAACTGCGTGAATGGACGATCGTGATCGCGGCTATAGATCACCACATAGGCTTCTCCTATGGGCGGCTGCACCGGCGGGAAGTCGTTCGGGTGCAGCCAGACCTGCGCCTGGGGGTCAACACGTCCATCGGTGATATCCGCGCAGAAAGGACAGGTTGTTGTGCCCTCGCGTCGGCTCATGCGATGCGGTGCGTTGACGAGATACTGGCGCAGAATAGGGTTCCAGATCAAAGCAGTTTCGGCTTGCATATCATATCTCTCCTACTTTATCGCCGTCTCGACCTGGTTGGCGGTCGATGGCGTTCTACTTATTTTACGACACCTTCGGTGTAGCCCTTCACAAAGTAGCATTCCCCATTGCTATCGTGAAAACTGCGTAGCTAGATCTGATAAATCACGCCTGACTTCCACCAGTGCAACTGCTGCGGGATCATTAAAATTGCGGCGCGGAGACCCATCCCGTTGACGGGATTGGGATGAAGCGCCGCCTCCTTTCTGTTAAGTATTGACAAAAGTTAGTATATATGAGATACCAACTGCATGGACAGAACGATTGTCGTACAACTGGCCTGTCAGTGTATTCCTGACGAGAAAGTACGACGTGCCATATAACTGAGGCTGAGTTTGAGGCGAAATGGCTCTAGAGGCTGTTATAGGTTTTTCGAATGCCGACATTTTTTTGATACAAATGAAGAAATCGATTGA
>WNGJ01025422.1_pt1 | contig 14216 bp, 14 predicted proteins | sample 5400611 | NCBI WGS metagenome assembly WNGJ01 (sample SAMN13153375, study PRJNA577476) | soil metagenome | isolation source: 40 cm soil or saprolite under Garry oak tree replicate 1 | place: USA:California | collected 2016-06-15 | reverse complement strand
TGAATGCCAGCTTCGTCAGCGATGATTGTGCTGGCCTCGATGTTCGGAAGAGTCGAGAGCGCCCTTTCGAGGAGGTGCATCGTGGCAGGATCATCGGTGTCGTGCAGACTTCCCGGTCCCACGTTCGGCAGGAAACCCTCCCTTACGGATGAAGCGTCAAGCTGAGCGAGAAAAGTCAACGCCTGGTCCTCCGACATGCCGGCGACGAGGTCCGCCAGGGGCTGAGTCGTCACGCGCACCGTCTCTACTTCGTAACCGGAGGATTCGAATTCGGCTTTGACTCTCCGCAACACGACGAGGGCGTCGGCAATTTGTTTTTGGTACGTTGCCCTGTCTAGCCTTACGAATCCCGTAATTGCCCTTACTTTCGGATTGGACGAAGCGGTGGGCACGGAACTCACCTGAGCGACCGCTTGCAACGAAACCGCGAGGACAACAGCAAGGATAATTCGCTTCATTTAATGTTCCTGCCGTGAAAAAGGGGGAGTGAGCAGTATAGCGTGAGGTCCTGGGTGGTTGGTCGGCATAACCGGCTAATCTCTGCCCATTCTCAGGGGGTGCGGAGCTTGCGCGCTTCGCCGAGAATCTTGGTGAGCCGGTTTGAGAGGCGATCGAGGCAAGCACGAGAACGGCCGTGTGGCAGCGTGCGGCGGAACATCTCCAGCACATGTTGAGCAGCGAGCAAAGAATCGATGACTCCATCGAGGCCAGCTCGAAGGCGTGCGGACGGCATCTTTGGCTGGGGAACAAGATGCCGGGGTTGAGAACGGGCCCGTTGGAATTCCCGCTGGAGATCGGTCAACGCCACATCGACGTAGCGCATGGTCATTTCGGGAGAAGTGTGGCCGAGTAATTTCATCAGGGCAGGAAAACCAACCCCTGCTCGCAGCATCTCCGTGGCATAGGTATGTCGCAGCTGATGAGGAACGATGCGGGTGGAGAGGCGGAGCGAGTGGCAGACCTGATGCAAGTAATCACGGAGTTGACGAACGAGCGCTTCTTTGGAGCAGGGGCGGGCCAGGAGTCGTCCATCGGCAGGCAGCGGGTCGAGGGAACGAAAGAAAGCGAGGCGCTGGACGAGTTCACATACAAAAGAATCCACCGGGACCATACGTTCGGTTTTGAGCTTGCCGAGGGGCACATGAATCGCCCACTGCTGGGGAGCAAAGGAGCGAAGGCAATCGCAAGATAAATCGACACACTCGCCGATGCGCATGCCGGTGTGGCGAATCAACAGAAAAACATTGCTACCGAGATCGTTGCGGTGACGGAACTCCTGCTGGAGGAACTGATCCTGCTGTGCCGTGAGCGGCCGCGGGAGTCTCTGCGGGGGCCGTGGAATGTCCTGGCGACGGATCAGATGTGCGAGGTTAGAACACTGTTCCATGCCAGCCAGTTCGTTGAGGATGGAACGTAGAGCGAAGAGCTGGTTGATGTAGGACGCGGTCGACAGCGGCGGCACTTGCGAGCGCAGACGGGACATCCAGCCGAGGATATGCGGCTCACGGCGCAGTTGGTCCAGGCGGTTCAGCTCGGGGTGATGGGCGCCGAGATAGCTCAAGAAGTTGCGCACCGTTCCGCGGTAGTGACGAGTCGTGTCGGGACTGAGTGCCGTGCTGAAGGAATCAACCGCGTGCTCGAAGACCGGAGCCAGACGATGTTGGAGCGGAGGACGGCGGGCGCGGTTCATAAGGAGGCACTCGGAAGGGGACGGATGCGCTGTGCTACCGCACGTGCATACTCAAGGTAGACATCTTGTGGGGTGACCTGCACATAGTGCAGCGTGGTTTGAATGTCGGAGTGTCCCATCAGCTGCATGAGCGCAGGCAGGCTCATGCCGGCGCGTACCATATCGGAGGCAAAGGTGTGTCGAAAGCGATGGGGGTTGGCGAGGTGAATGCCAGTGGTCTGGCGATGGTAGCGGAACAAAGAGCGTAATCCTGCCGGGGTCATGCGTGTTCCGCGTGCGACTCCTTTCAGCAAGACGAACAACGCGGCACTACAGGGATGGGGTCGTTCCAGGCGCAGATAGTGATCGAGCAGTTGAATGGTTTCCGGTGCCAGCGGGAGGAAGCGCAGTTTGTTGCCTTTCCCGCGAACGCGAAGTTGGGCTTCGGGAAGTAACACGTCGTCCTGATTTAAAGCCAGTACTTCGGCGGAGCGGAGTCCCTGCAGGAGCATCAAGCCCACGATGGCCAGGTCGCGTGTGGTGCGGAAACTCGACCAGAAGCGTGCCACTTCATTGACCGAGAGCGGCACAATGTTGAGTTTCGGGATCTTCACGCGCAGCCGGCTCATGGCCACCCACGCGCGGCCAAGGCCCATCGGCCTACGCCGCAAGAAAGCCTGCTGAAAACCACGAGCGATCTGACAGGGAGCCTCGGGGAACTGGTTGCGGAGGGCGCGATCGGCAACGGCGACGCGGTCGTTGATGGTGCAAGCGGAAGGCCGCGGTTGCTGGCTGGACTGGAAGCGCACGTAATCCAGAAGGGTCGATTCGGTAAGGTCTGCTTCCACGAGGTCGCCGGTGTGATGAATGCTCTCCCACCAGCGGACGAAGTGCAGCAGGTGGTAAGCGTAGATGCGGAGGGACTTGTCCGCCAGGCGGCGGACATATTCGCGGTCCAAGTAACGATTGATCCAGCCGACTTCCCGCCCCGTGGTTTGCTCGACCACATGAACCGGACTTTGTGCGTTAGAGGAGGTCGGCAGGTAGATCACGTGGAACTTCATGGCTGCGCGGCCTCCAGGAGAGACTGGAACTGTCGCGCATCACCACCCTGGACGAAAAAGGAGTTGGGATCGTGACCATGGGACAAGAGGACGCGGCGAGTGGTGATCCCTTGCGCCTGGAGACGATGTGCCAACCGCTGCGAAGCTTGCTGGCCGCTGCCATTGGCATCGACATCGAAGGAGAGATAGACGGTGCGCGAGCCGTCGCACAGCTGGCGAAGCTGGCAGGCGTTGAGATGGATGCCCAAGGAACAGGTGACGTGGCGAAAACCGGCCTGCCACAACACGGCATAGTCGAACAGCCCTTCGACAAGAATCACCGCGGGGCATTGCCGCACTCGTTCCCAGGCATACAAGCCACCCTTGGGGCCGGGCAGGAAGCGATGAGCGAAAGCGGCACCGAGACTGCGGCCGTAGAGGTTGAGCAGGCGACCGTCTTGGCAACAGGGGAAAACGACGCGCCCATAGAAGGTGTCGCGTCCCTGCGAGTTGAGCAGGCCGACACGCCGCAGGAGATCGAAAGAATAGCCGTGCTGCGTGAGATGACGGCGCAAGCTCCCGCCAGGAGCGTAGCCGATCCGCAGTTCTTTGATCAGGGCGGGATCGTGCAGGCCGCGTTGTTTCAGATAACGCAGTGCCTCGGGGTAGCGCTCGAGTTGCGCTTGATAAAACGCGGCAGCCTGCTCGAGTACGGTGGCAGAATCGACTGCAGGAGTGCCTTGCTGCTGGAGGTAAGTGAGGCTTTGGCGGAAGGACAGATGGCGGGATAACTCGATAAAGCGAATCAGATCGCCACCCTGGCCGCAGCCGTGGCAGTAGAAAAGGTTTTTACGGGCGTTGACGTAGAACGAAGGCTGAGTTTCCCGGTGCAACGGACAGAGTCCGACGAACTCGGAGGAGCCGTGACCTGCAGGGCTGGCGTCCCAGTTCTGCTGCCGCAGATAATCGAGCAGCGGCTGGCGCTGTTTGAGTTTTTCGACGTCCTCGCCCACGGTGCTTTTTCCGTCCGGAAACCGAGCGTAGGAGAAGGTCGCCAGCATTCCCAGGCGAGGATGGTGGGTGGGAGAAGATACTTCTCAGAGACGCAGGGGCGACGAGAGAATTTGCACAATCGGAATCAGCCAAGACAAAAGCCAAGCTTGGTGATCGGCCTGATCACTGCGTGTCAGCCAGTGACTCACGCGGGCAAGCGTTTGGCGCAGAAAGGAAGGGGCCAGCTGGGAGCGCTCCAAACCGTTCGACCAACGGCGGAGTGTGGAAGGGTCGGGCACGCGATTAGAGTCCTTGAGCGGAGGCGCCGCCTCTTCCCAGGAGCAGTGCTCCACAAAGCGCCGCCGCAACGCATGACAGCGCGCCAGCAAGCTGTAATGCGTGTAAGGGAAAGAAAGCAGCGGGAGGAAAGTGAAGGTCTTCCCGCAACCAGGGCAGCGACCGCGACGGATCGCAATCCAATCATGATGCTCGTCGTGCGCCTGCTTGCGGCGGTGCCCGTGGCCGATGATCGAATCGCGTTCACAAGCCGGGCATCGCCGCAGGATGGCCTTGTCGCAGTCTCTGGCCCAGTCCGTTTCAAGCTTGTGCTGCGGGGCAGAAAGTGGGATAAACAGAATCGTAGTTCATTGGGGCTCTGCCGCCGGTGTTGACCTGCCAAGATCTGAGCCGGAAGCGGAGCTCCTCCTCCTGAACAAATCCAATCGCAAGAGAATAAAGCTTTCCGGCTACAGCTTTTCGGGGTGTGATTCAGAGAGTTGGCCGGTAATCTCCGGCCAACCGGAAGCTATCCACAAACGGGCTTGTGGGAAGTCTGTCAAACGGACCCACTTCTGGGTTGATCTCAATTTCCTCCCTCATTAGCGATGGGGCCTTGATGTCAATCGGCTCACCCAGTGGCTCTAGCTCAGGATGCTCAGGCTCGTTCTTATCTTTGGGAAGAGAGACGACTAAGTATTCATGGCATTCTCTCTTTCGCAAATTCTACACTCGCGACTGCAAATCACCTGGGGCGCAAAGGGCGCATTTGAGCTGAGATCACTGATTCGTAAGCGCAACCAGACCAATCAGTTACAGACTAAACTCCTTACTTCGGGACCAGGGGGTCGGAGGTTCAAATCCTCTCTCCCCGACCAATCTTTTCAATGACTTAAGTCTCATCGGATGAGTTGCCTGCGAGACCAGGGGGTCAGCCGTCCAACCCCTTGAGTTTCCACGCTTTGGAGCGGCGGGGACGGTGTCCGCGGGCGGATGCTACGGGGATCTTCCGGAATTCGTATGACGCACGAGTGCAGGCTGGGTGTCTTACTGTTCGGCGCATTCCGGTTCGGCTAGTGACCCCGTACGCTCATCCTGAGTTTGCGTATCCCGTCGTGAATCTGACGTGGGTTCGCGCCCCCGTATCCAAGGATCATGCCGCACCTCTTCGGAGGTTCCAAATAACATGTGGACAAGGGCATTGCGGAAATACCCATCTGGACAGCCTTCATGGAAACCGCCACATCGTCAGTGCCCGGGGGTAGCAGTGCGACCAGATGCATCCCGGCTTCGGCGCCGATAACTTCGAGCGTGTCTCCCATTTGGATTTGGATTGCATTTACGAGCGACCTTCGTCGCTCCATATAGAGCATTCGCATCCTACGTATATGGCGAGCGAAGTGTCCCTCGCGGATGAAATCGGTCAAGACAGCTTGATAGAGAGTCGATGAAAAGATGTCGGCGGCTTCCCGAGCGGCGGAGAAGGCTGATACCAAATCCTTGGGAAGGACCATGTAGCCCAAGCGCAAAGCCGGAAACATGACTTTGCTGAACGTTCCGACATAGATAACCCTCGCATCCGTGTCCAGGCCTTGCAGCGAGGCGATCGGGCGGCTTCCAAACCTATACTCGCTGTCGTAATCGTCTTCAATGATCCAAGTACCGGAGCGCGCGGCCCAATTGAGGAGAAGCATACGGCGTGTGGCACTCATCGTCAGGCCCATGGGATATTGGTGCGACGGCGTGACATACACAGCACGAACGTCGCTACCGCGACGGATAATCTCTTTAATGTTCATGCCGTCGTGATCCACCGGAACCGGAATCAATTGAGCCCCCGCTGTCATGAAAGCCTGGCGCGCACCGGGATAGCCCGGCTCTTCCAACCACACCCGATCTTTGGGATCCAGCAGAACCTGTGCGGAAAGTTGCAAGGCCTGCTGTGACCCGGTGGTCACCAGAATCTGCGATGACTGGCAGCGCACCCCACGAACTGCGCCCAGATATTCCGCAATGGCTTCGCGGAATGGCAGATACCCCATCGCATCGCCATACGCCATGATGCCCTTTGGCGGCCTGCGAGCATGCCGAGCCACCAGCTTCGCCCAGACGCCAATTGGAAAGTGCTCGAGGGCGGGCAGACTCATTCGAAACGCACCCGAGTGCTCATATGCATTCAAGATCGGGATGCGTGAAACCTTCAGCTCTGCGGCCAACCCTCTGGTTGAGGGGACTCGTTGTCCAGGTCGCATTTGGCCGTCGATGATGGCCCGCCGAAACCAGTCATACAACTGGCGATACATCGGAGTCCTGCTGCGGCAGTCGAGTGCTATCGGTGGAAGGAAGCTGGCAGGGATGCGTTTCATCCTTGGCAATCCTACAGTGGTTATATCGTAACAGATCATAGTGGCTATTGTGATAGACCACTATGGAGGTTAAATTTTTCTGGCATGACGACGGGTCGCCTATGATTCGAGGCAATCGAATCCGGAGGTCGGTATGAGCGATGTGATTTCCGAAACCACGCAAGCCGAAACAAAACAGTTTGATTTTCTCGAAGGCGAGTGGAGCGCCATCTGCCGCTTTCCTCTGCCCGATGGATCGTGGGGCGAGGGTCCAGGATCGCTGAAGGCAAGCAAGGTCCTGGATGGCTGCGTTTCCCTGGAATTCTTCGAGGGACCCTATCAGGGGACGGTCATCCAGGGCCTCGGTCTCCGCAGCTTCAATCCGCAAACCTCCCAATGGGAACATACGTGGACGGACACTTCTGCGCCGGGTGGCTTCTTGGTCTGGCGCGGACGATTTGAAGGCGGCGTGATTGATCTTCACGGCCAGTGGGAGGATGAGACTGGGCGCCGTGTTCTCTCGCGGCTCACTTGGTCTCGGATCACCGGACGGTCTGCGCACTGGGAGAGTCACCGCTCCCTAGATGGCGGCAAAACTTGGACCCAACACTGGGTGATCGATTTCACGCGGAAGCCCACGAAGTAAATCTGCGGATTTCGCCGGAAGAGCACCGCTCGCGCCGTGTTGACGCCCAGCCACTTGGGATCATGGCGATGCAGTCCGCCCAAGCTGGATAGACAGACGAATTCAAGGAGACCGTGATGAACAAACACTTTCGAGTTTATCTCATGGTGTGCAGCTTGGTTGCCGTCTTGCAACCCCTGCAGGGACTTGCACAGGGGAATTCAGACGCAGCGAAAGCTAGCACTCAACAGGCTCCCGCGGAACGAGATGGGCAACACGATTTTGACTTCGAGATGGGCACTTGGAAAATTCATCTGAAGCGCCTCGATCATCGCCTAACCGGCTCCACTGCCTGGGTCGAATTTGACGGTACCTCTGTCACCCGAAAGGTTTGGGACGGCCGGGCTGATCTCGAGGAGTTCGAAACCGATAGTCCGGCTGGCGGCAACATCGAAGGTCTGACCCTGCGTCTATACGATCCACAAACCCACCAGTGGAGCCTCTATTGGGCCACCAGCAAGAGCGGTGCCATGGGCCCACCCACGGTCGGCGAATTTAAGAATGGACGCGGGGAGTTCTTCGACACGGAACCATCTGGCCCTAATGGCAGAGCCGTCCTGGTTCGATTTGTTTGGTCCGACATCACCCCGAATTCGGCCCACTTTGAGCAGTCATTCTCGGATGATGGAGGCAAAACTTGGGAAGTCAACTGGATCACGGACCAGACACGGGTGAAAGATGAACCTGTCAAAGCGCAGTGAACTCCGCCGCATATCAGCCAGAGGATTGCGCGACTATATTCGCACTTATCTCCTGGTGTGCAGCTTGGCTGTCATCTTGCAGCCCCTTCAGGTACTTGCACAGCAGAATTCAGACGCAGCGAAAACAAGCCTTCAACACACTCCCACCGAACCGGACGGGCAACATGATTTTGATTTCGAGATTGGTACTTGGAAAACTCACCTATCGCGTCTCCTGCACCCCTTAACTGGCTCCACAACCTGGGTCGAATATGAGGGCACTACCGTTGTCCGAAGAGTTTGGAATGGCCGCGCCAATCTGGTAGAGCTGAAGGTCGATGGCCCAGCGGGTCACATCGAAGGTCTGTCACTGCGTCTGTACAAACCCCAATCCCACCAGTGGAGCCTCAATTTTGCCAATAGTCACGGCTGTACCATGAGCCAACCCACGATCGGCGAGTTCATTGATGGACGCGGTGAGTTTTTCGATCAGGAAACACTCAATGACCGGGCCATCCTTGTTCGATTTGTTATATCGGATATCACTCCGAATTCGTGCCACTTTGAACAGGCGTTCTCGAACGATGGAGGCAAGACTTGGGAAGTGAATTGGATCGCGACAGACACGCGGGTGAAAGATGAATCTGACCAAGCGCACTGAACTACGTCGCATCCCCGATCGAGGATCGCACGATTGGGAAACGATTAGCCAAATTCTGGACGCGGGCTTTCTCGCTTACGTCGGATTTTGTGTAGATGGCCAGCCGTTTGTCATTCCGACGTTGTATGGCCGGGATGGAGAAAGACTCTATTTGCACGGTTCAGCGGTCAGTCGCATGCTACGGGAACTTGAAACCGGCATCCCGACCTGTGTAACCGTGACGCTCGTGGATGGATTGGTCTTATCGCGGTCGGCGTTCGATCATTCGATGAACTACCGTTCTGTCGTTGCCTTTGGAACTGCGCAGAGGATCGCGGATCCAATGCAGAAGATCAAGTCCTTGCGCGTCATCTCCGAACATCTCATCGCCGGCCGCTGGAAAGATGTACGTGGCCCGAGCGAGAAGGAGTTGAAGGCGACAACGGTGCTGGAATTCTCGATCGAGGAGGCTTCATCCAAGGTGCGAAGTGGACCGCCGCTGGATGACGAGAGCGACTATGGGTTGCCAGTGTGGGCTGGGGTATTACCGCTTGAGATCAAATCTCGGCCGCCGATACCGGACGACAAATTAGTCGAAGGTGTCACTCTTCCGGATTACGTCCGGCGTTACGACGCTCGGCTCAATGGCGGAGCTGGCCATTCGTCCAATGGCTAGCTTAGCTATAGCTAGAGCTCTCAGACAAAAGGACAGGGGAACATGCCAATGCGATTCTTAATCGAACTTCTAACTGTCATTGCAGTTTGCAATCTGATGGTTGCTCAGTCTTCCCAACCCGCGGCGAAGGCGCTCACGGAACCCGCCCATTTGAACGATTTTCAGGACATCGAGTTCCGCCGCTCACTCCGGTGGCCGAGCGCTCCCTACAGGCGCTTTTGGCGACAGGCTTGATCAGAGGAACACCAGAGTTGGTCGTTCTCGATCCCACTCACCGCTCACGTTTGCGCTGGTTGCCCTAACGATGGCCACCTCAAACAAGAAGACTACTCAGGTCATGCGGAGATACGTCGAAGTTGCGGCGCTGATGATCATGGGGTTGTTCATGGTAGCTGCGGGCGCAAAGGCGCAACAGGAGGCCTCGCCGCCGTCGTCCGCCAGTCTGCTGGACGATGCCTGGTGGACCGGCCCCATGTTGGCGCCCTCAGCCGCGACGTTACCCCGCGGGCATTTCCTGATCGAGCCCTATCTCTACGATGTGATCGCCGCTCATTCGAACGGCTTCGGTTCGCTGACGTATGTGAACTACGGAGTCGCGGACAAATTGACGGTCGGGATGATCCCCACCGCGGGCTTCAACCAGGTGAGCAACGGCCCGAGCAGCTCCGGTGTCGGGCTGGGCGATCTTACCCTGCAAGCTCAGTATCGGATCACGAAGTTTCATGAAGGCAGTTGGGTTCCGACGACCTCCCTCGCCGTCCAGGAAACGTTGCCGACCGGGAAGTACGATCGGCTCGGCGCCCGGCCGAGCGAGGGCTTCGGTAGCGGAGCCTACACTACGACGCTGGCTTTCTACTCCCAGGCGTACTTCTGGCTACCGAATGACCGCATTCTGCGCATGCGGTTCAATGTGTCGCAGGCGTTTTCGAGCTACCTGAACGTAAAAGACGTCAGTGTTTACGGCACAGGACAAGGATTCCGTGGGCACGCTCAGCCCGGCAGATCCTTCTTTGTCGACGGCTCTTTGGAATACAGCCTGACGCGGAGCTGGGTGCTGGCGCTCGACGCCACATACCGTCACAACGGCAACACCCGCGCGATCGGGTACAACATTCTCGATCCAAACGGCGCGCAAAATCCAGACAGCATCCAGCTGGACTCCGGCTCCAGCGAAGTGTTCGCCTTCGCACCGGCGATTGAATACAGTTGGAAACCCAATCTGGGCGTACTCCTCGGTGCCCGCCTGATTCCGGCCACCCACAACACACATGCCACGGTCACCCCGGCAGTGGCGATCAACTTCGTCCACTGATTCGCGGCATGTAGTGGGATCGTAGCGATGTACGGAGGTCGATTGTCTTTTGTCCGCAAAAGCGGACGGCGACAACGGGACATCAGGCGTCCATGACAGCAGATCCACGCTGAGCATCTAGAACCACGGAAAATGGTGCGCTACTTCGCGAGTCGTCGGCAACCCTTACCTTGGGATTACTGCAGGTTTGCCCGTCATCTGCCAAGAGTGTCTGGCAATATTCGAGCTAGAGGCCGTTCATGGTTAAATCCCATCGAAGGATAGCTTTCGCTCTGTCACAATTTGCCACTGAGCGCCGTTTTAAATATGTGAACCGGGAAGGCGGGCGGGCATTATCGTGGGAATTGCGCAGGTATTGAGTCGCTCCATGACAGTCCGGGAGAGTTCATCGGAGCATTGGGACGAAACTGAGTTCCGGGCCGTTTTTCTTCAGCACTATGCCCGGATCGTCGCGATACTGATGCGCCTGCTTGGCGATCTCTCGCATGCCGAAGAAGTGACGAACGATGCTTTTTGGCGTCTGTACCGTCAGCCCGCGCTGCAAGTCGATGGCAACGTCGGAGGATGGCTGTATCGCACCGCGACGAATCTGGGAATCGATGCCTTGCGCGCGTCTGGCAGACGCCGCCGATACGAAGAGGCTGCCGGAGGAGCCAGCGACGAAGGCGGGGTCGGCGGACCGCTGGACGCCTTGCTGCGTGAAGAGAAATGCCGCCGAGTGCGTGTTGTGCTGGCCTTGATTAAGCCGACTCAGGCACAGCTCTTGATCTTGCGCAGCTCCGGGTTGTCGTACAAAGAACTCGCCGACGCCCTCGACGTGAAGGTGAGTGGAATCGGCACCATGTTGAACCGTGCCGAAGAGGAATTCCGCATCCGTTACCTCGCGCTTAATCCGAACCAGGAGGAACTATGACCTGTATTAACGATGGAATTCTTCGGGCACATCTGGACGGTCAACTGGCTGGTGCTGAGTTGGTAGGGGTCACTGAGCACCTTATTTCTTGCACCGACTGCCGCGCCTGTTTCGAGAAGCTGCGTGCTGAGAGTGCGCAGATGCAGGACTTGTTGGCGACCCTTGCTCCGGCCGCGGACAGCATCACAATCAATCCCGCCATGGCCTATGCCCAGTTCGACCATCAATATGGAACCGCTAGTGAGCCAAAGGCCACGTGGATCGCTCGTCTTTTCGCGCCGCGCTGGCGTCCCGCCTGGGGCTTCGCGGCAGTTGCAATGGTTGTCACGATTTTGGTCAGCGTCAACCCGGTTCGCACCTGGGCGCAGCGGATCTTGGCTATGCTGCGGGTTCAGAAGATTCAGGTAGTCACGATCGATCCCACCACTCTGATGTCTGGCTCCGAACCGGACTCGCGTCCCTATAAGCTTTTCAATCAGTTTGTCGCCGACAACATTGTGGTCACCATGGATCCTGGCAAACCTGCCGTCGTTTCTAACCTGACAAGAGCTGCCCAGTTGACGGGATACCCGATCCGCGTGATCGGTAGCCTAGGAGCACCACACAGCGTCGAGGTCAATGGTGAAACCACGTTCCAGATGACTATTGATCGTGATCGTGTGGCGACTCTACTGGATGAGATTGGTCGTTCCGACATCCACATTCCCGAGTCGGCAAACGGCGCGTTGATAGCGGTTCACATTCCGAAGACGGTCATCTCTATATATGGAGACTGCCCAATTCGGCACAGATATGTGACCTCCAATCCGCAGTCCCAGGCTGAGGCTCTGGCCGAGCGCAAGATGGATCGCGTGGCAAGCATTAAGGACACAAACTGTACCTACCTGATTCAAGCTCCCAGCCCGACTGTAAGCGTTCCGCCTGATCTCAATATGTCGGAGATTGCTGAAGCGGCATTGGAACTGGCGGGCATGAGTCCTGCCGAGGCCCAATCATTCTGCCAGACAGTGGAGGGGTGGAAGGCACCCTGATCACCGAAACGCTCTCCCAGGGAAATCGGTATAGTCTGTTGTGGATCAAGAACGGAGTGATCCACTCCCTGTCAGGTCATGGCAACTCGTCCGATGCCTTGAGTCTGGCCGCTTCGTTGCATTGATCCGTCGACAGATCGAGATGAGCCGATATTGTGACCTTGCCATACGTACCCGTGGGCTGCGCAAAGTCTTCAGCGGCAAAGTGGCAGTCCGAAACCTCACCCTCGATGTTCCCAGGGGTGAGGTTTTCGGCTTCTTGGGACCAAATGGCGCAGGTAAGAGCACTTCGGTGAAAATGCTGCTGGGCCTGGTATTCCCCACAAGCGGCGAAGCCCAGATTCTTGGCCGCCCTGTAGGAGACGTCAAGACACGCAGCAAAGTTGGTTTCCTTCCCGAACATTTCCGCTTCTACGATTGGCTCACCCCTACAGAACTTCTCAAACTGCACGGTCGGCTCTATGGCATGTCGCACTCGAAGCTCCGCGAGCGCATTCCCGTTTTGCTCGACCTAGTCGGGCTCACGCCGCACCGCGACAAACGACTGCGCGATTTTTCCAAGGGCATGCTACAGCGCATTGGCCTCGCACAGGCGCTCCTGAATGAACCCGACTTGATTTTCCTCGACGAGCCCACGTCGGGCCTAGATCCCGTCGGCCGCCGCCTCGTTCGTGACATCATTAAAACGCAGCGCGAACGCGGCGCAACCGTCCTACTCAACTCGCATCTGCTTGGAGAGGTCGAAGTTACTTGCAACCGCGTCGCTTTTATCAAAGATGGCGAGGTGCTGGAGACTCGGCAACTCGATGACGATCTCGAGGAGCAAACCACGGTGTCTATACGGGCCGCCAATGTGACTGCGGAGATTGTCAGTGGCCTGTCACAGTGGAGTCGGTCAGTTCGCACGGAAGGCGAGCGTGTGACGCTCTCCATGTCATCCGGTGCGGTAATGCCGGAGATCGTGCGCTATCTGGTCGCAAGTGGCGCCGATGTCTATGAGGTCACTCCCCAGCGCCGTTCCCTCGAAGAACGTTTTCTTGAAATCGTCGGCACCGATGGAGGGCTGTGATGGGCATCTGGATCATGGCCGCGGTGACATTCCGCGAGGCGGCACGCAAGAAAATGCTGTGGATGGCGCTCGCCGCCGGCGGCGCCTTCCTTATCCTGTTCGGTACGGGCCTCCATTTTCAGGCAAAAGATTTTGCCGCGCACGGCATGAGCCCAGTCTTGCGGCGGGAAATCTCCTTCACCATGGTGACTATGGGCCTCTATGCCGTCGACCTGCTCGCGGTGCTCATGACTATTCTTACCTCTATCGACACACTCTCCGGTGAAATCGCTTCTGGGACGATCCAGGCGATTGCGACCAAGCCCGTTCCACGTTGGCAAGTGCTCCTGGGCAAGTGGTTTGGGTTCCTCGGTATGCTGACCGCGTATATTGCAATCATGGTTGTTGGCGTGAACGCCATAACTTACGCCATGGCGGGTGTCATTGCACGTCACCTCGCATCGGGCCTCTCACTGATGTGGATGGAGAGCATAGTGCTGCTCTCGGTTACTTTTGCCTTTGCGACCTACTTTTCAACGTTAACCACGGGCGTGCTCACCCTCGGGCTCCACGGACTCGCATTTCTCGGCGGTTGGATCGAGCAATTTGGCGCCATCACTCAGACGCAGCGCGCTGTGAATGTCGGCGTAATCGCTAGCGTGCTCATGCCGAGTGAAGCCCTCTGGCGCCGAGCTGCGTTTGAAATGCAGTCTCCGTTGGCAAGTGCCATGCGCATCTCTCCATTCAGCACCCTCTCGGTTCCGAGTACGGCCATGATCTTCTATGCCGCGATTTACCTGACAATCGCACTCGTTATCGCGATTCGCCGCTTCTCTCAGCGTGATTTTTGAGTATCAAAACGGAACGCCACACCTGCGAATGAATCAGCCAGTTCCCGGGTGGTC
>WNGJ01004723.1_pt1 | contig 14216 bp, 11 predicted proteins | sample 5400611 | NCBI WGS metagenome assembly WNGJ01 (sample SAMN13153375, study PRJNA577476) | soil metagenome | isolation source: 40 cm soil or saprolite under Garry oak tree replicate 1 | place: USA:California | collected 2016-06-15 | reverse complement strand
ACGCTGACGACGAACTCTTCGCCGCCGGGCAGTCCTCCCCTGGATGCGCCCAGCGACATGGCGTTCCTGCCGGCGAACGGGACGGGAACCGGGCCGACGATGACCGGGTCCTCGGTGGGGCTGGAGAACGGGGTGATCTACCTCATGGACCAGAACGGGACGATCATGTCCGTCAATCCCCTCAACGGGAACCGCGCGCTGATCTCCGGGCCGACCCGGGGGACCGGCCCCGGCTTCGTCTTCCCGGTGAGCATGGCCGGTGACTCGCCGAACTCGGTGGTCGTGCTGGACATGGAGCAGCGGCCGTCCGGCCCCGGTTTCGGCCTGGGCGCCCTGATCCGCGTCGACCTGGCCACCGGCAACAGGACGGTGCTGTCCGTGGACGGGACCCCGAAGGGAAGCCATCGCCGGTTTCCTCGCGGTCACCGCGATCGCGCCTCTCCCCGGTCACCGGGCCTGTCACAGGACCTGCCACCGTCACCCTGATCGTGCCTGATGGCTGGCTGTGGCGTCCGGCTGCATCGGTCATAAGGCTGTGTGTTCCTTTGTCTCGGCTGTTGGCTCCTTCACCATCGCCAGGACAGGTGGAAGTACCGCGCAGCGGTTATGGAGACGAGATGGACGTGGCTGAGGTGGCCCATATCCCGCTTTGGCCGGTCCCGGCGCCCCTCCGGCATCCGAGATGTTACGAGTTTGAGATGTGCCGGCCGGCCGGCCGGCCACGGCCGGGCCGGGTGGCTACCGTAACGGGTAATCACGAATCGGGAGATAACCAGCGAGGCCCATGCCACGGGGGAGTGCGCATGGCCACGTTCCGGTCGGGATTACGGGAGCGGGAATTCACGGAGGCACACATGAAAACCCGCAGTTCCTGGATTGCCGCGCTTTTCGCGGCGCCCATAATGATCATTTCCGCCGCATGCTCGTCCGCCAGCGGAGCGGTTCCCGCCGCCGCGGGACCCGCTCCCGAAGTGCCCGATATCACGGTCGCCGCCATACCAGCCGTCGATCTGGCCGGGCTGTACATCGCGCAGGACCGGGGACTGTTCGCCCGGCAGGGGCTGCACGTCCGGATCGAGCCGATACCGAGCGCCCAGTCGGTCATCGCCGACCAGCTGAAGGGCAAGGTCGACATCAGCGCCGGCAGCTACGTCGCGTACATCGCCGCGGAGGCCGCAGGGGCCAGGTTCCGCATCCTGGCCCAGGCCTCCATCCTGGCGCCGAACACCCGCTCGCTGGTCGTCACGGCCCAGTCGCGCGTCACCACCATCGCCGCGCTGGCGGGGAAGACGATCGGGGTCAACGGGGTCAACAGCATCGGCACCCTGCTGATCAGCGCGCTGCTGTCCGCACACGGGATCTCGCCCGCCCGGGTGCGGTTCGTCGCCGATCCCGGGGGTTTCCCGGCACTGCCAGGGAAGCTGCAGCGCGGCGACTGGGCGGCGGCGTTCCTGGCCGAGCCCTACATCACCGCCGCCGGCCAGCAGTACGGCGATGAGGTACTGGCCGACCTGGATCAGGGCGCCGTCACGAACCTGCCCGTGGACGGCTACGTCTCCACCCTGGCGTGGGCGCGGCAGCACCCGAAGACGGCGGCCGCGTTCACCCGGGCGATCGAGCAGGGCCAGGAGATCGCCAACCACGATGCATCCGCGGTCCAGGCCATCATGGCGCAGAACGACAAACTCCCGCCCCAGGTGACCGCCTCCATGGCGGTTCCCGGCACGTATCCGGTCGGCCCCGTGGTGGCGGCGAATATCCAGCGCGTCGCGGCCGCCATGCTCCAGTTCGGTGTGCTCGGCCGGCAGTACGCCACCCAGGTCAGACAGGGAACTGTGGTCAGGTCGATGATCACCTCCGGCTGACGTGCGCCGCACCAGCCGGCAGGCAGTGCCATGTGCTGGCCCTACCTGCCGGGGAACGGCTGACGCTGCGCAGCGGCCAGCAGATCGCTGCCTTCTGGATGAGTCCGCGCCCGGTGCATATGCAATTGCATAGAAAGCAATCGCACCGGAAACAATGGCGCCGTGGCTCTTTTCCGGATACATTCGCATCACGGCCTGCAGGATGCCGTCACGGTGATCCGCACCGTCCTGCTGAACGCCGCCGCTCCCTGACGGGTTACGGCTTCCTGGCCACCACGCCGTAGAGCGGGATCACCTGGCCGGGGCGCCGCGAGCTTGCCTCCGGCCGCCATTCGGGCACCGTCACCAGGCCGGGCTCCACCAACTCGAGACCCGTCAGGAAGCGGGTCATGTCCGCGCGGGAGCGCAGCCACACCGGCTGGGCAGCGAGCTGATTCCAGCGCTGTCCGGCTTCGAGCAGGGCCGGATCCAGGTCGCTGGCTGGATGCATGATCGCCAGGTAACTGCCGGGCACCACGGCGGCGGTCAGCCGCGCCAGGATCAAGTCAGCCGCTTCGTCGTCGATGAAGTTCAGCAAGTCCACCATCATGATCGCGACCGGCTGGCCGAAATCTAATGTCGTCCCCGCCTGGCTGACGATCGTGTCCGGATCCCTGGCGTCAGCGTCGATGTAGCTGGTGACGCCCGCCGGATCGGAGGTGAGCAGCGCCCGGGCGTGCACCAGCACGACCGGGTCGTTGTCCACGTAGACGACGCGGCACTCCGGTGCGACGGCCTGCGCGATCTCGTGGGTGTTGCCCGCGGTCGGCAGCCCGGTGCCGATATCGAGGAACTGCCGGATCCCGGCGTCGTCGGCGAGGTACCGCACGGCGCGGCGAAGGAAGGCGCGCGAGGCCGGAGCGGCGATACGGATAACCGGCGCCACCTCCATGAGCTGCCGCGCCGCCTCGCGGTCGACCTCGAAGTTGTCCTTGCCGCCCACCATGTAATTCCAGGCTCGCGCCACGTTGGCCAGGCCGGTATCGATCTTCGGCATGCTCGCGGGCCAGGCCGCGAACGCCCGCGAGTCATCCGTCACCGCAGTCAGCCCCTTCAGCCGGATAGGCGACTAAGCGTAAGACTGTCATTGCCGGCCGCGCCACACCAGCGTCGGCCCCGAGGAGGTTTCCCGACGTGGAGCAGCCCGTGTAGCCGGTTACCGGTGATCCGGTGTTCAACCTGACCAGCGGGCCGGCCGCGCGCGACTGCGGCGACCCTGGCCGCGCTCGGCACGCCGATCCTGCATCACCTGGACCCGGCCCGGCCCAGGCCGGCGACTTCGCCGGCCTCCCGGTGACGCCCGCGGTCCCTGCCGAGCTGAGCCATGACCCGACAGCCCGGTATCCGGGCCGGGTCAGATCGGGTACCGGGTGGGTTCGGTGTCGTAGCTGCGCCCGGCCGGTGTGGTCCACCGGAAGGTCCCGTCGGGGAGCTGGTCGACGTGCCACTTGGGGTGCTGCTTGAGGCGATGGTCATGACGGCACTTTGGCTCCTGTCAGTTATATTAACACATATGACGATCCGCGACGCGATACAGCTAGCCGAGGCCAGCAGGCCACTCGACGGCGTCATCCGCTGCCTGATCTACGTCCGGATCAGCATGGACAAGGAACACGACGGGCATGGCGTGGCCAACCAGATGGCCAAGCTGGAGCAGAAGGCCCGCGAGCGCGGCTGGACGGTGGTCTACCGGCTGTCGGATAACGACATCGGGGTGACCCGCAAGGACCCGACCAAACCAGGCAAGTACCGGCCGGGCTATGAAGAGGCCATGCGGCTGGTCGACGCGGGTGCGGTGGACGCGGTGCTGTGCTTTAAGTGGGACCGGTTCATCCGCGAGCCGCTGGACCTGGAGTACCTGATCCCCCGCTTCGACAAGGCCGGGGTCCGGTTCGCCGAGGTAGACGGGAACATCGACCTGGGCACCGACTCCGGCCGGCTCCACGCCCGCATCCTGATCGCGGTCGCCAAGGCCGAGCAGGAGCGCAAGGCCGAGCGGCAGAAGCTGGCCAACGAGCAGGCGGCCATCAACGGGCAGCGGTTCACCGGCGGCCCGCGCCCGTTCGGGTACCGCGAGGACCACGTGACCGCGCACCCGGTGGAGGGCCCGGCCATCGCGGAGGCGTGCGCGGCGCTGCTGGGCGGGGGCAGCATCAGCGGGATCATGCGGGAGTGGACCAAGCTGGAGCTGACGCCGCCGCAGCAGGACCGGCGCGGCACGACCCGGTGGAACCGGACCAGCATCCGGAGCATCTTGCTGAACCCGCGGATCGCGGGCCTGTCGGTCTACCACGGGGAGATCGTCGGTCAGGGCCAGTGGGAGCCGCTCGTCTCGGAGGAGACGTGGCGGGCGGTGCGCGGCATCCTCGAAGACCCGTCCCGCAAGCCGCCGCGGGGGGTGCGGACGCTGCTGGGCGGGCTGGCCTTGTGCCCGTGCGGCAACGTGGTCGCCGGGGGTCCGTCGCATACCGGGCACCGGGTCTACCGCTGCTCGATGCCGACCCGAAACCGGTCCTGGCCCGGCGAACACGTGGCCCGGCAGGCCGAGCCGGTCGAGGAATTCATCACCAGGCTGGTCACCGGACGGCTGGCCCGCGCGGACGCCGCCGATCTGGTCGCCGCGCCTGACAGCGGGCCGGATGTGGTGGCGCTGCGGGAGGAGGCGACGGCGATCCGCAAGAACCTGGAGGAGATGGCCGCCGACCGCGCTCTCGGGTTGATCACCCGGCCGCAGATGCTCGCCGCGACGGGGCGGGCCAACCTGCGGCTGGATGAGATCGGCGCCGAGCTGGAGAACGCGGCGCGGGAGAACGTGCTGGCCCCGCTGGTGGCCGCCGAGAACGCCGCCGCAGTGTGGGAGACGCTGGACCTGTCCCGCCAGCGCGCCATCATCAAGACGCTGATGGGCATCACGCTGCACTCGCCGGGCCGGGGCGCCCGCCGCCCGTTCGACCCGGCCACGGTCACCGTCACCTGGAAGCAGCCCGGCTAGCCGCTGCCTGGGTGCCGGGCGTTTCCGTCGGCGCGGCACCACGGGCGCGTGATAAGTGTCTTGGTCAGCCTGGCGTCGGCGCGGGCGGCGGGTTCTGGCAGCGGGCGGGCTCTTGGATGAGGCGGCTTTGTCCGTTGCGTTAAGTAGGAGCCGTATTGCGGTCTGTCGCGGCCGTGATGCGCTCCTGCCCGCCCGGAGGACGTGATGCCCAGACGCAAGTCGCTGCTCGCCCAGATGTATGAGGCTCGCCAGAAGGCCAGGCTGCAGCAACAGAAGCTGGAAGAACAGGCCGCCAGGGCGTGGGCCGCAGAAGAACGCAGGGTCGCGGCTCAGGCGGAAAAGGAGGCCGCGCAGCTGCGCCGGGAAGAGGAACGCGCGGCCCAGGCCAGGCTCAGGGAGGAGCAGCAGGCCGAGCGAACCCGGCAGCAGGCGGCGGCGAAGGCGGAGCGGCTGGCCGCCCAGCAGGTACGGGAGCAGGAGCGGCAGGCGGCAGCCCGGGCCCGCGAGCAGCAGCAGCGGGAGGCCGCCGAGCGCCGCGACCAGCAGGCCAGCGAGGTGGACCGGCGCCGCCGGGCGGTGGAACGGCGGGCGGCTGAAGCCGAGTTCCGGACCGAGGCAGTGCGGGCTACGGTCACCGCGTTCGAGCGGCTGCTGGCCGACCGCAACCGTGACCTGGTCGCGCACAGCCGCGGCGCCGAGGCCATTTTCAACGCGCATGGCCCGGACGCGTTCGTGGCGGCGATCCAGCAGGCGCTGGCGACCTCGGTGTACCCACAGGGCCTGGACGGGTCGTGCGCGGCACGGTACATCCCGGAATCCCGTGAGTTGTGGGTGGAGTACGAGCTGCCCCGGCAGGAGGTCATCCCCGCAGTCACCGGCTATCGGTACATGAAGACCAAGGACCTCATCCAGGCCGAGCCGCGCAAGCCAGCCGAGGTCAACAAGCTGTATGAGAAGCTGATCGGCCGGGTGGCGCTGCGGACGCTGGCCGAGGCGTTCGACGTCGCCCCGGCCACGCTGGTCGGCGGGATCGTGTTCAACGGCTACGTCTCGGCCAAGGACCGCGCCACCGGCAAGCCAGTCCGGCCGCTGCTGCTCAGCGTCCAGGCCATGCGGGACGCCTTCGCCGAGATCGTCCTGGACGAACCGGAGCTGGACCCCAAGGCGTGCCTGCGCGGCTATCTCAACGCACTGATCTCCCCGCACCCCTGGGACCTGGTACCGGTCGAACCCGTCCTGAAGTTCGATCTGTCGAAGTACAAGTTCGTCGAGGAGATGGACGTCATCGCCGGCCTGGACAGCCGCCCGGACCTGCTGGCTCTCTCCCCGGGGGAGTTCGAGCACCTGACCCGCAAGCTGTTCGAGGCGATGGGCATGAAGTCCTGGAAGACCCAGGACTCCAAGGACGACGGCGTGGACGCGGTCGCGGTCAACGAGGACCCGATCGTCGGCGGGCTGTGCATCATCCAGGCCAAGCGGTACAGCAAGATCGTCGGCGTGGAGGCCGTACACGCGCTGGCCGGGGTGATGGAGGACAAGAACGCCGCCAAGGGCGTCCTGGTCACCACCTCCTGGGTGGGCAAGGCCAGCCGCGACTTCGCCGCCCGCAACGGCAGCCGCATCGAGATCATCGAAGGCCGCCACCTCAAGTCCCTGCTCCGGGAACACCTCGGCCTCGACGTGCTGATCGGCCTGCCCAAGCTGCCCCCCGGCTGGGAGCGGCACGAGATCTCCTGACCGGGCACGGCAGCGCGCCGCGCTGGCCATACCACCAGGGCATGCGGCGGTCCCGGCGCTCACCTGCGGCACGGGCGGCGCAGAAGCAACGCGAGCGTGTCACGCTGCTCGCCAGTCAGCGGGGGTGCGGCATCGAGCAGCCGGGCGATGTAGGCATCCAGGTCCACCTCCTGCCCGTTTGCGGCCGGGCGGTCCTCGTCCGGTCCCGCCTCACGCGGGCGCGGGACCGGACGGCCCGACGCAGCCCGCTTGCCCACCGCCGCTGCCCGGCCCATTAAGACCCGGTTCCCCGCTGAGTCATGGGCGGTCCCCCGGTTTCACTCAGCCGCTGCTGTCCTTGTTTTAACGTGCGGCGTTTGCCGCATTTCACGGTACCCGCCTATTCGCTGCTGCTGGCAAATCAACGTGCGCCACCATAGACCGCGTTAGACCGTCCTGGGCATTACTGGGCAGCATTCAGCATCACCCAGCAACACTGGCTATTACTAATTAGCACCGCGAAATTTTTTGGCTTGACACCTAAACCGGGGATACATCCCTGTGCTACGTGCCCGGCATTGCGGTGAACACCACCACGCGGTCATCACCGGCTCGGCACCAGTGCGCCACCCCCGCCCCATCGGACACACAGGACCGGCCGCTGACCTGCGGTTCAGCGTAGCCGGCCACCCTCGGCATCAGCGAGGGAACCAGAGGTTAGCGAGGACTCCGGTTCACTCCCGCGTGCGCCAGTGACCGCCAAACCAGCGGCGAGGAAGGGATATGGGCTGTCATAGACCAGAGTCTTTGACCGGGGCCGGAAACGGCCGGAAGCGACCGCAGCAAGATGTGGGGCTAATCCCCCCTTTACGTCTGGACCGGGCGCGGTCCCGACTTACACTGGCAGCAGACCATGGCTACTAGGAAAGCCTCCCACCTGAGTAATTCGGCGGGAGGTAAAACAAAGGTGGTCAGGAATTGGGCCGCAGCTAGCGGGAGCAATGGCAAATGACAGGAACCATCAACGGCAGCAGCCAGGCCAGTCTCGGCAGGCAGGGAAGGCGGCGGGCCCGGCAGCCGGTCCCGCGCACCCGGGTGGTGGAGTTCACGCTGACTGGCGAGGAGTACGCGATCCTGGTGGAGGCGGCCGGGCGGGCGGGGATGGCCCGGCGAGCGTACGCTGCGCAGGCGGCGCTGGACGCCGCCGCGAACGGCACCACGATCAGCGGCCAGGACCCGCTGGAGCTGGTGCTGATCGAGCTGATGCGCGCGGCCGGGCTGGTCCGCCGCATCGCCATCAACTTGAACCAGGCAGTCGCCAAGCTGAATGCCACCGGGCAGCCCGCCGGAGAGCTGCTCCGCTACGCGGCCGACAGCACCCGCCGCGCCGACCACATCGACGCCGTAGCCGACACGGTACGCAAAGCCCTTCGGTGACGTCACGGCGACGACGACGGTGATCGGGAAGATCAGTACCCCGCGCGGGGAACACGTCCAGCCGTTGCTGTACTACTTGTTCGGCCCCGGCCGCCGGGAAGAACATACAGATCCCCATATCGTTGCGGGCTGGCGGCATCCCGCTGACCTGGAACCCCCGCTGCGAACCGATGGGAAACGGGACGTTACCAAGCTGACCAGCCTGCTGTTGCAGCCGCAGGCCGCGCTCGGCAACCGCGCGTACGTGCGGCCGGTGTGGCACTGCTCGATGCGCGCCGCGCCCGATGACCGGATGCTCTCCGACGACGAATGGGCCCAGATAGCGCACGAGGTGATGGACCGCACGGGCCTGTCACCCTACGGTCAAGAAGACGAGGCCGTCCGCTGGGTCGCTGTCCGCCACGGTGATGACCATATCCATATCGTGGCGATGCTGGCCCGCCAGGACGGCGGTAAGCCCAGCCTGTCGTGGGAACGGTACAAAGTCCGCGCCGCCTGCATGGCCGCCGAGCAGCGCTACGGTCTGCGCTCCACTGCCCCGGCCGACCGCACCGCGGCTCGCCGGCCGACCCGGGCAGAGAATGAGAAGGCCGCCCGCCGCGGCCTGGACGAGGCCCCCCGCATCACGCTGCGTCGGCAGGTCACCACCGCCGCAGCCGGAGCGGGCAGCGAGCAGGAGTTCTTCGCCCGCCTCGGCCAGGCCGGGCTGCTGGTGCACCAAAGGTTCAGCGTCAAGGACCCGGGTCAGGTCAGCGGGTACTCGGTCGCGCTGGGCGGCGACACCACCAAGGACGGCGGCCCCGTCTGGTACGGCGGCGGGAAACTCGCACCCGACTTGAGCTGGCCTAAGCTGCGGCAGCGGTGGGCACTGGACCGGGCCACGCCCGGCCGCCCGTACCTGACGCCCGAGGAACGCAACGCGGTCTGGGACCACGCCACCCGGATCGCCGCCGACGCCGCGGCGCAGATCCGGAACTTCGCCCGGACCGACCCGGCTGCCGCCGACGCCGCCTGGGCCACCTCTGACACCCTGCACGTGGCGGCCGCCGTGCTCGGCAGCCGCATCCTCCGGCAAGCCGCCGACGCCTACGACCGCGCCGCCCGCCCACCCTATGGCCGTATCCCGCCAGCGTCCCTGGCCGGGAACCACCTCCGCCAGGCCGCCCGGCTGCTGTCCGCGTTCGCCCACCTGACCGGCGACCGGTCCATGGCCCCGATCATGCTCATCACCAGACTGGCAGCGCTCGCCGAAGCCGTCGCCGAACTCCGCGATGCCCAGCAGCACGCCGCCCAGGCCGCCGCAGCCCACACAGCCGCCGAACAGCTGCACACCGCAGCCCGCCCAGCACCGCCCGCACAGCTGCGCCCGGCCCAGCGCGCTAGCACCGCCGCCCAGCTTGCCGGGCAGTCCTTCCCCCAGCCAGCCCGGCCAGCGACACCAGGACAACCCGGTCCGGCTCCAGGCGGGCCGCCACCAGCGCGACGCCCACCACCAAGGCCACGCGGCCCCACCCGCTGACGATGCGCCGACGGCCACCGCGAGCACCAGCGCAGAGGGAACCCAACTTCTCCGCCGCGCGACGCGCCTAAAGCGTTCGTGAATGTCGGTGGGGTCGGTGACACTGGCCGTGTGAGGCTCGACGACTACCTGGACTCGTTCCAGCAGGTGCTGGACCACCCGCGGCACCGTGCTGCCCAGGAGACCCTGGTGGAGCTGATCCGGCAATTGCGCGCCTGCACCGACGTGGATGAGGGTTATGAGTTCCAGCAGGCGCTGCTCGCTCAGGTCCTGGCGGTGGAAGAGGACCACCACGCCTTCAACCGGGCTGTCAAGCGTATGGCCAACGGAAAGTCTCCGCAGGTCGGAGCACCCGAACCGCAGTCAGGGCTGGATCCCTCCCTGCTGTCGACCTGGCGGCTGGAGCTCGACATCTGCGAGCGGGTCGCGCGGCAGTTCCGCTGCGTTGGCGATGCGCTGGCCTGGCGGGTGTTCGGCTTCGAGCGCCAGTACATCACCGCGCTGGCCCGCAACCAGTCACCAGGGATGATGGCCGGGAAACTGGGGCTCGCCGCCGAGCGCGCGCGTGTCGAGCAGGCACGGAGAGAAGACGGCCAGTTCGCGCTCATGCACGACCTGACCAACTGCCTGCGGATCGGCGACATCACCGCGTTCACGGACGAGGGACCGGTGCAGATCGAGGTCAAGACCAACGCGAAGCGCCATAACTCCGTGCAGGACCGCAGGATCAAAGCCGTCCGCCGTGCACTTGGCCGGACCGGCCCGTTGCCCGGGGATGACCGCGGCGAGTGGCTATACGATCTGGACCTGCCGTACCGGACCCACCTGGACCTGCTGCGGATCGGGACGGAGCGGGCCGCCAGGGAGGGCATCTTCGCGGCCAAGGTCCGCGGGGATCGCGCGCTGCTGGTGTCGGACCTGTACGGCAGCCGGGCGCAGGGCTGGACCGAGGACCAGTTCAACGATCAGCTGGAGCGCAAGTTCAGCGGGGCGTTGCGCCGGGCCGGACTCGGTCCACGGCAGGCCTCCAACATTCACGCCACCAGCCTCGACAGCGTCTCCCGTGACCCGCTTCGCGTCCCATTCGCCGCCTATCCCCTCCACCCGGTCGCCTGCGCCCGGCTGATCGGCGACATCGCCGTGTTCACCGTGGAGACCTCGGGCCCGGCGCTCGCGGCGTCGGTTAGCGACGCGGGCATCCCGGCCAGATGGGTCTGGGCCGGAACAGGGGAAATACCCCCCGGCGAAGTCGTCATGGAGATGGTCAGCAAGAGATCGTGGCCGGTACCCGGCGGGCTGTTCGCGGAATACTCAAAGACCCTGCAGATGCGCCGCCGCGAACTGGACCGCTACCTGATCGAGCTGGCTGAGCAGAAGACCTGGATCGAGGGTGTTAGGTTCATGCTCGCGGACCCCGATGCTCCCCAAAGGCCCTGGCCCTGCTACCGGGACGAACACACCGTCTGGCTGTAGGACGTCCGAACTCGGGAACTACCGCGGTTCTCGTGCCGGGATCGGGATAATTTTGTAGTGGTCGCCCAGGGATGGGGTTCGGGGAACGGGTTGATCTCCCTCCGCTCCGTGGACAACGTCCGGTGTGGACGGCCATCAGGATCTGCCCAGTGACAGCCGCGAAGTCGATGCTATGGTCATCACAGCGAGTAATCGGATCCGCTGGTCGTCACGCCGCGAGATCTGCTCCGAACGATGCCGAATAGGCGCTCGCGGAGCTGAGGGCCGGATCGAGATTAAAGGGCGCTCAGATTGGCCGGTTCTGCGCTCTGCGAAATGCCCGTCCTACCTGCCAGCTGCTGGCCCCTGTGCCCTGACTCGCGATCTGGCCCGCACCGGCCGCTGCCGGTGTCCCATCCTGGGCGCCAGCAGCGCACTGGCCCGGCGAACCGCTGCGGTCTTACAGTCAGCTTGACGGGCGCAGCACTGCTAGTGTCATCCAGCCGGGCGTCCCTGGGGTTCACGTCCACGGAAGTGGTGTATGGGGTAACCGGTACTGATGTGACTGCTTTGCCGGAATAGGGCGTCGCCGTGAGGTGAGGCGGCCACCTCGCGATCCTTCGAAATGGCTAGTCGAAACGAAGGAGAGCGAAGTGGCGTCCTCGATGACGCCGGCCAGGGCACGTGGCGGCTGGGCCTGCGCCTGGTCTACGGTTTCAGTCATGGTCCTGTCCTCTCGGTTAGGCGGAGGGATGGGGTCAAGGCCCCGCCGGGCGCACTCACGCCTCGGCGGGGCCGCTGTGTTAAGCGGGCATGGGTGAACTGGCGGCAGGGCCGCCCGTGATGTGATCCGTGATGTTGCCGCCGGGGAATCCGGGTGTACCCGGATGCTGTCCGCGCTCGGCCCGCTACCCGGTGCGGCAGGTCAATGGCGAGGTCAGATGCCCTTGCGTGCCCGTCGGTGTTCTCCCGCAATCGGGAGTTCAAGTCCCCTCGGACACGAACAGATGGCCTGTGGATTCTCCGGAAAGCGCGATGCCATCCGACCTGGCTGCGGTGACAGCCCTCAGGGCCGGGCGCGACGACCCTCGCGTCCAGCACCCACAAGATGTCTGCGATTGTCCTCGTGCAGCTGCCTGCCGAAGCCGGAGGCAGATCCAAGTGGCTGCGTTCTCCCCCTCGCCGGGCCAGCTGTCACATGTACTGGCCCGTCGCCGCACTGTCTGTCTTCGACACCCGCACCGCTACCACGTTGGCCAGGTTGATGATCACGCCGCTGTGGCCGGTCTCGCGGCCATATCTGGCATGGGTCAAGACCAGGCTGCGCCGTTCGTCCTGCGCCTGAGCGATGGCCTCAAGCGCCTCGCGCTCCCCGCCAAAATCCTCCGATACCACGGTGACGTCTTCACCGCCCACCGGATGAAATCGCATGATCAGCACGATGTTGTCAGGCACAGCCGGCACCTCCCTGCGAGAATCCAGAAGATCGCCGCCCGGACGCCGTGGCCCGGGAGCCCTCATCCGGCGGGGGTCACCGCGGATCCGGACACTATCAAGTGTGCCTCGCCCGCGGCCCGGCAAAGCCCGGCCCGGCACGCCGCAAGACCAAGCCTCAGCCAAGAGCCGGCCCCTGCGAACCCATCCCTGGGCCAGGCCCTGTTCCCGCAGGGCGGCGGGGTTACCGGCACGACTTCCGGGGTACCGCCGGCCGGGCACTGCGCCTCGACGCCGGCGGTGCGATATGCCGGTGCCGGTTCGGGCAACGACCGCGTCGGGGGAGCGGCTATGCCTGGTATGGCCGTCCGGCGACAGCAGGACCACCCGGGCGCCATCGGGTTGCCGCCAGCTCGTGGTTCTCTGCCGACCCCGGGCCTGTACCAGCCTTGATCATCATCGCCGTCGCATGCTGCGCCCTGTACATCGGCAGGCGGTTGCGGCGCCACCCCTGACCGCCGCAACCGCGGGCTGCGCGGCACCGCCCACCGGCCTGCCCCGGCCACGATCGGCGCACGCGGTGCCCGCGCTTCAGCCTGTCCCTGTCCCTGGAAAGGAAACAACGCCATGCCCGCGCAGACCTCACCCCCGCCGGGCGCGGCACGCCCCCTGCCGTCCCGTCCGCCAACGGTTCCGCCCCGGGCCCGCCCGGCGCGGCCAGACCGCACCGCGCCATACTGCGCACCCGGATCAGCGGCATCCGCACTGCCCTGATCGCCGGGGTGCTCGCCCTGATCGTGCTGGTGATCTTCATCGCGCAGAACGCGCAGGCCGTGAAGCTCAGCTTCCTGGGCGCCCAGGTGCGGCTGTCGGTCGGGGTCGCCCTGCTGCTGGCCGCCATCGCCGGGGCCCTGCTGATGGCCGCCGCCGGAACCGCCCGGATCACCCAGCTGCGGCGGGCCATCCACCGCACCCGCCGCGGCCAGCCGCCCGCCCCGGCCACGCCCGGCGGGCAGCCAACGGCGCCCGGCAATAAGGAGCAACGACCATGCTGACTACCGACGAACGCCACACGGCGACCATCCCGGCACCGCCGTCCCGGCCACGACTGCGGCTGCAGCCCGACCTGTCGGCCCGCACGCTGCTCGACGGAGGCTGGTGGCCCCGGTCGGCCGACCCGGCCGCCGAACTGCCCGGGCTGATCCTGGCCATCGAGGAACGTCACGGCCTGATCACCCGGATCATGCTCGGCAGGGCCGGCTGGGACGCCAGCCGGCCCCGTCGGCTGCCGTGCCGACGGCCCGGCGGGCAGCCGCGTCGTGCGGCTCGGCTGGTTCGAAACCATGCCCGCCGGGCTGCTCACCGCGACCGCCAGGGCCGGGCGGACCGACCTGCTCACCGTCCCGCCGCACACCGGCGAACCGGCCGCCTGGGCCGCCATGGACCAGGCCGCCCAGGTCGGCAACCGCACCCGCACCCCTGCCCTGCTGGCCGCCATCACCACGGCCGCCATCCCGGGCCGCCCGCCAGCCGCCACCCCGGCCGGCACCACACCGGACAGCATCCAGCTGAGCACCTGGGAATGGGAAGGCGGACAGGACGGCGCCAGATCGCAGCGGGCGGCCACATCCGCTGCGAGCTAGCCGCAGTGCCAGGTAGTTGAGGGTTGCGGGCTGCTGTGAGGTAGGTTGCCCTGTCCGGCGCGGCTGAGACGGCATGGCAACGGAGGTCCGGTAAGACGGGTAACCGGCCCAGGTCACCC
>WNGJ01014826.1_pt1 | contig 14218 bp, 13 predicted proteins | sample 5400611 | NCBI WGS metagenome assembly WNGJ01 (sample SAMN13153375, study PRJNA577476) | soil metagenome | isolation source: 40 cm soil or saprolite under Garry oak tree replicate 1 | place: USA:California | collected 2016-06-15 | reverse complement strand
CTTTTGGCAGACTACGCTTACGCTTTATTCAATCCGTGAAAAGTTGAATGACTTCTCAAGCCGCATTGGTTAATATTCAACGCGTGAGGAAGATTGCGCGCTGTCCGCGGCGACCCGGGACGGCCTCGACACGGCAGAGGTCTGGGGTTCAAGTCCCCACGCGCCTACCAAATCTTTCACTAACCTGAAAAACTAAACAGTTCTTTTCTGCGAGCGCCACCAAATGATCGATCGGTGTCTCGGCTTGAAAGCTTGCGCCTATTCCGCCGCATCGTCGGTGAACAGAGATGTCACTATCAGCTGCCGGCAAACTGCCGGAGTATGAATCAACTCTCTATATTTTAGCCGATTCGACGAGGTACCGCCTGGCCCAGACCAGTCGCTGCCACGCAGGATCCAGCACTTCGAATCTACCACCAGACACGATTTCTTAATCAAGTCATTAGTTGAACTCTGTCTCTGCCTGCGTTCGGAACTTCCCACCAAAGAGTCAATGATTTCTGAATCCATAGCCCACTATCGAATAATCAAGAAGCTGGGCGCAGGCGGAATGGGTGAAGTCTATCTGGCGCGGGACACTAAGCTCGATCGCAAGGTCGCAATCAAAGTCTTGCAACCGGACTCGATTGCCGACGAAAATCTCAAGAAACGGTTACTCAGAGAAGCTCAAGCCGCCGCTAAATTGGACCATCCGAACATCTGTGCTGTCTACGACGTCAACGAAGCAGACTCGCTTACCTTCATCGTGATGCAATACATCGAAGGTGAAACGCTCGCTGAACAGATGGAGCTACAGCCGCTTGAACTCAGCACTGCGTTGCGTATAGCCGAGCAGGCTGCAGAGGGCCTCGATGAAGCACACGCCCACGGTATTGTTCACCGCGACTTGAAACCGCAGAACATGATGATAACACCGCGTGGCCAACTGAAAATTCTGGATTTCGGGCTGGCCAAGCAACTGCACTCGAGCGATTCAGTAGACTTTGAGGCGCCGACAGCCAGTCTTTTAAGTACACCTGGTCATATTGTCGGCACCATGCCTTACATGTCGCCGGAGCAGTTGCAAGGTGAACCGTTAGATGCACGCAGCGATATCTTCAGCTTCGGCGTGATCTTCTATGAGATGCTTGCCGGAAAGCATCCTTTCCAGGATAAGAGTGCCGCCGTAACCCTGTCCCGGATAATGCTGGGTGATCCAATACCGACCGAGCAATTTCAAGCTCAAGTTTCGCCTGAGTTACAAATTGTCTTGAGCAAGATGCTCAGCAAAGACAAAGCGGCGCGCTATCAAAGCGCCCATGACTTGCTAAGGGACTTACGACAATTACCCAGCGGACTCTCGGCAAGCGGCGCACAGACGGAGGCCACAACTACCAAAGAGTTTTCAGCGGTCACGCGCAATTTGGCCCAACGCATCCTCAACAAGGTCCGGCGCCATCACTGGGCGATGCTGGCTTCGGCTCTCGCAATTATTCTTTTAGTGGTTGCGATCACCCGATTGCTTTCAACTGAGCATCTGGATTCTTTAGCGATCTTGCCGTTCACCTATGTTTCCAGCGACCCGCAATTCATGGGTAACCCCGACCGCGAGTATCTCAGCGACGGCTTGACTGAGAGCATTATTAACAACCTATCGCAATTGGGGAACTTGAAAGTGATCGCGCGTAGTTCGGTCTTTCGCTACAAGGGAAAAGACCTCGACGTGCGGGCTATCGGGCGTGAACTGAATGTGCGCGCAGTGCTGGTTGGCGAGATCAGGCAAGAGGGCGATGAGTTAAGGATCGCAGTCGAACTGATGGACGTGGAAACGAACCGCTCAATTTGGGGCTACACATATCAGCGAAAAACCGCGGACATCCAGAGTGTCCAAAAAGAAATCGCGCGAAACGTTTCGGAGAAGCTGCGCCTGAAATTGACCGGAGCAGATGAGTCGCAACTGGCAAAGACCGACACCCAAAGTGGTGAAGCCTACGAGGCATATTTGAAGGGACGCTATCATTGGAACAAGCGCACCGATGACGGCTTTAAGCGGGCAACTGATTTTTTTCAGGAAGCGATTATTAAAGATCCAAGCTATGCGCTGGCATATAGTGGATTGGCTGATTGCTACACACTGCGAAGTGATTACGGCTTTATCTCGCCCAAAGAGGGCTACGCTTTGGCGAAGGGCGCCGTAACACTGGCACTCAAATACGACGACAGTCTCGCCGAAGCGCATACTTCACTGGCTTCCATTAAGGCCGTTACGGATTGGGACTGGCAGGGGGCGGAGAATGAATATCGCAGGGCCATAGAGTTGAATCCAAACTACCCTACAGCCCATCATTGGTATGCAGCACAGTTGTTATTACAAGGCAGATTGGATCAAGCTCTTCAGGAAATCAAAAAGGCACAACAACTGGATCCGCTTTCGCTTGGCATCAACAAAGACTTCGCAGTCATACTTCTTTATGCAGGCGATTACGATAAAGCGTTGGAACAGTGCCGGAAAACTCTGGAGATCGAGCCGCACAATGGCGCCATGTCCACTTATATTGCTCAGGTCTATGAACTAAGACAGCAATACACTGAGGCGACAGTCGAACTTGAAAAGGCTCATGCCTCAGCACCCGACGATGTTGAAATAACTTACGCACTGGGCCAGGCATACGCGCTTATTGGTAAGAAGAATCAAGCGCTGCAGCTGGCCAGGGAGTTGAATCAGCCGGGGGAGAACAATATGTATCTGCGAAAAGAAGCAGCTTACCTGTGGGCGCTGCTCGGTGAAAAGGAGCAGGCGATTGCGATCTTACAAAAGGCTGCCGAGGACCACTATCTGCCGGTCGCGGAAGTTAAGATGGATCCGCGCCTCGCTGAACTGCGGAAGGACGCGCGCGTAGTTGAGCTCCTGCAAAAGATCGGACTGTCGCCGTGAGCTACACGATGACGGGGCGAAAATTGAAGACCGCGCAAAATGAACAGTGTACTGGTCATCTTCGCGGTCTTGAATAGGAGAATTGCCTGGGCCTAAGGCTCGGTTATTTCTTTTTCGCAGCCTTCTTCTTTGCAGCTTTTTTTGGCGCCGCTTTCTTTTTGGCTTTCTTCTTCTTGGGCTCGTCGCCTTTAAGTACGTCTGCCATTCGAGTTTTCCTTTCTGTCGAAATTGTACCTGGTCCAAAATCCGAGAACACGAGCGTCAGACCAGGGTTGAACTAAGGAGCACTGTATATAGTTTTTCCTTCGAGGTGTCAATAATTTCAATACTCAAGGGTTCGTTTAGAAAGCGGACTTGTCCGCCTGCCACGGCGGGGGCACAAGTGCCCTATCTAAACGAACTTGGTTCCGTTCCTGGGAGTGCGCCAGGAGTCACGCCGGCGGAAACGCGGAACAGCTTGCCACTTCACCGGCGATTTCAACCTTGCCAATGAACAACGCACAAGACCAGATCCAGAGTACCGAGAGGTCGATCAAGCGGGGCCTCGATTTCATCTATCGTGTCGCCAGCACGACGGACGGGATCGATAATTATGGGAGCTTGTTGATCTGCTGTTTCGCTCTCGTCGGCGCCACTTCGCGAGATGCGGACCTGCGGGAAATGGCGAGGTCGCGGGCCCAAAAACTCGCCAAACGCTGGGGCCGTGCGCACCCGCGTGTACCATCCGACGCAAGCCTGGATCTGGTCCCCAAACTTGTTCTGGTCCATTATGCGCTGAGCCGCCTTGGCTTGAGGAATGCCGCTCTCAGCGCGCAAGTACGCACTGCCGCTAAACAGTTTTCAGCTCAGGATTTCCTGGGATTCAACGCCGTCAGCGAGCCTCCTGCGAATGATCTGCCTTTCCCGTGCGACTGTGGGCTGAAGAATCAGCGGGGGCGAAGGTTCTGCAAACAATGCCGGAGGCGGTTAGAAAACCAAACCCGTTATCGAGTTTGGATGGGGGCGTTGGCCAGCACCTACGTCAGCGGCCGGTGCGGCATGTTCTGCGGAGCACGCTATCCGGATGTTCTTAAGTGGCTACCGGCGATGCGACCTTACCCGTCTGCTGCTGACGAAAATCTTGAACTATTGCGCGACGCCATTTACGCGGTCACGCACATTGTTTATACGCTGAACGACTACGGCACCTATCGGCTACGCCCTGGTTGGCTGCCGCAGGAGTTTGCATTCTTGAAGGCGAATGTGGCCGGCGCTTGTGAGCGAAAAGACGCGGAGTTACTAGGCGAGTTGCTTGACTCGCTGAAAGCCTTCGGTTTGCGCGCCAGTCATCCGCTGATAAAGCGCGGCACTGGATACTTGCTGACAGAACAAAACGAGGATGGGAGTTGGGGCGATCCGGACGAGGAAAATATTCGCACGCGGTGTCACACGACCTGGACAGCAATCGATGGCTTACGTACTTACGCCTGGCGCGGCGAGCGTTTGAGTCGCCCCGAAGTCAAATCGATGTTGAAACGCTGGGCTCGATGATTGTGCTCACACCCCGCAATTGAGCTGATTCATAATGTTATTTTTTTTCCAATACACCTTGGATATCTCCTGGGCGATACGACAGGTAGTGAACTGTTCGTGACCGAAGACCGCGTTACTTAGTACGATAATCCCCAGGCTCTCCTTTGTCTTGGGGTCGATACCACCCCCTTCCGGAACGAGCCACCTCGAACCGCGAACGAAGAAGCTGCGCCAGCCCAACCAGGTTCCGCGATGGTATTCAGCACGACGTTCATATTTCCTGGTGACTCGCCTACCCTTGACTTCAATTTCGTCTTCATACTTGTCCCTAAGTAGCTTCCAACCGGCGCCGTAGTTCTGCTTCTTGCGACTCTTCACCTTTACCGGCGTCCATAAAAGGTCACGCACCGGGTTGAACTCTAACGCGTGCAGGTTTCGATCCCATTTTGCCAGGTCCACAATTGTCGAATGGATATTGCCATCGCCGGTAATGAAGTTCAGCGGAGTGTAACCAACCGGAACAAAGTGGCCGCTCACGCGGTTGTAGCACTTTGCGTGATTGACTATTTCCGGAGCCTTAGGAGAGAAGCGAGAGGCCTCATCAAATACATAGGTGGCATCCATTCCAAGACCGTCGAATAAGGCTTCCTTAAGATATTCTCCGAGCCGCTTTTCAGTAACCCTGGCCACCAATTCTGCGAGTATGACATAGCCTGAATTGCAATATTCATAGTCAGTGTCTGGAGGGCGGGGCAATAATTTCTGTGTTGCTATCCATCGCAGCACGTCCTTGTTTGTAATCTCCTTCATTCTTCTACTCAGCATCTTTGGATACCAATCATCCGACCTGGCCATGGCCACTTTGTACCAATCTTCAGCAGCTCGCCTTGAAGCTACATAAATGTCGTTGTAAATCGGAAGCCCAGACGTGTGGTGGATCAAGTCCTCGACCGTTATGGAGTCGGCGTAACGTGGGAATCCTTTGAAGAACTTCGAGAGATGATCGGCTAGAGAGAGCTTGTTGTTAATAACAAGGTTGAGAACTGCAACGGCGGTAAACTGCTTGGACAACGAACCCAGATCAAAAATCGTATCCAGTGTTATTTTTGCTCCGGTCTCAAGATTCGCGTAGCCGTAGCAGTTCAGGTGTACGATTTTATTCTCCTTCCTGACCACCACGGCTACGCCAGGAATGCGATCGCGGTCATTAGGGTTGATCAGATCGTTTACGATTTTATCAATCCGCGGATTTATCGGCGGGGCATTTAGATCTATATGAAGGGGATTTGTTTCGGGGTATTCTCTGCGAGCCTTTTTCGATGCCATTGGCGCCTCCGGAATGGACTCTGATGTAGCGCGCCGCATGTTAAGACAGAACCTAAGGCAAATGAAAGAAGATGCCTCTTTGCACTAACCTCAACGGTAACTTGATCTTCATCAGCAATCGTTCCTAAAAACTGCTGCTCTGCTCCAGAGGAGATAATCCAGTGCACAGCAACTTAAATAAGCCGACAGACTCTTCAAGGCCGGGCAAGGGCAAAAGTGTTCGCGTCGCGTAGCGACGCCGGAAATTGGCGCCCTTTTCAATCGTCGCTACGCGACGAAACCCGGCAATCACCTGATCGGATACGCCGCCCAAACGCAGTAGGCCACCGCCTTCGTGTGGTCCCACGGACTCTGGTGATTTATGATCGTTCCCCAGGTTTGCAAACCCACCCCGACGAACATCAGGAGATAGAGCACTCTGAGGAGGTAAATATTTATCGGGCGAACACCCTCATATCTTTCATAGTTTGGCGTGAAGACATATTTGATGATTGACATACGGGTGGCTTACGCGGGGAATCGCGAAGATGTTCCAAAGTTTTACGCAGGCGCCCTCAGTCACTCGATATTTAATTTGATGGCCTTCAGTATCGAAGAAGAAATCTGCAGAAGGCAGCCGCAAGCCTTTCTGTTTCCTCCGCTGACGCTATGACCTACTCGCATCACTAGTGTAAGATAACTTCTAAATTAGTCAGGCGATGGAGTTCGCCTTTAACCATCGAGGCCGCAAAGGGGCCAAGATTGATGACTCCTTTTCAAGCGCGATTCATGCCGCATGGAAAGGAGTTTTTCGCGTTTGGGAAATCGCTCCGGGTGTAATGAGGCCAAAGGAGAAGCAGGTGGACACATTGACGAAATATCTGGCAGTGGCTGCAGGCGGTGCGGCGGGAGCGATGCTGCGTTACTACCTGACACTATCGGGACTCGGTCGCGCCGCCCAACCATTCCCCATGGCTACCTTCGTTATCAACATTACCGGCTCGTTCATCATTGGATTCTTTCTCACCCTGGCAACCGAGCGTATACCCATCAACCCACACATCAGGCTCGCGGTCGCGGTGGGCTTTGTCGGCGCCTATACCACGTTCTCAACCCTTGAATACGAAACCGCTCGGTTACTCGAAGGCAAAGATTTTGTGTACGCCTTTCTTTATGTAGTCTTGAGTTTCGCGATCGGCTTTGGCGCCGTATGGGCGGGCATTATCCTCGCGCGGCAAGTTGAAGGAGTGCAAGTTGTTAGCCGCGTTGCCGACGAGTATTGGCGTGGTCCAGTAACGGAGCCCACACTAGAGCGCGACACAATTGAGGCAGTCTCTATCGATGATGCCAGAGATCACAGTAAAAAGAGTGTGACCGAATGAAACCTGAACTAAAGCCAGCAATGAAGCTCACTATCTCCGTTGGCGAAGACGAGCGGCGTGCACATCATCCGCTCTATAGAGAAGTCGTGCTGGCTCTTCACAAGTCTGGAATTGCCGGGGCGACCTTAACAAAAGGAATAATGAGTTATGGAGTCCAACGCCGGCTTCACTCGACTAAGAATGAAATCCAAATGGAGAATTTGCCGATCATCATCGAGGCGGTCGACGAGCGAGCAAGAGTCGAGCGCGCGGCGGCTCTGGTGGCGGAGATGCTTGGAGAGCACGGCCTGGTTGAAATACAGCCAACGATGATTGCCTGTGATAAGCAAGAACAGGAGAGGAGCGAGAGCTAATGCTGGAAAAAGGCCGAGCGAAAAAACTGGTGGTCTATGTAAACACACTGCAACATTACAAAAGCAAGCCGGTCTATGAGGCCATTGTGGAGTTTGCTCATCGTCACGGGTGTTCAGGAGCGACAGTGACTAAAGCCGTGTCCGGCTACGGGCGCAGCGGCAAGGTTCACGAAGCACATCTGTTCAGCATCACCGAAGACGTACCGATGCGAGTTGAAGTGGTTGACTCCGAGCAAAAGATCAATGCATTGCTGCCCTTTATTTATGACATGGTGGATAAAGGGTTGATCGAAGTTCAGGATACCCAAGTGATTAAGCACAGCACCCACAAGGCTCAAGCAGAGGAAAGCCACGCAATGAAACATGAAAAACTCGAAGGCCGCGCCAAGCTACTACGAATTTACATTGGTGAGGATGATCGCTGGGAAGATGAGCCGCTGCATGAAGCGATTGTGAAGAAGCTGCGGATGATGGATATTGCGGGGGCAACCGTCTATCGGGGCTTGATTGGTTATGGTGCACAGAATCGCGTTCATCGCACTGGCTTTCTCGGTTTATCGAAGGATCTGCCGATTATGCTCTCAGTTATCGATACTGAAGAAAAGATTCGCGGCGTTTTGCCTGTGCTTGACGAGATGGTCGACGAGGGGCTGATCGCACTTTCTGATGTTGAAATCATTAAATATACACATTCAGCCCGCACGGATTGAGCTTCATCGTTAAGTCCCGGAACCGAATCCGAAATCGTAATAGCCACTGAACAGTATGAGCCATCGCAAATTACGGGCAATCTCAACATCGCGTCTGAGATTGCACAGCCCTATCAACTCTCTTCACTCCAACCGCTAATCCAGAATTGTCGCGAGCCTCGATGTGCAAATTCATCCACAACTCAGATTCAAACGAGTATCATCGCAGTCAACGCTCAAGACTAACGGCCTGTAGGTGTCAGGTGGTGGACGCTGGCATCAGCTAACGCAGCCCGGTGAGGCGCTTGAGGTGATTGAAAACTGAGATCACGTCTTGATCTGCTCTTAAGGAAGGATTTGAAAATATGAAGTCATTAAACACGCGGCGCGATTTTCTGGGTAAATCGGCCATCGTTGGAACGGGGCTCGTGTTGAGCAGTTGTGGCGGGCGGATGGCAAACTCAAAAGAACAAGAGTCTGATCAGTCGTCAGCCAAACCGGACGAGAACACGATGGGCGGCGAAGTTACCGCTACTGAAGATCTAATGCGTGAGCACGGAGTGCTCAGGCGAGCCTTGCTCATCTACAGCGCGGCGTCAGTCAAGCTTCGCGCCGACCCTGCCTCGATTGCGCCCGACGCCCTTCGGAAAACGGCACAGCTGTTTCGCGCCTTCGGCGAGGAGTATCACGAGAAGAAACTTGAGGAGGCATACATTTTTCCGGCAGTGAAGAGAGTCGCCGGCGAGGCGGCAACTTATCCGGACGTCCTCATTGCGCAGCATAATCGCGGGCGCGAGATCACGGATTACATCATTAGCGTGACGCAGGCGGCGAAGTTAGGCCCAGGTAATGCTGAAGCATTGGCAAACTCTCTGGAGGCTTTCGTGCTGATGTATCGCAATCATGCCGCGCGCGAGGACACAATTATCTTTCCTGCATGGAAACAAACGATGACGGACAAACAGCTCGACGAGATGAACGATAAATTTGAAGACATCGAACATGAGCAGTTTGGTGAAGACGGATTCGAAGATGCCGTGAAACAGATCAGCGCCATCGAGAGCAGTCTCGGCCTTGCTGACATCGCACAATTCACGGCATCTCCGCCACCAAAGATGCCAGGCACATCTTGAGTAGGAGAAATGGCATGAAGTTCGGAGGAAAAATCACTGCGACGAGCGCGCCACCATCGGTAGTTTTAATCCGGTTGACCGTTGGGGCCGTATTCCTCTCAGAAGGCATACAGAAATTTCTTTCCCGGCAGATTTCGGCGTGGGCCGGTTCGCAAGAATTGGTATCCCAGCCCCGCAGATAATGGCGCCCTTCATGGGCGTGATCGAGATCGTCGGCGGGATGCTGATTATCTTCTACTCTGTGGCGATGGCGGTGGGAGCGGATCAATCGTTAGCGTCATCAGCCTTTCCGTCGTTTTACAATTACTGGCGCTGCCCTGTTTCCTTTGGGGAAGAACACAACTAACTGACGCGAACCAGGAAGATTAAATCTGTTTTGATCTAGCAAGAAGACTCTGCCGGAACCAGGAAAAGCACCGTCGGCAATCTGCGTTTTCCCTAACCGCTCGTTTCAACTACTTCTATCTCAGGTGGCGGTGGGGCATACGCGGGTCAGTAATAGCCGATCGTTTGAAGGTAACTGGCCGAACGCGCCGCCTGGTATAGGTCTGATCGAATTCTTTAATCTCGATAAACTGATCGGGCGCAACGTTCTTGAATACTTGCTGGGTTCGACTAGTGGGCCAGGTCACTGTGATAGAGGCAATCGCTGTGGCCTTGCCAATGCCGATGTGTTGCATCAGCGGTGACGAGCCGAACGAGCCGCCGCTGGACACTTCGCGATACCGGATCGCGCTCTCTGGTCCCCCGCCCGCAAGTGTCAGGTTAATCTTGGCTCCAATCGCCGCCTTATTGCTCTTCACGCCAATTAATTTAATGGAGATCCAATGATTTGAGTGGCCGGGGTTCATGAAGAGCACGCTATTGTACTTATCGCCCGGGACCGCGCCACCCAGGTTTTCGAAGATATCTTCATTGCCGTCGTTGTTAAGATCGGCGAAGGAAACTGCGTGCCCTTTCTGTAGATGTCCGGTCCCGCTTGAGGAGCTGATGTCGACGAAATATTTTCCCTCGTGATTACGGTAAAGAAGATTCGGCATCAAAGCCGTGAAAGTCGGAGCGCCGGTGCCGAGATAGAAGTCGAGAAACCCATCGTTGTCGACGTCTCCGAAGTTTGCCCCCATCGCGGCGACTGAGCGGTCGAGACCGACTTCATGTGTGACGTCGGCAAAGGTTCCCTTGCCGGTGTTGCGGTACAGCTTCATGGAATCTCCCAGCCTCGGCAATCCGAGATAGGGGCGCACCCATTCGCCACTGGCAAAGTAGTAGCTCGCGACGAACAGATCGAGACGTCCGTCATTGTCGTAATCCCAGAACCAGGTAGGGAAGCTCCATTTAGGCTTCTCAACGCCCAGCTGGGTCGCAACTTCTTCAAATGAGCCATCTCTCCGGTTGTGATAGAGGAAGTTGTCCTCTCCATAGTTTGACACGTAGAGGTCTGGATAGCCGTCGCCGTCATAATCTCCCCAGGCGACACCTTTCGTGAACGCGATGCGGTTAACGCCTGCCTTTGCCGCAACGTCCTCGAATGTGCCATTACCTTTATTGCGGAAAAGCTGGCTTGGCGTGTGCTCATGTCCGATGTAGAGGTCGACCCAGCCGTCATTGTCGTAATCGGCCCATGCCGCTGAATGTGTGGGATGGTCCACACTCAGAAGGCCGCTCTCCAGTGTCACGTCAGTGAAAGTGCCGTCGCCATTATTGCGCAAAAGTGAGTTACGCATGGGCCATTCCCATCCGCCGCGCATCACGTAGATGTCGAGCCAGCCGTCGTTGTTAAAGTCGGCCTGCACGATATTGATTCCTCCGAGCTGTTCGGCGAGATGTGAACGCTCAGAGACGTCCGAAAAGGTACCATCGCCGTTGTTGTGAAATGCTCGCATCGGCTGACAGGGATCGAAACTGGTCTCAACAATGTCGAGAAACGCGTCGTTGTCGAAGTCGTCGACGATTGAGCCGCCAGCATTGCCAACTTTGTCGAGACCGAGCGCGGGAGCAACATCGACGAAGCGGCCTATGTCCTCCTTCGAGTGGAAAGCCGACGGCGGAATCAGGTAAGCCTTCGGGACCTTGTCCGGATATTCGCCGAGCGTCTGGTAGGCAACGTTGAGGAGCCACCGTATCTCCAGGCTGGAAGGTTCGCGCTCGAGATAGCGTTCAAAATCCTCAATCGCACGTTCGGAGCCCGACCGCAAAGTGTGGCGCGCCGCCAGCGAAAGCGGAAAGATGCACATGTCGGCGTTATGATGAATCGCGCAATTCTCAACCTCGCCGCGCCGCATCTGGGCGATCCCGAGCGCCGCAAGGTCAATGCTTTCCATAAGCCCAAACTTGGGGTCTTCGCTCGAATGCTGATGGCCGATGCGCAGGCCCTCCTCAAACTGGGCGATCGCCGTTGCGAAGTCGCCTTTGTAAAGGGAGACAACGCCCATGGCATTGTGGAGTCGCACGGCAGCGGCCGGATCGGACGATTCGTCTGCAAGACGTAGCGCACTCTCGATGTTGCTCGTAATTTCGTCAATCGAGGCCCGCCTGATATCGCAGAGCATGCTCAGATTGGTTCGCTCCGGAGGCAGCCTCGCGAAGCTATCGATGAGATTGAAACCTGAGAAATCTGGTAGGCCTGCATCTCCTTGCGCTTGCGCCGGCGGCTGCATCTGCGCCCGACTGGTCGGCCAACCGAAGGCTGGCAGAAACAGAACAAAGATCACTAGCAGTAGCGATGTCTTCAAGTTTTGAGCTCCGCAATAATCTCGGCTGCTTCAGTGTGGAAGGCGCGTAGATTCTCAACCAGCGCTTGTTTCCGGTCAAGGTCTTTCATGTCCCGGGCCTAAGCGCTTCGAATTTCTCCGCGATGCTGTGGGCTCTGGGTTTCTAGCCTCTCGCGTCTACCATTGGTCTCAACAAGTCTGATTACTTACTTTCGTTGTGTATTGCTCACCTCAACGAGTTTGGCAGACCTCGACTCGCCACTCGTTTACTATCGCTTAGGTTGTAAACGTTGGTCTCCACAATCACGAAAGCTTTCCGTCCTCTGCGCCTCGTCATTGCCTGCAAGGCAATAGTAGTTATACGCTCATGTCAGTGCCGGTCGGACCAAGCTTCTGACTCCATGACGTTTGAACCAGAGCAACAAAGCGATGTAGCACTGCTGGCTTTCTTGCGAGCAGCGGACGAACCAACGTCCAGCAGCGCCGTCGAAGCACTGATCTGCGAATTCGCGCAGCCCATCATTAATAACATTATTCGAAGCAAACTGAGGGTGGGTTACTACGCGGATCGCGATCTCACTGATGAAGAAGCTGCCGATCTGGTTAGCGATGTCACGTTGAAGCTTGTCGGCCGGCTGCGCGAACTGAAGTCCGATCCATCCGAAAGGGCTATAAAGAATTTTCGCGGCTATGTGGCGGTCACAGCTTATCACTCGTGTGATGAGTACCTGAGGAAGAAGTATCCGAAGCGCTACCGGCTAAAAAATCAACTTCATTATGTTCTTACACATCGCGAAGGCTTTTCTGTGTGGGAAAACGACGCTGGAGTCTTATGTTGTGGCTTTGTGGACTGGAAAAATCAAAAGCACTCTATCAAGCAGCCAGGACTTTCTGAATTGGTCGATGCACAAGTGCGGCACACCGGCTCAAGAGGCGGAAAGTTGATTCCGCCCGCTCAGCTGGCGGCGATATTTAAGCATTCCGGCGGGCCGCTTGAGTTGGACGATCTCGTCTCGCTGGTCGCCGAACTCTGGCAAATCAAGGATGACCCATTGCCGTCGACTTCAATCGATGATGAGACTGCGCATTTAGCTCAGCCCCAGGCGCAGGAACCGCTTGACTCCAGAATGGACCAACGCCTTCAACTCGAAAAGTTGTGGGTAGAGATTTGCCAGTTGCCGCCACGTCAGCGCGTGGCGCTGCTGCTGAGTTTGAGAGACGACCACGGGCGTGGCTTGCTCTGTCTATTACCACTCATTGGCATTGCTTCGGTCCGCCAGATTGCCGAGACGTTGGCAATGTCAGCGGATAGGCTGTCAACGTTGTGGAACCAGTTGCCTTTGGAAGACGCGATGATCGCGGACACTCTCGGAGTGACGCGCCAGCAAGTAGTCAATCTGCGCAAGTGCGCGCGCGCGCGACTTCTACGAAGAGTCAGAATGTTGGATGAGCGCAGCAAAAAGCACCGCGATGGTAAGATCGTGCTCAAGTTTGCGTCGCACTAAATTGTGAGGAGCGGTCTGTCGCGTGCCGGCAAGCCGAAAGACTCGGAATTATGTCACAGCATCTTTCTCAGCAAGACTTCGAACGTTATAGAAATCGCGAGCTTTCGCCGGCCGAGATTCTGGCGCTGGGCGACCATCTCGGAGACTGCGTCTCGTGTCAGGCCGAGGCTCGGGAAGATCGAAAGATTCAGAACGCTACTGAGCAGATGTTGAGTCAGCTACACATTCAATTAAACATGGAGACCGACTTTCAGGAGACCCATGTGCCTTATCAGGCGATGGCCGATTATGTTGACAATACTTTGGGCGATGTAGAGCGTGAGATCGCGGATTCGCATTTGGCGCTTTGCCGGAGTTGCAAAGAAGAAGTAGAAGATCTTTTGGCCATAAAAGCTCAGCTCGCCTTGTTACCAGGCCCTGCCTATTCGCCTCGCGAGATTCCAAATCTGCGGCAACGGTTGGCGGCGCTTTGGCAGCTACCATCAATAGGCATTCCGGCGCAGGCTGCCGCGGTAATTGTGCTGGTTGCGCTAATCGCGTGGGCCGTGATCTCGTATTCTCGAAGGCACGCGGAAGAAGCGCGCATTCAATCCGGCCGGCAAAAAAATGCCGTTGCCGAAAATTCATCTTCACTTTCTCCCGAGTCGGTTACGACGAACCAGTCGTCCTTGGAGCCGGGCAGCGAATCTCGCCTGGTCGTTGACCTGATAGATG
>WNGJ01007053.1_pt1 | contig 14220 bp, 13 predicted proteins | sample 5400611 | NCBI WGS metagenome assembly WNGJ01 (sample SAMN13153375, study PRJNA577476) | soil metagenome | isolation source: 40 cm soil or saprolite under Garry oak tree replicate 1 | place: USA:California | collected 2016-06-15 | reverse complement strand
CGGAGGCGTGAGCGATGGCCGGCACGCAGACCTCGCGCGTCACCTACGATTTCGTCACCCGCGCCATCGCGCGCACCCTGGGACATCCAGGGAAGGGCTACTACGCCCTGCTGGGGACGGCGGTCGCCCTGCTCGGCGTCGGGATCGTCTGTCTGCTCCTGTTACTGCGCTACGGCCTCGGGCTCGCGGGCTACTCCCACCCGGTGTATTGGGCGGTCTACATCACGTGCTTCGTGTTCTGGGTGGGCATCGCGCACTCGGGCACGCTCATCAGCGCCATCCTCTTCCTGTTTCGGTCCGGGTGGCGCACGGCGGTGTACCGCACTGCCGAGGCGATGACGGTGTTCGCGGTGATGACGGCCGGGCTGTTCCCGCTGATCCACATCGGCAGGCAGTGGTACTTCTACTGGCTGCTCCCGTACCCCAACGAGCGCGGGCTGTGGCCCAACTTCAAGTCGCCGCTCATCTGGGACGAGTTCGCGATCGGGACGTATTTCACGGTCTCGACCGTGTTCCTGATCATGGGACTGATCCCTGACATCGCGGCGGTGCGCGACGTGGCGACAGGGTGGCGCAAGAAGCTCTACGCCGTCACCGGGCTCGGGTGGCGCGGCACCAACGAGCAATGGCGGCACTACACGCGGGGCTATCTCTACCTCGCTGCCCTCGCCACGCCGCTCGTGCTCTCGGTGCACAGCGTCGTGTCCTGGGACTTCGCGATGGCGATCGTGCCCGGCTGGCACGCGACGATCTTCGCCCCCTACTTCGTGGCGGGCGCGATCTACTCGGGCGTGGCGATGGTGATCACGCTGCTCGTGCCGATCCGCAAGCTGTTCCACCTCGAGGAGCTGATCACCGTCCACCACTTCCAAAACCTGGCGAAGCTGTGCCTCCTCACCGGGATGATCGTGGGGTACGCCTACTGCGTCGAGTTCTTCACGGCGTGGTTCGGGGGGCACCCGGATGAGCGGGCCGCGTTCTGGTACCGCGCGTTCGGGCCGTTCTGGTGGGCCTCGTGGACGATGTTCATCTGCAACGCGTTCCTGCCGCAGCTGCTGTGGTTCCAGCAGATCCGCACGAACATCCTGGCGTTGTTTGTGATCTCGATCTTCGTGAACGTCGGCATGTGGTTCGAGCGCTACGTCATCATCGTCGTATCGCTCGCGGGCGAGCCGTTCGAGCGCTTTGCGAACGCGACCTACAATCCGACCTGGGCGGACTGGGGCATCATGGCGGGTAGCTTCGGGTGGTTCTTCATGTGGTTCCTGTTGTTCGTGAAGAACTTCCCCGCCGTCTCGATCTCGGAGGTGAAGGAGGTCCTGCCGGCACCGCGCCGCGGGAAGGCGGTAGCGGCATGAAGCTCGTGAACCCGCTGACCGCGATCTTTCACCCGCCGCCAACCCCGGGCGTGCTGGCGGTGTTCGGCCATCTCGACGCCACGGTGGACGCGATCGGCCAGCTGCGCAAAGGCGGCCACACCGACTTCACCGTCTACTCCCCGATCCCGCGCCACGAGCTCGAGGACGCCCTGGACCAGCCCGTGAGCCCGGTGCGGATGTTCACCCTGATCGGCGGCATCGCCGGCTGCGCGATCGGCGCCTGGATCACGCTCTACATGTCGTACGATTGGCCGTTGGTGCTCGGCGGCAAGCCCGTGGGGTCGATCCCGCCTTACGTCGTGATCATGTTCGAGATGACGGTCCTGTTCGGGGCGCTCTCCACCATCCTCGGCATCGCGTTCAACGCGCTGTTCGCCGCGCGCCGCCTCGGGACCGTGGCGTACGACCCGCGCTTCACGAACGACAAGTTCGGCATCTTCGTCCCGTCGGAGCTGGCGCGGCAGGGTCAGGTCGAGGGCCTGCTGCGTGGGGCCGGCGCCGAGGAGGTGCGGCGTGCGTAGGCCGCGTGCCGTCTTTGCCGCCCTCGCCGCCCTCGCCGCCCTCGCGTGCAATCCGGACGATGTCGTGCACCGCATCGGCTGGTTCTCCACCATGCGCCACCAGCGCAGCATCAAGCCGTACGCCCGACCGATGCCGCCCGTGCCCGGTACGGTGCCCGTGAGCGGCGGCGAAGTGATGCCTTCCCTGACCACCGCGGACCGCCTCGTGAACGCGCGAACTCGGACGTCGGAGTCCATCAATCGCGGCCGCTTCCTGTACGAGACGTACTGCCTCGTGTGCCACGGCGAGTCGGGTCGCGGCGACGGGCCGATCTCCTCCGCAGCGGGCGGGCCCTACTTCGGCGTCCGCTCGCTCGTGAACGACACGATCGCGCGCCGCTCCGACGGCTATGTCTACGCCGTCGTGGTGAACGGGCAGATGATGGGACGTGGCCTGATGCCGGTCTACGGGGACAAGGTGCGGGGTGACGACCGCTGGGACCTGGTGAACTACGTGCGTACCCTGCAGGCGCAGGCGCGGAGCCAGGGGAAACGATGAGCGCGACGGCGGTGGCGGCAGCGGGGGGCGGGGGGGGGGCCGGGGGCGGGGGGGGCTCGCGGTCCGAGCTGGTTCAGAAGGCGCGGCGGTTCCCGGCGCGGGCGTTCGTGACGTGGGGTGCGCTGCTGACCCTGCTCGGCGCCGTGGCGTTCCTTTCGATCCTCACCGCCGGCCGGCAGGCCCGCGCGTGGCAGGCATGGCACGTCAACTTCATGTTCTGGACCGGGCTCGCGCAGGGGCTGGTGGTGTTCGCGGCCACGCAGAAGCTCGCAAAGGGCCATTGGTCGGGGCTCTTGATCCGCTTCGCCGAGGCGGCGGCGGCGTTCCTGATCGTGTCGCTCGCGCTCTACGTCGGGCTGTTCCTCGGCCGCTTCTCGATCTTCAGCTGGCTGCACGAGCCCCGGCCCGACATCGGCGTGTGGCTCACGACGAAGTTCTTCTTCGTGCGGAATGGGCTGATTTACGTCGCCCTCGCTTGGCTGTCGTGGCGCTTCGTGCGACACGACATGGCGCCCGACCTGGAGGAGCTCGCTGACGGCCGGCCGGCCGAGCGGCTCGCGGGGCGTGACAAGATCGCGCGCGAGGCGGCGATCCTCATCGTGGGGTACGCGTTCGGGTACAGCCTGCTCGCGTTCGACCTGATGATGTCGCTCGCCCACAAGTGGGTGAGCAACCTGTTCGGGGCGTTCTACTTCATGGGCAGCTTCCTCGCCGCGCTCATGGCGCTCGCCGTCATCGCGATCGCCGTGCGGCGGCGGATGGGGCTGGCATCCCTGATTTCGTCGAAGCAGCTTCACGACCTCGGCAAGCTGTCCTTCGGGTTCACGGTGTTCTGGGCCTACCTGATGTGGGCGCAATACCTCGTCATCTGGTACGGCAACCTGCCGGAAGAGACGTACTTCATCTTCTATCGGCTGATCGGTCCGTGGAAGCCGATCGGCGTCGCGGTATTCCTGATGGTATTCGTGATTCCCTTCGTCGGCCTGCTCGGCGTGAAGCCCAAGCAGCACCCGCCTACGTTCCTGCTCTTCGCCCTCGTGAGCCTGACCGGGATCTGGCTCGAGCGCTACCTCGAGATCGTGCCGTCCATCAACGGGGGAGCCGGGCCCGCGCTCGGCCTCCCGGAGCTCGGGGTCACGGCGCTATTCGGCGGGTTGTTCCTCCTGTCCCTCGGTTGGTTCGCCGCCCGCTACCCGATGGTGTCGCCCCGTCTCGCCGCGGACACGCTGGAGCGCGAGCACCACTAAATCCTTCACCGTTTCCTGACACTTCCCGCACGCGCCTCGGCACCCGGTCGAGGCGCTTTTGACGTTGTGAGGGTACTTGTCACGACACGCTTATTCAGCGTCAGGGGGTCTCATGCGACGGTTCGCAGGTCTACTCGGGGCGGTGTTGCTGCTGTCCTGCAACAATGCAACGTCATCGTACGGCGGTGGCGGAGGAGGCGGGGGCTGCACACCGACGGCCACGAAGGTCTGTATGGTTGGACAATCGTTCAGCCCCACGAACCTCACGATCTCGACCGGTACTGCCGTATCCTGGGAGAACGGAAGCACGCTCACGCACACGGTCACGAGCTCATCGAGTTCGACAGAAACGTTCAATAGCGGTAATGTCGTCCCGGCCGGGACCTACAGCCACACCTTCGCAGTCGCAGGCACCTTCCACTACTTCTGCCAGTACCACGGCGCCGACGGGAACCCTCCGACCGGCATGGCCGGCACGGTCACCGTGCAGTAGCGGCCAGCGGCGCTAGGGCCGGAGCGGCTGGAGCCGGCGCCGCAGCGCAAGCAGTGAATCGGCGGGCACGGGGCCCCGGACGTCCAGGAAGAGCCCCGCGTCCGTGCGGTCCGTGGCAGCGGCGCGTGCCGGCGCCGCCGCCGGCTTGGCCTTGCGGGCCGCTGGAGCAAGGGAGTCGGGCTGTGCCGCTCCGGCGACGACCACCTCTGCCAGCATGAGCTGGCTCGGCCGTCCGTTGATCACCGCGATCGCCGTGCTCGAATCGAGCGGCTGCTCGACGACCACCACGGCGGCATAGCCGATCATGCGCGCCCGGTGGATGCTCCGGATCGGCAGGTCGGGAACGACGCGCGGATCCGCACCGAGCAGCACGCGGGCGCTATCGACGGTAAGGGGCGGACCGGTCAGGGCGTAGCTTCGAGCTTCGAGGAGGCCCGTGGGAGGCGCCGGCGCGGCGGCGGGCGCCAGTGCCCGGTCCCGCTCCCGCGCGGCGACCGCGGCGTTATCGCGTACCCGGAGCGCGGCCGGGGGCCGCGCCGGCACCGACGCCGGGCGTTTCGACAGCGCGATGGTCTCGGAGGCGGCGAGGTCGCCGGTGCGCTTCTCGGCCGGCGGCTCGCGTCTCAGGGTTCCCGAGCCGAGGTACAGCCCCGCGCCGAGCGCGAGCACGACGGTCGCGGCCCAGGCGAGCGGTAGCCGCACCTGCCACCACAGACGTGCCGGCGGCTTCACGTCGCCGGGACGGAACGGCGGCAGCGCTCGGTCAGGTGGCGCGGCTCGGCCGAGCAGCTCGTCGGCCCGTCCGATCAGCGCGCGCTCCTCTTCCAGGCGAGTACGGCAGTCCGGGCACTGTGCGAGATGCGCGTCGACGCCCCGGGCCTCATCCGGTGGCAGCTCGCCGTCCAAGTAGGCGTGCAGCGTGCCGTCATCCACGTGCGACATGTTCACCCTTCTTTCCCGCCTCGTACGCGTCCACGAGCCGCCGGCGCGCGCGGGCGAGCGTCGTACCGACCGCGCCGCGCGCCAGCCCGGTCTGGGCGGCGATGTCCTCGTAAGAGAGCCCCGAATCCCACAGCAGCAGGACCTCGCGATCGCGCGGCGTCAGCTGCTCGAGCGCGGCGCGGACTTGCGACCGCTCGCTCGCCGCGTGCAGCGCTTCGTCCACCGCCGGCGTGCTGTCCCGCGGCTCGGCCCCGAGCAGCGTCAGGTGACGCCGCTCGCGCGCCCAGCGTCGAGCATCGTCTCGCGCCATGTTCGCCGCCACGACGAAGAGCCACCCCCGGGCGTTCTCCGGCTTGTGTACCAGTGCTCGGGCGAACGCCTCCTGCGCCAGGTCCTCCGCGCGCTCGACGTCCCACACCTTGCGGTACAGGAACCGCACGAGCGCGCGGTAGGTGGTCCGGTACACGTCCGCCAGATCGTCGGGCACGGACGTCAACGCGGAACGCGGAAGTCGGAACGCGGAACAGCAAGGCCTGCCTCCGCGGAGTTCGTCGTGTTGTTCCGCGTTTCGCGTTCCGCGTTCCGCCTTCGGTTCATCCCCGAAACTCCCGCACCAGCCGCTCCAAGTCGCCGTCCGCCCACGCCGTCTTACCGCCGGATTCAATCTTGATGCTGACGCGCCGTCCGGCCACCAGCACTGTCGGCGCCAACGCCGCCGGTTTGACGAGCTCGGGGAGCGCGCGCAGCAGGGCGAAGTAGGCGTCGCTGAATGGCGCCACCCGCACGACGCGCAGCGAGTCGCCGTGGCGCGTGTCTGTCCATACGCTGTCGCGCAGCACGAACAGGCGAGCGCCGACGCGCTGGGTGGCGCCGGTGCGAGCAGCCGGCGCGGCGACGCTGGAGTCGGCCTCGACCACGACCTCCGACCGCATGAGCTTCGAATCGCGCTCCGCGCGCCGCACCGCCCGGTCGCCCGTCTGGTCGCGGGGCGCCGCCGTGACGGTCACCGCGCCGAGGGGGACGGGCATCTGTCCGAACGCCACCGTCGGCGGCTCCTGCACCAGGTACGAGGTGTAGTCGGTGAGGATCCCGTAGCGCAGCGCCAGCCGCTTCAGCTCGCTCAGGATCTCGGGATTCGGCCCGTGCAGCCGGATGTCGCGCGACAGCGCGCCCGCCTTGCGGGCGGCCCAGAGCTGCTGGATGTACCCGCGGGCGCCGGCGTCACCGCCGAAGGAGGCGTCCGTCGTAAACCGCTCCTCATGGCCGCCTCTCCGTCCCGTGATCGTCACGGACCGCTCTCCACCTCCGGCGCCGCGGTACCGCCCGAACACCACGAGCTCGTCGTTGGCGAACAGGTCGGGGAGTCCTTGCGGCTGCAAATCGTACAGCTCGACGCCGTCGGCGCGGAGCGCCAGGTCGGTGAGCACGGGTGACGAGATCTTCGCCGCCAGGGCGCTCACGGCCTGCTCGATGTCACCGCCGGGCCGGATGTACTCGGCGACGCCGCGGGCGCGCTCTGTGAGCCGCTCGAGCACGTACGTGTTGACGTCATACCCGATACCGAACGCAATGACCCGGAACGCGCCACGGCCGCGGTCTGCCTGGTCGGCGATGCGCTCGGGATCGGTCTCACCCACCGTCGGCATCCCGTCGGTCAAGAAGACCACGACGCCGAGCGCGCCTTCGGCGGGAGACGTCGCGAACGCCTCCGCCAGCGCCCCGGCGATGTTCGTGCCGCCCCCGGCCGAGATCGTCCGGACCCACTGTTGCGCGTCGCGGATGTGCTCGGTCGACCCCTCTGTCCACGCGGGCGCGTACCGCCGCACATCGCTGCTGAAGGTGATCAGCCGGAACCGGTCCTCCGCGCGCAACGTGCCGAGCAGCTGCACCAGCGCCGCCTTGGCCTGGTCGAGCTTCTCCCCGGACATCGATCCCGACACGTCGAGCACGGCGACGACGTCGCGATGCAGCGTCACGGTCTGCGCCGCCCGGCCGGGCGCGAGCAGCAGCATGAAGTAGCCGTCCTCGCCGGCCGGCTGGTCGCCCACGAGCGACATCCCCAGGAGGCCGCGAGCCAGCGGCAGGAACACCTCGAGATCGCCGCCCGCCGCCGTGTCGGGGAGCGTCAGCTCGAGATGGTCGCCGCTGCGGTTGAGGGTGAGTCGGTGTGTGGGCGAGTAGGGATCGCCGAAGCGCGCGGCGCTGTCGACCTGGAGCCGGAAGCCGTGTGATTGAGCAACGGCCGCTCCTCCCCCCGCCCCCGCAGCGTAGCGGAAGCGCCAGGCGTCGCCTACGCGGTCGAGCAGCTGCGTGTAGCGCAGCGTGATCTTGCGGGTCTCGCCCGGAGCGATCGGAAACACGCGCGCGCGGAGCAGCCCGTGGCCGGCGAGCTCGATCAGTGCCGGGTCGCGCTTGCGGCGGACGATGTCTTCGTAGATCGCCCGCGCCTGCGCGGCATCCATGGGCTCGCCTTTCAGCTCGCGGTCACCTTGCCAGAGCGAGAAGTCGCTGAACACGGCCTCGCCGGGCAGCGGATAGAGGTAGCTCGCCTCGTCGAGGAGCATTCCGCCGTTCCTGAACCATTCCTCGACCGTCACGCGGGCCACGCGCCCCGTCACCGCGACCTGGACCGCGCTCCGTACCTTCTCGATCGCTCCCCGGGGCAGGGGACGGATCGGCTCGATCCACCCCTGCGACGCCGCGCGCGCGAGGGGCATGATGAGCAAGGCGAGCGGTACCGCCAGGCGACGCTCGAACGACCGCATAGCACGCATTCCTGTGAGGGACGCCAGGAGAGACGCTTCTTGGGGGGGAAGTTGCACATGCCGGGCATACGACGACGCCGGAAGGGGTTGCGGCGAAGGCGCGCACGTGTCCATCTTGGGTGCGCCGCAGCGCCACCGGCCGTGAGGTCCGCGCCCTACTGGATGGGAATCGTGCCGCGCTACATTTACCGCCGCCTCACCCGGCTGCCGACGTCAGCGGACGAGCTTCGTCGCCACACCGTTCTCAACCTCCCCGGCATGCTCGCGGGTCTGAGCTTCGAGCACACGGTCATGGAGCCCGGCGCGGCCGTGCCGATCTCGGTCGACGACGAGGCGGGCATCCTCATCTTCACGCTCTCGGGCCGCGGCGTCATGCTGCTCGATGGCGACCGCATCGAGGTCGGGGCGAACGACCTGGTGCACATCCCGCCGGGCGTGTCGTACGGGATGCAAACACTCGGCGGCACGGACTGGATCTACGTCGCGCTGCAGGCGCCGGTCGAATGACTGATGACTATCCGACCGCGCATTGATTCGGCCCGAACTCCAGGACCTCCGCCTCCGCCTCCGAGATCTCAGCCAGACCGAGATTGGCGAGTTTGATGCTGCGGTAACTCTCAGGAGGGGTCGCGGTGTGGTCGGCCACCCACGCAAGGAACGCGCGCTCCTCCTGCAGGGCTGCCGCTTCGTTGGTCGCCGCGATGACGTCGAAGCGCGCGGCGACGCTGCGATCGGCCCGACGCTCCCATTCGCCAGCGTAGTGTGCCGGCAGCACCACCAGGTCGCCGGGCCACTCGTGCCGGGCGCGCTCGAGACTGCGCCACAGCAGGCGCGCCCACGCGTCGCGCCGCCCGCCCAGGTCGGGCCGGCCCACCGACCGGACGAACAGAAAGTCGCCGGTGAGCGCGAGCGTGTCGTCGGCGAGGAGCGCCACGCTGCCGAGGGTGTGCCCCGGGACGTGCGCGACCCGCAGCGCCGCTCGTCCGAACGCTATCGTGTCGCCGTCGGTCATGGGCTGGTAGGCGAGGCGCCCCGGCGCGTCGTCGTACGGCGAGCGGGCGTCGTCCGGATGCAGGAAGTAGGGCACCTGCCAGCGGACCGCGGCGGCGCGGGCGCCGCTCAGGTAATCGGCGTGGATGTGCGTGTCGATCACGGCGGCGGGTGTCGCGTCGAGCTCCGCGAGCAGCGCGTCGTAACGGTCGAGATGGCGCCCGGGATCGACCACCACGGCGTCGCCGTCGCTCACCAGCACGTAGGACAGCGCGCCCTTGCCGACGCGGTCGAGCTGCAGCACGTGGTGCAGCGCGGCGGTGGGGGCGAGGCGGCGGACCAGATAGACGGTCTCCCACGCGGCCATGCCGCCCGTCACCGAGTACGCCTCGAAGCCGCGCTCGCGCAGGAAGCGGGTCGCACGCTGGCTCGAGTTGCCGTGGCCGCAGATCACCGCGACGGGCGCCGTCCGTTCGAGGCCGAGCGGCGCGAGGCTTGGCAAGCGGTACATCTCGGACGCGGCGAGCGCGCGGAAGTCGAGCGTCGCGCCGAAAGCGACTCGTCCCTGCGCCACGCGCTCCGGGCTGCGGATGTCGAGCACCTGCACGTGCTCGCCGCCGTCGAGCCGCTGCGCGAGGTCGGCCGCGGGCATCTGCGGCAGTTCGGCGTCCGGCATGGGATCAGTGTTACCGGGCGCGTGCAAAAGCGCAACGGCGGGCGGGGTTCGCAGGTCTCCCGTTTTTCAAACGTGGGGGTATATTGTGAACGCGTTCACAAGGTTATCCAGCCATAGTCTCGGAGGAGATCAGCAATGCGGTTGACCCTGCTCACCACCCTCGTCGCGTTCGGTGCCGTCGCGTGCGGCGGCGAGAAGAAGGCTGACGCATCTCAGGCCCAGGCCGCGACTCCGGCGCCGGCCGCGGCGACCCCCGCTGCGCCGGCCGCCGAGCCTGCCGCGGCGGTCGTCGAAGTGAAGATGACGGGCAACGGCACGACCAAGGCCGCGTTCGAGCCGGCGACGCTGACGATCGCGCCCGGTACCACGGTACGGTTCATCAACGTCTCGGGCGGGCCGCACGACATCGCGTTTTACGCCGACTCGATTCCGAAAGGCGCCGCGGACGTGTTGAAGAAGGGGATGCCGAACCAGATGATGGATCTCGCCAGCCCGTTCCTGCAACAGCCGAACGAGAAGTACGACGTGTCGTTCGCGGGCGCCCCGGCCGGCACGTACAAGGGCTACTGCCTTCCGCACGTCGCGCTCGGCATGAAGGTTACGATCACCGTGAAGTAAGCGCGCGACGGCGTCGCACCGCGCAACGGCTCCGGGAAATCCCGGGGCCGTTTGACTTTCCGGCCCCCGCTTCGGATGTTCTCCGGTCGGGGGCTTCCTCGATCATGTCCGCCTTCTTCGAGCGGGTGCGTGCGGCGCTGGCACCGAAGGGCTATGACGTGCTCCGCGAGTTGGGGAGCGGCGGCATGGGGATCGTGGTCCTCGCGCGGCACACGGCGCTCAACCGCCTGGAGGCGGTGAAGGTGATCCGGCCGGAGCTGCACACCGCCCGTGCCGTGGAGCGCTTCCGGCAGGAGGCGTGCACGCTCGCCGAGCTGTCGCATTCCCACATCGTCACCGTGCACGCCGCCGACGAAGCGGACGGCCTTCCGTATTACACGATGAAGTACCTCGAGGGAGAGACCGTCGCCGATCGGCTGCGCCATGGGCGGCTCCCGCCGCCCGAAGTGCGCAAGCTTGGACGCGATCTGCTGGACGCGCTGGATGAGGCGCACACCCACGGCGTCGTGCATCGCGACGTCAAGCCCGCCAACGTGTTCTGGGACGGCAAGAGCGCGGTGCTCGTGGACTTTGGCATTGCGAAGCGCGTGCCGCTGCCCGGGCAGCCGCCTGACCCATCCAGAGAGTCGCTCACCGAGCCGGGGATCAGACCCGGGACGCGCGGTTACATGGCGCCAGAGCAACTCGCCGGCGCGGAGGCGAGTCCGGCGAGCGACCTGTACGCCGCCGCCTTGGTGATCTACGAGGCCTACACCGCCCGACACTGGCTCGAGGCCCAAGGGCTGGGGCGTCGCAAGTGGCGCGGGGTCCCGTGGCGCGAGGCGCGCGTGCTGCGGCGCGGGCTCGCGTGGAAGCCGGAAAAGCGTTGGCCCGACGCCGCGATCTTTCGGCACAAATTCTGGCAGGCGGATCTGTGGAAGTACGTTCAACGGACCATCGCCTTGACCATCGGAGGGTTGGTGGTCGGCGCGGGGTTGGGCCAGCGGTACCGGGAGGGCTGGCCATTTCGCGCGCCGGCCTCGCTTCACGTGGTCGTCACACCCCTGGAGGTCGCTTGCGCCAGCGACGCGAGCCGCGGGGAACGCGTCGCCCGGGTGCTCGTTCACAAACTGCAGGGGTACATGGATTTTTCCGCCGAGGGGCCCACCGCGCCGCCGTGGCTGCGCCGGCGCTCGACGGTCGTCGTCAAGGGGACGATCTGCGCCGGTGGCGACTCACTGCGTGTCGCGGTCGGCATGCAACTGGGACAGGAGCAGGCGGATCCGGCCGTGATCGCCGCGCGCAGCGACACGGGTCACCTCGATCTCCTGGCCGACACGCTCGCATACGGCCTGGTGCGCGAGATCTGGGACGCCGAGAACCCACTCGATCCCGTACTCCCCAAGGCGGCGCTCCCCAAGACGCCCGGGGGGCTGGCGGCGTGGCTCACGGCGGAACGGGTGCTCGCGCAGGGCCGCTGGGGGGACGCCGATCGCGCCTACGAGGAGGCCGAGCGGATCGACGCTCATTCGCGCCTCCCGTCGACCGCTCGTCGAGCGGCTCAACACGCTCATCTCCCTGACGCGCCAGCGACGCGATTTTCTCGCGGCCGAGTTCATGCTGGCGGACGAGTTGTACCACCGCGGCCCGCTGGTCGGACATCCGCGTCGCGAGGCGATCGAGGCGTTCCAGCGGGTCGTGCACCTGCGGCCCGATTTCATGCCGGCCTGGGAACACCTCGTCTGGGTGCTCGCCGCCGACGGCCAGGAGGCGGCCGCCAAGGCAGCGTACGACAGTCTCCAACGGTCTGGACCCCCACGTGACCCATTCTCGGAGCAGCTCCGGGCGCTCTTCCGGGTCGGGCTCGCGTGCCGGTTTGACGGCAGTGCGGCCTGTCGTCACGCCCTGGACCAGACGCTGCCCGGAGCGGGGTCCTATCCGGACCTGGCTGCGGGACCTCGCTATCTGATGACGTTCGACGCGCCCTGGGGCGCGATCGAGTTCGGCCGACGGTTCGCGGCGTTGCGCGACCAGCCCGAGCTCGCGAGGTCCGGCCTCATCGCGCAGGTCTCGGCGTACGTCGCCCTGGGGCTCGCAGACTCGGCGCGCGCTGCGGCCCGCGAGCTGCGCGGCGGCGGGCCGGAGCTGAACGTGTTCGCGCCGGAGCTCGACGGCGCGCTCCTGCTCGTGGACGCGCACTGCGCCGAGGGCGACGCGCGCTGGGCCGAGCTGAGCCGCGCGCTGGCGGAGCATGCGAGGTCCCGGGCGAGCACCGACGCGACGCGGCGCCGCGCCGCGTGGATGCTGCTGCTACTCGCCCCACACTGTGGGGCGCACGCAGACTCGGCCCCGTATGTGCGGATGGTGACCGGGGAATCGGGGCGCCGGCCGCTGGATGGCGTGCTCGCCGCCGACGCCCTGGCCCGGGCGGGCCACGTGGACCTTGCACTCGCCGCCACGGACCCCCTCACGACGCTGCAGGCGGACAGCCTGGGCGATCCGGTGGACGCCGACCCCTTCTTTCGTTCGGTGCTCCATCTGCTCCGGGCCGGCTGGCACGAGCGTCGTCACGACGTCGCCGGCGCGGTGGCCGAGCTGGACTGGTACGAGAACAACGACGTGTGGGACCGGCCGGGGGGCCCCCCTCAGGTGGGGGACATGGACTGGGCGTTCGGCACGCTGGCGCGCTGGCATCAGGCCGTCCTGTTGGAGCAGGCGGGGGGAACCGGCGCGTGCCGAGCGTATGCGGCCGTGGCTGGAGCGTGGGCGGGTGGCGACACGCCGTTCCGCGCCCGCGCCGACAGCGCGGCTCAGCGGGTGAAGCAGCTGCACTGCGGGGCACCATGATCGTGTGCCGCACGCTCGGCCCGGTGAGCGTGGAAGTGGATGGCGCGGGCGCACCGACTGAGCTGATGTGGCGCAAGAATATCGCGCTGGTCGTCTACCTCGCCCGCTCGCCGAAGCGCGCGCGAACCCGCGACCACCTCATCGGCCTGCTGTGGGGCGACAAGCCGGACGACAAGGCCCGGCATTCCCTCAACGAGGGGGGCCTTCCTCGAAGGCTTTGGCATCAAGGGGGCGTCGGAGTTCGAGAACTGGTTAACGGCGGAGCGTGCGCACTGGAAACGCCGCTCGGTTGACGTGCTCGTCCGTTGCTGCGACCAGTTGCTCGCGACCGGTGCGCTGGCCGACGCCACCCAGGCGGCCCAAGGGGGCCTCGAGCGCGACTCCCATTCTGACACTGCAGTGCGGGCGGTGATGCGTTGTCTCGCCCTGGCCGGCGACCGGGCCGGAGCGCTAAAAGAGTTCCAAGGGTTCGCCGCGCGCCTCAAGGCGGAGGTCGGGACTGAGCCTGACACGGAGACGCGAGCGCTCGCTGAGCGTATCAGGCTCGAAAAGGCGTGGCGGCTGCCGCAGCCCGTCGGCCCGGGCACGACGCAAGCCCGCCGCGGGCCGCTGGTGGGGCGCGCCACGGAACTGGAGCGGCTCGTGGACGCCTGGGCCGCGTGCCGGCGGGAGCGGCGGGCGACAGTAGCGGTGGTCGAAGGCGACGCGGGGATGGGCAAGACCCGACTCGCGGAGGAGCTGGTGGCGCGGGCGCGGCTCGACGGCGCCGTCGTGGCGGCCGTCCGGGCGGTCGAAGCCGACCGGAGCGATGCCTGGAGCGGCGTGTTCGGTTTGGCGCGCGGCGGCCTGCTCGACGCCCCCGGCGTGGCGGCGGGGCCGCCGCCGGCGTTGGCGCAGCTGCGCGGCGACGCACCCGTGGAGACACCGGGCCGGGCCTTCTCCGACGTGCTCCAGGCCGTGGCCGACGAGCAGCCGGCGCTCGTGTTCGCGGACGACGTGCACTGGCTCGACCGCGAATCTCTGCTTGCGCTCGGCGCGGCGGGCCGCGATCTCGCGCGGGCGCCGGTGCTGTTCCTGTTGACGGCGGCCGCGCAACCGCCGCGCGACGAGCTGGACGAGCTGCGTGCGCGCATCGGGCGAGAGCTGGCCGGCACGGCGGTGCGGCTCGGCCCGCTCGCCCCCGACGCCCTGCGCAGGCTGGCACGCTGGGCGCTGCCCGCGTTCG
>WNGJ01008377.1_pt1 | contig 14224 bp, 11 predicted proteins | sample 5400611 | NCBI WGS metagenome assembly WNGJ01 (sample SAMN13153375, study PRJNA577476) | soil metagenome | isolation source: 40 cm soil or saprolite under Garry oak tree replicate 1 | place: USA:California | collected 2016-06-15 | reverse complement strand
CCGACAGCCGTTGTTTTGTGGACACGGCTTAACGGCGCGGAAGAATCCCGCGTACCCGTCAATTGGGAAATCGCCGAGGATGACAAGTTCCGCCGGATTGCTGGAAAGGGATCGAGTCTGGCTCTAAAGGAACTCGGTCATTCCGTTCACGCGGAAGTCGACGGACTTCGCCCTGGAAGACACTATTGGTACCGCTTTATGGCTGGTGGAGAAGTCAGTTCCGTTGGCAGAACCCGCACGGCGCCTTCCGAGTCTCCCGCCCAGTTCCGTTTTGCGTTTGTTTCTTGCCAGAATTATGAGAACGGTTACTACTCCGCCTATCGTCATCTGGCTGAGGAGGATCTGGATGTCCTGGTCCACCTCGGAGATTACATTTACGAAAAACGATTTGGTCAGACTGTCGTCCGCGAGCACGAGGCCGGTGAGGTCTTCACGCTTGACCAGTATCGAGCGCGGTATTCCCTTTATCGATCGGACCCGGATTTGCAAGCGGCTCACGCCGCATTTCCGTGGATTGTTACCGCGGATGATCACGAAGTTTCAGACAATTATGCGGGCGCGATTCCTCAAACGAATGAGCTCTCGCGCGAGCAGTTCCTTCAGCGCCGCGCCGCTGCGTATCAGGCTTATTACGAATTCATGCCGCTTCGGCGCAGCACAATGCCGGCCGGTCCGGACATGCGCCTGTCCCTCTCCCCCTGGGAGATCTGGCTCGAAGCGCCGCGTTTCGGTTTCCCAGCACCGGCGCAATCTCGAAGACGCCAGCTGCAGCCGATTTGACCGGAAGGGATATGAGTTTACCATCGGCTGCCACGTAAAACAGTTCCTTACCATCCCGCCGCCAACGTGGATCGGTCCTGCCAGCATTTTGAGATCGTCCATTAGCCGACGGGCGGTTTGCCGAGAGAGAACGGCTGCACGTAAATTTCATTACCATTTCCGGAACTACGCATTCCAATTAGCGCGATCGCGCCCGCATCTCGTGCGATAGAATCGTGGGTAGGAGGGAATTGTGGCGAATGGACCTTTGGTCGGAGAACAAGGTGGCGTCCCTCGTCCAGCGCCGCCGGAGTTGACGAATCGCGCGGCGGCTCTGGTGAAGAAATATCCGGAGTGTTTTTGGTTCTGGCGTTCCGATGCACGCATCCGTAATTTCGAAGACGTTCGCCTAGTGATCCGGCATTTGCGAGAATATGGGGACCGTCGAGCGTGGCAGGATGCTCAGGACGTCTATCAATGCCTCTTAGCGCTTTTCAAAAAGAAGTTCTAGCCGTTTTGGCCGCCAATCGCAGCGAGGAGAGCCACTTTGCCGGCGGTATTGTGTTGAATGCGCCTGACAACTCACCCCGGTTTTCTCGCGACTTCGATATTTTCCACGAAGTCGCCAAAGAAGTGGTTCGCGCCAGCGACCATGACGTCGTGTCCCTTCGCGCCGCGGGCTTTGCCGTCGAAACGCTTTCCCCTTATGGTGAGTGGGAGAAGGAAACCACGTTTCGCAAAGCCAGAGTGAAGGGCGCCGGAGAGGTTCTGGAAATCGATTGGGCAGCCGATTCCGCGTTCCGGTTTTTTCCCATCGAACGTGACCCGCTATTGGGATGGCGGCTGCATCTCTTCGATGCGGCCACGAATAAAGCCCTGACTCTGGCGGCGCGCACGGAAACCCGCGACTACGTCGACATTATTGAGTTTCATAAGACCTTTCCTTTGGCGACCATCTGTTGGGCGGCTTGCGGAAAAGATCCAGGATTCACACCGCTGTCGCTGTTGAAGATGATGCGGCGTTTCGCCCGGGTCGATCCAGCTGAGCTCGACAAGATCAGCGCCCGCGAACTCGACGCAAAGCGCCTCAAGACAGCATGGATCGAAATGAGCGATGAGGCTGAAGCTAAGATGACCGCGCTTGCCAACGAGCGTCCAGAAATACCTATCGGCGTGGCCTTCGTAGACGCTTCGGGCCGTCCCGGTTGGATCGGCGACGACCCTGCTCTGCGTCCTCACGCCCCTTCGTTGCGCGGCTGCTGGCCTCATGTGCATGGCGTCGAATCCCCTTAGTTGTCTTGCCGCAACTGCAGGAAACTCTTGGGTTCTACATCCGGGAATTCCTCTTGATCGCCATTGGAGCGGCCGGACAATTGTCGACGTCATTCGGAACGCCGTCGTTGTCGAAGTCGCGGGCGTGCGCGATGGCTTTGACTTGCAGGCGTGTCCGTTCGACGTCGTGGGCGCGCTGCTGCCCAAGCCAATGTAGTCAGGCGATTCGGCGTTGAAATGGCGCGACACCAAACCGGAAAAAACGTGGCGCGAGCCCGCTACCGCGCGGCAGCTAAGGCCATTGCCTCCGATGTCCCGGTGCTAATCTACGCGCATGACGAGTACCTACAGATTTGCTCTAGCGTTTTCCCTGGTCACCTTGCCGGCAAGCCTCTAACTTGCGCTCGAAAAAATTCGTCTCGGATTGGCTCCGGGCCAGCTTTATGGCTTTTTCAAAGTGCTTCCCCGCTTCTACCGGGCGGCCTGCAAGAAGGTGAAATTCCCCGTGGGCCGCCGGATAAAAGGGATAGTCCTTGAGTTTGGCAGGATCGGGAATCTTCGTTAATTCGGCCAAACCTTCTTCGGATCCGAGGGCTTTGCCCACGGCTACGGCTCGGTTCAAGGCTACGATTGGCGAAGGTCTTACCCGGTAAAGGACGTTGTAGAGTTCCAGGATTTTGGCCCATTCAGTTTTCTCATAGGTCGGGGCGGTGCAATGCAAAGAGGCGATACCCGCTTCCAGGTGATACTCGCTCAATTCGTTTCCGATCGCAGCTTTTTCCAGAAAATGGAATCCCCTGACTATCAAGTCCCGGTCCCATTTGGAACGGTCCTGTATTTCCAGTTGGATCAGACCGCCATCGTCGGCCATCCGGCCGGGAAGACGGGCCGCGTGAAAACAGAGGAGCGCTAGCAGGGCATGGGTCTTGGGTCTCTCCCCTTCGGGATGCTCGCTTAAAAGAAGCGCCAGGCGGATCGCCTCGAAACAAAGATCCTCCCGCACTGTCCGCCCGGATCGGCTGCCGTGGTAACCCTCGTTGAAAAGAAGGTAGATCGCCTGGTAGACCGCATCCAGGCGCTTGGGTATGTCCGAAACGTTGGTGATTTCCACGAAACTCCCCGAAAGCCGGAACAGGTTCCGCGCCCGGCCGAGTTTTTTTTCGATGGAATCCTCGCTGGCCAAGAAGGAGTGGGCGATTTCGGAAACGCTGAAACCGCAAAGCGTCTTGAGGATGAGTGTCACTTGGACTTCGGTTGAAAGCTCCGGATGACAGCAGGAAAACATCATGCGGAGCTGGTCGTCCTGGATTTCCTTTTCAAAGGCCGGCGTTTCGGCGGGCTGATCCTGCCGGAGCCTCAGAAGGTAAACGAGATCTGGCGCGAAGTAGCGAAATTGATCGTCCCGCCTAAGGAGATCAATGGCCCGGTTGCGGGCCACGCGCATGAGCCAGGCGGAGGGATTTTCGGGAAGGCCGTGAATCGACCACATTTCCAGAGCCCGGCAAAGAGCGTCCTGAACTACGTCCTCTGCCAGGTCGAGCCGGCCCAATCCGAAAATCTTGGTTAAATAAGAGATCATCTTCCCCGCCTCCCGGCGGAAAAAATGGTCGACTAATCCCGGTACGTCTTCCGTAAGAAGTCCTCCTGGAGGCTTTGCACAAAAAATAACATGCGAAGCATGCATCCGCACTGTAGCGGCGGTCTATGACCGCCGGCGGTCTCGCATTTTCAGCATCGTCGGCGGTCCTAGACCGCCGCTACAGTGGGGAACCTTCAATTTTTGCGACTTTTTGTACAGAGGTCCTCTTGGGCAGAAGAATCCCTACATGGAAACGAAGGGGCGGATCTCCACCGTTCCGTCGCCTTCCAGGATGGGACAGCCCTTGGCCAACTCCAGCGCCTGGTCCATGTCCGTGGCCTCGACGATCACGTAGCCTTGGATGAAGTCCTTGACCTCGACGTAGGGGCCATCGATGACGGTCTTGGCCTTGCCGCGGACAACCTTGCCCGTTCCATCCAACCGCTCTCCGAGCTGCTTGATATGGCCGTTTTTTTCCAGTGTATCTTTCCAGTCCATCCACTTCTTCATGGTCTGTTGCATCTGTTCGGGGGACATGGACCGATAGGCCGTCGGGTTACTCCGGAATAAATACATAAAATTCGCCATTTTGCTTCTCCTTTTCTTAATTACCATAAGTCGGTCTTGGCGCCTCTTTTTCGGTTTAGCCGTTCTATGCCTTAGCGTCGCCGGTCCACGCCCCCGCCACCTGCCTGGTGGCGACGTTGAGGCGGTTCCAGACGTTGATGTTGGCGATCGCGATGATCAAGGCCGCAAGCGCGGGCTCGTCGTAGTGCCGGACGGCCTCCTTCCAAATCTCGTCGGGTACCGGGTTCGCCCGGTCGCTGAGTCGGGTGACGGCTTCGGTGAGCGCCAGCGCGGCACGTTCAGCATCGCTGAAGTAGGGAGCATCCTGCCATGCCGCCACTGCGAAGAGGCGCTCATCTGTTTCGCCTTCCTTCTTGAGGTAGCGACCGTGCATGTCAACACAGACGCTGCAGCCATTGATCTGGCTCGCTCGCAGTTCGACAAGGCCGAGCGTCCGCGACGGCACGCCGCCCTTTTCCGCGGACGCCTTCAGGGCGTGCAGGGCCTGCAAGGCGTCAGGAACGATCATCGCTATGTTTTTCATACGTGCTTGCATAATTACTCTCCCCTTTCTATTTCATTCGACTGTAACGCCAAGCGGGCTTCGCGCTGTCAGGCCGGAATTACGGCCTTCATATAAACGACGAATGGGAAAATTGAAACCGGACATACGGAAGACAAAAAATTGGGACATCTTTTCGCACAATATCGAGACCGGCATCATGGTGGGTCTTGGCGAGGAGAAGGACGAGATCGCGGAACTGTTGCAAGATACCGGGTTGGGCGTGGTTGTGTTTCGCTGACCTTTTATTCGCTGATGAGGACGACAGGTGCTGTCAAAGCTCCCGCAACCTTGTCGAAAAAGTCCCGCACTTGAGGAAACTCTGCCGCGGGCGCAGTCACGCTTCGGATTTCGAGAGTTTGTTTGAAGACGATTTCGTCATTGTCGAGAGTCCAGGCGCCCTGGAGCGTGCCATATGGAGTTTCAATCATCACTGGAGGCGGCAGTTCGTCCAGTTTGAATCCTGACGGTATCTTCACTTTCACCGAATCCTGGTGTAGGGCTCCGTTCAGCTCGATTGGCGAAGTCCTCTGTCTCGACTTGAAACTGTAGGTGCGGATGCCGGCCAGCATTCCCGGCCGCAGGACAATCAGCCGGTTTTGCATGACTTCTCCAAAACGATCTGCGGTCAAACGTGCATCCAGCCGCAGGCTGTTCTGTTCGAACCGGCTCACAGCCTCCAATCTATCGAGCTTCATTCCGATAAGCTGCTGCGACCACACCTGTTCAAATTTTCGTTTCAGCCCTTCTTCGCCCCGGAGTTTATGAACAGCGAGCAACGGTTTACCGGATTGGCCAAAGTATTCCTGCTGCAGCCGTGCCTCGATGCGGCCGCTCGTGTCCATCACCGCTTCGACTGAGGATTCAATACGGCTGGCGCGCGCGGGGAGCTGGGGCATTCGGACCAGCGCGCCTTGATCGCCGTCCAGAATCAGCGCCTGGCTGCCTTGTTGGGATTCCGGGAGATCGCCAACCGGAGTGATCGAATCGGTCGGATCGAACATCAGCAGACGCCCAAGGCCGGGAGCTTCGAACACGGTCGGCAGGGCGACAGTTTCAGGAACGCGAATGGCGATGATTGCATGGTTGAACTGCAGAGGAGACGCCCACTCTGGCCGCACGAAATTGCGGTCACCCGAATAAATCGTTGTCAGGTAGGATTCGATACCGGCCGCCTTGAGTAGCGCACGCATCAGCGTGGCCTTATCCTTACAGTCGCCATAGTTTTTTGCCAGCGTCTCATCGGCGCGTCGCGGAGTGTAGCCTCCACCCTTTGTAAGGTTCAATTGCACATCGACATAGTTCGTCTGCTGGACGAAACTCCCAATCGCCCGGATCTTCTCAAGTTCGGTGGTTGCGTTCGCGGTCAGTTGTGACGCCTTGGTCCGGACGGGATCGGTCGCTTCCGCCGCTGAATCGACCAACTGCGAAAGCCATCGCGAAACAGAGGCCCAATTATTGAGTGATGGCAAGGCCGCTCGATTGCCGGAAGGCGGGTAGTAGGAAACCGCCAGCCTTGGCAACAAGGCATCCAAGCGACGGGCCGAACTCTTCTCTCTCGGTCCACGGAAGATTGCGTAATTCCCAAATGTAGGTGTTGCCGGATAGCTGTGGGTCGATGTGTTCCGAGTTGAAGATGACTCCTTGTGCCTCCCACGTCGCGGGCAATGTCAGAACGAACCGCGAAACCAGGACCGGCATTTCGTCCTGGAAATCATGGATCGCCTGAGTGAAGACGGTCTTTTCTTCCTCGACGACCTCCCAGGCGAAAATCGATCCCGCGTCCGCGTCACGGGACTCGAGAACCTTCACGCGCGCCTCGTCGTAAACAGCCTGCTGTGAAAGCGCGACGTCCAGGATGCGATTCTTCTCATAAGCCTGTGCCGTTCCCGATGGCGCCACGAGCCAGCCTTGAAAGTCGCGGATTGTGCCGCTCTTCACGTTGTAGACGCGAGTCGCAACCGGAGTATCCGAGCTGCGCTGCAGAATCTTGATCGCCTTCCGTTCCCTCATAACGCGGCGGCCGTCCGGCTCAACCGTTAAAGTTTCTTCGTGAAAGAGAACAACGGAGGTGACCTTCACTGAATACTTCGGAACCTCCTGGCGGGCGGCCTGGCGGACCCAATCCGGAGGCTCATTCGTGGCATAAGCCATCACGTTGGTGGACAGCAACAGTAATGGAAGCAGCACGCCTTTCATCACTGTTTTATTAGCGCGAGAGTGTGTGTGTTTCTTTTTTGGATCTCGGAAAACACTTGCTTCACGACAGGATAGTCTTTCGCGTCAAAATACGTTCCCACGAATGTGAGTTCCCGGTTTGCGATCACCTGGCCATTATCGCCGACGGCAACCGTCAGGTTGTAACCACCTGCTGCCCCAAAACCAATGCCGCCGGGGGCCGATGCATTATCGAGGACAAAGCCGGCGGGAGGTCTGATGCGGACGGCGTCGGTTTCCGTCCAGGCGTAGGGAAACTGAACAGGGTTGCGTCGTTCCGAAGCACTGAACGGAGATGGCCGGGACCGCTGAAAGGGCAGGATATGAAAAAAGATCCGTCTACCGGCGACTTGGGCGTACTGCGGCGCTAACAAGTGGTATCGGAATCGGAGAGGCTGCGTGGGATCGTCGCAGTTCTCGACGGCAATCTCTGTGACCTCGGCGTCGGGGAACATCTCTATCACTCGATTGCGCAGCCATTCTTCGCGGCGTTCCTGAGACTCCTCGCGTAGCTCCGACCTGAGGTCGAAAGCGCGGTGGCCTGTGAAGGTTTCCTCCGCATCTCCTTCCAATTCACCGTTGACGGATAAGGAGAATGAACCCTTTTTGGCCTCAACGGAAGACTTCGCTGGAGTTGTCTCCGTTTGAACAAAGACGGGTGTCTTGGCATCGCTAACCAGCGCGAAAACGCCCTCCTGGCGCCATGGCAACATGCCCGGGGTGAGCAGTTTGGTGCTCACGTCGTACATCTTCCACGAATCCCCGAACTTTACGGCCATCGTGATGTTGTCGAGATAATATCGATTGGTCATCGTTTTCGGATTGAACACAACGTCGTTCCAATCGGCGGCGTAGGCGAGCCGCGCATCCAGGCCCGCCTGCGCCGCCATTGCCGCGAAAACGACATTGAGCTCATCGGGCATGCCCATCCCGCTTTTGAAGATCTCTGCGGAAGTCCTGACGCGATTTTTAGGAAGCCCCTCCTGGAATTTTTCACGCTCGGAGTCGCTCAAGTCCGTATTGACGTTGCGAAGATTGTTCTGAATATAGCGAATCAAGTTCAACACCTTGTCCTGATCACTCTGCGCCTGGCCAGTTGCCGTCGCGGTCGCGGCATTCAGTTCGTCATTCGTCCTTAGCGCATTTTTCAGTTCCTGGTACGCCTTCTTGCCGATGTCGCTCCAGTAACGATCCGGATCTTTGGGGTTTTCCAACTGGTAGTACGCAAGGACCCAAGGCCTCAAGTTGGGTTCGCTTGGAGCGTATGGCTCTTCGTGGAATGGAGGGACGTTCTCGAGGATGACCGGAGTGTAGCCGTCCCTGTCCGCCTTACCGAAAGCCGGTTGGCAATGAAACGCCTGAAAGCGCATCTGGTAGCTCGTGTTCTCCCAGGACAACGGTTTGACGAAATACGTGACTTTTTGGATGGGGAATTCCCGCTGGAACTGCAGCCGAACATGCTGGATTCGATCTCCGTCCAGAACTTCCTTCCACCGGTACTCGAGGATCGTCCCCGGCTCAACCCCGGGCATGGCAAACGACGTCACTTTGCGCTTTCTTCCACCCACACGCACGATGTCACGCTCGTGGATCGCGCTCTTTTCCAGTTGCAAGATAGTGCCGTCCGGTTTGAGGGTCCTCCCGGCGACGTCAATGATCGAGCTGCGTTCGTCGTTCCTCAGATCAATTGTGGATGTTTGCTCTTTGCCTTCCTCGTTGAAAACTTTCAGGCGTACATAGTTATAGAACACGCGCTGGAGCGTATTTCGGCTTAGGACTTCGTCCAGGACATGCACGCGCCAAACAAGCACTTCCGCGCCCGAGTCCTTTTCAACAAGCGGCGCCCGCATTTGCTTCTCCCCCTCAGTGATCTCCGGCCAATCGAGGAATTCCGGCGGAGGCTGGTGTGTGGGCTGGGCTAGAGCGGCAGCGCTAAATATGGTCGCGCCTAAAGCGAAACGGCCAAGGGTTGCTAAGAGACGTATGGTCATGAATCTCCTTCGAGCCGCCAGAGATACCAGGCCGGAGTTAATCCAGTCCCGGCCCGGAATCCGTTTTTTCCCGCGAAAAGCGTACCGACACAGGCCGGGCTTGCACTGAACCGATTTTCGATCGAGCAGCTTTTTGAAAATGATTACCCTTGAGTTAGCGTCTGCGACCACGAGCCGTATCCTAACCTCTCAAGAAGTACTGTGTCAGCCCTTCGAAGGTGGTCGTGCTTGCGAACCGGCGACGGTACACCAGAACGTCAGGCCTCCTGAGCTCGAGGAATCCCACGCGAGCCCGAACGCGGCCTAAAGCCCGCGACTACACGCTTAGCCAAAACATTGCTGCAATATGTAAGCGCGGGCTTTAGTTCGCATTCCATTCATCACTACTTGGCGCGGCCTTTGAAACCCTGAGCTACCATTGAGATTTTGAATATCGACTTGGCGTTGTTGCGGACGCCTTCGGGAGTTTGAAATTCCTTCCCGTCGATGATGGCTCCGGCGGATGTGACATAAAGCGTCTTCTTGTCGGGTCCGGAGAAGGCGACACTTGCAACGGCGCGTGGCGTTGGAATGACTCCAAGATATTTTCCTTCGCGACTGAACACCTGAACCCCGCGGGCGCCGGATGTGACGTAAAGACGACCCGTGGCGTCGACCGTCATCCCGTCACCGTTGCCGCCGGCTTCAAGCTTCGCGAAGTCGTGCAGGTTTTTGACGGAGCCATCGGGTTGGACATCGAATGCCACGACAACCGGGCCATTGGTGACATAGAGAGTCTTCTCATCCGGACTCAGCATGATCCCGTTGGTGCGGAGATCCTTGCTGATGAGGCTGACCTTGCCGTCAGGGCTGACGCGGTAGGTTCCACCCGAATTGAAATAGATGTTCCCGTTTTTCGCGGTAACGAGGTCGTTCGGACGCCCGAAGGTTTTGCCTTCAAAGCTGTCCGCCAGGATCTTGTGCTCCGGAGCCAGGACCGCGATAGCCGTCGGCTCGGTGCAGGGCGCTGTAATTCCACGCCCGGCGTTGCCCGGATCCGTGCAGGTCCGCAGCACCGCGAGGACGCGGCCTTTGGAATCCGTCGAGAGCGAACCGGCTCCGTGGGTGTCTTTGATCAAGACGGAATAGTGGTTGTCCTTGTCGAGCTTGCCGACCTGGCTGGGTTGTTCCTGCGCAAATATCACGCCGCCGTCGGTCGTGCCGACGATGCCGTCGGCGTTGTTGGTGCCCGCCCAGGCCAGCGTCCATTTCGCGCCGGCCGCGACGACGCCCGGAATTTCGGTGACGGTTACTTCTTTCACCTGGCTCAGCGCCAGAATGGAGACGAAGAGACACGAGAGAGTGATCAACAGTGTTTTTGATTTCATAGCGTCAACATCATATTCGCCGCAACTGGAGCGTCAAGAAATAGAGAGCTTCAGTTCGCTTTCATCAACCCACTGGATTTAGCTGATCTCGAAGATCGATGGCAGGATTGTCGAGCTCGGCCGGCGGGGTTAGCCGGTTCGGCGGCGAATTCAGGCCGCGAAGCGGCGCCAGAGCGTAGCCGCGTGAGCCCAAAGTGTACTCATTTCATTGTTGCTGAAGTTGAGGCTTGAAGCGAATTCCCATCCTTGGCGGATTTGCTCAATAATTCGGGGACTATCGCTAAAGATGTTGCGGATCTTTGTTGGGTAATGGCGATCGGCGGTTGCGATTTAAGATTTGTCAAAACCTCCGGTAATTGGGACAGCGGCGGTCTATGACGCCGTTACAGTTGGACGGCCGCGTGCTATAACAAGACGTATGATGCCAGGGGGACATCTCGCGACGGCACTTGCGCTCAGCGGCGCGGCCTATGCGGCGACGGGTTCGCCGGAAGCCGCGGCAGGCTGTTTTGCGGGAGGATTTCTGATCGATGTGGATCACTACCTCGACTACCTGGTCTTCGAAAAACAATGGCGCCGGCCAGGACCTCTGAGTTTCCTGCGTTATTACTTCACCAATAGCCCGCAGAAGGCTGTACTGCCGTTACACTCCATGGAACTGATGGGGATTCTTCTGGCCCTACTTCGTATCCACCCATGGACGCTGCTGGCCGGCTACTGGCTGGGCGCGGCGATGCACATCACCTTCGACATTTTGATCAACGGTGAATATGCACTGAAGCGGGCCTTCTTGTTTTATTTTTTTGCATATCGGGTATCGAAGAGATTTGCCGCTGCAGATCTCATGGACCGGATCATCGTTCCGGATATTGTCGGTAAGCGGCCCGTACGCGAGTTTTTCCGATGGCGGCCCCTCACGAGGAAGGAGCGGCCGATTGCGCAGATGACACGGACTCCAGCCGCGCCATCTGCGTCATCCGCGGCTCAAGATCGTTCTCCGCTTTGAGCCCACCCTGGTATTGCGTCATAAAGAGTTGCCACCTATACTGCTGCGTTGATAAAGCTATAGGTGCACACTAATCCTGAGGAGGAGTTATATGAGGACGTTGCTTCGCGTAGGGCTGATTGCTCTGATTGCTGGATTTGCCGCTTACCCCAGCAGTGCAGGGCAGCAGAGGGCGGCGCCGCCGGCACAGGGCTACATCACCGGCGTGGTCCAAGGCAGCCAGGGTCCTGAGGCCGGCGTGTGGGTCATCGCCGAGACAAAGGATCTGCTTACGAATTTCATCAAGATTGTGGTCACGGATGATCAGGGCCGGTTCATGCTGCCCGAATTGCCAAACGCCAATTACAGTGTTTGGGTAAGGGGATACGGTCTCGTTGATTCGGCGAAGATCCAGATGAAACCAGGCACGAATCCGGTAACGCTCAAAGCGACTGCGGCCAAGACTCCACAAGAAGCTGCGAAGGTTTATCCAGGCAACTCCTGGCTGTCCCTTATGGAGCCACCGCCCAAGAGCCTGTTCCCGGGCACCGGAGCTCAGGGGAATGGCGTCGGCGCATCCATGCTGACCCAGAACCACTGGATCAACTCCCTGAAATCGGGCTGCAATTTTTGTCATCAGTTGGGTAATCAGCTCACTCGCACTCTGGACGATGTCTACAAAGCGGAGCCCACCATCAAGACGTCCGTAGACGCCTGGGACCGGCGCCTCCACGGCGGAGTGCGCGGCGACGCCATGTATGGCACGCTAAACACTATGGGTCATGACGCTTCACTTAAGGTATTTGCGGACTGGACGGATCGCATCGCCAAAGGCGAAGTGCCACCGGCGCCAGCCCGGCCGAAAGGGATCGAGCGCAACATCGTGGTGACCCTCTGGGATGTCGGTGATGACCATTCCTTCATGCACGATGAGATTTCTACGGATAAGAACCATCCAACAGTCAATGCCGGCGGTCCGGTATATGCGGTGTCGGCCGGCCACGGCCGGCTCGTTGTCCTGGATCCGAAAGAGAACAGCACCTTCTCCATAGACATCCCGACGCGGGAGCCCCAGGAGAAAGTTCCGTCCCGGTTTCCCAAACCAGCGATGGCTTCTCTGCATTGGGGCAACGAGCACCTGTGGGCCAACCCTCCGTATAATCCCGCCGATCCGCATAACCCGATGCTCGACAGCAAAGGCCGAGTGTGGATGACGTCGAAGATACGGAGCAATCAGGACCCCGCCTGGTGCAGCGATCCATCAAACAAATACGCCGAATGGTTCCCGCTCCGGGGCAGCGGGCGGCAGGCATCCTTCTATGACCCCAAAACACAAAAGTTCACTCTGGTCGACACGTGCTACGCCACACACCATCTTCAGTTCGACAATGATCCGGATGAGACGGTGTATTTCAACGAACTGAGTGGCCCCATGATCGGTTGGGTTGACACCAAGGTTTACGATGCGACCTTTGCCGCAACGAAAGATGAGATCAAGGCTGAAAAGGAAGCGGTGGGCTGGTGTGGTCAGGTGCTGGATACCAACGGCGATGGAAAGATCACCAGGCCGTGGAATCAGCAGGCGCGCGGCCGTGGAACCGTCGAGAACGTGCTTTACCAGGGTGACACTGCTGGAGCGGCACCAGCGGCGGGAGCAGCGGCTGCGGCGGGACGAGGAGCGCCACCGGCCGGACGAGGACAACCTGCGGCGGGGTTCGATGCGAACCTGGATACGATGGTCCAGTATAACCTTTACAGTGTCATTCCGAGTCCCGTCGACACAGCGGTATGGGGAATTTCCGAGCTGGCGTCGTCTGGACAGCTCTGGCCGCCAGCAGCCATCTTGCGAGTTTTGATTTCCGCAAGTGCAAAGACGTGGACGGTCCCTCAAAGACCGACGGTAGCCAGTGCAAGGAAGGCTGGACGCTGTATCAGACCGACGGTCCCAAGCTGAAAGGTACGGAAATTCCAGCAGACTTCCACTATTACAACTGGGTGGATCAACACAACATATCGGGATTCGGAGCAAACACGCCTTTCGCCACCGGTTCAAATTCTGACGCACTGCTCGCGCTGAACACCCAGACAAGAGAGTGGACCAAGTTCCGCGTACCCTATCCGCTCGGCTTCTACTCGCGCGGTATGGACGGCCGCATCGACGATCCGAACGCAGGATGGAAGGGCCGCGCCTTGTATGCGAACTACGGCACGCACTTCGTCTGGCACATTGAAGGCGGGAAGGGCACCAAAGGCAAGTTCGTGAAGTTCCAGATTCGACCGGATCCGTTAGCACGTTAGGTAACTCAGGGCTTTACACAAAAGGTCGGGAACGGGCAAGCAGCTAGATCTTAAATCTGCAATCGATGCCATCTTGACAGTCCGGCGAACGGCGGAGATATTATCTAGCCCGGGAGAACCCAAAATGAAAACTTATTTGATCATCGTTTTGTTGCTGATGGCGTGTCTTCTGACGGTTTCGACTCCGGCAATCGCGCATCATGGAACCGGCATTTCGTACGATCTGTCCAAGCTTGTATCCGTGAAGGGAGTCGTTGTGAAATTCGCATTGTCCAACCCTCATTCGCAACTTTACTTCGATGTCACGGACGCCAATGGCAACGTCGAGCATTGGTCCGCCGAAATGAACGCGCCTACAAATCTTGAGCGCGCCGGATTCAGCCGGAAGCAAATGCTCAACCTCTTCAGCCCCGGCTCGGAAGTGACCGTCTACGGCTTCCGTTCGAAATCGGGTGCGCCTGTCGTGGTCTTTTCAAAGGCGGTACTTGCGGACGGTCGCGAATTCAAGAGCCAGGGTGGACCGGGAAATATCGAATAAGGAAGCTTAAATGCGAAATTCATTCATGCACCTGTTCACCGCGCTTTTGATGGTGCTGCTCGTCTCATCACTCGCATTCACACAGCGCG
>WNGJ01004719.1_pt1 | contig 14224 bp, 12 predicted proteins | sample 5400611 | NCBI WGS metagenome assembly WNGJ01 (sample SAMN13153375, study PRJNA577476) | soil metagenome | isolation source: 40 cm soil or saprolite under Garry oak tree replicate 1 | place: USA:California | collected 2016-06-15 | reverse complement strand
AGTTGGTGAGGTGTTGGCGTCACTGGCACGACTTGGTTACGTCACGTCGGCGGATGGCAAGACCTTTGCCCTGCGGCGTGTGGCTTAGTATTCCGCATGCCAAATTTCGGAATTTCCGAATTTATCTTGACAGCCAGGTAGAAACAGGAATATTCCGATTCGGTCCCGTCTCCTCTGAGGGGCGTTTCGCGATCGTCACGGACGTAGAGCGCGGGATGCGGTGGACGCAAGCGGCGCGCAGACGTACGTGCAGGCTTGCGGACGGCGAAGTCGTGTGGTCCTGACGCCCCGACGCTGGCGTCAAGTTGGCGGGAGCAATTCCGCCGATGACGGTGGCAAAAGAGCCCGGTCACCGGGGAGATCACGTATAAGCCGTAACACCATCGCGCAGGGAATGCCGGTTGATGCGGTGTACCTGCGGTTGCTAACGCGTGTGCTTTTTTACTGCACACGCGGCCTCGGGTGCAACGCGCATCCGGCATTCCCTGCGCCCTCTGTTGTGAGAGGGCGGAACGAAAGGGCAAAACTCGCGCCAAACAAGCGGTGAGATCGCGAAGCTGTGTCTGTAAACACGGCAGGCTGTTTGACAGGTGAAGTCGGTACCAATTCGGCAGCCACACTTGCAGCCGTCGCCCCTACGAACGCAGGGGCCCATAACCACAGGGTTTTATGTTGCAGGCGGTATCAACTCCTTCCGCGCAAAATCGAGAGGCCGCGGCGTATGGGTCCCTGCGTTCGCAGGGACGACCACAATCAGACCGGCTGCTGCACCGGAATCCGCACCCTTGCCGCCTCGCTCCTCGCGAACACCGCCAAGGACTTCCCCGTCAGCGCCGCCAGCACCAGTGCGACCATGTGTTCGAGGCGCTCGTCCTTGGCGTCCTGCTTGAGGAGGTCGCGGCCGAAAATCACGCTGAGCGTCGCGCTGTTCGAGAGATAAAAAAAGCTCAAGGCCGCGATCGAGATATAGAGCTGCACCGGATCGACCGAGACCTGGAAATCGCCGCTCGCGACGCCGCGCCGCACCACGGTGCGGATCATTTCGACAAAGGGCGAATGCATCGACTTGACCTTGGTCGAACGCTTCAGATGCCGCGCCCGCGCCAGGTTTTCGGTATTGAGCAGTGCCAAAAATTCCGGGTTGCGGATGAAATAGTTCCAGGTGAAGTCGATCAGCCGCCGGATCGCCTCCGGCGGATCGAGATGCTCGAGATCGAGCCCGCGCTCCTCGGCGCGGATCTTTTCATAGGCGCCTTCGAGCACCGCAAGGTAGAGGTCTTCCTTGTTGCCGACGTGATAATACAGCATGCGCTTGTTGGCGCCGGCTTCCGCCGCGATCCGGTCGACGCGCGCGCCGGCAAGACCATGCGTGGCAAATTCCTGCTTCGCCGCCTCGAGAATGCGCAACCGCATGCCCTCGGGGTCGCGCTGCCATCTCAAAACGCGCTTCGTCGAAACTGGCTTGGTCTTGGCCAAACTGGTTGCCCGGTGATGATCCCGCTTGCGGATGTAGCACGCGCGCGGCAAGTTGAGAACGAGCGAAGTGTGCTGGATCGGTTCGTCGCGGAGCCGGTCCTCGGGCTCAGAGGCGAGACCTGTCGGCAGCTCGCGAATGACGGCGGCTTAGGCCTTCGCCATCCGCTCCAGGAGCAGCGTATGAACGCCGCAGGTGCCGCTGCGCAGGCTCATCACCCGCGTTCCGGGCTTGCGGCCGACGCGCACCTCGGTTGCTTCGAGCCCCGCCGCCACCAGCCGCTGGCGCGTCGCGTCGATGTCGGCGACGCGCCAGGTCACCCCCCACAATTTGTCATGGGCCTGATCCGCGCCCGCGACCGGCCGGCGCACGACCTCGACGATGAGGTCGCCGCAGCGGAAGAACATCAGTTGCCCCCACTCCTGATGCGTGCGGTCGAGCGCCATGTCGAGGCCGAGCCGCGCGCCATAAAGCGCCGCGGCGCGCTCGGGATCCTCGGTCGAGACCACGACATGGTCGAGCCCCAGGATCGGCGTCTCAGTGGTCGCGGCCGAGCGTGGGCGCTCGCCTGCGAGTTCAAGAAAGAACATCCGCACGCCCCGCGTCAGCTCGGTCGACGCGCGGGTGCGCTTCCAGTGCAAGGTTGCGCCGGAAGCAGCATCGCGGCTGTCGATCTCGGCGATCGCGTCCGGCTTCAGCGCGACGCGTTCGAGCCGGCGATGCATCTTGGCGATGTCGGAGGTCGAAAAGCAGATGCTGGCGAGCCCCTCGCCCCAGATCTTGATCACGGTACGGATCCGGTCGGCGGCGACGCTGCTGCCGCTCGGCGACATCAGCTCCAGCGTCGTGTTGTCGAGCGTGAACAGCACGCGGTCGGCGCCATCGCCGGAGTTCCGCCAGGACGGCGCACGTCCAAGCAGCGTTTCGTAGGCCGCGGCGCCCGCGTTGAGGTCTGCGAGCAGGACGACGATGTGATCCAGCCCGATGATCACGGGAACAGCCCACGCGTGTTCTTGGCGGCGCGCACCTTCTCGACCCCGATCGCCATGGCGGCGGTGCGGTGAGAAATCTTGTCGGCCTTCGCGCGCGTCAGCATGTGTTCGAAGGCGCGATCGAGAATTTGATACTCGCGGCGCATCACTTCGTCTTCTTCCCAGAACAATTGCTGCAGATCCTGCACCCACTCGAAATAGCTGACCACCACGCCGCCAGAATTGCAGAGGATGTCGGGGATCACGAAAACCTCGTCCTGGCGCTTCTCCAGAACCAGATCGGCCTCCGGCGTGGTCGGGCCGTTGGCGCCTTCCGCCAAAATCCGGCACTTCAGGTTTTCGGCGACCTTCGCATCGATCACCTGCTCCATCGCCGCCGGCACCAGCACGTCGCAAGGCAGCGTGAGAACTTGCGCGGGATCGAACTGCAACTGGTTCGAGAAGCCGGCGATGCTACCATGCTGGCTCGCATGGCGCATCAGCGTCGGAATATCGAGCCCGCCTGCGTCATAAAGCGCGCCGGTATGATCGCTGACCGCGGTCACCTTCAACCCAAATTGATGCAAGCCGAACGCCGTATAGGAGCCGACATTGCCAAAGCCCTGGATGACGGCCGTAGCGCCGGCCGGCCTGATCGCAAGCACGTCCATCACCCGCTTGGCAAGATGCGCGACGCCGCGGCCGGTCGCCTCGCGCCGCCCCAGCGTGCCGCCGGCAAAGACCGGCTTGCCGGTGACGATCTCGGTCACGGTCTGGCCCTGGTACATCGAATACGTATCCATGAACCAGGCCATCACCTGCTCGTTGGTACCCATGTCAGGCGCCATCACGTCGGTGTGCGGTCCGACGAAGGGTATCATCTCCTGCATGTAGCGCCGCGACAGCACCTCAAGCTCGCGCGGCGATATCTTGGAGAGATCGACGTTCACCCCGCCCTTGGCGCCGCCATAGGGCAGACCGGCCAGCGCGCATTTCCAGCTCATCCAGATCGCAAGCGCCGCCACCTCGCCGATATCCACCGACGGCGCGAACCGCGTGCCGCCTTTGGTTGGCCCCATTGTGAGCAGATGCTGCACGCGGTAGCCCTCGAACACGGCGACCGTGCCGTCGTCGCGGTGGATCGGACAGGAGACCGTGATCGCCCGCTTCGGCATCAGAAGGCGGTCGCGCTCATCCATCGGGATATCAAGATGATTGGCAATCACGTTGAACTGACGAGCCGCCATGTCGAACACCGGCCCCGAATAAACGGTCATCGATCCCCCTTTTCAGTTTGCCCGCCCAGAAACCCTGGGCAGGAACCCCGGCCAGCCAGCGTCGTTAAAGGCGCGGCGCGCCGATGCACCCATGCTCGCGTGGTAGTCCCGCCCCTAGCTGATCTCAAGCGTTATGGCGGCAGATTTGCGAATAATTTCAGCGTTGAACCGTGCGAACCGGTGCTAATCTGAGACGCCGGGGCCGGGACCGCCCCATCAGCGTATAACGGAAGACCTTATGCAGGCCCTCTTTATCGGACAAACCTATATCGACGTCACCTTCATTACCGACCACATGCCGACCGGCGATGAGAAGCACGTGGCCTCGGCCTACGCGGTTTCGTTCGGCGGCAATGCGGTCACCGCGGCGTTCTGCTGCGCCAAGCTCGGGATCGTGCCGGACCTGATCGCGACCGTCGCCAATGACTGGCTCGGCCGCATGTTTCAGGACATGAGCGCGAAGTATGGAATCTCGATCCATCCGCGCAAGGTCAGTTCGTCGTCGCTGTCCTTCATCATGCCGAAGGATGGCAAGCGGGCGATCGTGCGCTGCCGCGACGACGCGCATATTCATCCGTTCCCGCTGCTCAATCTCGGCAACTGCCGCGCGCTGCATGTCGACGGCCACCAGCCGGACGCCGCGATCCACTACGCGAAGCTGTGCCGCGAAGCCGGAATTCTCACCTCGCTCGATGGCGGCGGCCTGCGCACCAACACCCACGAACTGCTGGAATACATCGATGTCGCGATCGTCGCCGAGCGGCTGTGCGAGCAGATGGACCTCACGCCGGAAAAGATGCTCGACTATCTGAAGAGCCGCGGCTGCCGGGTCGGCGGCATCACCATGGGTGAAAAGGGACTGCTCTGGTACGATGAGACCGGCGCGGTGCATGTCCTGCCCGCGCTTCCGATTCCACGCGAGCGCGTGATCGACACCAACGGCGCCGGCGACGTCTTCCACGGCGCCTACATCTATTCCTATCTCGCCAATCCCGGGAAGAGCTGGCACGAGCATTTCGATTTCGCCCGCGCGGCGTCAACCTATAAGATCCAGCGCCTCGGCAACGAAGCGGGCCTGCCGACCCTTCCCGACATCGAGAAGGTCAGGCAGGAATTCGAAGTTCGGGTCTAGATTTTTGGAACGGCGCATTTTTCAGGACGAGCATATGGGCCGCGTTGTCGTCGCCGGCAGCATCAACATGGATGTGGTGGCGACGGCCGACCGGCATCCGCAGGTCGGCGAGACGGTCGCGGGCCAGGCCGTGCTCTATTTTCCCGGCGGCAAGGGCGCGAACCAGGCGGTCGCCGCCGCCAAGCTTGGCGCGCCGACCACGCTGATCGGCCGGTTGGGCGCGGACGCGTTCGGGCAAGAACTGAAGGCGTTTCTCGCCGCCCAGGGCGTGGACCAGAGTTTTGTGCGGGAGACCGCCGAGGCTCATACCGGAACTGCGATCATCACGCTTGCGAATGCCGATAATACGATCGTCGTCGTGCCGGGCGCCAATGGGCTGGTCAGCGCCGACGATGTTGCGGCGGCTAAGCTTGCGCAAGGCGACATCGCGGTCAGCCAGTTCGAGATTCCGCTGCCCACGATCAGCGCCTTCTTCAAGCGCGCCCGCGCGGCAGGCGCGACGACGATCCTCAACCCGGCGCCAGCGCGCGTGTTCGACTCTGGTCTGCTCGGCCTCGTCGATATTCTCGTCCTCAACGAGACCGAACTTGGCCTGTTGGCGAGAATGACGCTTCACGACGCGGACGATGCGGCCCGTTTCGCCGATGCGGCCAAATCGCTGTGTGTTTCCGACGACCAGATCATCTGCGTCACCTTGGGCAAGCGCGGCGTGCTGGCGCTTGTGAGCGGCGAGCCGCTCATCGTGCCCGGCCGCAACGTGAAAGCCGTCGACACCACCGGAGCTGGCGATTGCTTTGTCGGCGCGTTCGCGGCGCAGCTTGCGCTGGGCGCTCCCCTCCGCGATGCGCTCGGTTACGCCAACGTCGCGGCATCGATCTGCGTGCAGCGGATGGGCGCGGCACCGTCGATGCCGACGGCGGCGGAGGTTGCGGCGGTCACTTAAGCCAGCGCGCGCTTTAGGTCGAAGGTTTGATCCGCCGCCTGCTCCGGCGCGAGCAAACGGCCCATCGGCAGGAAGCGGCGGCCGAACATGTGATCCCCTGCGCGGTTGACGGATTCGATGCCGGCGAGCTTGTCGCCCTTGTAGCAAAACGCGGAGAACGCTTTCCGCGCGGGATCGCCGCGCAGCACCACGCGATCGTAACCGGTCGTCAACCCCGCGATCTGCAGCTTGTCGTCGCCCTGATCGCTCCAGAACCAGGGCTGGCCGTCATAGGGCTTGTCGTCGCCGGTGAGCCGCGCTGCCACGCAACGCGCATGATCGGTGGCGTTCTGCACGGACTCAAGCCGCAGCGAACCGCCGAAGCGAGAGCTTTCAAACAATGCGCAGTCGCCGATCGACGAGATGTCGGGATCGGCGGTCAGGAGATGCTCATTGACGATGATGCCGGAGGCGACCGGCAGGCCGGCTTCGGCTGCGAGTTCGACGTTGGGCAGGACACCGACGCCGACCACGACAATGTCCGCCGGAATATGGCGGCCATCGCTGAGGCTGACGCCCGAGACCTTGCCATTCTCGGCTTCGATCGCGGTCGCCTGCACGCCCAGATGAATGCGGATACCGGCCGCGCTATGTTGTTTCTGAAAATACTCAGAGATCTCCGCGGTCACCGCGCGCGCCATCACGCGGCTTGCAAGTTCGAGGACGTCGACTTCGAGCCCCTTGATACGGGCAGTCGCCGCGAACTCCAGCCCGATAAAACCCGCGCCGATGACAACGACGCGTTTACTCGACGCGAGGCGCTTGCGCATATCCTCGCTGTCATCGAGGATGCGCAAGTAGCGCACATCGGGCAGATTGGCGTTGGGGATATCGAGCAGGCGGTTGCGCGCCCCGGTCGCCAAGACCAGATGGCCATAGTCGAGGGAGCTACCGGACGCGAGCTTCAATTTGCGCGCAACGCGGTCGATCGCAACGGCATGGCCCGCCGTCAGCTCGATGGTCTGGTCGGCATAGAACTTCTCCGGCCGGAACATCAGGCTGTCGGGACCGCCGGTGCCTTTCAGATAGGCCTTGGACAAAGGCGGCCGCTGATACGGCAGATGCGCCTCGTCATTGATCAGACAGACGCGCTCCTTGAAGCCGAGCTGGCGCAAGGATGCCGCAACTTGAAAGCCCGCGTGGCCGGCGCCGACGATGACAACGGGTCCGATCGCCATGCGTCAGACCGGAACGACGCGAAGCGGCAGGGTGTCGAGACCGCGTAGCGTATTGTTCAACCGCAGCTTCGGCTCTTTCGTCATCTCGAACGACGCGACGCGCTTGGCGAGCGCGCCAAAGACGGCCTCGCTTTCGAGCCGCGCCACCGCCTGCCCGACGCAGCCATGAATGCCGGTGCCGAAGGTCATATGCCCTGTCGCGCGGCGCCTGACGTCGAACTGGTCCGGCCTTTCCCAGCGGCGCGGATCGCGGTTGGCGGCGGCAAGAAACAGCAGCACCTTTTCTCCTTCTCCCAGCTTCACGCCCGCGACATCGACCTCCCTCGTCGTTGTCCGGAAAAACGTCTGCACCGGCGCCTCGAAACGCAATACTTCCTCGAATGCCAGACGTATTAGCGAAGGATTTTCGCGCAGGATAGTCCATTGTTCGCCATAGCGGGTAAAACAGTAGAGCGCGTTGCCGAGCCCATAGACCGTGGTGTCGATCCCGGCGGACAGAAACGAGCGCACCAGCATGCCGGCTTCGGCTTCCGTCAGCTCACCTGTGTCGACCGCCTGAAAAATCTGCATGCCGAGGCCGTTAGGTTTGAGCGCCGCGCGGCTGCACTTCGACATGATCCAGTCGCGCACCGGTCCGGCATTGACCATCGCCTTGTCGAACAGGTCGTTGCGCGGACCGAACGAGTTGAACACCATGCTGCCATAGGGCAAGAGGTTCTCGCGGCCCTCCTCGGAAATCCCGACCGCGTCCGGAAACACTTTCAGCGGATAGGCCTCGGCAAGATCGGCGATGCCTTCGAACTTGCGCCGCTCGACCAACCGATCGACCAGCGCTTCCGCCTCGCGCGCGAATGTCGTGCGCAGCGCATTGATCGCGCCCGGCGACAGGATGCGCGTGAGAACTGCGCGGGTCCGCGTATGCAGCGGCGGATCGGCTTCCAGGATAATGCTCGGCGGCCGCCAGGGCGGCTCTTTGCGGAAGTCGCTCAATCCCACGCCTGCCGCCGAGCAATAGGTCTGCCAGTCCGTCAGCGCGTCGCGGACCTCCTGATGCCGCGCCATCGCCCAGATGCCGTATTGCTCGAGCCACACCACAGCTCCCGCCTCGCGAAGGTTCTCGTGATGCGGATAGGGATTTTCCAGGAACGCATGCGAGAACGGATCAATGGTGGAAACGGCACGCTCGACGATCGCACTCATGTGTCACTCCTTTCGACCCGGCGCTCGCTCCCGTTCCGGCTGTCGCGATGGCCTCATGCCGCGCCGGTTGATCCGCATCTTGCAGGCTTCGCCGGGGATTGTCACCTCAACCGTTCTGCGATTTAGTCGCCCGGTTACGCCCTCAGAACTGGGGATCTTCAGATGTCGACATCCACTCTGCCTGTCTCCCCGCCCGACGACCCCGCGCTGCTCAGGGTCGATGGCCCAGTCGCGACCATCACGCTCAATCGTCCCGCGGCCTTCAATTCGATCGATCTTTCGATCGCCAGAAAACTCGAACAGCTCAGCGCCGCGGTTGAGGCATCCGATGACATTCGCGTGCTCGTGATCGAAGGTGAAGGCCGCGCCTTCTGCGCCGGCGGCGATCTGCAGACCATTGGCGCCGCGGCAGCGGCCGATACTATCGCGCCCGTGGTCGGCGAACTGCTTAAACACTATCACGCCTTCGTCACGACGTTGCGGCGGATGCCGAAGATCGTGCTGGCGAGCGTGCATGGATCCGCGGCCGGCGCGGGACTGTCGCTCGCGTTCGTCGCCGACCTCTGCATTGCGACCGACGATGCCCGCTTCACGCCTGCCTACGCCAAGCTCGGCGTCTCGCCGGATGGCGGCGGCACCGTCGGAGTGGTTGCGGGCGTCGGTGTCCGGCGCGCGATGCAAATCTATCTCGCGGAAGACAGTTTTACCGCACAACAGGCCTATGACTGGGGGCTGGTCGCGAAAGTCGTCCCCGCCGTCGAATTGAAGGCCGCCACGCGCGAACTGGCGCTGCGGCTGGCGCAGAACGCGCCCGCCGGCCTCGCCGCGACCAAGGCGCTGATCCATCGCGCGGCCACGACGCCGATCACCCAGCAGCTCGATGCCGAGCGCAACGCGATCATCGATTGCATGTTGACGGAGGATTTCCGGATCGCGGTGAAGAAGTTCACCAGCAAGGGGACGTAGTCTCCGGGTTGCCACCACACACTTCGCTGTCGTCATCCACGAAAGCGGATGATCCAGCACGCCGCGGCCTCCCGACTTAACGCAGCTCCTCGGAATACTGGATGCCCCGCCTTCGCGGGGCATGACGATAAATTTTGCAGCTCCTATTTCGGACATATGTACCCCGTGCCCGCCGGTGACTTGAAGCAGCCGACCGATTCCGGGATCACGTGTTTGGGCAGCCACAACACGACGCTCGGGAAATAGATCGTGAAGGTGATGGTGATCAAAAACACCACATAGATCGGCAGCGCCGCGCGCAGCGCCTTACCGAAACTGATGCCGACAAACTTTGAGGCCATCAGCAGCACCAGCCCGTAAGGCGGCGTGATCAGTCCGAAGGCCAGCGTAGCGATTAGCACCACGCCCATATGCACGCCGTTGATATCGCCGGCTTGGGTCAGTGCATTCACCAGCGGCATGAAGATGATGATGGTCGGCACCGGCTCGATGAAGTCGCCGATCACGGTGAACAGCAGCACCATCAACAGCATGATGTAATGCGGATCGTTGCCGGCGATCGAGGTGATCCAGTCGGCGATGACGATGGCACCGCGCAGATAGGCAAGCATCCAGCCGAAGGCGTTGGCGGCGCCGATGGTGATCAGCGGCAGCGAGAAGATCAACCCGGCCAGGCAGAAGTCGTAAGGGATCATCTTCAGGTGGCCGCGGTTCAGCGCGGGAATGACGACCAGGATGATCCAGGCCACCGCTACAACGCCGGCTTCCGTCGGCGTGAACCACCCGGTCAGGATGCCCCCGAGCAGGATCACCGGGATCATCAGCGGCAACGCGGCATCGCCGGCCGCGAACACGACCTGGCGGAGCGGCGCGCGCGGCTTGCGCATGCCCGAGGGCCCGAAGAAGTAGCAATAGATCATCAGCCCGAAGCCGATCATGAAGCCCGGCACCACGCCCGCCATGAACAGGCCCGCGATCGAGACATTGCCGACTGCGCCATAGACCACCGCCGTGATGCTCGGCGGCACCAATGCCGCGATGGTGGAGGCAGCGGCGATAATCGCCGCGATGAACGCGGACTCATAGCCCTCCCGCCGCATCGGGCCGCCCAGCGCGCGGCTCATGACCGCAACATCGGCGGTGGTCGATCCGGACATTTCCGAAAAGAACATGCTGAAGACGACGACGACCTGCGACAGCCCGCCACGGATATGCCCGACCAGCGACACCGAGAGGTTGGCGATCCGCACCACCACGTTGGCCGAACTCATGAGCTCGCCGACCAGAAGGAAGAACGGGATCGCGAGCAACGCTTCGGAATCGACGCCGTCGAAAATCTTTTGGATGATCGCCGCCAGCGAGACGTCGGCGAGGAAAGCGCCGACGAATACGCCGGCCAGCAGCGAAAACGGCACGGGAACGCCGAGATAGCCAAAGAATAGGAAACAGAACGACATGATCGCAAGAATGACGGGCGCGCTCACGGCTGCGCCTTCCCGATCGCGCCGGTGTCGACTGCCGGGATTGCAAGATCGTCTTCGGGTGGCTCCGGATGATCGAACCCGTTGACGACGCCGTTGACGAGCTGCTCGATCGTGAACAGCGCGATCAGAATGCCGGACAACGGGATCACCGCGTAGAGTGAGGCGATCGGCGTGCCTGACGGCAGGCGGAAACTGCCAAAGCCCCGCAGATAATTGAGATAGCCGTACCAGATCAGGCAAATCGCAACACAGAGCACGACGACCCGCAAAACAATCTCCACGATCAGCCGCGGCGTGCCATGCATCGCCTCCGAGATCGCGGTGAGATAGAGATGATCGTTGCGGCGGGTCGCGACCGCGGCGCCGACGAAGATCGCATAAATGAACAGCGTGGAGGTGACCTCCTGCAGCCACAACCAGGGATGGCCGATGGTCCGCGTCACGATGTCGGCTGCCACCGACAGCGAAAAGCCGAAGCAGAGCACGCCACAGAGTATCATCAGGATGAGCTCGAGCGGGTCCAATGCCCGCCATTTCAGATGGCGCTGCCGCTGAACCACGAGTTTATCGGCAATGGGCATCGGTTTTCCCGTCGTCCCGGATCAAACTCTCTCGCTGTCCCTGCGAACGCCGGGACCCATAACCGCCGGCGTCGATCGCTGACAAAAGTGATTGCCTGATCACCCCACTGAGAAGCCGCGGCGTATAGGTCCCGGCGTTCGCCGGGACAACTGATGGAAGCGACGGCATGCGAGGCCTAATTGATCGCGCGGATCAGGTTCTTGATCTTTTCCGCGTGTGGACCGAGCTCTTTGGCGAGCTTGTCGAGATAAGGATCGGCGATCGCCGTAAAGCTCCTCTTGTCTACGTCATCGACAATCTTGACGCCGAGCGATTTCAGCTTTGTCGCCGCCGTTTTTTCCAGTTCGAACGCCTTTGCTGGCTCCTTGGCGCTGATCTCAGCCGCCGCTGCCGTCACCCATTGCTTCTGTTCGGCAGACAGGCTTTGCCACAGCTTGTCGCTGACGAACACCAGCGCGTTGTTGGCCTCATGCTCGGTGATCGACAGCACCGGCGCGACCTCGTAGTGCTTGTTGACGAGGTAGACGTTGATGCTGTTCTCGGCCGCCTCGACCACACCGGTTTGCAGCGAGGTGTAGACGCTGCCGAACGGCATATGCACGGTCTGCGCACCATACGCCGGGAATATCGCGTCCTCGGTGGCGGTCGCCTGAACGCGAATCTTGAGCCCTTTGAGGTCTCCGACGTTGTGAATCTCCTTCTTGCTATAGATGTTCCGGACCCCCTGAGACCCGGTGGCGATGACATGCAGTCCCTGCGTGGTCTCGTCGATCATCGCCTTGATCGCATCGATCACCTTCTGGTCGGCAAGCGCCTTGATCACATGATCCGCGTCGCGGAACAGGAAGTGCAGCGACATCACGCCGGCCTGCGGCGAGATCGTCGCGGTGTTGGCCGAGGAGATGATCGCGAAATCGATGTCGCCCGCCTTGACCAATTGCAGGAGCTGCGGCTCCTGGCCAAGCTGCGCCCCGGGATACTGGTCGATCAGCACGGTGCCCTTGCTCAATTCCTTGAGCCTTGCGGAAAACATATCGTAGGCGACGCTGTAGCCGGTATTGAGCTGCTGATCGTGGGCGAAGCGATAATGCTTGACTTCTTGCGCGCCGGTGAAGTTGGCGAACGCCATCGCCACCACCGCAACCAAACCGCCGACGATTTTTCCCGGATGATTCACCATTCCCCCCTGCTTTGATTTTGTTCGATCATCCCATCGGGGCCACGGGATTGTCAATTGAGCATCGGGCGATGCCGATTGTGACAGGTTGGCGTGTCGTCCCGACAAACGCCGGGACGACATAGCTGATCAATTGATCGCCCGGATCAGGTTCTTGATCTTCTCGGCGTGCGGACCAAGCTCCTTGGCGAGCTTGTCGAGCAAGGGGTCGGCCACCGCCGTGAAGCCGGCTTTATCGACCTCGGTGACGATCTTGACGCCGATCGATTTCAGTTTCTCCTGCGACTGGTGTTCGAGCTCGATCGCCTTGGCCGGCTGCTTCTTGTTGACCTCGTCGGCCGCGGCCTGCACCCAGCCCTGCTGCTCCGGCGTCAGGCTGTTCCAGAGCTTGTCGCTGACCCAGACCAGGCTGTTATTGGCCTCGTGCTCGGTCATCGAGAGCACCGGCGCCACTTCATAATGCTTGTTGGCGAGATAGACGTTGACGCCGTTTTCCGCGACATCGACCACGCCGGTCTGCAACGAGGTGTAGACGCTGCCGAACGGCATGTGCACGATCTGCGCACCATAGGCCGGGAACGTGGTGTCCTCCGTCGGCGTCGCCTGCACGCGCACTTTCAGGCCCTTGACGTCGTCGATCTTCCGGATCTCGCGCTTGGAATACATGCTGCGCAGGCCGAGTGTGGAGAGCGCGATGACGTGCGCGCCCTGCACGGTATCCGCGATCATCGCCTTCATCGCCTTGGCCACTTCGGGATCGGCGATCGCCTTGATCAGATGCGCCTCCGAGCGGAACAGGAAATGCATCGACATCACGCCGGCCTGCGGCGACAGCGTCGCGGCATTGGCGGATGAGGAAATGCAAAACTCCACGTCTCCCGATTTCACCAGTTGCAGGACCTGCGGCTCCTGTCCGAGCTGCGCGCCCGGATACTGGTCGATCAGCATGGTGCCCTTGCTCAATTCCTTGAGCTTGTCGGCGAAGATATCGCCAAGGATTCCGTAGCCGGTCGTTTTGGGCTGGTCGTAGGCGAAGCGATAGTGCTTCACTTCCTGCGCGGCCGCAGTCGCGGCACACAACATCGATACGGCAACGAACGCACCGAGAACTTTGCTCAAGCTCGTCATTGTCTCCCCCTGATGTTTTTTCTTTGATCATCCCATTGGGTTTGCCGGGATGTCAATCAAACTGAGGGCGAAGACGCAGGTGCGAGATGGGCTGGTGATGATCGCGATTTAGGCAATGTCATCATCCGCGAACGCGGATGATCCGGTACGATGCGGCGTCTCGGTCCTATCTCAACTTCTCTGGAATACTTGTATGTCCGCCTGCGCGGGCATGACGATTTTCTTTTTTGAACCGCCTACCAATTTCCCTTGCCGCGCATGAAATCAAAATCGCAGCCCTCGTCGGCCTGCAGAATGGTTTCATTGAACAGATGCGCGTAGCCGCGCTCGGCCCATTCCGGTGTCGCAGGCGCCTTGAGCGCCGCGCGGCGCTTGTCCAGCTCAGCATCATCGACCAAAAGATCGATGCTGCGCTTTTTTACATCGAGCCGGATCTGATCGCCGGTCTTGACCAGCGCGAGCGGACCACCGACCGCGGATTCCGGCGTGATATGCAGCACGATGGTGCCGAACGCGGTGCCGCTCATGCGCGCGTCCGAGATGCGCACCATGTCCTTGACGCCGGCACGCCCGAGCTTCCTCGGGATCGGCAGGTACCCCGCCTCCGGCATGCCCGGCGCGCCCTTTGGCCCCGCGTTGCGCAGCACAAGGACGTCGTCGGCAGTCACGTCGA
>WNGJ01004718.1_pt1 | contig 14224 bp, 14 predicted proteins | sample 5400611 | NCBI WGS metagenome assembly WNGJ01 (sample SAMN13153375, study PRJNA577476) | soil metagenome | isolation source: 40 cm soil or saprolite under Garry oak tree replicate 1 | place: USA:California | collected 2016-06-15 | reverse complement strand
CGCTTCGTCAAGGACGCCGGTGCAGACGGCGTCAAGCTCGAAGGCGGCGGATCGTCGATCTCACGCGTGCGCGCTCTGGTCGGAGCAGGCATTCCGGTGATGGGGCACATCGGCCTGACGCCTCAGTCGGCCACCATGCTCGGGGGTTTCAAGGCGCAGGGCCGCTCGGCCGAAAAGGCCCGAGCCTTGCTCGCGGACGCGCGCGAGCTCGAGTCCGCCGGCTGCTTCGCACTCGTGCTCGAAGCGGTTCCGGCGCCGGTGGCGAAGCGCATCACGTCGACGCTGTCGATTCCCACGATCGGAATCGGCGCAGGCGCCGACTGCGACGGGCAGGTGCTCGTCTGGCACGACCTGCTCGGCCTCTACGACGGTCACGCACCGCGGTTCGTGAAGCAATATGCAAATCTCGCCCCGGAGATCATCGCCGCCCTGAGGCGTTACGTCGACGATGTGCGGAGCGGCGCCTTTCCCGAGACGAAGCACACCTATGCGATGCCGGACGAGGAGCTCGCGGTGTTCTCAGAGGGCGTAGAGCACGCTCACCGCGACGGCTAGTCCTGCAGCGATCGCGGCGCCGAATCCGACTCCGGCTAGCGAGCGGCTCCAACTCCACCCGTGCACGGTGCGAACGCCGATGACGAGCAAGACAAGCGCCCAAAACACGAACGCGTAGAACGCCCACGCGAACAGGTTTCCCGTGCCGTGGCCGTCCGCACCGCCGGTCCGAAAAAGATCCCAGCCATAGACTCCGATCCGGATCGGCCAGTAGACGACCAGCGCAAGCGCAATCGGCACGGCGGCGAACGCAAGAACGTGCCGTGCCCTCCGAAAGCTGCCGCGGCCTCCGAGCTTCCGGAGCGCGACGTGCAGCACCTTTCCGACGACGAAGTAGAGCGTGAAGCCGTAGAGCCCGCCGGCGAGAAAAGCCCAGACGGTGAGCAGTGTCCCGTCGATCTGGACGTCGTCGAGCAGCGTGCTCGCGACCGTCGTGGCCAGAACCGCGGCGATTCCGGCAAGCCAGACGATCGCGCCGGCTGTGTCCGCGCGCGCTTCGGCGGCCTCATCCGAATCGTCACGTAGGGAAGCGAAGACACTCCGCGGGCTGTGCAGGACGAGCAGCGCCCGGAGGAACCACTCTCTCTCGTCGCGGCGCGACTCCGCCCTCGTGGCCACGTCTCCAGCGTAGTGGACCGCGAGCCGCCGGACGTTCGTAGACGTAGAGATGCTCCGCTGGGTCGTCCTCCTCGTCCTGCTCTTCATTGCGGCGCCCGCTCGCGCGGGGACGCCCTGCGACACGCAGGGACCGCGCGGCCCGGTCGGCCTTCCAGACACGATCCTGATCAAAGGCGCCTGCGGAACGTTCGCCTTCCGCCCCGATGGAGTCGCCGAACTGGTTCATCCGCGCCCTTGGGCTCCGTCCTGGGCGCCGGGCGCCCTGGCTCGGGCCGATGAGCGCACGTACATCGCCCATCCGCGGCGTCACCTGGTGCTCGTGCGTGACGCCGGAGTCCTGTGGCGCTCACGTCTTGCGCATGGCAGCGACAACGTCGTCGTTCACGGCGGCGCGATCGCGTTCACCGCGTACGAGCGCCCCGCCCCCGACGTGTGGATGGCTCGAGTCGGGGGTCCCGAACGCCTGGTCGGCCGGGGTGAGGATCTGCACGGGTGGGCACATGCCGGCGGCTTCTTCACGCAACGCGGGTTCGACGTACGAGTCCGTGCGGCGGACGGTCGGTTGCTCAGGCGTCTGGGGTCTGTGCGGTGGACCGCCTACGAACGCGAAACGCAGTCATTGCTTGCGATCAGCACTTCGAATCTGCTCCTACGGACCAATGGTCGACAGTGGACGACGCTGGCGGACCTCCGCTCACTTGGGCTCGCCCGGCACCCGTGGCTCGAAGTGCTGCCGCGCGGGCTGATCCACGTCGGCTCCGGCAACCGCATGCTTCTCCTTCGCCGTGACGGGACGCGCTTCGCCTCCGCCTCGCTGGCCCGAAAGCCGCACGGCAACCGCGGCGAGACGATCGTCAGCAGCTTGCTCCCGCTCCCCGCGCAACGGGGGGTGGTCTTCGCCGTCAATTACCGGGGGGTCGGTAAAGCCGGCGCTACCGATCGTGTGCTCTTACTGGAGCGCGGCCGGCACGCGCCTCGAGTTCTGTACGAGCGACGCGCGAATCCGGTGCAGTGTGGCTACTGGGCGAATCTCTCCCTGCACGGCAACAGTCTCTTGTACTGGCCAAGCCAGGGTCGCGCGCTGGTCGTGCTCGACACGCTAAGGAGACGCGCGCCGGTCGATCTGTGGCCGACCGTGCTCCGCACGCCCGGGTTCCGCCATCGTGGCTGGCTTCGACGAGCCGCTTGGGCCTCAGCCTGGAACGGCTGACCTCGGTCTACGCAGCGACGGCCGTCTTCGGCAGTACGTGCCGGAGGAACTGTCCGGTGGCCGACTCTTCGACGTCGGCGATCTGCTCCGGCACGCCTGTTGCAATGATCTCGCCGCCGGCCTCCCCACCTTCGGGACCGAGGTCGATGATCCAGTCGGCCTGCTTGATCACGTCGAGGTTGTGCTCGATCACGAGAACAGTGTTTCCCGAGTCGACGAGTCGCTGCAGCACGTCGAGCAGCTTTTCGATGTCCGCGAAGTGCAGACCGGTCGTCGGCTCGTCGAGGATGTAGAGCGTCTTCCCGGTCGCGATCTTCGAGAGCTCCGACGAAAGCTTCACGCGCTGCGCCTCGCCGCCGGAAAGCGTCGTCGCCGGCTGCCCGAGCTTGATGTAGTCGAGCCCGACGTCGTGCAGCGTCTGCAGCCGCCGCCGCAACTTGGGGATCTTCGCGAAGAACTGCAGCGCTTCCTCGACCGACATCTCGAGGACGTCGGCGATCGACTTCCCTTTGAAGCGCACCTCCAGCGTCTCGCGGTTGTAGCGCGCGCCTTTGCAGGTCTCACACGGGACGTACACGTCCGGCAGGAAGTGCATCTCGATCTTGATCTGGCCGTCGCCCTTGCACGTCTCGCAGCGCCCGCCCCGCACGTTGAACGAGAACCGTCCCGGCTTGTAGCCGCGCACCTTTGCCTCGGGCGTCATCGAGTAGAGCTCGCGGATGTGATCGAAGAGCTTGGTGTACGTGGCCGGGTTCGATCGCGGCGTGCGGCCGATCGGCGATTGGTCGATGTCGATCACCTTGTCGAAGACCTCGATCCCCTCGACGGATTCGTGATCGCCCGGCTTCGTCCGATGCCGGTGCAGCTTGTTCGCCAGCGCCTTGTGGACGATCTCGTTCACCAGTGTCGACTTGCCCGAGCCGGACACCCCCGTCACGCAGACGAACTTCCCGACCGGGAACTCGACGTCGATGTCTTTGAGGTTGTGCTGAGACGCACCGCGAACCCAGAACGAGCCGTGGTCCTCCGTGCGGCGTTCGGGAACCGCGATCACGCGCCGTCTGGACAGGAATTGCCCGGTCACCGAGCTCTTGGTCCGCTCGACCTTGGCAGCGGTCCCCTCGGCGACGACGTGCCCGCCGTGCTCGCCGGCGCCCGGGCCCATGTCGACGAGCCAGTCGGACGAGCGCATCATCTGCTCGTCGTGCTCGACGACGAGCACGGTGTTGCCGAGGTCGCGCAGGCGTTCGAGCGTACCGATCAGCTTGTCGTTGTCGCGCTGGTGGAGGCCGATCGACGGCTCGTCCAAGATGTACAGCACCCCGACGAGCTGGGAGCCGATTTGCGTCGCCAGCCTCAGGCGCTGCGCCTCCCCGCCCGAGAGCGTCGCCGACGCTCGGTCGAGCTGGAGATAGCCGACGCCGACGTTGTCGAGGAACAACAGGCGCTCGCGAATCTCCTTCACGATCCGCGCCCCGATGAGCTGCTCGGTCTCGGTGAGCTGGAGCTGGTCGAGAAACTCGAGCGCGCGCGTCACGGACATCTGCGTGAACTGATGGATGTTCTTGTCGCCGACCGTGACCGCGAGCACCTCTGGCTTCAGGCGAGCCCCGTTACAGACCGGGCACGGACGGAACGACATGTACTCCTCGATGCGCTCGCGCTGCGTGCCGGAGTCGGTTTCGCGGTAGCGCCGCTCGAGGCTCGGGATGATGCCCTCGAAGGCGAGCATGTAGGAGCGCCGACGACCCATCCGGTTGCGGTAGCTGACGTAAACGCGCTCCCCTTCGGTGCCGTAGAGGAACAGATCCTCTTCCTCCTCGCTCAGGTTCTCCCATGGCTCGTCGAGCGGGATCTCGTAGCGCTCCGCGATCGCCTGGATGACGGATTCGTAGAAACCCGAATTGCCGACGGACCACGGGACGAGCGCGCCCTCCGAGATCGAGAGGCTGGTGTCGGGCACGAGTAGGTCCGGGTCGATCTCCTGTTGCGCGCCGAGCCCCGTGCAGCGCGGGCAGGCACCGTGAGGCGAGTTGAAGGAGAAGATCCGTGGCTGAAGCTCGGGAAGCGAGACGCCGTGATCGGGACACGCGAACTTCTCGCTGAAGAGCAGTGAGCGGTCCTCGTCGACGAGGTCGATCGCTACGAGCCCTTCTGCCAGCTGCGCCGCGGTCTCAACCGACTGCGCAAGCCGAGAACGGAGGTCGGGCTTCATCGTGAGCCGGTCGACGACCACTTCGATCGTGTGCTTGTACTTCTTGTCGAGCGGGATCTCGTCTTCGAGCAGGTGCTGCCGACCGTCGACCTTCACCCGCGTGAAGCCCTCGTTGCGCAGCTCCTCGAAGACGTCCTTGTACTCGCCCTTCCGGTCACGGACGACCGGCGCGTTGACGGTGAACTTCGTCCCTTCCGGCAGCTGGAGGATCTGGTCGACGATCGACTCCTGGCTCTGGCCCGTGATCGGCTTCCCGCAGACAGGGCAGTGCGGCCGGCCGACCCGGGCGTAAAGCAGGCGCAGGTAGTCGTAGATCTCGGTGACGGTGCCCACGGTGGAGCGCGGATTCCGGGAGGTCGTCTTCTGGTCGATCGAGATCGCCGGCGAGAGCCCTTCGATCGAATCGACGTCGGGCTTCTCCATCATCTGGAGGAACTGGCGCGCGTACGCGGAGAGGCTCTCGACGTAGCGCCGCTGGCCCTCCGCGTAGATCGTGTCGAAGGCCAGGGACGACTTGCCGGAGCCCGAGAGCCCGGTGATGCAGATCAGCTTGTTCCGAGGCAGCCGGACGTCGATGTCCTTGAGGTTGTGCTCCCGGGCGCCGTGGACGACGAGCTCTTCTTGCGCCATAACCGGCCCAGTTTAGCTAGGTGGATCGGATCGAACAAGTGTTCGTTTGACAGCCGGGAAACCCGCTCGGGGAGCCGAGAAACGAGTCAGCCGCTGAGCCGCTCGACCAGGCCGTAGACCCGTCGCGGCTTCGGTACGTAATCGATCTCGAGATCGCCGACCACGATCGTCCCGTAGCCCATGAACCGACCGGCCAGGCTTTGCTCGATCTCGACCGCCCCCAGGCGCGAAAGGCGCACCGCGGCCGCCCGGCGGTGGAACGTCCCATGCACCACGAACAGCTTCTCGGTGGTCAGGACGACACGCGTTCGCTCCCACATCCATACGGCTCGGAGCGCGATCCCGGCCCCGGCGAGCTGGAGTACAACGCCCGCGATCGTCGCCGGCCAGCCGATCGCCATGCAACCGATCCCGACGACCGCGAGGCCGAGCGCGCGCACGAACGGACCGGCGAGCACGACTGCATGTCGCCGCTCGTCGAGACAGACTCGTTCCCAGCCCGAGGTGATCATCGCGTTTGCCGCTTTCGCCGGACGGCGAAAGATCCCTGGTCATGAAGGAAACAGCGCAGCGGGTCGCTCTCTCGACGTTGATCGTCATCGCCATCGTCGCGACGGCGCTCGCCCTCTGGAAGCTGAAGGTCGTTCTGGCCCTCGTTTTCCTCGCCTTCATCCTCGCCGCGGCGCTGCGCCCCGGGATCGAGAGGCTCGCACGGGCCGGCATCCCGAGAGGGTTCGGCCTGCTCATCCACTACGTCGTTCTGACCGGACTGATCGCCCTCGCCCTCTGGATGGTCGTGCCGCGCGCCGTCGACCAGGTGCAGAGCGCCCTGGGAGGAACGACCAAGGCCCAGATCCACCAGGAGGCGAAGAACTCCAAGGGGATCAAGCACGAGGTCCTCACCGCAATCGACAAGCGTCTGCGCGAGGTGCCCAAGGCGGGCGACCTGCTGCATCCGGCGGTCGAAGTGACGTTGAAGGTCTTCGAGATCTTGCTCGGGATCTTCTTCGTCCTCGCGACGGCCGCTTACTGGATCTTCGAGCGTGAGCGAGCGGTCGATTTCGTCGCCTCGCTCTTACCAAGGCCGAAGCGGAAGAAGATGCGCGACACCTGGGACCTGATCGATCTCAAGCTCGGGGCATTCGTGCGCGGACACGCGCTCCTGATCCTCCTCGTCGGAACGGTGCTGTCGCTCGCGTTCTGGGCCGTGGGCGAGCCGTACTTCATCCTGATCGGAGCCTTCGCCGGAGCAGTCGAGATCGTCCCGGTCATCGGGCCGATCTCGGCGGGCGTGCTGGCGGTCGGCGTCGGGGCGACCGTGTCCTGGCACGTGGCGCTGGCCGCCGGGATCTGCGTCCTCGTCGTACGGTGGGTCGAGGACTACCTGATCGTGCCGCGCGTGCTCGGGGAGGCGGTCGGCCTGTCACCGCTCCTCGTCCTCGTCTCGGTCACCACAGTGGGGATCCTCCTGGGCGGCTTCGCGGTCGTGCTCGCTGTCCCGCTCGTGGCGGTGCTCGTCACCGTGCTCGACGTCGTCGTGCGCGATGTCGACCCGGCCGAGGAAGACGTGCCGACGGTGCTCTTCCCGGCCAAGGACGCCGAGACGTAGGACTTAAGTGGCTCAGAGCAGCCGAGTCAGGCTGCGAGCGCCGAGACGATCGCCGCCTCGAGGTCGCGGAGGCGGAAAGGCTTGAGTAGGTACGCAATGGGGCTGAGCGCACGAGTCTCGTCGCTCGGCGGAGAGATGCTCGTGCAGATGATCGGGAAATTCTCGAGCCGGCGCCGTAGCCGGGCCGCCGCAGCCAGGCCATCCGCAGAGGCCGGCTCGAGAATCATCACCGCAGGCGTGTCGCCGCTGGTCAGCTCGCCGTGACCGACCGGCTCGTGGCCGGCCCTCCTGACGACCGCCTCTAGCAGGACCCTGAGGTCGGGATGAGGCTCGCTGATCAGGATCCTTGCCATGCCCTCAATGTCGGCAGGGCTGGTAGGGAACGCGCTTTCGGCCCAGTATGAGACAGGTATGAATGGCGCCCGCGTCCTCGTGATCGACGACGATGCCGACATCCGCGCTCTCGTTGCCGAGTTGCTTGGTCGCGCAGGGCTGTCCGTGGAGCAGGCCGAGGACGGGCGCTCAGGTCTTCGGGCCCTCCACAAGACCCCTCCCGACCTCGTCGTGCTCGACGTGTCGATGCCCGACCTCGACGGCTGGCAGACCCTCGAACGGATCCGAGACCTCAGCGAGGTGCCCGTTCTGATGCTGACCGCCCGCGGAGACGAGCTGGAGCGAGTGCGGGGCCTGCAGGCGGGCGCCGACGACTACGTCGTCAAGCCCTTCGGGAGACAGGAGCTCGTGGCACGCGTTCAGGCACTGCTACGACGGGCTGGCCGAGACGCTGCCCAACAGCAGGAGCACTACGTCGACGATCGTCTGACGATCGACTTCGCGCAGCGTGCAGTCACCTTCAACGGTGAGGCGATCGCGCTCACGCCGCTCGAGTTCAAGCTACTCGGCGCCCTCGTCCGCCACCCGCGCCAGGTGCTCTCTCGCGATCAGCTGCTCGAGCTCGTCTGGGGCAATACGTACGGCGTCTCCGGTGACCAGGTGAAGCTGTATGTCGGGTACCTGCGCCGCAAGCTGGCGCCCAAGGATCCCGCCGGAGCCCCGATCGAGACCGTTCGCGGTTTCGGCTACCGGTACAAGCCGGGTTAGCTCAACAGCTCCGCGACGCGCGCCACGAGGTCGCGTGGGCTGAAAGGCTTTTTCATGTACGCGCTCGCACCGGTCGCGAAACCTCGCACGACGTCGGCTTCCTGTGCCTGTGCGCTGAGCAGCACCACGGGTAGTGCGGCCGTTTCCGAATCTGCGCGCAGGCGGCGGAGTACCTCGAGGCCGTCGACGAGTGGCATCGTGATGTCCAGCACGGCGAGGTCGGGCCTGTGCATGCGAACGCCGGCGAGCGCCTCCGCCCCGTCCGCCACAGCCACCACCTCGTGACCCGAGCGCTCGAGCACCGCCTTGATCAGCGCGAGGATGTCCGCGTCATCGTCTGCGACGAGGATCAGTCGTCGTCCGGTCATCCATGTGCCCCGGTCGGCAGCTCGACGCAGAAGGAGGTCCCCTCGCCAGGTTCGCTACGGACGGCAATCGAGCCCCCGTGAGCTTCGACGATCGCGCGGGCGATGTAGAGGCCCAGACCGGTGCCGGGAATCTGCCGGTCGGAGGCCGTCGACGCGCGGAAGAAACGCTCGAAAAGGCGCGTCTGCTCCGCGGTAGCGATGCCGATTCCCGTGTCGCTGACCTCGAGGCGCACGACACCGTTCACCGGCGTGAGCGAGACGCGAACGTCTCCACCTGCAGGCGTGAACTTGATCGCGTTCGAGACGAGATTGTCCAGCAGCTGGAACATCCGACCTCGGTCGGCCTGCACAGCCGCAACGTCGCTCGCCTCGCAGGTGAGCTCGATTCCTCCTGCTGCGGCACGCGGCTCGGCCTCTGCGACCGACTGCCTCACGACCGCGGCGAGGTCGAGCTCCCCAGGGTGGAGATCCAGCTGGCCGGCCTCGAGCCGAGCGACGAAGAGCAGGTCGTTGACGAGGCGAAGCAGACGGTCGGCGTTGCGATTGACGATGTCGAGATACCGCTGCTGCTCCTCGGTCAGGTTGCCCTCGTCGAGCGTTAGCTCGAGGTAGCCCATGATCGACGTCAGCGGCGTTCTGAGGTCGTGGGAGATGAGCGCGACGAATTCGTCCTTGACCCGACCCGCTTCGAGCAACTGCTCGTTCTGCAGTGCGAGCTGACGCTGGGCGGACTCCGACTCGTCGCGTGCGGCCTTCTCGGCGCGCCGGAGACCGTCGAGCGACCGGATCAGCCCGGCGAGCCTGACGAGAACCAGCGCGGAGAGCGCCGCCGATCCGACCGCAAGCGCTACGGCGTCGACCGGACGATGGGCCAGGTGTTCGACCAGGAGAAGAATCGGCGCGGTCGCGACGGCTGCGGCGAGCACGACCAACCGAGTGGTGCTGAGCCCTGGGCCACGCGCGGCTCTGGACGATGACAGGTCACGCATCGACGGGGTGAGCGCTGCAACGCCCCAGAGGACGTACGACAGGAGCCAGCCAGCATCCAGAGCCGACGTGCCCGAGGCGCTCTCGGGTTTGATGCCGTAGACCTCGTCGACGACGAGGAGCAGCACGATGCTCGCGGCCAGGTACCGGTAGGCGGCGGTGCGCCACGTTGGTGTCAATGCAAGAAAGACCAGCGACGCGAGGAGGAGTACGTCCATCGCCGGATACGAGAGCGCGACGATGTTCGCCACCCAGTCGCTCGAGCCCTCCACCAGCGGGTGCATGACAAAGATCCATTGGCAGATCGCGAATGCAACGGTGAGGAGCGCGGCATCCACGATTCCGACTCGGCGATCGACCGGACGAACGCGCAGGACGAGCAGTACCAGACCGGCCGCCAGAAACGGGTAGCCCGCGAGATAGAAAACGTCGGCCACGGACGGAATCGGCGGATCGCGATGCCAGACCGACGCATAGAGGTTGAAGATGACGTCGCCGACGGCGAACGCCATCAGACCCGCGGCGAACAAGTACCAGGCCACGGCGAGCGACGGACGATGCTTGCGCGTGCCCACGACGACCGCGACAGCCGAGCTTGCGCCGATCAGGTCGTAGAGGAGCGATTGCCCTCGGCTGTTCCAAGGCAGCACGAAGTACAGCCCGGTGGCTGCGAGGCCCGCGAGGAGATACATCCGCGCGAGCGTCATCGTGCGGAGGCCGGCGGCAGTCAAATCGCTCTCCGGTGCCTATCGGCAACAAGGCTCGACTCGATTAATGCGTATCGCTGAAGACGAGGGTCGTGACCGCGCTCGTGTTGCCCGCCGCATCCGTCGCGGTGATCGTGTAGGTCACGCTGACCGGCGGATTCGGCTTCCCGTTGACGATCGCGACCGCGACGCTGTACGAACCGGCGCCGTCCGCCGTGGTCGAGTACCCGCTGCTGGGAGCAGGCGCCGTCTTCGTGACGCTGATCGACGCGTTCGCCTCGGCGGCGCCAGCCACGACATCCGCCACGTTGTTGTTGTCCGTGTAGGAGGCCGTCGGCGCGCCGGGCGCCACGGTGTCCTTGGTCACGGTGATGGTTCGAACCGATGAGACGTTCCCGGCGAGGTCTGTCGAGATGACGGAGAGGCTCAACGTGCCGTCGCCGAGTCCCGAGACGTTGACGCCGTTGAAGTTGACGGTGCCTGCGCCGGCCGAGCCCGCATGTGTGGCCGTCACGGTGCCGCCGACTGTTGCGGTCAACTGGACGACGTCTGTGGTCAGCGAGCCTGCCGGAAGCGCAACGGCGATGTTGATGCTGGAGGAATTCCCGGAGTTGACATAGGCGGAGCCGGCGCCCGCGCCGTTCGTGAGCGTGATCGAGGTCGCCTGACCCGGGGCCGTTGCGTCCGCAGTGACGCTCACGGTCGTGCTGTCGAGGCTGTCGAGCACGGGTGTCCCGCTCGAGACGGCATGGATCTTGTACGTGTAGGCCGTTCCGTCGACGGTCGCGGTGTCGCTGTACGTCAGCGCTGCTTGAGGGGTCGCCGTCAGCTTGGTATAGGCGCCGCCGCTCGAGCGGTACACGTCGTAACCGGCGAGGTTCGTCGTCGTGGTCGACGCGCCCCAGGCGAGGTCGATACGGCCGGCAGGCTTCTGGATCCCGGTCGGGGCGCCCGGTGCCTCCGGAGCCTCGTCGACGTGGAACGAGTAGTCGCGATAGAGCCAGCTCGATCCGGAGAGGCCCAGGCGGAGCGTTCCGGTTCCTCGCCCCGCGACGGTCGCCGAGGTGGTGACGCTGAGCGTGGTGGAGGCGCCGGCGGCCAGCGAGACCGAAGTGCTCGAGCTCGACGCGAAGAGGGCCGACGCAGCCTGTGGGACCGACGAAAGGCTCAGCGTCGCGGTTCGCGTCGCGCTACTGACGTTCGTGATCCGGAAGACGTTGGAGAAGTTTCGGGCCGACGGCACCGTGCCGAGGTCGATCGAGAGCCCGTCGACGTTCCCAGCGGCGACGGCGGTCGACGTGCCCGGCCGAACATCGGTGCCGGGTGAGACCGAGAAATAGTTGTGCAGCGCGTCCGAGGTGATGCTGTTCCCCGGCGCTGCGATCGAGCCGGTGAACGCCGCCGAACTGAGCTGCGTGAAGAGGCCGGCGGCGGCGAGCGAGAGACACGCGATGACAACGAGCCTGCGCATGAAGTTATGCGCTCACCGGGGCGGTCGTTTCCTTGCGCCAGATCCACCCCAAGACGGCGACCAGAAGCGAGAGAGCTGCCACGCAGATGAGGAGGCCGCGCACCTCGCGGGTGTGCGCATAGAAGAGGATGTAACCGGCGACCGGCACGCTGAACGAGACGCGACCGACCTGTCCCGAGAGGCGAATCGTCCAGGGGTCGCGGCCCGAATTCGCATCGCCCTTGGTGCGATACGCGAGCCCGCGAGGAGTCGACAGGATGTCGATCACCCGATGGGTCACGAGCCGCCCCTTGACGTACGGATCGGAGAACGTGATCACGTCGCCCACCCGCACGTTCTTCGACGGGATCGCGCGATCGAGCGCGAGGCCACCGACGGGGATGGTGGGCTCCATCGAGCCGGAATAGACGGCCACAGGCTTGTAGCCGAGGACGGTCAGCGAAACGTACGCGAGAGCGAAGGCGACGGCGGCCCCCGAGAGGAGGCCCACCGTCACCTTGCTCGCCTTGTTGATGAAACGTCGCACCGTCGTCCTACGCCTGGGTCGCTGACCAGGTGAACGTCGTGCTGGCGGACAGGCCCTGGAGGACGTTGTCGCCTGCGTCCGTCCCGGTCGTCGGGAAGGTGACGTGGAAGTAGAACGTGTGAGCTTCTCCGGCAGCGAACGTTCCCAACGCCGCTGAGCTGATTGCACCCAGCGAGCCGTCGTAGAGAGCGGTGCCGCCGTCGACGTCCTTGTAGATCTTCAGGTTCAGCTGGCTTGCGAGAGGCGCACTGCCGGTCGTCGAGCCGGACAGCGAGTACACACCGGCGAGTGTGCCGGTGTTCGTGATCGTGACCGTGCCGGTGGCCGAGTCGCCGATCTTCATCGCCGAGGCGTTGAAGATGGCACCGGAGCCCGACCGGGTCATCGAGAGCGTGCCCGAGGCGAAGGCGTTGGACGCGATCGCGGTCGGGGTCGCCGTGAAGTTGGCGAAGGTCCCTCCCACGGCCGCGACGGCAAGAACAGAGACGGCCGCGAGGCTGAGGAGGATCTTCGACAGTGGGAGGTTCTTGGGCATCTTGCGTGTCAGTCCTTTCGGTTGGTTGACACGCTCTCCATCGGCCCGCCCAGAATGTGGATGGGGCCTATGTCCGAATGAATCCGGTAGGAACCGAAACCGGGCTAAAGCTGCGCTTTCGCCCGAGTTCTATGGCTTACAACCCGCACTCGATCCCTAGGCCGGAGGCTAAGACCAGGCGAAGCCGGGCTTAGCCGCAGGCGTACTCATGTGGGCACGGCCGCGTCAGCGCCCGTGCCCACACGGTTGAGGACAACCGCGAACCGCAGACGCGGCAAGAGTGCGCGGGCTCCGCCCGCGCACGTTCAGCGCGAAGCGCCGTACCCAATCCCGGGCGAAAAGCGCAGCTTTCGCCCGGAGGCCGCTAGGCCTTCCGCCAGCGGCCGAAGATCAGGCCCCCGAGGGTGAAGCCTAGGCCGAAGGTGCCTACGGCGAAGCCGCCGATTGCGAGAGCCTTGCGCCAGGTCGAAAGTCGCTGCCAGCGGCCGAGCGCCTCGCGCTCTTCCGTCGTCAAAGGCTCCCCTCGGCGTTGCTTGCGGATCGCGCCGCCCGCCCGGAGACCGAGATAGACGTCGTCGAAGATCTCGGCAGACTCTTCGGTCACGCGGGTCAGACTATAGCCTCCACCGGCTGTGCTTACACGTGTTTTACACCTGTCCGACCTCCATTTCGGAGCCGGCGACGATAGGGCGATCGAGCGCGGTGCACCGCTTCTGATCGACCGGTTCCAGCCCGAGCTCGTGATCGCCAGCGGGGATCTCAGCCATCGGGGCCGTGACGGCCAACTCGGCGACTCCGCTCGATTCCTGCAGAGCCTCGGCCGGCCGGTGTTGGCAATTCCCGGCAATCACGACATCCCTTACTCCTTTCCGGCGCGCTTCACGCACCCGTTCCGTGCCTTCGAGCGACAGTGGGAGACGACGGAGCCGGCATATTCCTCGGCGAGGCTCCACGTGATCGGTCTCAACTCGGTCCGCCCGTGGCGGCATCAGTCGGGCGGCATCCGCGGCGGCCAGCTCGAGCGCGCAGAGGAGCGATTGCGACGCGGGGCCCCTGACGCCTTCCACATCGTCGTGCTGCACCATCATCTGATCGGCGCGCCCTGGCGCTCGCGGAAGAAACCCGTCGCCCGCCGCAACCATGTGCTCGGCTCACTGGTGGCCGCAGGCGCCGACCTGATTCTCGCCGGGCATATCCACCAGGCGGCCGTGAGCGAGCGGCACGAGTTCGAGATCGTGCACGGCGGCGAACGTTCCGTGGTCGTGTCGGTCGCGCCCGGGCTGGGCCAGCCTCGTCCAAAACGACAGGGCGAGGCTCGCGGGCTGCATCTCTACGAGGTCGACGCGAGCTGCCTCCGCGTCCGCACCTACGTGTGGGCGGACACGGACTGGGGTCTCACTGCCGAACGCCGGTTTCCGCGCGGCCGAGAGACCCTCGAGTCCGAACCCGCCTAAACGGTTCTCGCAGCTCCGCGGTTCGCCAGCAGCCGCCCGACGAGGGCGATGCCGATCACGACAGACCTGGAACCACATCCGGCCGCGTCGTACTCTTCATACGTGTCGGGCAGCTTGCCCACAGGCACCGTCACCATGCTCTTCACGGATGTCGAAGGCTCGACGCGCCTGCTCGGCGAAGTCGGCCCCGCCGAATACGCAGACGTCCTGAAGGAACAGCAGCGACTCATCCGGCAGA
>WNGJ01011516.1_pt1 | contig 14226 bp, 9 predicted proteins | sample 5400611 | NCBI WGS metagenome assembly WNGJ01 (sample SAMN13153375, study PRJNA577476) | soil metagenome | isolation source: 40 cm soil or saprolite under Garry oak tree replicate 1 | place: USA:California | collected 2016-06-15 | reverse complement strand
CGCGTGGATACAGTCCTCAGCCCGCTCGCTCACTGAGGGCCTGATGGGTGGTGCTCCAGTTCAAAATCTCTTCCTTAACGCGCTCGACCTCCTGGTTCGTCAGCTCAGGATACATGGGAAGCGAGAGAACGCAGGCAGCCGATTTTTCAGTGACGGGCAGCGGATGGACCCGAGCCGGGCGCCCCCAGGAGAACCCCTCCTGCTGGTGAATCGCAATTGGATAGTGGGTGAGTGCCGTGATTCCCTTCGAGGCAAGATGCGTCTGCAACTCATCCCGCAAATCACACTCAATCGCATAAAGATGGTAAACGTGCTCGTAACCCGGTGGAGTGAACGGCAAAGTCAAAGGTGCTCCGGCGAGACCTCGGTCGTATATTTGTGCCAGTTCGCGGCGTCTCCGGCTCCACTCGTCAACCCGTTTTAGCTTGACCCGCAGGACAGCCGCGTGGATATCATCCAGACGACTGTTATAGCCGATGCTGTGATAGGAGCGCTTCAGCGAGCCGTGGTTGCGCAGCTTGCGAATTTCCGTAGCAAGCTGCTGATTGTCGGTCACAACCGCGCCACCGTCACCAAAGCATCCCAGATTCTTTTGGATGATGAAGCTTAGACAAACCGCATCACTCAGCTCACCGATGGCGAAACTATCGCCCCGCGCCCCAATGGCCTGAGCGCAATCCTCTACGACAAACAGGCCGTGCCTTTTGGCTGTCTTGGCGATCTCGGGCATGCTCGCGGGGAGCCCATACAGATGGACCGGCACAATAGCACGAGTTTTTGACGTGATGGCCTCTTCAATCTTGGTCACATTGATGTTGCGCGTTCTCGGGTCGCAGTCCACGAATACAGGAGTCGCGCCGGCCAGCCAGATCGCTTCCGCAGTTGCAAAGAAAGTGTTCGAAGTTGTGATAACCTCGTCGCCCGCGCCGAGACCCAGGCCGAGGAACGCGAGAAGGAGGGCATCGGTGCCGGAGTTCACCCCGACGGCCTCGCGTTTGCCCATGTAATGGGCAAGTTCTTCTTCAAACTTCACGAGTTGCGGCCCGAGGACATAACTTCCACTTTCCAACACTTCGAGAATGGCTTGATCGATCTCGGCCTTCAGGTGGTGGTACTGCTTCACATGGCCGTAGAATCCGATTTTTGTTTGCGACACGTTGGAATGCCTCCTTCCCTTCTTCATGCAATGAGGCCCGTTGGAATCGTTTGATCCCCGACAGTAAAGGTAACCTTGTTTAGCCCTCTGTTCTAGATACAAAAATCTGATGGGGAAAATGCAAAAAACTGTTAGCTGCTAAGGCTGTTGACGCCCCGCAGATCCTGAATCGACACCGGTCTCAGGGCAGTATCGAGTGGCTGAACTGCACCACAAGCTTAGACTCGTGAAGCCGAGCTTCCATTCTCGCTCGCAAAGATCATGAGCGCATGACGCTCTATCGGAACCCAGGCGATTAGTTCCGAGTGGGCCACCGTTCAGGCGCAAGACGTTTGGAACAAACGAGGATTACCAATTCCCGTTCGGTCGTTTAGCGTAACGAACGAACACAGCCCGACATTAAGACCGACCGCCTTATCGTTCGCTGACATGTCAAGTGAAATTCGGCACGGACCTGACATCGAAAAGCGGTATTGTAAAGACGTTCTCTGGTTGCCATCGTATTTCGCTGCTATTTATGGCGGTGCCCCCATCAGCATATTGAAGGAGTACATCGAGCAGCACAACCCCGCTCTAGCATTTTAAGGAGATCACCGGATGCCTTGTATTCCCGCCCTGAAAGGCGAGGTTTTACGGCACAACGGATAAATATGGCACGAAGCCGTGCGACTTGGTGCGCAACCGGTAGACTGAGGTCGTCGCGGTGATGTAAAGAGTGGCGTACCCCGGATCTCCCCAAGCCAAATTCGCAGGTTGCTCCGGCAGGACAATAGTGCCCAAGTAGCGTCCCACAGGGTTCCAAACCCAGATTCCCTTCGGGCCGGTGACGTAGATATTCCCGGCCTGGTCAATTTTCATTCCATCCGGCACGCCGTCGCCTTTTCCGCCCGGCTCCTGCGCGAAAATTCGCCCGTTGGCTAAGGTGTGTTCGGAGGTGAAATCAAAGACCCGAATGTTCCTACCCTCGCTGTCATCCACGTAGAAACGCTTGCCATCCGGAGAAAATGCCAGGCCGTTCGGTTGCGACAATTCCTTCGTCAGCAAAGTCACCTTTCCTGAAACATCGAGGCGATAGACGCCCTGGAACGGCAACTCCTGTTTTTGTCCATTTGGAAGGTCGAGTGTCGGATCGGTGAAATAAAGCGCGCCGTCGGGACCCATCACGACGTCATTAGGACTGTTGAATCGTTTATCCTCAAAACGGTCTGCGAGAACTTCATATTCACCTTGACGGTCAATCCGAATGATGGCGCGCAGAACGCTGGCGCAATCGATGAGTCGTTGTTGGCGATCGTAGGTGTTGCCGTCGGGATCGCCGAGAGAAACGAGCTCCTCTTTCGTTCCATCCATGTATACGTGAAGAATCTTGTTACTGACTTCGTCGCTGACAATCACGAAGCCGGCAGGATCCCACACCGGGCCTTCGGTAAAACCAAAGCCGGACGCCACGGTGGATAACTTGGATTCCCGGTCAACGAGTGTCCAAAAATCGTCAGAATTCGCTTGCAGCTGAAATTCACGCCTAGGTTTCTGCGGTCCGGTACAAACCCCGCCTAACGAAAGAACGGAAAACAACAGGACCACTGAAAATCTCCACCTCATTAGCGCGCAATCCCCCGGCTCAATTGCTATTCCTCGTCCCGGTCTTCACGATTGCTCTGCGCCTTTCGGACACTGGCTGACCGCGATGTCCAGAGCAAATAACTCACCAAGTCGTCGAGTTCCCCAGACGACAGGATAGTGCCGTAGTCTGAAGGCATTGCGGACCGTCCGGTATAAGTCAGGTCCTTGATATCCGACTTGTTTAGGAGATGAAACACGCCATCAGGAGTCTGTAGTTGCAGTGAAAAATTGTCTTCGTTGCGTGCTATGCCGGAAAGCGTGGTCGAATCGGCAAGAATGACAGTAACCAAGCCGCGTCGGGGATCGAGATCTTTGTTGGGATTGACGATCACGGAACGAATGTCATCGGCACCCATTCTCGTTGCGTAGGAAGTGAGGTCCAGACCAAAGAACCCACCCTGGCCGCTGATCATATGACACTCCGCGCATTTCGCTTTGCCAAAGAACAGCGCCTTTCCGCGTGGGGGATCACCCGGGAGAGGGGGCATTTTGCTGCCGCCTTGCAGCGAACGCAGATAGTCAACGAGCGCCGACAGTTTGGCGGGTGCGTAAGACGCGAACGATGGCATGCCGGCCGAGGTTTTTCCATCGGTCAGGATCTTGCGGAGTTCCGCATCTGTCTTGCGCACGACTTCGGAGCGGGACACGAGGTCCGGTCCGCGCTCGCCACCGCGTGCGTCGAGCCCATGGCACGACGCACATGCGGTGTCAAAAGCCGCCTTGGCCTCCATGAGGCTCACGGCGTTCGTTTTGGACGCGGTCCTACCTGGCCTGTTCTGCGCGCTAAGAGGAACGGCAGCGATCGCAAGAAAGCAAGACACTGCCGTCAACCGAATCAAGACTTCCGCTGAGACAGACCGCTTCCTTCGTTCCTTAGGCATGGCCGATCTTAAGCAATTCGGTTTACGGGATCAACTCTTCCGCAAGCAACGCAAAAGATTTCTCCGAATGCTTCCAAAGATGCTAAAGTGCGCGCGTCTTAAGTGCAAGGAGGGTCTGTGTTAACTCTTCGATTTTTTCGTCGTGACGTCGCTTTGTTCTTGAGTCTGCCGGTCACTCTGAGCCTGTTGGTTCTAGCACATGCCGCGAAAACTTCGGCAAGACAAGAACTGCCCGCAGCACAAGCGAAAGATGAGGCATCTCTGCTCGATGGTTTTCGCCATGTGGAGGTCGCCTCCGTGTCCGATGCCCTCGAACAGATTGCCAATAAAAAGATGTATATGACCCATCGCATGCGCCCGATCTTTCAAACACGGTTCGCAGGTTATGCACTCACCGTTTCGCTGAAAAAGGATGCCAATCACGATCCTGACGCCCTCAAAGGCATGCTGCAGGCCATCGACACGGGCACGCCCAATTCCGTTTACGTCATGGTGGTGGAAGATGGAAACGACATCGCCGGCATGGGCGGATTGATGGGCACGGCTATGGCGGCCAGAAACTTTTCGGGCGCAGTGATCGACGGTGGAGTGCGAGACACCGCCTATCTGCAAAAGATTGGCTTCCCGGTATACGCACTCGGCGTTGTCCCTTCGACGTCCGTCAGCCACTACCGATTTGCCGGCTCGAATATCCCCGTGACTTGCGACGGCGTACCGGTAAACCCGGGAGATATCATCACCGCCGATCCCGATGGCGTAGTGGTTGTACCCAAGGGCATCGCTCCTCAGATTCTAAAACTAGCGCAGGAAATGGACTTCAAGGAGCACTCGATGTATGCCTACATAGAGAAGCTTAAATCGATTCTGGAAGCCGTGGCCAAATTCGGCCGGTTGTGAAATATTCTGGCCTCCCGCCGCCGACTTGTAGTATATGAGTTTCATTCTTTGGAGCCGCCTTCATTGTGACGAAGTTCCGATTGTCGCTGAGGAGACAAAACTCTAGCGATGGCCCGATGGCGACCATTTTTCTTTTACTTGCGCTGCTTTTGAAAGCGATGCCGTTGTCCTCCCAGGACGACCGGATGACTTCCCTGACCACTACCATTGACGTGCTCCCCGCCCAATTATTGTCAAGGCCGAGTGCTACAAACTGGCTGTCGTACAACGGGGATTACACTGGCCGCCGCTACAGCGCTCTACGCGAAGTCCATGCTGGTAACGTCGCGCAGCTCCGCGCCCAGTGGGTCTTTCACGCATCGAGCTCCAGCAACCTCGAAGTTACTCCTGTTGTCGTAGACGGAATCATGTTCGTCACCGCAGCCAACGACGCATTCGCCCTCGACGCCCAAACGGGACGGACTCTCTGGCATTACTCGCGTCCGGTCACCGAAGGACTCATCGACGACGCCTCGCAACATCACAATCGCGGCGTCGGCATCTGGCGCTCACGCATCTATATGGAAACGGACAATGCGCATCTGCTTTGTTTGGACGCCCGCTCCGGACATCTTCTCTGGGATGTCGCTTACACCGATGGCAACCCAAATTACGGCGCAACTAGCGCGCCACTGGTCGTGCAAAATAAAGTGATCGTAGGAACTTCTGGAGGCGACGACGGCGTACGCGGCTTTGTCGCCGCTTATGACGCGGAGACCGGCAGGGAGGCGTGGCGTTTTTGGACCATTCCGGCCCCCGGCGAATTCGGTTCCTCGAGCTGGCCGGGCGAAAGCTACAAACTGGGCGGCGGCACCACCTGGATGCCAGGCACGTTTGATCCTGAACTCAACACCATTTTCTGGGGCACGAGCAATCCTGCGCCCGATTTTGACGGTGCCCCGCGCCCTGGCGATGACCTCTACACCGATTGTCTGCTCGCACTCGATCCGGACACAGGCAAACTCAAATGGTATTTTCAGTTCACCCCGCACGACCTTTTTGACTATGACGCAACCCAGACGCCAGTCCTTGTCGACGCAACGTTCCGCGGACGGCCGCGGAAACTCATCATCGAAGCAAACCGAAACGGTTTTCTGTACTTGCTCGATCGCACCAACGGCCAATTTCTCTCCGCAATGCGCTTCGCCGAGAAACTGAATTGGGCTACCGGAATTGACGAGAAAGGCCGCCCCATCCGCACGGAAATCAAGCCTAGCGCGGAAGGCACGCGCGTTTGCCCCGGCATGGTCGGGGCCACCAATTGGCACGCGCCTTCTTACAATCCCGAGACTTCACTCTTTTATTTCATGGCCCTCGAGTCTTGCAGCGTTTTGGTTTTGAAACCCCAAGCATTCAAGCCCCGCGAAACGTACTATTCCACCGGTGCCCGTCACAGCGAAGGTGACTACAACCAGAAAATCTTATTGGCCTATTCTGTCGACGGCGACAAGCCCGCCTGGCGCTACGTCCAGACAGGCCGGGGCCATTCTGCAGGCGGAACGATGACCACGGCCGGTGGACTTGTCTTTTTCGGTGACGATGCGGAATCCTTTGAGGCCGTCGACGCGCAGACGGGTAAGCCACTTTGGCACTTCCACACCGGCCAGAACATCGCCGCATCCCCGATGAGCTACGCCATCAACTCGAAACAATATGTGGCGATCGCCGCGGGGAGCGACATTTTCAGTTTTGCCCTGCCGTGACGGAAGCAGGCATGGCTTCGCAGCACAACGATGTTGAGGGTAAGGGCAGTTGGAAAGAACGGAACGAAGAACCAATCAAGAAGGAGGAACAATGCTTTCATTTCTGACTTCGCGGCGTGGTTTCGCAACAAGGCTGGCCGCACTCATTCCGGGGTTTGCCGTTTCCGGGGCTCGGGTCAGCGCAGCGGCCTCTCCGCAAGCTGCAACAGGCGTGAAGAAACTCAATTACGAAGGCAAGCCGGCCGGAACCGGGTTCATCACCCCGCTCGTCATACACAACGACACCATCTACATCGCTGGCCAAGGAGCCCATTCGCATGATCCCGAAGGGCAGTTCCCCATGGACATCGAGACCCACACCAAAAAGGTGATGGACAACGTCAAGACTCTGGTCGAGACCGGCGGCGGCACCATGGACAGCATTCTTCAGCTCACCGTTTATCTGACCAAGATCGACGACTACGATGGCATGAACAAAATCTTCAAAACTTATTTCCCGAATGGCGGCCCCGCGCGAACCACGGTAGCCGTTGCCGCACTTCCCGGGAATTCGCTGGTGGAAATCAATTGTATTGCCGCCGTCACGCGGAAGGGATGAGAGGCGTTCCCCATGACCATCAAGAATTTTTTGAACCGGCGAAACTTCCTCGGAAGCGCTGGCGTGCTTGGGGGCATGATGCTTAGCGCGCGCAGAGTATTAGGCTTGACAGCCCTCCTTCCGGCACCAGCGCAACAAAGACTCACTGGCTTTGGCGCCACAGGAAACGTTTACGAAGAGCTGGGAGTCACCACCGTGATCAACGGCCAAGGAACCATGACTTACTTGGGCGGCTCACTCCCCCGTCCGGAAGTCGCAGCCGTTATGGCCCTTGCGGCGGAACATTTTGTTTCCATCGTGGAATTGGAACAGGCCGCGGGAAAGCGCGTCGTGGAACTGCTGAAGCTTCCCGCCGACTACGATGCGATTGTCACCTGCGGCGCAGCGGCAGGCATGCAGTCCGGCCTCGCAGGAATTCTCACCGGCAACAATCCCAAATTCATCGAGCAACTGCCGGATCTCGCCGGCATGAAAAGTGAAGTCATCATTCAAAAGTCGCACCGAAACGGGTTCGATCATCAGTTACGCGCTACCGGCGTCAAACTGGTCGAAGTGGAATCGCGCGAGGACGTGAAGCGGGCCATCAATTCACAAACGGCCATGATGCACTTTTCGAATTTTGCCAACGCGGCCGGCCAAATCAAAGTCGACGAATGGGTAAAGCTCGCGCATGAAAACCAGATTCCCGCCTTCAACGACGCTGCGGCGGACACCCCGCCCGTTTCGCATCTCTGGGACTACGCCAACATGGGCTACGACCTTATCGCGTTCAGCGGCGGCAAAGCCATCCGCGGACCGCAATGCGCCGGGCTGCTCATTGGCAAAAAAGAATTGATCGCCAACGCACTGCTCAACAACAGCCCGCATGAAGATACGCTTGGCCGCGGCATGAAAGTTGGCAAGGAGGAAATCATCGGCATGGTCAAAGCCCTGGAATGCTACTTGAACGAAGACCACGCCGCGCTGGACAAGGAATGGTGGCGCCGCCTGGACGCAGTTTCCGCAGAGGTTGCGCGAGTTCCCGGAGTGGCAACCTCCTTCAACGTTCCCGACGTTGCCAATCATGTCCCGCACATGCGCATTTTTTGGGATCCGCGCAAGATTTCTCTGTCTCCCCACGACGCCGCCAGCGCGCTGCGAAATGGCAAGCCCTCCATCGTGCTCGGTTCATCGGAAGGCGGCCTGGGCATGAACTCGTTCATGCTGAAACCCGGCGAAGAAAAAATCATCGCCGCACAACTTGTCCAGCTCTTCAAATCCCATACCGCGTGACGGCGGGATGCGTCATTTGAGGGCCGGCGAGTTGGGCATGCTGGAAGGCGACTCGAGTATCTGTCAATGACTTCACAGCCGACAAGCCACGTACGCTGGTTTCTCGTCTTCTTGCTTTTTGTCCTGAGTGCCGTCGCGTTTCTCGACCGGGTGAATCTTTCCATCGCGGGCGCAAAGATCTCCGAGGAGTTCGGCATCAGCAACATCCGCCTCGGCCTTGTCTTCAGCGCATTTCTTTTCGGGTATGCGCTCTTCCAAACTCCCGCAGGATGGCTCGCCGATCGCTTTGGTCCCAGGCGAATGCTTACTCTTGGAGTCCTGTGGTGGGGCGTCTTTAGCGCCTTGACGGCAGCCATCTCTCCCAACATTGGCCATACCGTGGTGGTCCTCGTGGTGATTCGCTTTCTCCTTGGTGCCGGCGAGGCCATCGTATATCCCGCTTCCAACCAGTTTGTCGCGCGTTGGATCCCTAGTCACGAACGCGGCGTGGCTAACGGGATCATTTTCGCCGGTGTCGGCATCGGCGCGGGGATCACTCCTCCGCTCATCTCCTTCGTTATGCTGCGCTACGGGTGGCGCTCGTCCTTCTTGATCAGTGCGCTAATCGGGCTTGCCGTCGGCGCCGTATGGTTTCTGGTCGCACGCGATACGCCTGATGAGCATCCTTCTTTGTCGTCGAATGAGCTCACACTCATTCAGCAGGGGATTCCGAAATCGGCAGCTTCGAACGAAGGAAACCTGCTCTCATGGTCCAGCATCCTGTCGAGCCGCAATGTCTGGATTCTCTCGCTTGCGTATTTTTGCTTCGGCTACGTCGCCTGGGTTTTCTTTAGCTGGTTCTATCTCTATCTCGCCAGAGTGCGGGGCCTGGACTTGAAGACTAGCGCCCTCTACGCAACGCTGCCTTTTCTAGCTATGGCGGTCTGCAGCCCATTTGGCGGAGCCATCAGCGACACCGTGACTAAACATCTGGGCTCGCGACTGGGTCGCTGCAGCATCGCCGTCCTCGGTTTCATCCTTACCGCGACCTTCCTTGTTTTTGGGTCCGCTGCATCTCGGCGGAAAATCCTCCGGCTCGCTCTCCGGCTTCATGAACATGGCAAATCAAATCGGCGGCATGATTACCGTGTCCTTGACTCCTTTCCTGGCGGACAGATTTGGGTGGAACACGGGATTTTACGTCGCGGCTGCCATTGCCGGGCTCGGCGCGATCGCTTGGCTTTTGGTCAACCCAGGACTTACCCTGGCCCCTTCGTCGAGAAATTCATTGATCTAACCGGGTTCATCTGAACAAAGAATACCTCCCTGAGCCTCCCTTCCGATCGACGAAGGCTGCTCGCCTCTTGTCAGCTTGGGCGAAGTGGCACCGACTTCGCTCCGCCGGAGTTGTCCACGCGGAAAGAAAGTAAAGTTAGTTCGGCCCACTTGACTTCCACTACACTTCGTCATAAGCTCCGCGCCAACTGGGGGTCCCGATGAGCAAGCACCATTTCCGTATTTTCTTTCCCATTTTAATCGTTTTAATAATGCTAACCAGCGGTGCCCTGGTGCGCGCAGACGTGACCGGATCGATTCTCGGTGTGGTACATGACCGTTCGCAGGCCGTGGTGGCAGGCGCGCGCATTGTAGCCACAAATGTTCAAACTAATTTCAGCCAGCAAACAACTTCAGCTGCAGACGGTTCCTACCGCATCCTGGCTCTGCCGGCCGGAACTTACAAGATGACGGTGACAGCAGCCGGATTCAAACAGTACAACACGACGGATATCGACCTGAAAGTGAACGACCAATTGCGCATCGACGTCGCGCTGGAGGTTGGGGGTGTCAATGAAGTGGTCGAAATCTCTGCCAATGCCGTGCAGGTCCAGACCGAAAACACGCAGTTGGGCGACGTGATCGAATCGAAGAAAATGCTGGCGCTCCCATTGAATGGCCGCAGCTACCTGGACCTCCTCGGCCTGCAAGCAGGAGTGGTGCCGGTGACTTCCGGCTCGATTCAGCAGGACCGGTCGGTTTCGGGGGGATACTCGCCGAACGCTGGCAACCTTTCCGTAAATGGCCAGCGGGAGACCGCCAATGCGTTTCTGGTGAACGGCGGCGACGTGAGCGAGGGGCGCAACCTGGGCGCCGGGCTGATCCCCAATCTTGATTCCGTGGAGGAATTCCGGCTGATCACCAACAGCTTTGATGCCGAGTATGGAAAATTCAGCGGCGCGGTGATGAACACGATTACCAAGTCCGGCACCAACGGCATCCACGGAGATGCGTTTTATTTCTGGCGCAACGACACACTCGATGCGCGAGGTTTCTTCGACCCGTCCAAGGCGGAGCTGCGGCGTCACCAGTTCGGCTACGCAGTGGGAGGCCCGTTCTGGAAAAACAAGCTTTTCTGGTTCACGGACTATCAGGGGACGCGCGAGGTCAGGGGAGCCAGTACGGGTGCGGTGACGGTGCCCACGGCCAACCAACAGAAGGGCATCTTCACTCCGGCGGACTTCGCGGATTCCAGCGGCAACCCACTGCTAGTGAACAGTCAACCTTGCCCCGGGGGTGCTACGTGTGGATTAAATTGGGCGGACGCGCTCACGAGCCGACTGGGCTACACGGTTGTCAACAATGAGCCCTATTCCACGCCAGCCTGCAACACTACCGATTATACCAGCCCCACCGGCTGTGTTTTTCCCAATGGCGTAATCCCATCGAGCGCTTTTTCCACACCCGCCATCAAGATACTGCCCTACATCCCCCTAGGCGATGGGAATGGAAATTTCGCGGACGCCAACCAAAGGAACAGGATTGGGGATAACAAGTACGGACAAAGGGTAGACTTCAATAACAAGATGACCGGCGATTGGTCGTTTTATTATCACTTCGACGACGCGAATAACTTCAATGCCCTGAACGCCAGCGTGCCAGGCTTTTCCAGCGTCACGAAAACCCGTGCACAGCAGATCGTCATAAACAACAACAAATCTCTTAGCACGACCTCGGTGAATCAATTTCGCTTGAGCTTCTTCCGGACAGCTACGCATACGGACGAGCCAAATAGCAGCTTCGCAAAACTCTCGGATCTGGGGTTTAAAACCGGACCAGGAACATTGGGCATCATCCCTTCGGGCCCCGCTGGATTTCCAGAGACGGTGCCGCCGATATACTTCAACAACTTCTCCCTCGGCGTGAACACGCTGACGACATTTCAGCCAAACAACACCTGGCACGTCTCCGACACTTTTTCGAAAGCGCGAGGCCGACACACGGTCAAGTTTGGCGGTGAGTTCCGCTACCTGCAGATCAATGAGCGCAATACGTGCGCGCCGAACGGAGACTTCACCTTCGATGGCAGCATAACCGGCTCAGATTTCGCGGACTTCCTGCTCGGCGCAGCGCAAAACTATAACCAGTGCAGCCAGCAGTTTTTGGATTCACGGTCGCGTTATGGCGGGGCGTTCGCTGAGGACACCCTCAAGGCGAAGTCGAACCTCACTCTCAATCTTGGTGTGCGCTGGGAAGTGAGTATGCCGTGGTATGACACGCAGGGCAAAATCGAGACCATCGTTCCCGGGCTGCAGTCCACGCAGTTCCCGACTGCGCCGCTCGCTTGGGTGGTTCCGGGAGATCCGGGCATTCCGAGCACACTGGCACCGACCCGGTATAACAACTTTTCTCCCAGGCTCGGTATCGCTTACTCGCCCGGCTTTAAAGATGGGATGGCGGGCAAGATCTTCGGTGGCCCGGGGAAGACTAGTATCCGAGCAGCCTTCGGCATTTATTACACGTCCATCGAAGATTTGAATCTGTTCTATGAGGTCGGAGATGCTCCTTTTGGGCTGTATTGGGTTTCGCCGAACCCCGTCAACTTCGACCAGCCGTTTCAGGAAGTCGCCAATGGAATGTCAGAGGGGCAGCGATTCCCATTTGTGTTTCCTAAACCGGGAAGCCCGGCTAATAAGACGCTAGATTATTCGATCTATCTGCCCATCTCGTTCTCCCCGGGCTACGACATTCACAATCACCCGCCATACGCGGAGCACTACAACTTGTCCATTCAGCGGGAGCTAAGTAAGTCCACGGTGCTGACCTTGGCCTATGTGGGAACCCAAGGCCACAAGCTAATCTCCCAATACGACGCGAATCCGGGTGACTTCGCGCTATGCCTGCAGCTCAACCAACTCGGCGCCACGCCTACTTGCGGACGCAATGGTGAGAACCAAACCTACACTCTGCCTCCAGGCGTAGCGGCTCCGGCTAAGGCGTATATCACTCCATGTCCCTCTGGAACCCCCGCTGGAAGCACCTGCATACCTGGTACGCGTGACCATTTAGGGCCCGACTTTAGCCAGGACAACAGCTTCACTGCCAACCTCGCCAACTCCGTGTACCACGCAGGACAGATCACCGTGGAACGTAAGGCCGCGGATTTTACCTTCCTGGCGGCGTACACGTTCGCCAAGGCGATGGACAATTCTTCCGGCTTTGGCCAATGGGTGAACTTCCTGAACCCCCGGCTCAGCCGCTCACTTTCGCAATACGACATTACGCACAACTTCGTGGCGAGTTACATCTATGCTATGCCCTTCGACCGGGCATTCGGCAAACTGCCGAAGCGCTTAACGCAAGGCTGGGCCCTCAACGGCGTTACGCGCTATTCCGGTGGTCTGCCGGTATCGCTCAGACAGGGCGGGGATTACTCACTGGTCGGCGGCGGGAACACCGATGTGCCCGACCTCGTCGGGAAAGTCGTGACCCAAAATCCCCGAAATCCGGGTGCCAATGGAGCGAACACCTACTTCCTGCCGGACGCGTTTGCCAGTGGTCCAAACGGCGGATTTGGCAATGCCAACCGCCAGTTCTTCCACGGCCCCGGAATCAGCGTCACGGACTTCGGGATCGGTAAGAGGACCATGATCAAAGAGGCCATGGGCTTCGAGATTCGCGCTGAATTCTTTAATGTATTCAATCACGCGAATTTCAATAACCCGAACGGCAATTTTAACAACTCCGACACGTTCGGCCGAGTGACCAGTACCAGGTCATTTGGAGACCTTGGCAGCGGCTCGCGCGAAGGGCAAATCAGCGCGAAGTTCACCTGGTAATTTTCGCTCGGTCGGGTGGGACAGGGGAGAACTGTCCTACCCAGTTAGCTCGTGCCTGAATGAAACCAATTCCGCAATTTTTGGAACGGTGCAGGCTTTCGGTGTTTCTGCTGGCTTTGGGTCCCTTGTTCTCGGCGCGAACCCCTGCGCAAACAGCTGAGAGTTATCGCCAACGCGCCATCGAGCTTTCTCGCGCCAAGTTATGGGATGAAGCCATAGCCAGTTATCACCAGGCATTAGAACTCGCGCCCGACGACGCCCAAACCCACTACAACCTGGCGCTCGCCTTGAAGTATAAGGGCGACAACAGGCAAGCCGTTGACGAATTCGAGACCACCCTGCGGCTGAAACCAAAATGGGAAGAAGCGCACTACGGTTTGGGTTCCACCTGGTACGACCTCGAGGACCTCAGCGCGGCAAGAAAAGAGCTACGTAAAGCAGTCGAACTGAATCCCAAGAATGCGCCGGCCCATCGCCTCCTTGGGCGCATTTATTCGCAGCAGAACGATTTTTCATCCGCCGAAGGGGAACTCCGCCAAGCCCTTGCGCTGAAACCTTCCGCTGAGACGCATTTCGAATTGGGCCTCGTTGAGGGACAAATCGGTAATCTGCAGAACGCTGGTGAAGAGTTTCGACGGGCCGCCACGCTAAATCCGCGCTTCGCTCCAGCACACAGACTGTTGGGAGTAACCCTGCGCCGCCAGGGCAATCATGCTGCCGCGCTTGCACAATTCCGCAGAGCCGTGGAGATCGATCCTAAGGACCCTGAGGCTCAATATGATCTAGGAAAGGAGTTAAAGACCGGCGGAGACACGGCCGGCGCGATCACTGCTTTTCGGCGGGCGCTCGAGCTGAAGCCGGATTTCGAGCTGGCACACTACAACTTGGGTATCACCCTGCGTATGCAAGGGGATGTTGCTGCCGCTCACAAGGAACTCGATGAGTTGAATGCGTTGCACGAGTT
>WNGJ01007194.1_pt1 | contig 14226 bp, 15 predicted proteins | sample 5400611 | NCBI WGS metagenome assembly WNGJ01 (sample SAMN13153375, study PRJNA577476) | soil metagenome | isolation source: 40 cm soil or saprolite under Garry oak tree replicate 1 | place: USA:California | collected 2016-06-15 | reverse complement strand
CGACGTGCCGAGCGTCAGCGACTGCTGTCGGGCAGCGGCGCGAGCGTTGGCTGGGCGTCGGATGGGGTTAGCGCCCGAGGCGTCGCGCGAGGGGTCGCCCGAGCGACGCGCGAGGTTGCTCTGGACGTCGCAGAGCTGGTGCCGCCGGCGTCGGGCGAGGGTTGCCGCGGGCGTGCGCCGGTAGACTCCGCCGGAACGCACCAGTCCGACTGCCAGAGGAGTGCCGTGTCCCGGCGTCTGTTCACCTCCGAGTCCGTCACGGAGGGTCATCCCGACAAGATCGCCGACGCGATCAGCGACTCGATCCTCGATGCGCTGCTGCGCGAGGACAAGCGCAGCCGGGTCGCCGTGGAGACCTTGATCACGACCGGTCAGGTGCATGTGGCCGGCGAGGTGACGACGGACGCGTACGCGGACATCCCCTCGATTGTCCGGGAGAAGATCCTCGAGATCGGATACGACTCGTCCAAGAAGGGTTTCGACGGCGCCTCCTGCGGCGTCAACGTCTCCATCGGCTCGCAGTCCCCGGACATCGCCCAGGGCGTCGACCTCTCGCACGAGATCCGCGAGGAGGGCGAGGTCGACGAGATCGCCCGGCAGGGCGCGGGCGACCAGGGCCTGATGTTCGGCTTCGCCTGCGACGAGACACCGGAGCTGATGCCGCTGCCGATCGCGCTCGCGCACCGGCTGGCCCGCCGGCTTGCCGCCGTCCGCAAGGACGGCACCGTGCCCTACCTGCGTCCGGACGGCAAGACGCAGGTCACGATCGAGTACGTCGACGACCGTCCGGTCCGGCTGGACACGGTCGTGGTGTCCACCCAGCACGCCGCCGACATCGACCTGAAGACTCTGCTCGAGCCCGACATCGCCGAGCACGTCGTCGCCCCCGAGCTGGCCGGTCTCGACATCGACGCCTCGGGCCACCGGCTGCTGGTCAACCCGACCGGCCGGTTCGAGATCGGCGGCCCGATGGGCGACGCCGGGCTCACCGGGCGGAAGATCATCGTCGACTCGTACGGGGGATACGCGCGGCACGGCGGCGGTGCCTTCTCCGGAAAGGACCCGTCCAAGGTCGACCGCTCCGGGGCGTACGCGCTGCGCTGGGTCGCGAAGAACGTGGTGGCCGCCGGCCTCGCGTCCCGTTGCGAGGTCCAGGTGGCGTACGCGATCGGCAAGGCCGAGCCGGTTGGCCTGTTCGTGGAGACCTTCGGGACCGGCAGGGCCTCGGACGAGCGGATCCAGGAGGCGATCACCGAGGTGTTCGACCTGCGGCCGGCCGCGATCATCCGCGACCTCGACCTGCTCCGCCCGATCTACGCGCTGACCGCCGCGTACGGTCACTTCGGCCGGGAACTGCCCGAGTTCACCTGGGAGCGGACCGACCGGGCCGACGAGCTGAAGAAGCGCGTCCTCGGCGGTTGACCGGCGGCCTCAGGCCTCATCGGCGGGCGGCTGGGTCACCGCCATCGCGAACCGGAGGTCGCCCTCACCTTCGTTGGCGTACCGGTGCGGGCGGTCGCCGAGGAACACGGCCGCGCCGCCGGTGGGAACCCGCACACGCTCGCCGCCGACGGTGAGCGTCAGCTCGCCGTGGAGCACCCAGACCACCTCCCGGGTACCGGGCGGGTGCGGCTCGCCGTCGTAGCCGTCCCCGGAGCCCATCCGCCAGTCCCACAGCTCGAGGTGCTGCGGCGGGTCGGATCCCGCCAGCAGGGTGCCGCTGCTGCCCGGGCCGCCGCGCCACAGCGGCACCGTCCGCTCCGGCGGCACCACCCGGACTACCGGCGCGTCGTCGACCTCGACCAGGCTGGACAGCGCCACCCCGAAGGCGTCGGAGATCCGGCACAGGGTGGCCACGCTGGGGTTGCCGCGCGCCTGCTCGACCGCGACGAGCACCCCCTTCGACACGCCCGAGCGGGCCGCCAGCGTGTCCAGGCTCCAGCCGCGACCGGTACGCAGCGCGCGCAAGTTGCGGGCGACCGCGGCGGTCACTGCGGCGGGGTCGGTCACGTCGAGCCTCCTCCTGCCTCCGGGCGCCTCCGGCTGCTTCCGGCGCCTCGGGCTGCCCCCGGGGCGCCTCGGGTGCCTCCGGGCGGCCTCGGGCTGCCCTCGGGCGCCGACGGTACCCGCCGGCGGAGCTACGTCTCTGCATCGCCTAGCGCAGCAGAGGTGACTGTTCGGGGGAGCCCGTCCGCCCGCGGCTACGCCTCTGCGTCGCCTCGCGCAGCAGAGTCGGCTCGTCCGGGGGAGTCCGTCCGCCGGCGGAGCTAGGTCTGTGCATCGCCTAGCGCAGCAGAGGTGGCTGGGCGCGGGGCAGCCGTTGGCTGGCTTCGTCCCTGCGTCGCGTCGCGCAGCGGAGCTGGCTGGTCCGGGCAGCCGGCTGCCCGCGGGTATGCCTCTCTCTGCGTCGCCTCGCGGAGCAGAGACGTAGCTTTCCCGACGACCTGTACCCTTCGATCGGGCCGGGCCCTATCTCTGCGTCGCCTCGCGGTGCAGAGACCTAGCTTTCCCGACCAGCCCTCCCCTTCGAACCGGGCGGGGCGGGCATGGCTCGCGGGATGATCCGCGAATTGGTCAGGTGGCCGGCCGCAGCGGAGTCGGCGCGGGGAGCCGCACGACGCTTGCTTGACGAGCGCGGCGGTGGAGCGGGTTGTCGGCGGTGTCTGATACACCCGAACAGTGCATGCGGCCGGAAGCGTCACCGCCGGCGGTCGCCACCCGACCGGCCAGGTCAGCGTGCCCGCTCGCCGCAGCAGACCGGAGGTCAAGGAGCCGGCGGAGCGCGACCCGGTCGCGCGGGTCGTCGTCGACGTCCCGCTTGCACACCTCGACCGCCCGTTCGACTACCTCGTCCCGACCACGCTCGACGACGCAGTGGTCCCGGGCTCGCGGGTCCGCGTCCGCTTTGCCGGCCAACTGGTCGACGCGATCGTGCTCGACCGGGTTGGCACGACCGAGCACGAGGGCCGGCTGTCATACGTCGAGCGCGCCGTCTCGGCCGAGCCCGTCCTGTCCGCCGAGGTGGCCCGCCTGGCCCGCGCGGTCGCCGACCGCTGGGCCGGCTCGCTGACCGACGTGCTCCGGCTGGCGCTGCCCCCCCGGCACGCCCGGGTCGAGGCCGAGCCGCCCCACCCGCCGGCCGCGCCGGCCCCGGCGGAGTCGGGCGAACCCGGTGCACCATTCCCGCCGGCGCCCGGCCAACCCGCCCAGCCTGCCCATCCGGGCCGGCTCGCGGCGGCCAAGACCCCGCCCGGCGACGGCTGGGCTCGCTACCCGGCCGGCCGGCCGTTGCTCCGCGCGCTTGCCGACAGCCGCGGGCCGCGCGCGGTGTGGGCGGCACTGCCGGGCGAGGACTGGCCGGCCCGCCTGGCGGAGCTCGCCGCCATCGCACTCGCCGCCGGCCGCGGGGCGCTGCTCGTCGTCCCGGACCGCACGGACCTCGACCGGGTCGACGCGGCGCTGACCACCGCCCTCGGCCCGCACCGGCACGTCGCGCTCAGCGCCGACCTCGGCCCGGCCGAGCGCTACCGGCGCTGGCTCGCCGTTCGCCGCGGCACCGTCCGCGTCGTCGCCGGCACCCGCGCCGCCGCGTTCGCGCCCGTCGCCGACCTGGGCCTGGTCGCGATCTGGGACGACGGCGACGACCTGCACGCCGAGCCGAGAGCGCCCTACCCGCACGCCCGCGACCTGCTCGTGCTGCGTGCCCACCTGACCGGCGCCGCCGCGCTGCTCGGCGGCCACGTCCGCACCGCCGAGGCGCAGCAGCTACTCGCCACCGGCTGGGCCCGGGAGATCGTCGCCGAGCGGGCGCAAGTCCGATCGGCCGCGCCGCGGGTGACCGCGGCCGGTGACGACGCCGAGCTGGTCCGCGACCCTGGAGCCCGCAGCGCGCGGCTTCCGACGCTGGCCTGGCGCACCGCCCGGGAGACCCTCGCCGCCGGTGCGCCGGTGCTCGTGCAGGTGCCACGGCGCGGCTACCTGCCGGCCCTGGCGTGCGCGCAGTGCCGCGGGCCGGCCCGCTGCGGCACCTGTTCCGGCCCGCTCGCGGCCGGCTCCGGCGGAGCGATCCCCGCCTGCCGCTGGTGTGGCCACCTGGCTGCCAACTGGCGGTGCCCGACCTGCGCCGGCATGGCCCTGCGCGCGGTCGTGATCGGTGCGGCCCGGACCGCGGAGGAACTCGGCCGGGCGTTCCCCGGCGTACCGGTGCGGTCATCCATGGGGGAGTCGGTGCTGGCGAGCGTTCCCGCCGAGCCGGCGCTCGTGGTCGCCACGCCGGGCGCCGAGCCCCGGGCGGAGGGCGGGTACGGCGCCGCCCTCCTACTCGACGGCTGGGCGCTGCTCACCCGACCCGACCTGCGGACGGCCGAGGAGGCGCTACGGCGCTGGGCGAACGCGGCCGCGCTGGTGCGGCCCGCCGCGGCCGGCGGGAGAGTGGTGGTCGGCGCGGACGCCGGGCTGCCCGTGGTGCAGGCGCTGGTCCGCTGGGACCCGGCCGGCTTCGCCGAGCGCGAGCTGGCCGAGCGGGCCGAGCTACGTTTCCCGCCTGCGGCCCGCTTCGCCAGCATCACCGGCGCGCCCGCTGCGGTGGCGGACCTGGCCGGCTCCGCCCACCTCCCCGCGATGACCGAGCAGCTCGGCCCCGTTCCGGCCGGGGACGGAGTCGAGCGGCTGCTGCTGCGGGTGCCGCCGGCGGACGGCGCGGCCTTGGCCCGCACGCTGCGCGATGCCGCCGCGGTGCGGTCCGCTCGCAAAGCGCCGGATGCGGTCCGGATACAACTCGACCCGCTCGAGCTGTTCTGACTGGCTGCCGCCAGCGACCGGATGCTTCGGACGGCGGCCGCCACGGCGGTCGCCGGACACCGCGACCTGTCCCGACCGACGGCCGGTGACGGGCGGCGAACCTCCGGCCGGCGCGGTCGGGCGCATCCGGCTTGTCTGCGACGGCGCGGGTCGCCAGATAGCAGCTCGGCCGCGGCGGCTGACGCGAGCCCGGCACACACGCCCGTACCGGGAGTGTTCGAGCCTCTTCGAACGTTGAGTCGGGTGAGGAGGACGCCATGAAGGGTGACAGGGTGGAGGTCGTCATCGACGCCGGTGGCGACACGAAGACGTACGAGGTCGTCGCGACCCGGGCGGGCCGGCGGGTGGACATCCGCACCGGCCGGGGCGTGGTCGAGGTGACCGAGGTGACCCGCGGCGGCACCCCTGTGCGGACCGCGCGGTTCATGGCGAGCAGGGTGCTGGCTCTGGTCGAGCACCCGTCGCCGAAGCGGCTGCCGGACGACGGTGACGCGGGAGTGGTTCGGATCGCCTGACGCCTACACTGAGCGGCTGTTCCCGGTCCCGGCCCGCGCCGGCCGCCCACGCCGCACCGCAGGAGAAGCTCGTGGCCGTACAGCCGATCCGACTGTTCGGCGATCCGGTGCTGCGCACGCCCGCCGATCCGGTCGTCGACTTCGACAAGGAGCTGCGGGCGCTGGTGGCGGACCTGTTCGAGACGATGCTCGACGCTCCCGGCACCGGCCTGGCCGCGCCGCAGATCGGCGTGGGCCTGCGGGTGTTCACCTACCACGTCAGCGCGGACGAGCACGGCCACCTGGTCAACCCCGAGCTGAGGTTCCTGGACGACGAGGAGCAGGACGGCGTGGAGGGGTGCCTGTCCATCCCGGGCTTGTCCTGGGACTGCCGCCGGCACATGCACGTCGTCGCCAGCGGCTGGACCATGTACGGCGAGCCCGTCACGCTGGAGGGCTCGGACCTGCTGGCCCGCTGCGTGCAGCACGAGACAGACCACCTCGACGGCGTACTGTTCGTCGACCGGCTCGACCCGCAGACCCGCCGGCGGGCGATGGCCGAGATCCGGGCGGCGGAATGGAACGCGCCGGCTCCCGCGATCAAGCTCAGCCCGCACCCCACCCTCGGGCGGCCGCTCTGAAGCTCGTCTTCGCCGGTACTCCAGCGGTCGCGCTGCCGTCGCTGCGCGCGCTGCTGGGCTCCCGCCACGACGTCGTCGCGGTCGTCACCCGGCCCGACGCTCCGGCCGGCCGCGGCCGCAGACCCCGCCGCTCCCCGGTCGCGGAGCTCGCCGCCGACTCGGGGCTGGAGGTGCTCACCCCGCGGCGTCCGCGCGACGCGGACTTCCTCGACCGCCTCGCGGAGCTGGAGCCGGACTGCTGCCCGGTGGTGGCGTACGGGGCGCTGGTGCCGCGGGTCGCGCTCGACATCCCGCGCCTTGGCTGGGTCAACCTGCACTTCTCGCTGCTGCCGGCCTGGCGCGGCGCCGCCCCGGTGCAGGCGGCCGTCCTGCACGGCGACGAGGTCACCGGCGCCACCACCTTCCGGCTGGAGGAAGGTCTCGACACCGGACCGCTGTACGGGGTGGTCACCGAGCCGATCGGTCCGCGGGACACCGCCGGCGACCTGCTCGGCCAGCTGTCCGTCTCCGGGGCCGGGCTGCTCGTGGCCACCCTCGACGGGATCGAGGACGGCACAGTGCTGCCCCGGCCACAGCCCGGCGAAGGCGTGTCGGCCGCGCCGAAGGTGACCGTCGAGGACGCCCGCATCGACTGGACCGCGACCGCGCTGCACGTGGACCGGCTCATCCGCGCCTGCACTCCGGCGCCCGGTGCCTGGACCACCCACGGTGCCGAGCGGATCAAGCTCGGCCCCGTCCTGCCGGTGCCCGACGGGCGGCTGGTCCCCGGCGAGCTGAAGGTCGAGCGGCGCCGCGTCCTGGTGGGCACCGGCACCACTCCAGTCGAGCTCGGCGAGGTGCAGGCTCCTGGCAAGCGCGCGATGCCGGCCCTCGACTGGGCGCGCGGGGCCCGACTCGCCCCCGGCGACCGGCTCGGCGACCCCGCCGCACCAGGTCCCGCCCCACGCGGGGCGACGGCGTGACCGGCCCTGCGCCGCCCGCACGCCGCCGCCCCCGGCCGGATAGCCGCGGCCCGCGCCCGAACCGACCGGCACAGCGGCGGGCGGCCGACCCGGCGCGCCGCGCCGCGTACGACCTGCTCCGCGCCGTCGAAGAGCGCGACGCGTACGCCAATCTCACCCTGCCGGCGCTGCTGCGCGAGCGCGGGCTCGCCGGGCGGGACGCCGCCTTCGCCACCGAGCTCGGCTACGGCACGCTGCGCGCGACCGGCACCCTGGACGCGATCCTGGCCCGCTGCGCCGACCGCCCGCTGGACGCGCTCGACCCGGAAGTGCTGGCGGCGCTCCGGCTCGGCACGTACCAGCTGCTGCGCACCCGCGTCCCCGCGCACGCCGCCGTCTCGGCCACCGTCGATCTCGCGCCCCGCCGCGCCGCCGGTTTCGTCAACGCCGTCCTGCGCCGCGTCGCGCGGCAGGGCTGGGACAGCTGGGTCAGCACCATCGCGCCTCCGCTCGCCGCGGACCCGCTCGGCCACCTCGCGGTCCGGTACGCTCACCCGAAATGGGTCGCTGCGGCCTTCCACGACGCGCTCGGCGGCGACCTGGCCGAGACCGAGGCGGCGCTGGCCGCCGACGACAGGCGGCCGGAGACGCACCTGGTCGCCCGGCCCGGGCGGATCTCCCGCGACCGGCTGGCCGCCCTGTCCGGCGGCGAGCCCGGGCCGTGGTCGCCGTACGCGGTGCGGCTGTCCGGCGGCGGCGACCCAGGCGCGCTGGCGCCGGTGCGCGACGGCCGGGCAGGCGTGCAGGACGAGGGCAGCCAGCTGACCGCGCTCGCGCTGGCCGCCGTGCCGCTGGACGGGCCGGATCGGACCTGGCTGGACCTGTGCGCCGGTCCTGGCGGCAAGGCCACCTTGCTCGGCTGTCTCGCCGCCGGCCCGGCAGGCGTCGCCGAAGCGGCGGCACCGATCCGGGTGCTCGCCGTCGAGAAGGCAGCCCACCGCGCCCGGCTCGTCGCCGCCGCCACCGGCGGCCTGCCGGTCGACGTGATCCAGGCCGACGGCGTGGTGCCGGCGTGGCGACCCGGGAGCTTCGACCGCGCGCTGCTGGACGCCCCGTGCACCGGCCTCGGCGCGCTCCGCCGGCGCCCGGAGGCCCGATGGCGCCGGCGGGAGAGCGATCTCCCCCGGCTGACCCGGCTGCAGCGGTCCCTGCTGCGCTCCGCGCTGGCCGCAGCCCGCCCGGGCGGCGTGATTGCGTACGTCGTCTGCTCCCCGCACCCGGCCGAGACCCGCGAGGTCCTTTCGGACGTCCTCGCCGACGGCACGGCCGATCAGCTGGACGCCCGGCCGCTCTTCCCCGGCGTCCCGGACCTCGACGACGGGCCGCAGGTCCAGCTCTGGCCGCACCGACACGGCACGGACGCGATGTTCTGCGCCCTCCTGCTGCGCAGATAGGGTTCGTGCCGTGCCGCGGACGCCCCTGATCGCGCCGAGCCTGCTGGCGGCGGACTTCGCCCGGCTCGCCGACGCCGCCGCCGCGGTGCCCAACGCGGACTGGCTGCACGTCGACGTCATGGACAACCACTTCGTGCCCAACCTGACGATCGGCAGGCCGGTGGTGGAGGCCCTGCACCGGTCGACCGGCCTGCCGCTGGACTGCCACCTCATGATCGACGACCCGGACCGGTGGGCCCCCGCTTACGCGGAGGCCGGTGCCCGCAACGTGACCGTGCACGCGGAGGCGGCTCGGGATCCGGTCCAGCTCGGCCGCGGGCTGCGGGCGGCCGGGGTGCTGGCCGGCCTGGCGATCAAGCCGGGCACCCCGCTGGAGCCGTACCTGGACCTGCTGCCGGAGTACGACACGCTGCTGGTGATGACCGTCGAGCCGGGCTTCGGCGGGCAGGAGTTCATCCCGGAGGTGCTGCCGAAGGTGCGCGAGGCGCGGCGGCGGGTCTCCTCCGGTCACCTGAGGCTGTTCATCGAGGTCGACGGCGGCATCAACGCGGACACCATCGAGGCCGCGGCCGAGGCGGGCGCGGACGTCTTCGTCGCCGGGTCCGCCGTCTACTCCGCCGCCGAGCCGGCACGCGCCGTCGAGGCACTGCGCGAGCGCGCCCGCGCCGCGACGGCCGGCTGAGCGGGACCGGTTCAGCCGCGTCGTTGCCACGGCCACTGGTAGCGGCGGGCCTGGATCCACTCCGCGGCAGCGTGGTCGCCGCCGGAGGCGACCTTCTCGATCAGGTCGACGAACTCGTTGTCGTAGCCGGTGAAGCGGAGCAGCGGAATGATGAAGTCCCCGTTGGGGACGAGCTGCTTGACATTGTCGGCCACCGACTCCAGGGCGTAGTCACGGTTGATCAGCTTGCGCCGGGCGAACTGGTACTCCGCGAAGATGATGTTGACGTAGCTGAACAACACGTAGTGGTCGGCCGCGCGGACCTCGCTTGGCGGCAGGCTGCCGTCGAGCAGCTTGCGCCACCGGGCGGCGCGCTGGTCGTCGAGCAGCATCTGGTTGAACGACTGCCACATCTGCACCGACCGGCTCAGCCACTCCATCGTGCGGATCGACCGTGCCTCGAGGAAGACGAAGACCGCGACGAGCGCGGTCGCCGCCGAGGCGAGCGCGTTCCCGACGTCCCAGAGGCTCGTCACCGCGGCACCGTAGCGGTCATCCGGGGCGCGGGATCGGCACGGGCCTGTACGCCGGTCGGCAACGGGCCGGCGCCCCCGCGCCGGATGTGGCACGGTGGGAGCGCAGTACCGTCGCTCGACTCCTCGCCTGCCGGAGCCTGCATCGTGTTGTCGCTTGTGCTGCCCAAGGGGTCGCTGGAGAAGGCGACCCTGGATCTGTTCGAGTCGGCGGACCTGGCCGTCCGCCGCGGCTCGGACCGGGACTACCACGCGTCGATCGACCATCCCGGCATAGACCGGGTCCGGTTCCTGCGGCCCCAGGAGATCCCCGAGTACGTCGAGCAGGGGCTCTTCGACCTCGGCATCACCGGCCGGGACTGGATCACCGAGACCGACTCGGACGTGGTCTCGCTCGGCGAGCTGCACTACAGCAAGGCGACCTCCAACCCGGTGCGGGTGGTGCTCGCGGTGCCCAGGGACGCGCCCTGGCGCGGACCCGCCGACCTGCCGGAGGGCGTCCGGATCTCCACCGAGTTCCCGGCGCTGACCCGCCGCTACCTCGAACGGCACGGCGTCAAGGCGGTCGTGGTTCCCTCGTACGGCGCGACCGAGGCGAAGGTGCCGGACATCGTCGACGCGGTCGTCGACCTCACCGAGACCGGTTCGTCGCTGCGCAAGAACGGCCTTCGCATCCTGGACACGCTGCTATCTAGCTACACCGAGCTGATCGCCAACCACAGGGCGTACGAGGAGCCGGCGAAGCGCGCGGCGATGGAGGACGTGGCGCTGCTGCTGCGCGGGGCGATCCGGGCCCGCGGACACGTGCTGGTCAAGCTCAACGTGCCCGCCGACCGGCTCGTGGACGTGCTCGCCGTGCTGCCGGCGCTCAGCTCGCCGAACGTCACCGAGCTGGCGTCCGGGGACATGCGCGGGGTCGAGTCGGTCGTGCCCAAGCGCGGGGTGAACACGCTGATCCCGGCCCTGCGCGCGGCCGGTGCCCGGGACATTCTCGAGCTGCCCATCTCCAAGATCGTCGAGTGAGCACGGCCGCGACGAGGCAGGCGCCCGCCCGGTCGGACGCCGGCCCCCCGACACCGGTCGCGCTGGGCACTGGCCTTGCGGCCGGTGGCCTGCTCGCCGGGCAGGCCCGCATCAACGGGATGCTCGGCGAGCGGCTCGGGTCGCCGCTGGTGGCGGCTCTGGTGTCGTTCTCCGTGGGGCTGGTGGTCGTGGCCACGCTCGTGGCCGCGCTGCGGCGTACCCGGCGTGCGGCCCGGCTCGCGGTCGCCGCGCCGCTGCCGTGGTGGACCTACCTCGGCGGCCTGGGCGGCGCGACGATGGTCGCCGTGGCCGCCGCGGCGGCGCCGGTCATCGGCGTGGCCACGTTCACGGTCGGGTTCGTCGCCGGCCAGGCGGTCGGCGGGCTGGTGGTGGACCGCAGCCCTCTGGGGCCGGGCGACCCGCGACCGCTGTCCGGGCGGCGGGTGATCGGCGCGGCGCTGGCGGTCGCGGCCGTCGTGGTGGTCCGGCTCGGGCACGACCCGGGCGGGGCGCCGGACGCGACCGCGCTGTGGCTGCTGCTGGCCTCCGCGGCGACCGGCGTGCTGGCATCGGTACAGCAGGCACTCAACGGCCGGGTACAGCGGGCGACCGGAGAGCCGTTGCTGGCCACGCTCGTGAACTTCACCGTCGGCACCACCGCGCTGGCCACCGTGACCGCGGTGACGCTCGGACTGGGCGGCCGCCTGTCCGGGTCGCTTCCACCCGAGCCGCTGCTGTACACGGGCGGCTTGCTCGGAATCTTCGTCATCGCGACCGCGGCCTGGACGGTGCACCGGCTCGGCGTGCTGCGGCTCGGGCTGGTCACCGTGGCCGGGCAGCTCGCCGGCGCCGTGCTGATCGACCTGGCGAGCCCGGCCCGAGCCGGCGCCGTCGACCTGGCCACCCTCACCGGCGTGCTGCTCACCCTGGTCGGGGTGGCGCTCTCGGGGCCGACCTGGCTGTCGCGCCTCGGGCGCCCAGCGGGCACGATGGGCGGGTGACCCGCTCCCCCCGCGAACCCGGCCGACCGGAGGAGCCCGCCGCGCCGCTCACCGGGACCAGGGCTGCCGCGCCGCCGGAGGAGGCGCCCTCCGCGCGGCTCACCGGGACCAGGGCTGCGGCGCCGCAGGAGGAGGAGCCCTCCGCGCGGCTCACCGGGGACACGGCCGCTGCGCCATCAAAGGAGGAGCCGGCCGCGCGGCTCAGCGAGGACCAGGCGGCCGTCCCACCGGAGGAGGAGCCCGCCGCGCCGCGCGGCGGGGACCAGCCCGCCGCCTCACCAGAGGAGATCGTGCGCGCCCGGCCGGTCCGGCTGCGCCGGGTGGCAGTGGCCGCCGCCGCGGCGATCGTGGTCACGTTCGTCGTAGTCGCCCTGCTGCTGCGACGCGGCTCCTCGGGAGAGGGGGTGCTGTTCGGGACCGGCGACCAGGTGGCGATGGTCGCCCTCGGTCTGCTGCTCGCCGGCGGCGTGCTGCTGCTTGCTCGGCCGTCGCTGGTCGCCGACGCCCACGCAGTGCACGTCCGCAACATCTTCGTCTCCCACGACCTGCCGTGGGAGGTGGTGCGGGAGGTCGCATTCCGGGACGGGTCGCCGTGGGCGACGCTCGAGCTCGTCGACGACGAGCGGCTGGCGCTGCTCGCCGTGCAGGCCTCCGACGGCGAGCGGGCGGTCGTCGCGGTCCGGGGACTGCGCGCCCTGCAGGCGCGCCGCGCGTCGGGCGAAAGGGAAGACGGGGCATCCGACGGGCGTTGAGATGCTGTAACCTGACGGGGACGACCAGCCTCCACCTCGCGTGGGGGTGTGCAAGTGGAGCCCCGCTCCCACCCGTGCCGCTGCTGTCGAGCTGCCGGGTCCGGTCCCGTCGCGGCGGTTCCCGCCGCGGTGGCGACGGCGTCGCCGCCGAGCGGCACGCCGGTCGACCGGTCGAGCCAGGGCCCCGTGAGCACCGTCCCCGACACGCTCACTTCCGAGGAGGCCCCATCAGCACCGAGCCCCGCATCAACGACCGGATCCGCGTCCCCGAAGTGCGGCTCGTCGGTCCAGAGGGCGAGCAGGTCGGCATCGTGCGCATCGAGGATGCGCTCCGTCTGGCGCAGGAGTCCGAGCTCGATCTCGTCGAGGTCGCTCCGATGGCCCGGCCGCCGGTCGCGAAGCTCATGGACTACGGCAAGTTCAAGTACGAGAGCGCGCAGAAGGCGCGTGAGGCCCGCCGCAACCAGGCGCTCACCGTCATCAAGGAGATGAAGCTCCGGCCGAAGATCGACCCGCACGACTACGCGACCAAGAAGGGTCATGTCGAGCGGTTCCTGAGAGCGGGCGACAAGGTCAAGGTCACGATCATGTTCCGGGGTCGGGAGCAGTCCCGTCCGGAGCTCGGCTTCCGCCTCCTGCAGCGGCTGGCCGACGACATCGCCGAGCTCGGCTTCGTCGAGTCCTCGCCCAAGCAGGACGGCCGGAACATGGTGATGGTCGTAGCCCCGCACAAGAACGCCAGGGTGGTGCGAGCGTCCCGCGACGTCTCGCCCACCCCCGAGAGGGCCGGCTGACCCGCGGGTCCGCCAGCACAGGAGACTTCTGCGTCATGCCGAAGAACAAGACCCACAGCGGCACCTCCAAGCGGGTGCGGGTGAGCGGCACCGGCAAGCTGCTCCACCAGCGCGCCAACCGCCGCCACCGCGCGCTCGAGCACAAGCCGAGCCGCCGCACCCGACGGCTAGACGTGGCGGAGGTCGCACCGCAGGACGTGAAGCGCGTACGCAAGCTGCTCGGCCTCTGACCGCGACCATCTCGCCCGGCCGCTGACCGCGGCCAGCGCCCGACACCACCCCGCCGCTCCGGGCACCGGAGCGGCGCCGATAGACGAGGACAGACACCAGTGGCACGCGTGAAGCGGGCTGTCAACGCCCAGAAGAAGCGCCGCACCACGCTGGAAGCGGCCAGTGGCTACCGGGGGCAGCGCTCCCGGCTCTACCGCAAGGCCAAGGAGCAGTTGCTCCACTCGGCGAACTACGCGTTCCGCGACCGGCGAGCACGCAAGGGCGACTTCCGGCAGCTGTGGATCACCCGGATCAACGCCGCCGCCCGGGCGAACGGCATGACCTACAACCGCTTCGTGCAGGGCCTGAGGGCCTCCGGGCTCGAGGTGGACCGCAAGGTGCTGGCCGACCTCGCGGTCAGCGACCCGCCCGCGTTCGCCGCTCTGGTGCGCACCGCCCGGGCCGCCGTGCCGACCGCCACCGAGACGGGCGGCACCGCCGCCTGAGTACGCCGCCGCGGCGCACCACCGCTTGCCACCACGCCGCGCCGGCCGGGCCGCGTCCCGGCCGGTGCGGCGTCTGCGTTGCGACGCATGCCCGGGGTGGTCCCCGATGAGCCGGCCGTTCACGGAACGCACCCCGCGGGTCGCCGCCGCTCGCCGGCTCACCCGGCGGGGTGCGCGGAGCGAGGCCGGTGAGTTCCTCGCGGAGGGTCCGCAGGCCGTGCGCGAGGCGCTGGCCGGCGCGATCGCCGGCAGTGTGCCGCCGCCGCGCGAGCTCTTCGCGACCGCGGTCGCCCTCGCGCGGCACCCCGACATCCGGGACCTCGCACACTCCGCCGGAGTGCCGGTCTCCGAGGTCACCCCGCGTGCCGCCGCGTCACTGTCTGAGACGACCACACCGCAGGGCCTGGTCGCGGTCT
>WNGJ01005136.1_pt1 | contig 14226 bp, 13 predicted proteins | sample 5400611 | NCBI WGS metagenome assembly WNGJ01 (sample SAMN13153375, study PRJNA577476) | soil metagenome | isolation source: 40 cm soil or saprolite under Garry oak tree replicate 1 | place: USA:California | collected 2016-06-15 | reverse complement strand
ACTTGACAAGTGCACAACTGTCTGGTATTATCCTACTCGCACCCCAAAAAGTGCATCAACGAGGAGCCGTGGTGTAGTGGCCTAACATGCCTGCCTGTCACGCAGGAGATCGCGGGTTCGAATCCCGTCGGTTCCGGTCTTGCCAATTTTCTGTCACAAGGATGCCCTTCACTTCGTCGTACTCAACAACTCCTGTCAGCATGCGTAAAATGGGTAAAAATGCTGGTCGGGGTTTGAGTGCGGCGATTATTTTTAACTCAAGATCGTAGTACAGTCCTCCTGGCTCTAAGAGTAGCATGACCATCTCTCGCCTCTCTTCAGGTGTTGCCTCATCCCATAACGCTGCCATGCCAGGAATGTGTTCACCTGCCGCGATAACATCATCAAACTTGACACCGTTGACCTCTGGCGTCTGAAGCTGATGGAGAGCCAGTTCTACTGCCGCTATTTCTCCGTAAAACTCATCATCGTCAATGTATCCCTCTCGATACTGTTTGAGAATGCGCGTTCTCTTGAGCTTCAGACGCTCCTTTTCCCGCTCCATCGAGTCAAGCATGATGCCTTGACTTTGAGCCTCTGCAATCATCTGGCGAAGTATCTCCTCGCGCCAATTGTCAGGCAAAACCAGACTCTTGAGCATTTCCCCAAACTGCGCTCTCACCAGATCACTACGAAGCATCAAATGTCCTCCGGCCGGGCAGGGAATGCGCCGCTCCCTTGCGGTATCCCGGTAGTACTCATAGTCGGTGGTCGAACTTTTTCCCTGTGCGCGAAGTGTCAGACCACAATGAATATCCGCGAGGTAGCCTGCGAACTCGTAAAACCGTTTTGCTTGCATCTGCCGCTGTGGCGCATGAGTCATTGACTGCGTGATTGAACGTATCTGCTGCCATTCATCATAGGTGAACGCTGCCTGATGCAACCCGCGATGCCGTTGTTCGTGATACCTCACCGTTCCCCTATCATCATCTGGGGCAAAGGCCGCATAAAACTCGGTGCGAAGCATGGCTGTTACCGTGTCACTGGTGAACAACCTCTCACCAAACCGCTTGCTCCCCGTGCGATAACCTGCCTGATTGAGCTTGTCAGCGATCTCATCAGCGGTAAAGCCTTTCATCCTAAGCTCACCTAACATGCGTAGGCCTGGGAATGTTTCGGGGTCATGCTCTGGCGGAGTTTTCGGCCCAGTCCAGTGATAGCCAAAGGGTACATCACCATTGTAAAGTCCTTGTGCAGCCCTCTCTCCCTTCCCCTTGCTTGTGTGTTTGGCAAGCATATCTGAGAAATATGCTGCGAAGGCTGCAAGGATGGTTAACTGCAACATCCCTTCGGGAGTGCTATAGTCGATGTTTTCGTTGAGGGAGATAAAGGGGGTCTGGTTTTGTGAGAGGATGCGGAAACTCTGGAGCGTCACCATGACGTTACGCGACCAACGGTCGAGCGTATGCACCATGACGACCATGCGTCCTTTGTTCGCTTCTACATCGTCGAGCAACCTCTTAAAATTGGGACGTTTGGCGATCTGCTCACCACGTGCGCTACGCTCATCGTCTTCATAGAAGACTGGTTCGGGAAGGCCGCGAATTTTGGCCGCTTCAGTAATAGCTCGCTTCTGTGCGTCAATGCTAAAATTGTCCTTCTGCATCTCGCTTGAGCGACGGACGTATCCTGCAAGGATGACGGTTGAGGGGTCGTAGGGTTGACGAAACATAATAAATACCTTTCTTTTTACAGATACTGCGCATCATGATATGTGCAAGTAATGGGCAGAGTTTGAGGACATCTGACAAAAGCTGTTCAGATCGAAGTGGTGTATCAGTGCTTTGCACTGCATTGGTAACGGCGTTTTCTTCTGCCGTAGTCCAGCAGGAAAGAAGCCTGGTGTGTGTTGGTGCGTGGCATTCCCATTCTCATCGATAGAGATAGGATACGTTCTGATTTTACTTGAAAATAGCATTTTCCCTACCTATTTGAATATGAAATGACGCACGCTAACCGGATTCCACTGCGCTGTAACAAAGAGCGTAATGACCACGTTTTTGACCCCCACTATGCTGAATTGTACGTGCGTCAATGTTCCCGTTCCGAAATGCTTGCTATAAAGGCTTATGGCTTCTTTAGCTGACGAAACGGAATATGATAACGCTTTACACGTTTCTGTTATCCTGAGAACTGCGTTTACTGTCTTTTTCCCAACGCCCGGTGTGGAAGTAGTAACAGTGGTACAAGTGGGGTTTAGTTGGGGATTTGGGAGAGTTAAGAGAGTTTGTGCTTGAAGCGCTGGCAAAAGAGAAGCTGTTTTATTCTTTACATCCTGGTCTGACAGGTAGGTATAGGTGTAGGCATCTCTGCCTCCGTGAAACAACGTGTTCTGTGCAATGACGGAAGTGACACAGCAGGCCTCGTTGATATCACCTGCCTGGATGTTGCCTACCTTTCCTGAGCTAAGTGCATGTGCTGCCACGTTTACATGTCCGTAGGTTGGAGGTGTTGTCTGCGCTGCTGGCGGGATGACTGCTTGTTCGTCGGTCACAACCTTTATGCCGTCTGCGCCTTTGAGAACTGTACCGAAAGGGATAATCTGAGAGTAAATAGCGCCATTATAAAAGGTGATCGTTCCCGTAGCAGTTGTCGCCGGTACATACTGTTTGCCTGTAGCAATAGCGGTTACTCTAATGGTCCTGGTAACAGGGGCAAGAGCATACCCCTGGATGACAAGAGAAAAGGATACTTCATGGTCTGGTGATGGCGCAAGAATGGAGATCGCAAGAATACTTATGAGAACGAGTAAACAGAAGATGACCGTAAAAATTGCGAGATAATCCCGTTTGGGTGGCAATTCGTCTTCAGGCACTACATACAGGTGTAGTGTTTCCATTGGTTCTTCATCGACTACTCTCATATCATCCTCCTATGAGGGGGATTTCTCCCCCTCTTCTACCTGGGTGTCTTAAACTGCGTTCCATCATTGAGAAAGACGATGGTTTGATCCTGCACATGTAGCAGAAGATCAGGCTTCCCATCGCCGTTCACATCCTTAAAAGAAAGCGTTACAGGGGTCAAAATGGCATTGTCTCCGAAGAGTTGTGGGCCGATATAAATTCGGGCATGTGACCCATCGCCTCCTGGGAACTCAATGACGTCAATGTGCCCGTTCAAATTAAGCGCAATGAAATGACTTGGATGTGCAGTCGAGTCAGCATGTCCCACAACCTGATCTGTCTGGTAGGTACGAGGTAAACCATAAGACCAGATATTTTGCTGGTTCGTCCACCACGTACCAACGAAAGAAAACAGTATCCATCCTGCAATCATCACTATCATGCCGATCCCCACCCAGAGAAGCCAATGAGTATGGTGCCTCTCTTGTGGTGGGGGTGCGCGGTGAATGACGATCCGGCGATTTCCTTGTGTGATGACCTCCTGGCCTTGTCCTCTGTCGTATCGTCGTGTGCTGGTGGGCATACGTTGTGGGTAAAAGGAGTCATCATCCTCTACTTCATAGTCAGTCTGTACTGCGGGCTGGCGCGTGGTCTGGTAGGCGGTTGCCCTGCGTGGTATTGTGTGATGCGCAATCTGCTCCTTCATCCTTAAATCCCCTTTCCAGCAACAAAATCCGTTGCCTCTTGTGGGGTAAAAAGGCCGTCCTGTACCTGTTGGGCGACAAGGGAAATATTGTCCTGATCCTCACGGCAGAGGCATGAACCATTCCAGCAGAACGGCTTTTCATCCGTATGTTCGAGATAGTCTAGAGGGATGACAGGAATGAAGTTGTCTCCAAAGCCTTGCATGTGGCCTTCTCCTTGACACTGGTGGCTCTCACATGCGTTATTACAATATGAGAGCCTTACTACCTGACAGGGTTTATTAGTCTCTCGCTCGCTGGCTCCTGTGGTGACACACAGGAGCCAGTTCAGTAACACCCCCTTTAAAATAGTTATATGCAAGACATATATGCATAGAATGCCTATATCTCATATAAGCATAAAGTGTATGTATGAAATTGTCAAGGCTTATAGTATACTGGTGCAAATATTTTGGAGGGAAATATGCCTAGAACAAGGCTGAAAGTGAAAGAGATCGCGACAGAAAAGGGATTTACGCAAACAAAGCTGAGTAGAGCTGCTGATCTTAACGCACGAACCATCCAACAAATATTTCACGATCCCTACCGAGATGTCACCTATAGTACTCTTTTGAAAATTGCCAAAGTCTTAGGGGTAGAAGTCTCCGACCTCATTGAAGAGATTCCTGACGAATAGGAACGGGTGCCAGAACCACTCTTACTGTTGGCCACGCTCAGATAAGCCACCAAACTGAGCTGGAACTAGCGAATGCGTCAATTACCACAAAATAGGTTTAGCTATCCAGTTCTTACAAGAGTCCGGTCTTATCTACAAGGACAAGAATATCATTGTTTTATCAGGAACGGATCTCGCAGGCGCCGTAGTTACCAGTGAACAACTTGCTAAAACAAAGTCACTTAATGGTGCAACTATGCTTAATGGGTCTAAACATCCCTAGTCATCAGCTTTTATGAGGCCTACACCACTTAATATTGTTCTACCGAATAGGTTAAAGGCAAATGAAACAGGCTTTCCAGCCCTTTTTTCTTTAACGACTCAACGGGTAAAACATACCTTATGCGAAAACTTCTCTTCAGTTCGCAGTCTGATATCTTTTTGAAGGAACATTTTGAAAGGAATCACTTAGAGGCTGTACGAAAAGGCCAGAGAAGCCATTTCCCATTGTTGGGTTTCCATCGGCTTCTTGAGCTACTTGCTCTGCAAGCGAAGGCCCATTTGAACGAAAATATCTCTTCTTGGCTTCTGGAATGGCTTGCCAGGGCGAAACAACTCATCAATGCAACCTGGCTCCAGAAGGCTTTTCGTACAGCCTCTTAGAGGATAGAAGGTAGAAGTGGGGATTTGGAAGAGGTATAAAATTGGCGACAGAGTACTATATGCCCCGCCTGTTCCGGTCTTGCCAACGTTCTGTCACAATTATTCCATTGGCTTCGTCGTACTCGATTACCCCATTCAGCATACGTAAGATCGGTAAAAATGGTGGCCTGGGTTTGAGTGCGGCGATTGTTTTTAACTCGAGGTCGTAATACAGTCCGCCCGGTTCTAATAGCAACATGACCATTTCCCGTCTTTCTTCCGCTGTTGCCACATCCCATAAGGCAGCCATGCCTGGAATATGTTCACCAGCTGCGATGACATCATCTAATTTCACGCCATCCACCTCGGGTGCTTCAAGTTGACGCAGCGCAAGTTCGACGGCAGCCATCTCTCCTTGGAACTCTTCATCATCAATGTAGCCTTCCCTGTGCTGTTTGAGAACACGGGATCGCTTGAGTTTGAGCCGTTCCTTCTCTCGCTCGACTGTTTCACCTGTCACCCCTGCCGCCAGTGCTTCTGCAACCAGCTGGCGGCGTATCTCCTCACGCCAGTTGTCCGGTAACTTTAAGCTCTTGAGTAAATCTCCGAATTGTTCCCGCACAAGATCGCTGCGGATCACCAGGTGCCCGCCAGCAGGACAGGGGATGCGTCGTTCCCGTGCCGAGTCCCGATAGTACTCATAGTCTGTCGTAGTACTTTTCCCCTGTGCGCGAAGTGTTAACCCACAGTGAATATCTGCAAGGTAGCCTGCAAACTCATAAAACCGTTTTGCCCGCGCTTGCCGCTGTGGTGCATGAGTCATTGATTGCGTGATTGAACGTATCTGTTGCCACTCATCATAGGTAAATGCTGCCGGATGGAGACCGCGATAGCGCTGCTCGTGATATTTCACCGTCCCTCGATCATCACCTGGGGTAAAGGCTGCACAAAACTCGTTGCGCAGTATGGCGGTAATCGTATCTTTCGTAAACAGTCTTGCGCCAAATCGCTTACTGCCCGTACGGTAGCCTGCCAGGTTCACAGCATCAGCAATTTTATCTGACTCCACCCCTTTCATGCGTAGCTCACCAATCATCCGCAACCCTGGAAGCTCGTCAGGGTCGAGTTCGGGTGGGGATTTTGGCCCTGTCCAGCGATAGCCAAAGGGAACATCCCCGTTATACAACCCCTGCGCGGCGCGTTCACCCTTGCCTTTACTCGTGTGTTTAGCAAGCATATCCGAGAAGTAGGCTGCAAAGGCCGCCAGGATAGTCAGTTGTAGTCGTCCTTCTGGGGTTGAATAGTCAATGTGTTCTGAAAGCGAAATGAAGGCAGTTTGATACTGTGAAAGGATTCGAAAACTCTGTAAGGTCACCATAACATTACGTGACCAGCGGTCTAAGGTATGAACGAATATGACCTGAACCTTTCCGGCCTGCACATCATCTAGCAGTTTTTTAAACGCTGGCCGTTTGGCAATCTGCTCACCTCTGGCACTTCGCTCATCATCTTCATAAAAGATGGGCTCAGGCAACCCCCGGAGTGTACACCCATCCTTAATGGCCCGCTTTTGTGCGTCAATACTGTAGTTGTCCTTCTGCATCTCGCTCGAACGGCGAACGTAGCCAGCAACCACGACATTTGGAGATGGTGAAGAAGCTTGCTGCTGCACCTTGGGTCACTCCTATCTCTGTATCTATTTGTGAGACAACGCCACCGTTCTTGCGCGCAGTACGCCCGGTGGGTATTGTATGGCTATTCTCCGCTGTTTCAATGGTGACTCCCGCGGCCTTGAACTCCTCGACGAGGATTGCGACCGTTGTCGGGTCTTGTGCGAGTCTTCCAAATTGCTCACCATCACGACGGTTACGCAGCCCTGTCGGACGGCTTCGCCCAGGCGCGCTATTTCGAGGCGTTCTCTATCGGCGCTTCTTGCTTGCATCTCAGAATAGAGTTGATCGTGGGACACGATATACCTATGCTCAAGGCAGCATGTGATGCTGCGGTCGAACTGCACCTGAAGCGCAAGTATCTCGCCCAGCGTTTTAAGCTGGGAGCTTGTGGCGTAAAGCACTGCTCGACTTGGAGCTTCGTTTTGATGCTGTGGTCGGGTTATGCGTGTCTCCTGTTTGTTGTTCTTTTGATTGGTCTGACAGAAAAAGGAACTTCTCCAGGCGGATGTCGTGTTGCCGCAGACAGCGCATCATAATTTGGGCCATCAAGGTGCAAAACGCTACAACATCTGGTGAGAGCCTTTCCTCTTGCTGGATTGCTTCTCGTTTTTCGTGTATCATCCCTCATCACTCCCTGCTTAATTGAGATGCAGCTTAACGTAGCTGCTTTCCATTGACGCAGGTAGTGTAACCAAGCGTTCCGGTCAAAAGCTGGAATGTACCTGGTAATCAGGCAGGTTGCACCTGGGGGAAAGTGAGAAGAAAATCCGCTAACCTCTCTGTGTCGTTCTACCAGGCGAATTCCATCATGTTCCCAGGTAGGTTCCACCTTCTCCCGTTGGTTCCAGATCCCGATCCGGTAGACTAGTTGTGACGAAAGCGGTGAGCTTGCAAATAAGGGAATGAAAGCGGTATCGATGCTTTTTGGCACTACTCACGCTCGCTCACTTGAAATAATCGTAAGAACCTGTACGAGGCAAAGGAAGGATACATAGCACTATGAATGAAACACAACTCCCACCTGATGGCGGTCAGTTGCAAGGTTCTGGGGGCAGACAGCCCTCAAATGCCCTACCCGCAGCTTCCCTAATGCACCCATCGACATCAAATGAACTCGATGACTTCCCGGAGGACGCTCTGCTGGAGGATGAAGAAGCGGGATGGAGTGCACAGTTCGTCGTCCCGTTCCAGCAATCCGGGCCGATGCCTGCGGTGAATCCACAGGCTGCTCGGGCAAGTACCAACAGGATGGGCTCGCCAGCGCAAGGGCGAACAACGCCTGGGCGGTTTCCCATCCTCAAGGTTGCTCTGATCAGCACGCTCATTGCGCTGGCAATGGGGTTCCTCGCGCTCTCGGTCTTCGCACAGCCAGCGACTCATCTAACGACTGCCGCAAAGAATCCCACGCAGGGACTCCTGGCGACACATACCGCGCCGGCGGCCAGGACGATGCGTACTGCACAAATGATCCCCACTCCGACCATGACCACTGCTACCCCGCAGGCAACGCCTCAGAATGACTGGGTTCCTTCGTCGCAAACGCTACAGCAAATCGGGTGGACGGGAGCCGGTCTTTCGACGGGTGATGCGCTCGAAGCCGAGCGCACTGCCTGGACCTTCACCGATCGCGAGATGAGCCTGGATTACAGAAACGCGGGGACGCAAGCACAGCATAGCGGCACGTTTACGGCTGCTGTCTTTCTCCTGACACCAAATGCCAGGGCGCGGTTCTTCCAAAACGATGTCCGTGCGATAAACAATGTGCTGTTCGACCGGGTCCAACAGCAGCGCTTGATCCAGGAGGTAGTCAATGCTCAGCCGCGCCTGGTTCAGTTCCAGGCTCAGGGCCAGCAGGAATTTGCCTGGGTCGATGTTTCCTTCCAACTCTGGCAGTCCCAGCTCGACCAGCAGAGCGGCCAGCGAGTTGGGGGCCTGAAACTCGCCCCGGCCACCCACAGACCGCGCATCCTCCACATGATCGTCCTGCTGCTGCGCGTGACACCCGGAGCACAGGAGGTCAATGCTCCTATGGGAGGCACAGGCTGGTTGGTCAGTACCTACGTGCTGGATCCTGCGGGAGGGAGCTTACCAGCCATCATTCAGCCGGCTTGATGTTCTACAATCGGCTAGAAGGACGAGCTGCTGAGCCACAACTTTCCTTCTGGATTCTGTTGACCGTAAAGGTGCAGGGAGGTCTTTGCAACGAAACGTTTTGGACTCTAAAACGTTCAAGAGCGTACCACCTGCGATTGACAAACGATTGTCTCTTGTGTTACAGTAGCAATCGGCCAATCGCTTGTCGCTGAATAAGAGCTTCATTACTGGCATCGTTCATGCCTTGGTAGAGCAAGGCGCCGTTTGCACCATCGTCCTGTCCGCATCATGCGCGGACAGACGCGCCGCGGCATCCCCCACTCCACGCAAATGAGAGAGCCCGTTTCAGAACGCAACTTCCAGGCTTTTTGCGTGTTGTGCGCTCTACGCTGAAGGGTAATGAGATTCATGCTCATCACCCTCTCATCTTCTTCCTACTATCACTCCTGGAGAGCGACCTTTTCGCTGTAATATCTGGGAGGCTCAGCGCACGCCAGGCGCAGCCAATCATTCATCTGATACATGCTGAACAGGCCTGCACAGCCTCCTCATCCATGCAACGCGAATAGCAAACGTCTCCAGAGATATTCCAACGCTACAAGCAAAAGGAAAAGCACCATGCACAATAATTCCTCTTTCACCGATGAGCAAGACGAGCGGCCGGCAGCAATCGAAGACAACGGGCGCGACCAGCCAGGAGAGGAGTTAGGGCTCCCTCCCGAGACACGACTTCCCGCAGGCGTTTCCTCCACGCCTTCTCCCAGGCGACCACCGGGAAGAAAACAATTCACGCTCATCGCCGTGGTTGTTTCGCTGCTGCTGGCGGCGAGCGCGCTCTTGCTGCCCATCTTGCTGGCACAGCCTGGTCAACTCGCTACTACTTCTCACTCTTTGACGGCAGCCACTATTGTTGGGCGCGTCTTCTTCACGAGCAGTGGACAACTCAATCCGACCAGTTCAAAGGGCCTCAATGATGTGGTGCATATCGATCTGGCCGGCCTCACGCCTCCTGCCCCTGGGAAGAGCGACTACACCTGGCTGCTGCCGGATACATCGCATAATGAACAGCGGCCGGTCTTGCTGGGTACGCTTCAAATTCTCAAGGGCTCGGCGCAGCTCACTTACACCTCTCCCACCCATACCAATTTGCTGGCAACGTACAGTCGCTTCCTGGTGACCGAACAGGCAGCGAACGAGGAGCCCGTAATACCATCGTTAGACCCTGCCACCTGGCGCTATACCGGGAGTATACAGGATACACCAACGCCGGGCGACGCGAACCATTACAGCCTGCTCTCACACCTGCGCCATCTGCTGGCGAAAGATCCCACGCTTGAAGGCATCGGCCTGTCGGGCGGCCTTGATATCTGGCTCTACCGCAATACTGGCAAGATCCTGGAGTGGTCGAGCGCTGCTCGCGATGACTGGGCTGGCGGCCAAAGCGCGCTTGCGCTCATGCGTCGGCAGATCGACCGGGTCCTCGATTACCTGGATGGTGCGGCTTTCGTCTGGCATGATGTTCCCCCCGACACGCCGCTGCTCGTCGATCCCAAAGCGGGGCGCATCGGCCTCTTGGAATTTGAGCAGGGGCAAAACCCGCCGGGGTACTTGGCGCACATCGACTTCCACCTGGTGGGATATACGCACTCCCCGGGCGTGACGGCGGATCAGAAGCGGCTCGCCAATAAGATAGATGGCATGCTGATCGCGGTGACAGCGCTCTTGTGGAAGGTACACGATGAGGCGGAACAGCTCGCGAAGATGAGCGATACGGCGCTTCTCGCGCTCCAGGCCCTCTCGCTGCTGAACGATATGGAGACGAATGCCAACGACGCCTTCGTCGGTCAGCCTGATCCGGCAACAGGCAACGTGCAGGGAGGGGTCACCGAGATTCATGACGAGCTGCAACTGCTGGCCACTATCGAGGTAAACACGGCAGCGGGAAATTGAAGACAATCAGACCGGGCCAGTAGAGGGAGCAGCCCATGTGCTTGTCGTTCTTCCTTCTCTGGCTGTGCTCGCTGATCTTCAGGCAGCATGCAGGTCCCACACGATGATGGTATTTCCTGATGCCGTCGCAAGTTGATTGCCAGCGGGCGACCAGGCGAGACTATGTACGGCGCTCCCCGGCTGGACCGACATGGTGAGCAGCGGCTTCTGACTCTGCGCAGGATCCCAGAGCGAAAACGAGCCATCGTCGCCGCTGCTTGCCAGATATCGTGCATCAGGCGACCAGGCCAGCGAGCGGATGGGGCTGTGTGAGGATTGCAACCGCATGGGCGTATCGATGCAGATCGGACTATCGTTGATCACCCCGGTATTCTGGCATACAAACCCATTCCAGAGACGCATTATGCCGTCATCGCCGCCAACCGCAAGCTGTGTGCCGGTGGGGGCGAAGGCGGCAGCGCGCATGGGCAAGCGGGCATCCTGGTAGAGTGGGTGGACTTCTCGCCCGCTTTCGGCGTTCCACACGCGTACAACGCCGCCATGCGAAGAGGACGCGATCGTTTGACCATCTGCCGCCCATGAGACAGCTTCAATGGGAGCCGTATGGCGGGTAAAGATGGTCTGAGGCTGATATTGTGTCGTTTGCCAGACAATGGCGCGCTGATCCAGCGCACCAGAGACTACCTGCTGCTGGTTGTGCACGGTCCAGGCCAGGCTGGTCACGGTCGCGAGATGGTCATGCGGGAAGCTGGCCAGGACTGTTCCTGTCAACGCCGTAAGGAAGGTCACCTGGTTAGCTACCCCTGTCACCAGTCGTCCACTTTCAGGTGACCACGCAAGAGCGGTGACGGCTGCTGGATAGGCCACCCGCTGGCGGACCACCCCATCGGTTCCCCAGACCAAGAGCAGGCCATCGTCTCCTCCCGAGGCGAGATACCGCCCATCGGGCGACCAGGCGACAACGCGGACGGTCTGCTGGTGGCGCGCAAAGGTCAACGCCGGGGTTGCGGAGACGATGTGCGTCGCAGTCGTCGCAGTCGTCGAGGACGCTGTGCGCGAAACGAGAGAAGCAGTCGGAGGTCGCCTCCTGCCCAGGTACCGCTGTGCCAGCGCCACGGCCAGGCCCGTTCCCAGACCGGTAAGCGCAAAGGCGGCAAGGGTTCCTGTTGTTAGGAACGCTCGCCGACTCCATCGGCGGGGAGGGGGCGGTGCGGACTGAGTGGCAGTTGCAAGACCGACAGTGTGCACAGGCCTTGTTGGAGCGCCGGCTGTCGCTGACACGAGCGCAAAGCGTGTCCCAGAGGCAAGCTGGAGGTCGCGAAACCGCTGATCGTTGGGGAGCAATTTTCCTCTTGTGCTGAGACGAAGCAGATAGATGACAGGCATGCCAGAGCTATCCAATAGCGGGTAGCCGAGTTGAGCCGCAAGCTGTGTGGCACAGGCGCCAATGAGCATCGCATCATCCACGTCGATCGCCGCACCTTCGGGGTCAAGTATGAGTCTGAGCATTGTCATAGTCTTCTCTCGCGCATCTCGGCCTGTATGCAAAGCAAATCCTGAACTACGTGACCATCGACTCTCCGAGGCCACGATCACCCGTAGTATAGCCAGGGCAGGCGGGAAGCATCTGGGAGAAAGACGGAAAGCACCCGGCAAAAGGTGAATAGTTGATTCGATCTGATGGGCAGCGCACAAGCAAACCACCAGACGGCTCATACGCCATATGCACGCGGAGCACAAAAAACCGCTGGACGGCAATCTTTCCTTGATGCGTTTTCCTTCAAGAGATGGACGAAAGCAGTGCCGCATACGCCGTTCTCACTGCATATTCCTTCCGTTGCCAAGTCGTGGAAAGGGAAGCGCATATTTGGTATACTCTGAGCATGAATATAAGCACACCAACTCAACACGTTCGAACGTGGCTTGAGACACTTTCTGTCGAGAAAAAGCCCACGATCAATAACCTCCGCAGACTGATTGAATCAGTTGCGCCAGAAGCGCACGAAATCATCTATCATGACGCATTAGGGTATGGTCCCACGGATTCCGGCTTCGATCGGATTTTGTACGTCACTGTTTTTGAAACACATATCAATTTGGGGTTCTTCTTCGGCGGCTTTTTGCCTGATCCAGAGAGGTTGCTTGTAGGCGGTGGCAAGCGCATGCGGCACATCAAGATCAGGTCGCTGCAAGAGAGCGAGAACCCGGCCATCACAAGCCTTCTTGTGCAAGCATGGAGCGACGGGCTGAAGCGGGTCGAACAACTCCACCACAAACGAGCTTGACACTCCTTCATCATTTCCCTTTCGTGGTAAATGACCCGATATGTGAGCACTGGCCCCCAATCATGAGCAGGCGCTCGGGAAGTACCTGGGCAAACTGCCCCATATCTGGGGGATCGGCATACACTGGTGTCAATAAACCGCTCGCGATCTGACGAGGCAGAAACTGGACAGGTGGCCATGAAACTGGCTGAAGCTCTCTCAATCTTCCGTTCAGCTGGTTCCGCTGAGCCGTGACTACAGATCACTCCTCTACAGGATAAGCAGAAAGATTCCCCCAGGTTCATGGCCACATGTACAACCAGAAGCACTCACTCATGAGAAGATCATTAGGAGTGAAGCCGAATTGCAACTCGGCTTCACTCTTTTAGGCCCGGCGTTAAGGAAGTCACCCTCTAACCGCAAAGTAGATAAGTGCGGCACAGTTTTTGTTTAGAGCGATTCAGATGTCCCCATCATACGAGCAAGGTCGGAAGCCGTAACCCGTAAACTTTGACATTAAACTGTTGATTTTCGGGTAATTATCCTGGCGAGGGCATTGCTCCTCCTTTGGCTTCTCAAGGCAATTTCTCAGAAACCGGCCAAGGAAAATATCCTCCGACCAGCAGGGTAATTACCAAAAAATCAACAGCTTAATGTCAAGATTTACATGTAATTGTACAGATCGAGTAGTAAATGTGTGAGTAGCGTGAACAAGGGGTATGGCAACGGATAGGTGGTAAATGACCGATTTTGCCCTCAAACATAAGCACTTGCCCCCAATCATGAGCACCAGGAGGAAAGTCCCTGGGGAAACGGCTCCACATCTGGGGTAGCAGCATGGAATGTTGTAAATAAACTGCTCGCGATCTCGGGGTTTGCGGCTGGTAGGATGTAAATAAGAAAATTAACAGACAGAATATCTTTTACAGGGGTAGCGCTACGCTAGCTGTCACCAAGGGCAGAGTAGCGGCTACAACAGGTAGAAGATGCGTAGCGCGATCTTCCTGTCCTGGGACGATTGGGGTGGCTTCTATGACCATGTGATACCACCAAAGGTCGATCAGAATGGCTACGGTTTGCGCGCACCAGAACTGGTTATCGGCCCCTATGCCAGGCAGGGCTTCATCGATCACCAGACGTTGAGCTTTGACGCCTACCTCAAGTTCATCGAGGATGATTTTCTGGGCGGCTCGCGCCTTGACCCTAAAACAGATGGCCGCTCAGATCCCCGTCCAGATGTGCGCGAGAACGCCTCTTTTAGGCAATCTAGCCAACGATTTCGATTTCACGCAGGCGCCGCGCCAGCCTCTAATCCTGTCAACGCATCCTGTACCTGGCCCGGCTTATACCAACTTGCGCTCC
>WNGJ01004715.1_pt1 | contig 14228 bp, 14 predicted proteins | sample 5400611 | NCBI WGS metagenome assembly WNGJ01 (sample SAMN13153375, study PRJNA577476) | soil metagenome | isolation source: 40 cm soil or saprolite under Garry oak tree replicate 1 | place: USA:California | collected 2016-06-15 | reverse complement strand
GTCGAAAAACAGCAGATGGGGCGTTTTCTCGGCGCTCCCGTGCTCGATCAGGAATTCATCAACGGTTATCTCCGCTTCACGGACGACACCGCGGGCGAACTTCTCCGCCAATTCAGCGCCGCCAATCTTGCGGTTCAGACGGATGCTTCCGTCGGAGCGCAATGGGATGCCGCCCTAACTCAGCTCAATCCCAGCTACACCCTGCGTATTCTCTATGATCGGCTGTCGCCCAGCCCCAAGCCCTGCTTTTACGCCGGGCTTGAAGGGGCGGCCACCGGTCCGTTCGATGTGGTGCTTGACGCACAACGTGACGAGCAATTCCTCCTCGGACAAGTTCACAAAGCCGGCGGCAAAACCTTTTACGATGTCTGGACCTCGCATCGAGTTCCGGACTCTCCCGTTCTTCCAGCGGCTTTTCGCGCTTTGCAGTACTCCATTGAGGCCTCGATTTCTCCCAATAACTCGCTGCATGCGAACGCCAGCGTACGTTTGCGCGCGGAAACCGGAACGGAACGCGTTCTCGCTTTCCAGCTTTCCCGGGCTCTAACGATCGACAGCGTCACCGGCGACCACAATGAATCGCTCCCCTTTTTTCAAAATGAAGGCATGAGCCTCCAGGAGCGCAGCGCGCGCGGCAACGACTATCTAGATGTTGTCCTTCCGCAAACTCCGGCGGGCCATCAGGAATTCAAGCTTCATTTTCATTACGGGGGCAACGTCATCGAGGACGCGGGAAACGGCGTACTGTTTGTCGGCGCGAGGGAAAGCTGGTACCCACACCTTGGGGATAGCGCGGAATTTTCTTCTTATGACATCTTTCTGCGCTGGCCGCGCAAGCTTCGCTTGATCGCCACCGGCTCCAAACTCGAAGAGCACGAGGAAGGAGAATTCCACGTCGGCCATTGGAAGACGGAGAAGCCCATGTCCGTGGCGGGATTTAATCTTGGCGAATACGCCTCGGCCTCCGTCGCCTCCGGGGCCCACTCCATCGATGTCTACGCCAATCGTGAACTCGAGGAAGATCTCCGGAAGCGCCTGTCCGCTCCGGACGCGGATGCCCTCTCCTTCCCTTCCGCGCGCTTCGGTTCTACCTCGACGGGACACTCGGTCGTGCCGCCTCCTCCCCCTCCCAGCCCGGCCGACGCGCTCAAGCAACTCGGCAAAGAGATCGATTCCTCCATACGTTTTTACGAAACTTTCAGCGGTCCCTTTCCTTTCCATAATCTGAAGGTCTCGCCGATTCCTGGAAACTTCGGGCAGGGCTGGCCCAGCCTGCTGTACGTTTCCACCTATTCCTTCTTGCCTTCGGAAGCCCAGCGGCGGGCAGGGCTGAGCACCGCCAGCCAGGAGCACTTCACCGAGCTGGTTCCTTATCACGAAGTCGCGCACCAGTGGTGGGGCAACGTCGTCGCATGGTCGAGCTACCGCGACCAGTGGATTGACGAAGCCATCGCAAATTATCTCGCCGTGCTCTTCGCCGACACCAAGAAAAACCCTGACCACACGTTGCACGTCTGGCTGGCGCGCTACCGCAAGCAGCTCATTGAGAAATTGCCGGGCGCCACCGAAACAGCGGGAGACATCGGCGCTCTCACGCTCGGCACACGCCTCAATTCCTCGAAGTCCCCCGCCGCCTACGAAGAGATCATCTACAGCAAGGGCTCCTGGATCATTCACATGTTGCGGGAAATGCTGCGCCAGCCCGGCGCCAGGAATCCCGATGCACGGTTTAACGCTCTCCTGCAAACGCTGGTGACAAAGTACGCTTACCGGGCACTCTCCACCGATGACTTGCAGCACGAAGTGGAAGCCGTCATGACGCCGGGCATGGACCTCGAAGGCGGGCGTTCCATGGAATGGTTCTTCGAAGAGTGGGTGCGCGGGACGGGAATTCCGCACTATCGCGTGGAATTCACGGCTCACCACACGGAAAAAGGCTACGTGCTTCGCGGGAAGCTTTTTCAGACCGGCGTGCCGCGCTCGTTCGTCGCCAGCGTTCCGCTCTATGCCAGTGGTGCCGGGCACAGCGCACTACTGGGCACGGTCGTAGCCGCCGGAGAGGAAACATCGTTCCACTTCGTCGCGCCGAATCTTCCGCGCAAAATTGTCATCGATCCTCAGATGACGCTGCTCTGCACCTCGGAATAATTGAGTCTGCTATCCGCTTGGAACGTAGCCGCGCTGCCGCTCTTACAGCTCTCCGCCATTTTCAATCTTGAGTTTCAATCCGGACTTTTGAGCAAAGGGATGGAATCTACGGGCCGAGCTTACTTGAAACGATCGAGCAACAACTGTTGTTCGAGGAGCGGGCTATCCAGGTTCAGTTCTGCTTTCCCGTCCTCGCCGAAAATGTAAGCGAAACCCAAGGGATCGCCGGGAATTCCGCGGAGCAGCCCGGCCTGGACCATCTCGCTCATGCGTGCCGGGCGTTTACCGTACCGCTTCGCGTATTCATCGGCCAGGGCATCGAGCCGCTTGCAGTCTTCTTTCACCTTGAGCAACTGCAGATGCTGCAAGGCATTCTTTTTGACCGAGGGATCGGGTGTCGAATCGTAAATATCCTTCCACAAAAACATCGAGGTTGCGAATGACTCCCCTTCCGCGGCAACTTTGGCAGCCATCACTTTCATCCACAGCTGTGCGTTTGGTTTCTTGCTGCCTTCCAGAAAAGCATCGGAAGCCTTCTGGTAGTCCTTCAGATCGAAGTAGTAGACGAATCCCAGGTCTTCATAGAGGCGCCAATAATCCGGATTCGCTTGGATGCCGCGCTGGATCAGTTGCACCGCCAGGTCCGGCCTGCCCGCTCCGGCCGGCGCCGCCTGGCTGAGAAACATTGCTCCGAAACGGTAGGAAATCAGCAGATTCGGATCGAGCGTTGTCGTAATGTCCAGAAGCGGCCAGAGCAGCTCGAGATTTGCCTGGCCTCGCACGTGTTTGTTTCCGTAGTACTGCACCACGCGCGTCCAGTAGATGTCCGCGAGCAGCGGGGCATATTCCAGGCTCATTACTTTCACGAGTTTTCCCGAGCGCAGCAGGACGTCGTCGCGCTCCTGGCTTAGCGACACGCGCTGCGCATCGATCCCGTGCTGCAGCCGCCAGATCCCTGCAAATCCAAACGGCAGGACCAGCAGCAACACCCACGCGATGGTTTTCTCCGAGTTCATTTCAAATTCCGCCGAGAAAACACCGCCGCCGCCGCCGTCAATACAATCGTACAGTAAACCACGGTGTACACAGTGTTTTGCAGGATCAAGGCTTCGGGGACCGCTCGCCCGTGCGCGGCCATAGCCATCACGTTGAAATTCTCAAAATTCGGAAGCAGATAGGAGAGCCCTTTGGTGAAGGCAGTCATCGCCGGACTCATCACCTCCACCGGCAAATTCCGCAATTCCTGCACGTACAACCCCACGATATAAAACCCCACCGTGAACAAAATCGCCAGCAGTGGCGTCGTGAAGCAGGAAAACAGCAGCGCCAGCGCTACGATTAGCGCCAGCTTCAGCAGTATGAAGTACACCGCCACCAGCACCACCGCGTCGCTTCGCTCCAGCGAGGGCTTTACGTAGATCATCACCAGCAGCAGTCCCAGCGCCATCGCCGCCGTGTTCACCGTCAGCGTCAGCACCAGCCCCGCGAATTTTCCGAGCAGGAATTCCCATCGCCGCACTGGCTTGGCCAGCAGCGCGTAGAGCGTGCGCTTGTCCATTTCCTTGGAGACCAGTGCGACGCCGATGAAAACGGAAATTAGCAACCCGATCACTGAAATGGCGGTCAGACCCAGGCTCACGATGACCGTCCGCTCGATCCCGATCGAAATCTGTCCCACCGCGACTGCCGCGGCCATCATCAGCAGCGCGAAAAACACCAGGTTATACAGCACGCGGTCGCGCACTGCTTCGCGAAACGTATTCAACGCCACTACGCCCACGCGCCTCATTTTTCGCTCACTTCCACCGCCGATGCCTGTGCGCGGTCCGCCTCCACAAGGTTCATAAAACATTCTTCCAGCGTCGCTTTCACCTGGGACACGGAAAGGATGCGCGCCCCGGCTGCTCGCAATTGGTCGATTGCCGCGTACAATTCTTCCTCAGCCACTTGCAGCCGGTAATAGTCCCCCGTGCGCGTCGCCGTGGAAAGCAGCGGCGCATTGTTCGTCCCTCTCAACTCAAAAAGAATCTCCATTCCCTGCGTTTTCATGTCCACAAGGGTGCCCGGCGCGCCCACCCCGCGGAGCTTTCCGCCAACGATCACGCCCACGCGGTCGCACAACATCTCCGCGTCCGAGAGAATGTGCGTTGAAAACATCACCGTCTTCCCATCCCTCTTCAACTCCAGAATAATGTCGCGCACCTCGCGCCTGCCCACTGGGTCCAGCCCTGACATGGGCTCATCCAGAATCAATACTTTCGGATCGTGCAGGATCGCCTGCGCCAGCCCGACGCGCTGCAGCATTCCCTTCGAGTATTTGCGAAGCTGTATCTTGCGCGCGGTTTCCAGCCCCACCTTCTTCAGCATCCGCTCCACGCGTTCTTTCCGGTCAGCCGCAGTCAGGTCGTGAAACCGCGCAAAATAGTCGAGCACCTCCGCCGCGGTCAAATAGTCGTAGAAGTAAGGCTGCTCGGGCAGGTAACCGATGTCCCGGTGCATTTCCACGTCGCTGATCGGCTTGCCGAGGATTCGCGCGTTCCCCGCCGTCGGGAAAATCAGCCTCATCAACAGCTTGATGGTCGTCGATTTACCGGCGCCGTTCGGTCCGATAAATCCAAACACCTCGCCCGTCTCCACCTGCATGTTCAGCCCTTCAAGAGATGTTTTTTTCTTGAGGTGCAAGAACCCGAAGGGATATTCCTTAGTGAGATTTTCAATCTCAATCGCTAGACCTGGCATGCCTTCATTGTTAGCAAGCCGGGCTTGACCGTCAATCCCTCAACAGGAGAATGTGTGCGGAGAGAAAATACAAAGAAGGCAACAGCTCAGGTTGGACCTTCCGAAATCAGGAGTCGCCGCGCCTCTGTCCGATTTGCACCAGCTCCGCTTGCGGGTTTGCCGGCGGCGCCATCGGCATCGGGTTCAGGTTTTGCGGGTCGCGCCAGTTGTCCAGAATGCCCACCTGCTGCACGCACGAAACTGTGCACCGCGGCGCACAAAACTTTTTGGTGGAGTACTCGCGGTGGCGCATCTCAGGCGTGTACTCCGCCAGCGGAATCCCCGGATACCCACGCTGCTGCGAGCACCAGTGCACCAGCCCGTCCTCGCAAATGTACAAGTACCGGGAGCCTGAGCGGCACCGCCAGTTGTGCTCCCGCCCGCGCGCCACATTATGCTGAAACTCGTTGAATCGCGAAAACGACCTCTTCCCCAGCGCCATGACTTCTTCAAAGATTTCCTGCTCGTGCGGCCCCAGCGGTTTCAATTGCCCGTTGTTGTCGTGAATAATCCCCACCGTGCTGGTGAAGCCCAGCGCTATGGCACGGTGCGCGATCTTCAGCGCATCTTCCGGATCTTTCACGCCGCTGCCCAGCACGGAGTTGATATTCACCTGGAACACCGCGTACTGCGACAGCATCACCAGCCGGCCATCCAGTGTCTTCAAGCTTTTCTTGGAAACTTCATCAGGCGCCACGTTGTCAATGCTGATCTGCAGATGCTCCAGCCCAGCTTCATTCAAGCTCTCAATGCGTTCCCTGTTCAGATAGAAACCGTTGGTGATTAACCCGGCAATCATGCCCCGTCGCCGCATGTGCCGGATTACTTCATCCAGATCCGGATGCATCAGCGGCTCCCCGCCGCTGATCGTGATAATCGACGTCCCCATGTCCGCCAAGATGTCCAGCCGCTTCTTCATTTCCTCCAGCGGCACCGGCTTCGAGAAATCGTCGAATTCATTGCAGTACGTGCACGCAAGATTGCATTGCCGCATGGGGATGATGTGCACCAGGATGGGGTGCTTCGTCGACACCAGCGCCTTACCGATCATCTTCAGCTCGCGCGCGCGCGTTCGCATGAACCGCAGCCGCCTCCGCAGCCGTGTTTTCGCACTCGCCCGCACTACGTTTGTTCCTTCAGCCATGAAAGACGCAGAATCCCCTACCGAAAATTATACATGACCCCGCTCATCACCGCTGCCCTAATGCCTCATTCGTACCGTTGCCCACCGCAATTTTAAGTCCCGCCGATGTCGATTCTGCGCGACATTCGCGCCCAACTCATTCAGGTCAACCCGGGGCAGCAAGTGATGCGCGTTCGCGACCTGCAAGCCTGGATTACCGGTCAAACCGAATACGCACAGCAACGACTTGTCGCTATGCTGTTCGGCATCTTCTCAGTCCTTGCGCTGGCCCTCGCGGCCGTCGGGCTTTACAGTGTCGTATCCTAGGCCTAGGGCGTGGCCATCCGCATCGACGAACTTGGCATTCGCATGGCCCTCGGCGCGAAATCGGCCGACGTGTTTCGGATCGTCATGTCTTCGACGGCTGGGAATGTGGGTGGTGGGCTGGCGGTAGGCCTTCTTCTCAGCATCGCTTTCGACAAGCTCGCCACAAAGTGGGTGATGGAGACTTCGCGCGACCCCCTCATCCTGGCTGGCGTAACGCTGTTGCTCCTCGTCGCAGCGGCTGTGGCTTGTTTCGTTCCAGCCCGCCGCGGGGCGTCCGTCGGTCCCAGGGAGGCGCTGCGCTATGAGTAGCTCATGGCTCTTTCAAGAGCCACAACGAAGGATGAAAGTTGCCGTGAGCAGCAGAGCTAGTATTTTCAGTGAGATAGGCGACTTCTTTCGCAGCAGAAACTTAGAAAATGAGCAGAAAAACAATCGCCCCGGCAGGCGGCGATGCTTGACGGGAGTAACGTAGGGGCCTAAACGAAGACCCTTTTGCGGAACGAGACAAAGAGCATGGCGCACAAACCGACGCAAAACAAGGTGAGCGCGGAAGGTTCGGGTGTGGAAATAACGAGCGTGCCGGGGAGCGCATCGAAGGCGTTGGTTACCTGGTAGGTACCCGGCGCAAATGTCGGATTACTCTCCCCGCCCAGATAAAACTGATCGAATTGAGCAGTCGAGAGGGCAAAAAAAACCACGTCAAGACTATTATCATAAACTCCGCCGCCGGCATCCGTGTTCGAGAAGGTGAACGTGTCCGAGAAAGAAAATAGGAAAGTGCCTTCGAGAAAATAGGAAACACTGTCAGCCCCTATCGTAAAACCGGTGTCTGTGTAGGAGGAGGAATCGAGAATGGGAGAGGCCGGAAGCTGCCAGACAAGGGAGGCAACCAAGTCGCCGTAATTTTCGGTATATGTAAAGGTATCGACACCGTCGGCGCGAACTTGAGGTGCGGCGCACAATGCCACCAGCGCGATTGCGAAAACCGGGATGAGCAAAACACGATGCATAGAAATAGCTCCTAGTGCCGAGGTCTGTGCCCAGAACAGAGGGGCGGAAAACGGCGAAGTGCTCAGATAGCGCAAGAGCTTTCCTTTCTTAGGCCGCAGGTTGAGTGGGTTGCCAAGATATTAGTAGGGGTCCTGAGGAGAAAGTGAATCTGGTGACAACCGGTCTAAGCTGCGGTGTGGAAGGAACTGCCTCTCTTAACCTTCAACTTTCAACTCTTAGCTTTCAACCGCCTAGCGCCCTCCTAGCGCTTGTTCTGCACGAGTCAGAACCCACGAGTCAACCGGCCTGCCCCAACCTTGTCAGGGTCACTAGGCAGCAGTCAGTTGCTGGTAGAATCAGGGCAGCAGCCTGTCAAGGAGTTCTCTATGTCTGAAGCCACGCAATCCGCCCTGACCATTCCGACCCGCACCGAATCCGACTCTATGGGTAAGATCGACGTCCCCGCCGACCGCTACTACGGCGCGCAAACTGCCCGCTCGCTCATCCACTTCGCCATCGGCAAGGACGTTATGCCGCCAGAGCTGATTCGCGCCTTCGGCATCCTCAAGAAAGCCGCCGCGCTCGTCAATCAGGATCTCGGCAAGCTGCCCGCCGAAAAGTGCACTCTCATCACGCAAGCGGCCGATGAAGTCACCGCTGGAAAACTAAACGACCACTTCCCTCTTCGCGTCTGGCAAACCGGCAGCGGCACGCAGACCAACATGAATGTCAACGAAGTCATCTCCAATCGCGCCATTGAACTCGCCGGCGGCGAAATGGGCAGCAAAAAACCCATCCATCCCAACGACGACGTCAACATGTCGCAGTCCTCCAACGACACCTTTCCCGCCGCCATGCACGTCGCCGCCGCCTCGGAAACCGCGCGCCGGCTTCTCCCCGCCATTAAATCTCTCCGCGACGCCCTCGACGCCAAAGCCAAGGAGTTCGCAGACATCGTAAAAATCGGCCGCACCCATCTGCAGGACGCCACCCCGCTCACGCTCGGCCAGGAATTTTCCGGCTATGTCAATATGCTCGACCGCGATGGCGGACGCGTCGCCGTGGCTCTCGACGGCCTCTACGACCTCGCCATCGGCGGCACCGCCGTCGGCACCGGCCTCAACGCCCATCCCGAATTTGCCGAGCGCGCCGCGCGCAAAATTTCTGAGCTCACCGGGTTGCCTTTCCGCTCGCATCCCAATAAATTCGCCGCGCTCTCCGCCCACGACGAAATCGTCTTCGCCTCCGGAGCATTAAAAACTCTTGCAGTCTCGCTCTTCAAAATCGCTAACGACATTCGCTGGCTCGCTTCCGGCCCGCGCTGCGGCCTCGGCGAACTCACTCTTCCCGAAAACGAGCCCGGCTCCTCCATCATGCCCGGCAAAGTGAATCCCACGCAGTCCGAAGCCCTCACCATGGTCTCCGTGCAAGTCATGGGCAATGACGCCGCCATCGGCTTCGCCGGCTCCCAAGGCAATTTCGAGCTGAACGTCTTCAAACCGGTGATGATTTATAATTATCTGCACTCTGTGGAACTGCTTGCCGATGCCTGCAACAGCTTCGTCGAACACTGCGTCCACGGCATCGAAGCCAACCGCGAGCAGATCGATCACTACGTCCAAAATTCCCTGATGCTCGTCACCGCACTCGCCCCGAAAATCGGCTACGACCAAGCCGCCCAAGTCGCCAAAGCCGCCCACAAGGCCCACATCAGCCTCCGCGAAGCCGCCCTCAATCTCGGCTACGTCACCCCCGAAGAATTCGACGCCCTCGTCAAGCCCGAGGACATGACCCACGCATGACGAGAACAACGCTCATATACGCAAAAGCGCTCACGCTGAGCGCTTTTTTAGCTTTCGGTGCTTTCGCGGCTCAGTATGGCCTGGATGATTGCAGATGCCGTCGTCCTGAGAAGGACGACAGCACGCGCGCGGGTGGAAACCAATTGGTAGTAATAATCGAAGAGGGCGCGTATCGAAAGCCTGCAAGGAACCGTTGAAATGTATGACGCGCGGCCTCTGGAACACGTGCTAGTGGAAATTTTCGATCATCCCGAATATTTGCTGTCGGATCGGTCGCTGCAACCCGCCACGCAGGTGACGCAGAAGAGGCTTGCGGCATGCCTTACCTCCGCAGGCAAGTTCTGTTTTCGCGATTTGCGATCTGGGAAGTATGAGCTGCGTTCAAGTCTCGACGGCGGCTGGAATATCAGTCCCGTTTACGTCGTCGTCGGGAAAAAAGCAGGCAAACGGAAAAGCCTGCAGGTCAAGATGTCGGTGAGGACATGAGCGAACAAGCCGTTGACATTGCCAGGGCAACCCTGTTTCTGATCGTCGGTAGTATTATCTTGACGAACTTGGATGCACTGACACATCTCGATCAAAGCTTAGGTCTGAAGATACATTCCTGGTTCAAGAACAAGCTTGGAGCCGAGTCCATATGGAATCGTGAAGTTTATTCCGTTGGGACACCGAGCGGTCACAAAAGATCAAGAGTAGGATTTGCCGCTGTGGGTATTCTTTGTCTTTCGGCTGGCTTCGTTTCATTGTGCCTTTCCCTTGTGCGCTACATTCGCTGACTTCAAAAGAAGGAGAGCCACTAAATTGCGCCCAACACCGCTCAGTCTCGGAGTCCTGGTCTTGGCAAGTTCTCTTTGCGGACAAAGTCTGGATGCACAAGCAACGTACACGCTGAAGCCGACGCCGAAGACGGTGGCTTGGGGATACTACGATGCGAAGGCGACGCCGGTGTTGCGCGTCAAGTCGGGCGACACGGTGGAGATTCAGACGCTGATCACGAATAGCCCGAAACGGCTCGAAGATGCGGGCCTGCCGCCGGACCAGGTCGAGCAATCGCTACGCGATATCACCGAACAGGTGAAGGACAAGGGGCCGGGCGGGCACATTCTCACTGGGCCGGTTTACATCGAAGGTGCGGAAATTGGTGACGTGCTCGAAGTAAAAATTCTCGCTATAACACTTGCCATTCCTTACGCATACAACGGGTTCGGACCGGGCCGCGGCTATCTGCCCGACGATTATCCTTACGCGAAAATGAAAATCATTCCGCTCGATGAAAAGCGGATGGTGGCGAAATTCACGCCGGGCATCGAGATTCCGCTGCATCCCTTTTTCGGCAGCATGGGGGACGCGCCGCCGGAGAGCGCGGGCCGCTTCAACAGCGCGCCGCCGTGGATTATGGCGGGCAATCTCGATAACAAGGACCTCGTTGCCAGCACGACGCTCTACATTCCCGTGCACGCGCCCGGCGCTCTCTTTGAAGTCGGTGACGGCCACGCCGGGCAGGGCGACGGCGAGGTGGACATTACCGCGCTAGAAACTTCGCTCATCGGTACGTTCCAATTCATCGTGCGCAAGGACATGCACCTGAAGTGGCCGCGCGCCGAAACCCCCACACACTACATCACCATGGGCCTCAACGATGACCTGAATGCCTGTGCCACGCTCGCCGTCCGCGAGATGATCGATTTCCTCGTGACCGAAAAGCACCTCTCGCGCGACGACGCCTACATGCTCTCGAGCATCGCCGCCGATCTCCACATCACCGAGCTAGTCGACGGCAACAAAGGCGTCCACATGATGCTCCCCAAATCCATTTTTGTTTCTGCCTCCCCAAAATGAAAACGCCGACTCTCATTTTCCTGATCTCATTGACGGCGGCCACTGTCACCCCGCCACGGTTTCTCCGTGCCCTCTTCTCTCCGGCTTCTGCGTCCTCTGTGCTAAGTCCTTTTCTTCCGGTGGTTTCGGCTTCCCTTGTAGTGGCGCAGCATGCTGCGCCACTACTGCCGAGTCTACAAACGAACGCGCAAATCCCCGAATGGTGCCGCCCGCTCCCCCGCCCCGAATACAAATCGCTCCAGCGAGTTCTTCCCGACGATCCCTGGTTTGAAGCCTACAAGGTCGCGCCGGGAGTCTTTGCCATTTACGAGCCGCATCAAGCGGAAGAAGTCATCTCCTATCTGATTGTTGGCAACAAGCAGGCCGTGCTGTTCGACACCGGCATGGGCATCAGTGACATTCGCAAAGTCACGACGAAATTGACTTCGCGTCCGGTGGTGGTGCTCAACTCGCATACGCATGACGATCACGCGGGCGGCAACTGGCAGTTCACTTTCGTCTACGGCATGGACACCGATTTCACGCGCATGAATGCGAGAGGTTCGCGCGAAGAGGCACAGGCGGAAATCACTCCCGATCAACTCTGCGGCGATTTGCCAAAGGGCTTCAACCCAAAGACGTACGTCACAAAACCCTGGAAAATCTCGCACTTCATCCACGATGGCTTTAAAATAAATCTGGGCGGCCGCACGCTCGAAGTCCTTTCTACTCCGGGTCACACGCCGGACGCCATCTGTCTTCTCGATCGCGCCAACGGCTTGCTCTTCACCGGCGACACGTACTATCCCGCTCCTCTCTGGCTCTTTCGGCCGGAGACCGATCTCGATGCCTACGTTGCTTCCGTAAAGCGACTCGCGGCGCTCGCCCCGGAGTTGAAACTGGTTTTGGGAGCGCATAATATCCCGGTCGCGCAGCCTTCGGTGCTCCCGGGACTCGTCGACGCCATCCAGGCGGTGCGATCCGGCCAAGGCGTCGTCAAGCCGGCGGGAGAAGGCAAAGCCATCCACAGTTTTGGAGGATTCACTTTTCTTCTTGCCGCTGCCCGCAAGGAATAAAATTTCTTGTGTACGGCCGCCACCTATGCGTTTCTGGAACTACAAAATCGCCAGCGTCGCATTCCTGATTTTTCTCGGGTGCGCTCCGGGCGCGTCTTTCAGCCAGTCAAAACGCGACAAGTCCGTCTGGAGATATGACGGCGGCCTTCTTTTTGAAACCGATGGTTCGCTACCCAACGGCGTCTGCTTCCGAGTCTCCGGCAACGCGACTTCCCCGGAATTCTTCGAGAACTTGAAACGCATCGACGACGGCCACGGCACGGTCTTCCGCCGCGGTTTGGAAACCGTCGCGCAATTCCCCGATCAACTGCTTCTCACCTTGGTCATCCACGACCAGTCCTGTAGCCCCGGACTCCACCAAATTGGAACGCGCCGGTATTTGACGCGCGAAATGATGAGCGCTTTGCAGCTTTCTCTCTATTGGAAACGCGGTGTGGAGTTGCGGCAAGTAAAGGACATCAGGGAAGTTGGCGCGTCCGTCGAGCGGATCGCTCCCTACGCTACGGCTCTAGCAGCGGAACTGCCTCAACGCTTCGAGTGGTCCTATCAGTTGCTCGTCCCCAGCGCCGGGGTGCCTCTCACGGACAGTCTTGTATTCGTGTTCCGGACGGCGGAAGGCCGCATCGCCGCGCGCGTCGCCGCGCGACTCTGAGTTGAAAGTGGTCGGTTTTCAGTGGTCAGTTACAGAATGCAGAATTTGATGTAGGAATCTGAATCAGCCGTCGATGCGCTAGCCCATGGCGCTGACTTTTTGCGGTTCGATTTTATAGGTCACGCGGACTTCGCCCGGTTTCCGGAAAGGGTAAACTGGATTTCCCAGATATTTCTGGGAGAGTTTGTTGATGTGGTCGTCCGCGCCGTTTTCGGTGATTTCCACGACCTTGCCACGGATTTCCAGATAGCGGTAAGGATTTGCGGGTTCCTGTATCGCAACCGAAACGCGGGGATCGCGCCGGATGTTCTTGTCTTTCACGCGGCCCTTCGCCGAATTGAAGCGCACGAATTTTCCATCGTAATCCACCCATATGGGCGTGACCTGCGGGCTTCCGTCCTTCATCAGCGTCCCCAGATTTCCGAACGCCGGCTTCTCCAGCAAATCCATATATTTTTCTGGAATCATCTGGCTCATTTAGACCTCCTCATAAATAAAATCAAGCGAAACTCATCTCCGGAATTCGTTGCCGCGCGATCAATTGTGCGCCGGTCAATTCCTGCACTTCCTCCGCCGTCCAACCGCGCGCCACTTCGCGCAGAATCAATCCTTCCGGCTTCACGTCGATCACCGCCAGATCCGTGATGATGGTATCCACGCATGCCAAACCGGTCAGCGGATACGTGCACTTCTTCACGATTTTTGGAGCTCCGTCCTTGGTGGTGTGCTCCATGCACACGATCAATGTCTTGGCGCCTGCGGCGATGTCCATCGCCCCTCCGATACCGCCGGAGCCTTTCGCGCCGGGAATTTTCCAGTTCGAAAGATCGCCCTTCTCCGATACTTGAAATCCGCCCAGAACGGCGACATCCAGATGCCCGCCACGCGACATCAGATGTGCGTCCGCCTGATGAAAGAAAGAAGCGCCCGGAATCAGCGTCACGGGCACTTTCATGGCATCCACCTGATCGAAATCTTCCTCGCCCGATTTTGCGCGGCGCCCCATTCCCAGAATCCCGTTTTCGCTGTGGAAATAAACGGTGATTTCCTTCGGCAAATAGTCCGCGATGAGATTGGGAATTCCCCAGCCGAGATTTACATACCCGCCATCCGGCAACTCGAGTGCGGCGCGCTGCGCGATTTGTTCCCTGGCCAATCGCGGCTTAGCCAGCATGACCTTTTGCTGAATGGCGTCACGCGGCATGACCTTTTCATGTGTGCCGTTACCCGGCATAACGAAGTCCTTTCGCTTGCACGATGCGATGAACGAAGATCGCCGGTGTCATCACGTGTTCCGGATCGATCGTACCCACCGGCACGATTTCTTCCACTTCGGCGATGGTCGTCTTCGCGGCCATGGCCATGATGGGATTGAAATTTCTAGCGGCGAGGCGATAAGTTAGATTCCCCAACTCATCGGCTTGCTGCGCTTTGATCAGGGCATAGTCCGCACGAATCGGCAACTCCAGAATGCAGCGCTCGCCCTCAAGAAGCCGCTCTTCTTTTCCTTCGGC
>WNGJ01008806.1_pt1 | contig 14229 bp, 9 predicted proteins | sample 5400611 | NCBI WGS metagenome assembly WNGJ01 (sample SAMN13153375, study PRJNA577476) | soil metagenome | isolation source: 40 cm soil or saprolite under Garry oak tree replicate 1 | place: USA:California | collected 2016-06-15 | reverse complement strand
CAGGGAACCAGGTGCGCCCCTCGGCAGGGAACGAGCTGCGTCCCTCGGCGGGGAACCAGGTGCGATCCCGGACCAGGAGACGGGCGCGATCCCGGACGCGGTCCCAGGCCCCCGGCCGGAGATGGCCCGTCCGTCGGGCCGGGGACGGCACCGTGGGCACCCTGCCCACGCTGACCGTGCCCGGTGAGGGATCGGACACCGTGGCAATGGCGGCACAGACAGTGCACCCGGCCGGCCGCGCCGACTGCCACTGGCTGATGCCCGCGGCCGAGATGGCCGCCCTGGCCGGCGGGAACGGGGCCCCGAGCCCACATGTCGCGCCCGTCCGCTGGGCCTGCTTCCCGGAGATAGCTTCACCCGCATCCGGTGTGGACGCCAGCCGGATCCGCGCGGCGCGGGAATTCACCGTCAGCACCCTGCAGCGGTGGGGTGTGGCAGAACGCCGCGAGGATGTTGCCGTCGTTGTCTCGGAGCTGCTGACCAACGCGTTGCTGCACGCGCTGCCCGCTGCCGGTCGGGCCCGGACCGGCTGGCCGGTCCGGCTCGGCCTGCTTCAGTCCGGGCCGTGCGTCATCTGCGCGGTCGCCGACCCCGGCCGGGTGGCGCCGGTCCTCCAGCAGCCAGAGCATTTCGGCGAAACCGGTCGCGGGCTGCACGTCATCGCCGCGCTCAGCGACCGGTGGGGCTGCACCATCCCCACCGACACAGGAAAGGTCTTGTGGGCCATGTTCTCGACCGGGCTCGCGCCGCCGGTCCCCGGCCCGCGGTCCCGGCCCGATCCGCAGCTACGCCACGCGGCCGGAACCAGGCCCTGATCCATCCGGCTTCCTTGCCCTCTTGGTGGTCGGCGGCTGGCACGCCTGATCCGAAGCTCACGAGGCTGTTCCACCGCAGCGACGCCGGTATCAACCGGGGCAGCGAGCTCATCAGCAGCGCAGTCGCGGAGGCGTCTACCCCGGCCCAGCCCCCGGCGGATGCCGTGGCGCGCGGGCCAGGCGGGCAGTGAGTCAAACCCTGGGTTGAGGCCGGGCCGGGCCGTCGTCCACCCGTGCGCCGATGACCGCAGGTGCCCGCATGCTTAGCGTTCGTCGCAGTGCGGCTTCCGGGGGAGGAGGGCACGGTCCATGGGCTGGATCCTTGGTTCGAGCCTCAGGTTCGGGCGTCTGGTTATTGCGGTCGCCATCGGGCTGGCGGTCATCGGAATAGCCCAGCTGCGGTCCGCCCCCGTCGATATCTATCCCGAGTTCATGCCGCCGTCGGTGGAGATCCAGACCGAGGCGCTCGGCCTGTCCGCGGCCGAGGTGGAGCAGCTGATTACCGTGCCGCTCGAGCAGGACCTGCTCAACGGCGTTCCGTGGCTGGACCGCATTCACTCCTCGTCGATGCCCGGCCTGTCGGCTATCGACCTGACGTTCGAGCCGGGCACGAACCTCTACGCCGCGCGGCAGATGGTCCAGGAGCGGATGACCCAGGCGCACGCGCTGCCTAACGTGGGCAGCCCGCCGATCATGATCCAGCCGCTGGCCTCGGCCAGCCGGGTCGCCATGATCAGGTTGTCGTCCCGGCAGGTATCCCTCATCGACATGTCCGTGCTCGCGCGGTGGAAGATCCGGCCGCGGCTGATGGGTGTGCGCGGAGTCGCGAACGTGTCCATATACGGCCAGCGCGACCGGCAGCTCCAGGTCCAGGTCGACCCGCAGCGGCTGCGGGCACAGCATGTGTCGCTCACGCGGGTGATAGAGACGGCGGGCAACGCCCTGTGGGTGTCGCCGCTGACGTTCGTGGAGGCGTCGACGCCCGGTACCGGGGGCTTCTTCGAGTCCGCCACCCAGCGCCTCTCCGTGCAGCACATCTCCCCGATATCCACGCCGCGGCAGCTTTCCGACGTGCCCGTCGAGGGCGCGAAGGCCGGAAAGCTCAGGCTGGGCGACGTGGCGAACGTGATCGAGGACCATCAGCCTCTGATCGGTGACGCGGTCGCGGGCTCCGCGCCCAGCCTGTTCCTGGTGATCGAGAAGTTTCCTGGCGCCGACACGCTCCAGGTCACCAGGGACGTCGAGCAGGCGATGGCGGACATGGCGCCGGGCCTGAAGGGCATCACGGTCGACACCCGCGAGTACCGTCCGGCGACTTTCGTCGAGACAGCGCTGAGGAACATCGGCTGGGTCGCGCTCATCGGCCTCGCGCTGCTGGCCCTGGCGCTTGCTGTGTTCGCCTCGTGGCGTACGGCGTTGATCGGCATCGTCGTTGTGCCGGTGGCGCTCGTGCTGGCGGCGTATGTCCTGTACCTGCGGGGCACCACGTTCACGACGGTCACGCTGCTCGGCCTCGCCGCGGCCGTGTGCGTGGTGATCGATGACGTCGTCACCGACATCGACGCCGTGCGGCGCCGGATCGCGCAGCGAGGCGCGGCCACCGGCGAAGGGCAGGTCAGTCCGGCCATCCGGGAAGCATTCGCCGCCGTGCGCGGGCCGCTGGTGTTCGCCGTCCTCGCGATCCTGCTCGCCACGCTGCCGTTCCTGTTCCTGGGCACGCTGGTGAGCGCGTTCAGCCGTCCGCTCGTGCTCACCTTTGCCCTTGCCGTGCTCGCATCGATGCTCGTGGCGTTCACGCTGACGCCCACGCTGGCCGCCCTGCTGCTGCGCGGCGCCGGCGCGGGCAAGCGGGGCCCCTTCGCCCGCTGGATGACCCGGGTGTTCGATCGCGGCTTCGCCGCGGTCGCCAGGCCGGGCCGCGCGTGGGCGGTGGCTGGTGTGCTCGTGGTGGCGGCCCTCGCGGTCATACCACAGATCGGGCGGAGTTCACTGCTCCCTCAGCTGCAGGACCGCAACCTACTGCTGCGGGTGGAGGCCGCCCCCGGCACATCCCTGCCGGAGATGGACCGGATCGCGGCCGCCGCGGGGAACGAGCTGCGGGCCCTGCCCGGCGTGCAGAGCGTCGGAACCCATGTCGGCCGGGCCGTCGGTTCCGACCAGCTCGTGGACGTCAATTCCGCCGAAATGTGGATCACGCTCGATGACCGGGCCGACTACGGCCGGAGCCGGGCGGCGATCACCACGGTGATGAGCGGCTACCCGGGCCTGCGGGCCGACCTGGTCACGTACCCGACCGACCGTGTCGCCCAGGTGACGGCGGGCCAGAAGGACGATCTGGTCGTCCGCGTCTACGGCGCCGACCTCACGGTGCTCCAGGGCAAGGCCCGCGAGATACGGGCCTTGCTTGCCGGGGTGCCCGGGGTGGCGAAGCCGGTTGTGCGGCCCATACCGGAGCGGCCGACCGTGGCCGTGAAGGTCAACCTCGCGGCCGCGCAGCGGTACGGGCTGAGGCCCGGTGATGTCCGGCGGGACGCGACCACGCTCACCTCGGGCCTGATCGTCGGGAACCTCTACGAGCAGTCGAAGATCTTCGACGTGGTTGTCTGGGGCGCGCCGGGGGTGCGCAGCGACCTGACCGAGCTGGGGAACCTGCTGATCGACACGCCCGCTGCCGTGGTCTCGGCCGTGCATTCCCGCCTGGCGCGGATGCCGATGCCGTACGAGTACCACGCCGAGGTGTTCGGGAACGCCACCATCGCTCGCGCCGATGCCGCCCGGACGCTCGCGTATGGCGCGGTCGCACTCGTCGGCGTCTTCCTGCTCCTGCAGGCGGCGGTGGCGAGCTGGCGGCGCGCCGCGCTGATGCTGGCGTCGCTGCCGCTATCCGTCGTGGGCGGGGTCCTCACCGCGCCGTTCGCCGGTGGGGTATGGAGCGCCGCCTCGCTGACGGGCTTGTTCGCCGTCCTGGCGCTCGCGATCCGGGCCAGCGTCCTGCTCGGCTGCCGCATCCGGGCCGGGGAGGAGGCAAGCGCGGCCGGGGGCAACGGCGCGGCCGGGCGGCACACCGTCCGTGACGCCGCGCGCGAGCGCGCCGTGCCCCTCACCCAGTCGGTTCTGGCGACGGCCGCGTTCCTGCTGCCAGCCACGATCCTGGGCACCGGGGCGGGCCTGGAATTCCTGCACCCGCTGGCGGTGACGATGCTCGGCGGGCTGGCGAGCCTGCTCCTGGTGCAGGTGCTCGTGCTGCCCGCGCTGCTGCTGGCCACCGAACGGCGGAGGCGGGAGTCAGCGCCCGAGGCGCCCGATGCCCCCGGCTCGCCGGGCACCCGGCACGCCGCGGTGGCGCCCGGCTGACGGCTCACGGTGAAACGATCGGAAGGAGCGCACCGATGCCCATGAAGCGTTCGGCCATAGCCGGTCTCGTGGCCGGCGCCGCCGTGATCCTGACCGGCTGCGCCGCCGCAGCCCCAGCCGAGGTGCCCCCGGCGTCGGTCACCCAGATCGCCGGATCGCAGGCCGCGCGGCTCCAGCTCACCGACCGGGCGGTCCAGCGGCTCGGCATCACCACTCAGCCCGTGCGCGAGGCGCCCGCGGCCAAGGGCAAAGCCCTGGCTAAGACGGGCGCGCGCAAGGTCATCCCATACTCGGCGGTCGTTTACGACACCGACGGGTCAACCTGGGCGTACGTGAACACGGCACCGAGGACCTACCTGCGCCAGCCGATCACGATCGCCGCGATTCAGGGCAGCACCGCGGTCCTGTCCAGCGGCCCGCCCGCGGGCGCGGCGGTCGTGACGGTGGGCGCGGCGGAACTGCTGGGCACCGAGTACGACATCAGCGGCGAAGAATGAGCGCAGCCCAGCCCCCCCGGACCCTCATGCGCTCGATCATCAGCGCGAGCCTGAGGTTCCGCTACCTCGTTGTCGCGGCCGCGGCCGGGCTGATGATCCTGGGCATCACCTCGTTCCCGACGATGCACGTCGACGTGTTCCCCGAGTTCGCGCCCCCTCGGGTGCTCATCCAGACCGCGTGCGTGGGCCTGTCCACCTCGGACGTCGAGCAGCTTGTCACCGTGCCGCTCGAGGCCGCGATGAACGGCATCCAGGGCCTGGACGACATGCGGTCCAAGTCCGTTCCGCAGCTGTCGTCGATCGAGCTGCTGTTCAAGCCGGGCACGGACCTGCTGCGGGCCCGGCAGCTCGTGCAGGAACGGGTGGCGACGGTGTCGCCCAGCCTGCCCACCTGGGCGGCGCCGCCCGTGATGCTGGCGCCGGTCTCGGCGACGGGCCGCGCCATGCAGATCGGCATGACGTCGAACAACCATTCTCTTATCGAGATGTCGATGACGGCGTACTGGACGATCCGCGCCCGGCTGCTACGCGTGGCCGGCGTCGCCAACGTCGCCATCTGGAACGAGCGGCTCCAGCTCATGACGGTGCAGGCACAGCCGTCCAGGATGCAGGCGCGAGGGGTGTCGCTAGACCAGGTGATGCAGACCACGGCCGACGCGGTGGACTCGGGGCTGCTGAAGTTCTCCACCGGGGCCGTCATCGGCACCGGTGGCACGATCGAAACCCCCAATCAGCGGATCGGGATACGCAACGTCCTGCCGATCGTGACGCCGGCCGACCTGGCCAGGGTGCCCGTCACCAGGACCCCGTCCGGCCCGGTGCGGCTCGGTGACGTCGCGGTGGTGGCCGAGACGCACCAGCCGCTGATCGGTGACGCGATCATCGACGGCGGGCCCGGGCTCCTGCTCGTGGTCGAGAAACTCCCGTGGGCGAACAGCCTTCAGATGACGGCAGGTGTCGAGCGGGCGCTCAAGGAGCTTCAGCCGGGATTGCCGGGGGTCAGGTTCGACACCAAGGTGTTCCAGCAGGCCGGCTTCGTCAAGCTGGCGATCGCCAACCTCACCCAGGCCCTGGTGCTCGGTTTCATCCTGGTCGTGGTCATCCTCGCCCTGTTCCTGTTCGAGTGGCGGGTGGCCCTGATCAGCCTGCTCACCATCCCGCTATCGCTGGTCGCGACGATGCTGGTGCTCTGCTGGCGCGGCGCCACCATCAACACCATGACGCTGGCCGGCCTGGTGATCGCGCTGGGCGCGGTCGTGGACGACGCGATCATCGACGTGGAGAACATCACCAGACGCCTGCGCGAGGAACGCCTGCGCGGCGGCGGCCGGTCCACCGCTGCCGTTATCCTCAGCGCCTGCCTCGAGGTACGGAGCCCGATCGTCTACGCCACGCTCATCATCGTCGCGGCGTCGATTCCCGTCTTCCTGCTGGTCGGGCTCACCGGGGCGTTCTTTCAGCCGCTGGCGCTGTCCTACACCCTCGCGATCGCCGCCTCGATGGTGGTCGCGCTCACCGTCACCCCGGCGCTGGCCCTGCTGCTGCTGCGCGGCGCGCGGATCGAGCGCCGCAAGTCCCCGCTCGTGACCTGGCTGCAGCGGGTCTACACCGCGGGGCTCTCGCGGATCATCGTCCGGCCGGTCGCGGCGTACGCGACGTTCGCCGTCATCACGATTCTCGGCATCGCGGTGTACCCGCAGCTCGGCCAGTCGCTGTTCCCCGCCTTCAAGGAACGGGACTTCCTCATCCACTGGGTCTCACCACCGGAACGTCCGCCACGGAGATGGAACGGTCGACGACCAGGATCAGCCGGGAGCTGCTCGCCATCCCCGGCGTGCAGAGCACGGGCGCTCACATCGGCCAGGCGCTGCTCGGTGAGGAGGTCGCCGGCGTCAACCTCGGGGAGATCTGGGTCAGCCTTTCCCCCCAGGCGGACTACACGACGACCCTCGACCGGATCCGGTCGGTCACGAACGGCTACCCGGGCCTGTTCCGCGAGGTCCAGACCTACCTCGACGAGCGGATCTCCGAGGTGCTCACCGGCGGCAAGGAACCCATCGTCGTGCGCACCTACGGCGAGGACCTGAAGACCCTGCGCGCGAAATCCGACCAGATCCTCCGCCTGGTGAGCTCCGTCCCGGGTGTGGTGGACGCGCACCGGGACATCTCATCGGACGTCCCGCAGGCAGAGGTGACCGTCAACCTCGTGAAGGCCGAGCGGTACGGCCTCAAGCCGGGCGACGTCCGCAGGGACGCGGCGACGCTGGTGGCGGGGGAGGAGGTCGGCGACATCTTCCGGGCCGGAAAGGCCTACGACACCGTGGTCTGGAGCCCACCGCAGACCAGGCACAGCTTCTCCGACATCGGGAATCTCCCGATCGACCTCCCGTCGGGCGGGCACATCCGGCTGGGCGAGGTCGCCACCGTGGCGCTGCGGCCGAACCCCAACGCGATCGACCGGCAGGGTGACTCCCGGTACCTCGATGTGGGGGCGAACGTGGCGGGCCGCGACCTCGGCTCGGTCGTCAGCGACATCAATAACAGGCTGGCCTCGGTCCGGCTGGACCGCGGGTACCACGTGGAGCTGCTGGGCGAATACCAGGAGCGGCAGACGGCGCAGGGCCGGCTGCTCGAGTCGGCGATCATCGCCGGCGCGCTGATCCTGCTCCTGCTGCAGGCGTCGTTCCGCAGGTGGCGGCTCGCGGTGCTCACGTTCCTCACCCTGCCGATGGCGCTCGTTGGCGGCGTGCTGGCGGCCTGGCTGGCCGGCGGGATCCTTTCCCTCGGCTCGCTGGTCGGGTTCTTCACCGTGTTCGGGATCGCCGCCCGCAACGGGATCCTGCTGATCAATCACTGCCAGCACCTGGAGGAGCACGAGGGGATGGAGTTCGGGCCGGCGCTCGTGCTCCGTGGTGCGCGCGAACGGCTGTCACCGATCCTGATGACCTCGCTGGCCACCGGGCTGGCCCTGGTTCCGCTGGTGGTGCTCGGCTCGCGGCCGGGCCACGAGATCGAGCACCCGCTCGCGGTCGTCATCCTCGGCGGGCTGTTCACCTCCACGCTCCTCAACCTCTTCGTCGTCCCGTCGCTGTACCTGCGGTTCGGCCACAGCCGGCGGGGCTCAGCGGCACCGCTGCCCGCCAGCCAAGGAACAGGGGGAAGCACATGATGTTCTCCGGGCCACGGGCCAGACCACTGGCTGCGGCCGGCACCCTGGGTGGTGCCGGGGCGCTGCTTGCGGGCGCGCTGCTGCTCGGCTGCGGGCAGCCGGGTCCGGGTACCGCCCAGCAGGCCGGGGCCACCGGGCGGGCCAAGGCCACCCCAGCCGCCCAGGCCCAGGACACGGCCGACCGGTTCTCCGCGCCGCTCACCATCGACAACCCGATGTTCCCGCTCGTGGCCGGTACCCAGTTCGTCTACCGGGGCACGATCGTCGAGGGCGGGGTGTCGAAGCCGCACAGCGTCGTGTTCACCGTCACCGACCTGTCGAAGATGGTCGACCACGTCCGCACGGTCGTGGCGTGGGACCGGGACTTCCTCGAAGGCAGATTGCAGGAGCAGGAACTCGCCTTCTTCGCCCAGGATGACAAGGGCAACGTGTGGAACTTCGGCGAGTATCCCGAGGAGTACGAGCACGGAAAGTTCGCCGGGGCGCCGAGCACCTGGATCAGGGGCACAGCGGGTGCCTACGGCGGCATCCACATGCTGAGCCGGCCCAGGGTGGGTGCGCGGTATCAGGAGGGGCTGGTTCCGGCGATCGAGTTCGACGATGTCTCCCGGGTCACCCGCACCGGGCAGGTCACCTGCGTGCAGGCTGACTGCTACCGCCAGGTTCTCGTGGTCGACGAGACGAGCCCCAACGACCCCACCAGCGGCCACCAGATCAAGTACTACTCCCCGCTTGCCGGGCTTATCCGGGTGGCGGCCCGTGGCGGGGATTCGCAGGAGTTCCTCACGCTGGCCGCCGTCCGTCACCTTGGCCGGCACACGATGGCGAAGATACGGGCCGCGGCGCTCGCGATGGACCGGCGCGCCTACCGGGTGAGCAAGGTATACCGGGCGACCGAGCCAGCCGAGAGGCGTGGGTGAACGCAGCGGCGTTTCAGGCCGCGAGGCCCTGCCGGAACGCGTAGGCGACCAGCTGAGCACGGTCACGCATCCTCGTTTTGGCCAGCAGGTGGTTGATGTGCGTCTTCACGGTCGCACCGGATATGCGGAACTTGTCGGCGATCTCGGCGTTGGACAGGCCGGCCGCGATCTCGGTGAGCACCTCGATCTCTCGCTGCGTGAGCATGTCCGACGCCAGACCCGCTTGGTCACCGGCACCCTTCGTGGTGGCGGGCATGCCAACGCGGGCACCCCGGGCGAAGGCCTCGACCAGCCTGCGCTGCACGGATGGATCCAGCTCGGCGTCTCCCGCGTAGACCGCTGACAGTGCCCGGAGAATCTCGCTGGCACCGGCGTTCTTCGTCAAGAAGCCGCGGGCGCCTGCCCGCAGCGCCGCGAAGACCGAATCATCGTCCGAGTACGCGGTGAGCACGACGACGCGGACACGCGGCTCTCCCTGCACGATCCGGCGCGTCGCCTCGATCCCGTCGCAATTGGGCATGTGAAGATCCATCAGGACGATGTCGGGCAGGGCGGTCATCGCCTGGTAAACCGCGTCGTTCCCGTCAATCGCCGTGCCGATCACTTCGGTGCCGGGCAGCATGCCGAGCAGCAGGCACAGGCCGTCGCGGACCACCGTCTGATCGTCCGCCACCAGCACCCGGACCGGCGCGGCGGATCCTGCGCCCGCCCGGAGTTCACCACGCGGCCCGCCCAGACCGGGGGTCCCCGGCGCGCTTCCGGCCGCCCTCACGGCGGTCGCTCCGGGGCGGCCGGGCTTGCCGGGAGCCGCAGGACGACCGCGAAACCGCCGTCCGAGTGACCCGCGCTCAGCCACCCGCCGTTCAGCGCGGCTCGCTCGGCCATGCTGGTCAGGCCGAAACCGCTCGACGGCAGGCCGGCATCGAGGCCATCTCCGCCGCGGTCCACAATCGACACCTCGGCACCACCCGATGCCCAGACGAGCCGCACGGTTACCCGGGCCCCGTGCCCCGCGTGCTTAGCCACGTTCGTGAGGGCCTCCTGCACCACGCGGTACAACGTGATTCCCGCGTCGGAGCCCAGCGGGCGCGGGACACCCTCAACCTCCAGGATGATGGGGATGCCCAGCGCCCCGGCGGTTTCCGACACCAGCCCCGGCACGCTGGCCGGGCCCGGCGCATCGCCTTCGCGCAGCATCTGCAGGGCGCGCCGGGCCTCGAGCATGCCGATACAGGTCAGCTTGTGGGCGGACGCGATCTGACCCACCAGCCTTGCCCCCGCACCGGTTGTGATGGCCATCAGGCGCGTGGCCTCCAACTGCACGGCCAGTGCGGAGAGGCCGTGGGCCAGGACGTCGTGCAGGTCGCGGGCGAGCCGTGACCGTTCCGCCAGCGCCGCCGCTCGCTGCCGGGCCTCACCCGTGGCGGCCTGCTGTGCGAGTAACGCCTCGGCCTGGCGGCGTGCGTCCAGGCTTATGGCGGCGAAAGCCGAGGTCATGAACAGCAGGCCGGAGGCGAACAGGACGGCCAGGCTGGTGGTCGCCGGCTTCGTGGAGTCGTACGTTTCCGCGGCGGTAATGGCCGCCACCACCGGAATCCCCGCGAATAGCGCGACCCGGCGCGGCGCCCGCAGTCCCAGCCCCACCAGCGACACGTAGCCGGCCACGAACCCCGGGCCGTCGGCCTGCCAGTCAAGCCCTGCGCCGCACAGCCCCACGCCGACCAAGGCCGGCACTACCACCCTCAGGTCGCGGATCCGCCCGGACAGCGCCACGAGCGACAATGTGGCCGCCGCCACCAGCAGGACCACGGTGCTGGCCCCGGCCGCCCCGGCAGGCAGGCCGGCGGCGAAGATCCAGGCACCGACACCGGTCATGGTGATCACGCCGAGGGGAAACAGCCACGACCGGATGTCGCGGCTCGCCGCCGGCCCCAGGCCGGGGACCGGTGCGCTGGCCCGGCCACCGGCTGAACCACCAGCCTGCCCGGGGCCGGCATCGGCCGCCGCGTCGCGGCCGCGGGATGCGGCAGGCGATTGTGCGCGGCGAAGCTCAGGGCCGGGCAGCACAGCGATCTCCTGGCACCACGGCACTAACCCCAGGGGTGCCGATTAACACAACCTCAACCCCAAGGGTGCCGATTAACACAACTTCATGCCCCCAAAACAAGCCCACACCACGGTCCCGGCGGCGCGTATCTCGATTTGACCTGCGGTTTGCCCGCAGCGTCAAGCCAGCCCGTCTAGTATTTTTAACGTAATTTTTGACGTATTCGTTCAGCCGAGGCGCCTTTGATCAATGCGCCTGCGGATCATGGGCCAGGGGCGCTAACGCGGCCGCATCCCGGTGATGGAGGCCGACTGCGAGCGTGGGTCGCGCGGCCGCCAGGCGCTCCGCGCGACGGCGGCGAGAAACCGGTCCACCAGCCCGTTGAACACGTCAGGTTCCTCGAGGTTGGCGGTGTGGCCGGTCCGGGGGAGGATGGCCAGGCCCGAGGTGGGGATGGTGCGCTTGAGCATAAGTGCCGGTTCCAGGCATCCCTCGTCCTCGTCGCCGGCGACCAGCAGCACCGGCGTGCGCACCCGCGCCAGCTCATCCCGGAGGTGGTAGAGCGACGGCCGGGCCGCCTGCACGCCGCGCATGGTCAGCGCGGCCCCGAGCGCGGAATGCCCGGCCAGCGCGGCGGCGAACTCCGCCCAGCCGCGCGGGTTCTTGTTCTGGAACTGCACCCGCGCCGGGCCGACCGCGTAGCGGGCGGCCACTCGTTCCGCGCCTTCGGCCTCGAACGCGGCGGCGGTGGCCTGGCACTCGGCGCGGAACCCTTCCTGGCGCTCCGGCTGCGCGCCGTACCCGGCGCCGGCCACCACCGCGGAGGCGACCCGGCCGGGGTGGCGCAACACCAGGTGCAGGGCGGTGAACCCGCCCATCGACAGGCCGACCACGTGGGCGCGGCGCACGCCGAGCCCGTCCAGCACGGCGACCGCGTCGGCGATTGCCCGGTCCTGCGAGTAGGCGGCCCCGTCGGCGGGCACGCCCGACGGCGGGTACCCGCGGGCCGCGTACGTGAGGCAGCGGTAGCCGCCGGAGAAGAAGCGCACCTGCGGCTCCCAGCTCCGGTGGTCACCGGCGAACTCATGGATGAACAGCAGCGGCTCGCCGGTGCCGGTGTCCTCGGCGTGGAGCGTCACGCCGTCGTCGGTGGTGATCGCCGGCATGCCGCGCTACCGCCCGGCGGCCGGCGCCGCGCTCATGATGTGCTGGTACGTCCGCGCGGACGCGGCGGCGGCGTCCCCGGCGCTCAGCGCGTCGATGATCGCGTCGTGCTGGCGGGCCGACTCGGCGTGCGTGCGCGACGCCTGCGGGCCGCCGTGCAGCGACGCCCAGAGCAGCCGCATCAGCGACAGCAGCAAAGGGCTGCCCGCGTGCTCGTACACCGTGAAGTGGAAGTCCCGGTTCAGGTCCGCGTACCCGGGGTCGTCGTCGGCGAGGGCCCGCATCCGGTCATTCAGGTCCCGCAGCGCCGCGATGCCGCCGGCGTCGATCTTGCGGGCCGCCAGCGACGCGCCCAGCGACTCCAGCGCGGCCCGGATCTGGAAGTTCTCCTCGACCGGGCCGTCGTCGGGCTCCACCACGGTGAATCCGCGGTGGGCGTCGCCGACGACCAGGCCCTCCGGCTCCAGCCTCCGCAGCGCCTCGCGGACCGGTGTCTGGCTGACCCCGAACCGCTGGGCGAGGTCCCGCTGCCGCAGCTGCCCGCCCGCGGGCAGCTCGCCGGTGATGATCAGCTGGCGGATGAGGGCGGCCACCATATCCGTCTTGCTGACATAGCCCGGGTGCGCGGCGGGCCGATCCGCACTCATTAATGGTGCGGGTCGCACGAAGACGCCTCCCGTGCTCGATGGCGCGCCGGTCCGTCGGCTCATGGTAGCCCCGGCTTCCGGCCCGGCCCGGCTTCCGCGAGGCGGCGCACCCGCGGCGGCGTCAGCGGCAGCCGCGCGACGCTGCCGGCCAGGCCGAGCGCGTCGCGCACGGCGCTCGCCACCGCCGCGCCCGCGCCACTGATGCCGCCCTCGCCCGCGCCCATGACGCCCAGCGGGTTGCCCGGCGCGGGGGCGGCCTGCGCCAGCAGGACGTCGATGGGCGGGATCTCGGCGGCGGTCGGCAGCTGGTACTCCATGAACGTGATCGCCTGCGGCTGGCCCGCCTCGTCGTAGCTGAACTCCTCCAGCAGCGCCCCGCCGATGCCCTGTGCCGCCCCGCCGCGGAGCTGCCCCTCCACCAGCGCCGGGTTGATCGCCCGGCCCACCTCGCTGGCCACCAGGTACCGCAGCACGCGCACCCGCCCGGTGCCGGGATCGACCTCGACCAGCGCGGCGTGCACCCCGTACGGATAGGTCATGTGCGCCACATCGAAACGGCGGCGCGCGGCCAGCCCGGCGGGCTCACCGGGCCGCAGATGGGGGCTGGCCGGGGCGGCCGCCTGGGCGATCTGGCCGAGGCTGACCGAGACCGCCGGGTCGCCGCGGACGCTGACGGTGCCTTCGGTGATCAGCAGGTCGTCCTCGGCCGCCTCCAGCATCCGGGCGGCGAGCCGCAGCGCGCGGGCCCTGACCGCGGACGCGGCGCTGTGCACCGCGTTCCCGGCCACCACCGTCGACCGGGAGGCCCACGACCCGGTGCCGCACGGCTGCAGGTCGGTGTCCCCGTTGACCACGTCCACGGCCTGCGGGGGGACGCCGAGCGCGTCCGCGGCGATCTGGGCGAGCACCGTCTCGATGCCCTGCCCCAGCGACGTCCCGCCGGACAGCACCCGTACCGCGCCGGTCTCGCTGACGGTGACATCGGCGGTCTCGTGCGGCCCGAGCCCGCTCTTCTCCAGGTAGACCGCGACGCCGATCCCGCGCCGGCGGCCGGCGGGCCCGCCGCCGCCGGCCTGCGCGTGGTAGCCGAGCCTGGTCATCTCGGCCGCCGCGGCCTTCAGCAGCGCGGGGTAGTCCCCGGCGTCCAGCACCACGTCGGTGCCGAGGGTGGTCATGGGGCGGCGGTGCGGAAGCTCGCCCGGGCCCAGCAGGTTCCGGCGGCGCAGCTCGATCCGGTCTATGCCCAGCCGGTCGGCGGCGACGTCGAGCAGCTGCTCGCGCGCGGTGGTGCCCTCGTACCGGCCGGGTGCCCGGTAGGTGCCGCAGGGCGTCTTGTTGGTGAGCATGACCCGGATCCGGCCGCGGTAGGCGGGCACCCGGTAGGGGCCGGGCAGCATCGCCACCGTCAGCTCGGGCACCGCGATGCCGTGCGTGCGGCAGTAGGCGCCGTTGTCGTGCACGACCTCGTCGGCCAGGGCGGTGATCCGGCAGCGGGAGTCGAACGCGGCGGTGACCCGGTGCGACTGCTGCCGGGAGTGGTTCGCGGCGACCAGGTGCTCGGCGCGGTCCTCGGCCCACTTGACCGGCCGGCCCAGCGTGCGCGCCAGCCACGGCAC
>WNGJ01004714.1_pt1 | contig 14229 bp, 11 predicted proteins | sample 5400611 | NCBI WGS metagenome assembly WNGJ01 (sample SAMN13153375, study PRJNA577476) | soil metagenome | isolation source: 40 cm soil or saprolite under Garry oak tree replicate 1 | place: USA:California | collected 2016-06-15 | reverse complement strand
CTGTGGGGGCTGTGGGTCGCCCTGGTGGACTTCCTCCCCATGATCGGCGGGGCGCTGGCCGGCATCCCCACCGCGCTGTTCGCCTTCACGCATTCGCTGACCGCGGGCATCGTCACCGCGATCGTCTTCCTCACCTACCAGCAGGTCGAGAACCACATCCTGAACCCGGTGATCATGGCCAAGACGGTGAAGATCAGCCCGCTGCTCGTGCTGGTCGCGGTCCTGGTCGGGGCATCGCTGGGCAGCCTGGTCGGCGGGCTGTTCGGCGGCTTCGTGGCGGCCCTGCTGGCCATCCCGCTCGCCGGGGCGCTGCAGGTTCTCGTCAGGGAGGCATGGACGGCCACCGCCGCGCCCCTGGAACCCCCGGAACCGTCGCCCGGGCAGGCTGAGCTGGAAGATCCGGTGAACGCGCCGGGTGAGCTCTTCCCTGTCCGGACCGATACGCGGGAGCATGGCTCGTAGGCCGCCGCACCGTAAGCCGCAGTACGCGTCTGAGGAGGACCGGACATGGCAATGTCTATTTCCGGCAAGTCAGTCCTGGGCATCGTGCTCGCCGGGGGCGCCGGAACCCGTCTCAGCCCGCTGACCGCGGATCGGGCGAAACCGGCCGTCCCGTTCGGCGGCCTTTACCGGCTGATCGACTTCGCGCTGTCCAACCTGGCCAACGGCGGCATCCGCAAGATCTGCGTGCTCACCCAGTACAAGAGCCACAGCCTGGACCGGCACATCTCCACCACGTGGCGGATGAGTTCCCTGCTCGGCAACTACGTGACCCCGGTCCCGGCCCAGCAGCGGCTTGGCCCGCACTGGTACACCGGATCGGCGGACGCCATCTTCCAGTCGATGAACCTGATCAACGACGAGCAGCCGGACATCGTGATCGTGTTCGGCGCGGACCACGTGTACCGGATGGACCCGATGCAGATGATCGACCATCACGTGCAGCACGGTGCGGGCGTGACCGTGGCCGCCATCCCGGTGCCGCGCAGCGAGGCGTCCGCCTTCGGCGTCGTCAGCGTCGGGCCGGACGGCAGGACGATCGACGCGTTCCTGGAGAAGCCGGCCGACCCGCCGCCCATGCCGGGCAGCGCGGACATGAGCTACTCGTCCATGGGCAACTACGTGTTCGACACCAACGTGCTGGTCGACGCGCTGCGCAAGGATGCCGACGACGACTCAAGCCGGCACGACATCGGCGGCAATATCATCCCGAACCTGGTGCGGAACGGCGGCGCGCAGGCGTACGACTTCAGCCTCAACAAGGTACCCGGCGCGACCTCGCGGGACGCGGGTTACTGGCGCGACGTCGGCTCGCTCGACGCGTACTTCGACGCCCAGATGGACCTCTGCGCGGTGGAGCCGATCTTCAACCTGTACAACGACCAGTGGCCGATCCTGACACACGTGCCGTCGCTGCCGCCGGCCAAATTCGTGCACGAATCGGGGGACCGGATCGGACGGGCAATCGACAGCCTGGTCAGCCCCGGCGTCGTGATCTCCGGGGGCCTGGTCCGCCAGTCCGTGCTCTCGCCCGGGGTGCGGGTGAACAGCTGGGCCACCGTGGACCGGTCGGTGCTGCTGCACAACACCAAGATCGGCCGGCACGCGGTGGTGCGGGACGCGATCATCGATAAGAACGTCACGGTGCCGGAGGGGGCACAGGTCGGCGTGGACAAGGATCACGACAGGACGCGCGGCTTCGCGGTCTCGGCCGGCGGCATCACCGTGGTGGGCAAGGGCCAGGAGGTCGTGCCGTGACCGGCAAACTCCGGGTCGCGCTGCTGACCCGCGAGTACCCGCCCGAGGTGTACGGCGGCGCCGGCGTGCACGTCACCTACCTGGCCCGCGAGCTCGCGCCCCTAGTCGATCTCACCGTGCACTGCCAGGGGGCGGACCGCCCGGACGCGGTCGCGCACCGGCCCTGGGACCTGCTGGCCGACGCCAACCAGGCGCTGCAAGTAGTCTCCACCGACCTGTCCATGGCCGCCGCCGTCGGGCCGGGAATGAGCCGGGCGCAGCTGGTCCACTCGCACACCTGGTACGCCAACCTGGCAGGCCACCTGGCGGCCATGCTCTACGGCATCCCGCACGTGATGACCATGCACTCGCTGGAGGCGCTGCGTCCCTGGAAGGCCGAACAGCTGGGCGGCGGGTACGCGGTCTCCACATGGTGCGAGCGGACGTCGGCGGCCTCGGCGGCCGCGGTGGTGGCCGTCTCGGATGGCATGCGCGCCGACATCATGGCCGCTTACCCCGAAATTCCGGCCGAACGGGTCAGGGTGATACGTAACGGCATAGACACCACCGAGTACCGCCCCGATCCGAACACCGATGTGCTCGAGCGCTACGGCATCGACCTGGCGCGTCCTTACGTGATCTTCGTCGGCCGCATCACCCGGCAGAAGGGCGTGCCCGTCCTGCTCCGCGCGGCCTCCCGGCTGATCCCCGACGCGCAGCTGGTGCTGCTGGCCGGGGCGGCCGACACGCCCGAGCAGCTGGCCGAGGTGACCGAGCTGGTGGACGGCCTGCAGGCGACCAGGTCCGGGGTGATCTGGATTCCCGAGATGCTGCCCAAGCCCGAGGTGATCCAGCTCCTCACGCACGCGACCGTGTTCGCCATCCCGTCGATCTACGAGCCGCTCGGCATCGTGAACCTCGAGGCCATGGCGTGCGGGACCGCGGTGGTGGGCTCCCGTACCGGCGGGATTCCCGAGGTGGTGGCCGACGGCGAGACGGGGCTGCTGGTTCCCGTGGGGGAGCCGGAGCCGCTCGCCGAGGCGCTGAACACCCTGCTCCGTGACCCCGACCGGGCCGCGGCGATGGGGCAGGCGGGCCGCAAGCGCGCGGTGTCCGAATTCGGCTGGCCCGCGATTGCCGCCCAGACCGCCGACCTGTATGTGGAATTGGCCCACTAGGGCTTAAAACGCCTTTCTCCGCTCGAATTCATCTAACCGGGCGTAAATCGCCGTCCTGCTCACCTACCAGGTGAACCTGGTGTAAACCAGTGCCGACGCTGGCGCGTCTTGCCATGGAGGCTTTGGGGGCGGAGCGAATATTGAGAGGCAATTGATGATGAATAGCTCACGTCGTGCCGCTATTTATACCGCTTTGACCGGATTGCTTGCAGCCGGTGCGATCACCATGGGAATGACCGCCGCCAGTGCCAACACCGCCGGCTTCTGCAGCGCGTCGAGTACGTCGACCGTCAAGGGCACCTGTACCGTGACCCATGCGATCAGCTCCCCGGCCGCGATCACCGTCAGCATAACGATGGAGTCAGGCGCCCAGCAGAATGCCACCGTGACCTGGACCGCCACCTGCGACACCCAGAAGACCTCGGGCGGTGCTACCTCGATGACCCCGGTGACGGAGGACGTCACCATGGCCTCCAGCAATCCGGACAGCTGCACGGTCACGGCGACCGGGACACTCAGCACCAACAGCGGGACGATGCTGGTCGCGCTCAAGTACGACCCCGCCACCGCCGCGCCGTCCCCCACGCCGGCCCCGTCCGGGTCGGTGCACCTGTATAAGGGCATTGGCGGCAAGTGCCTGGACGACGCGGGCAACAGCCCGGCCAACCGGGCCAAGGTGATCATCTGGACGTGCAACCGCCACGACCGCGCCCAGGGCTGGACCTACTCCGGCGGCAAGCTAATCCACAACGGCAAGTGCCTCAACGACCAGCGCTTCGGCGGTAACGGCAGCAAGGTAATCCTGTACACCTGCAACGGCGGCGCGAACGAGATCTGGACGCACCGCACCAACGGCGAGTTCGTGCTCAAGGCCAACGGCGGCAAGTACTGCCTGGACGACCCGGCCTCATCCAAGCACAATGGCACCCAGCTCATCGTCTGGACTTGCACGAACAGCGCCAACCAGCACTGGACCGCGACCCTGAAGTAGGGCAGGGCGGGCTGCCGCCCGTCTCCCGCATCGCCGCCAGTTCATACTGCATGGTTGCCTCGTTCATGCAGCCCCAGCGACATGGCTGCCGCATCCATGCGGTTAGGCTCCGGTACGGGCGGTGCGGGTGGGGGTGAAGACCGCTGGGCGGCGCCCAACCGCGGGACAGAGCGCGGGACGAGCCGGACTCGTGACAGCATGTCGGCATGAAGGTGCTGCGCACTCCCGAGGACCGTTTCGCCGACCTGCCTGACTTCGGTTATCCGCCCGGGTACTGCGACGTCGACGGGGTCCGGGTGGCCTACGTGGAGGCCGGCCCGGCCGACGGCGAGCCCGTCCTGCTGCTGCACGGGGAGCCGAGCTGGTCGTTCCTGTACCGCACGGTGATGCCGGTGCTCGCGGACGCGGGCCTGCGGGCCATCGCGGCGGACCTGGTGGGGTTCGGCCGTTCGGACAAGCCGGCCGAGGTCGGGGACCACAGCTTCGCGCGGCACGTGGAGTGGATCCGCGGGCTCGCGTTCGACCACCTCGACCTGCGCGGGCTGACCATCGTGGGGCAGGACTGGGGCGGCCTGATCGGGCTGCGGCTGGTGGCGGAGAACCCGGACCGGTTCGCCCGGGTGGTGGCGGCCAACACCGGGCTGCCCACCGGTGACCAGCCGATGCCCGACGTGTGGCTGCGGTTCCGCGAGGTCGTCCGCACCGCGCCCGCGCTGAGCGTGTCCCGGCTGGTGCAGTCCGGCTGCCAGACCAAGCTCTCGGCCGAAATCCTGGCCGCCTACGAGGCGCCGTTCCCCGACGCCTCCTACGCCGCCGCGGTCCGCGCGATGCCGGAACTGATCCCCACGACACCCGATGACCCTGCTTCCGAGCCCAACCGGGCCGCCTGGCGTCAGCTGGCGGCCTGGGACAAGCCGTTCCTGGTGGCGTTCAGCGACCGCGACCCGATCACCGGCGCGATGGCGCCCGTCCTGAAGGACACCGTGCCCGGTGCGGCGGGCCTGGAGCATCCCGTCATCGAAGGAGCAGGCCACTTCCTGCAGGAGGACGCGGGGGAGCGGCTCGGCGCGGTGATCGCCGAGTTCGTCCGGGCCCACCCGGCGTGACCACGCTCGGCCGGATCGCGCTGGACGGCGAGAAGGTACCGGCCCCCTCCAACGGCGATGACTGGACGATGGACTGGCATCCGCCGCCCTCCGCGCCGCCCGGCCAGCCGCACGGAGCCAACGCCTTCTGCGTCACAGCCGACGGCGAGGTGGTCCTGATCAGCCCGGACGGAGAGCGGTGGGGCCGCGCTTGAGGCAGGGCTGACCTTACCGGCAGGCATGGCCAGATGACTGAGGAGGCAACAATGACCCAGGACGAGGCGGACGTCGTCACCAAGCTCAGCCCGCACCCGGTGGCCGACACCGTGTCGGAGCTCACCGGCATGATCAGCGCCAAGGGCATCAGGCTCTTCGCCGTGATCGATCAGAGCGCCGAGGCGCGCCAGGCCGGGCTCTCGCTCCGCGAGACCACGCTGGTGATCTTCGGCAGCCCGGCGGCGGGCACGCCGGTGATGGCGGCGGCGCCGCTGGCCGCCCTGGACCTGCCGCTCAAGGTGCTGGTGTGGGACGACGACGGACAGACCAAGGTGTCGTACTACTCACCGGACACGCTCGCCGCCCGCCATCACCTCGGCGCCGACCTGGCCGGGAACCTGGCCGCCATCAACGTCCTCACCGACGCGCTCACCGCCTCTTAGCCGGGCCTATTACGCACCCATAGCTTGTCATGCGCAAGTGCCAATTGCGTCCTGGAGGCCTCACTCCGCGATGTCGATCACGATCTTGCTGGCGCCGGTGGCTAGCTACAGCCATTTAGCTGATGACTAGCCCCCGGGCACCTTCCAGGCTGAGAATCAGCTAAGAGGAGCCAGCACAGGGAGGGCATGATGAGCAGCAGCACTGGCGGCGGCCAGTCGCGCAGCCTGATCCTGACCGCGATGATCTTCGCGGTCGCGATGACCTTTATCGACCAGACGATCGTCTCGATCGCCGCGCCCACGATCCAGCATGACCTGGGCCTGTCCTCCAGCGGCATGCAATGGGCGATCAACGCCTACCTGCTGACGCTGGCCGCCTTCTTCGCCTTCGGCGGCCGACTGGCCGACACGCGCGGGCATCGCAAGATGGTGGTGCTCGGGGTGATCATCTTCGCGGGCGCCTCGGCGCTGTGCGGCGCCACGCCGCGTGGCAGCGCCGCGGAGGCGTGGCTGGTGGCGTTCCGCGCGCTGCAGGGCCTCGGCGGGGCGATCATGTTCCCGGCCGCGATCGCCATCGTGGTCGTTACCTTCGACCTGCGCTCGCGTGGCCGGGCCCTGGCGCTGTTCTTCGGCATAGCCGGCGGGCTGACCGCGATCGGCCCGATCGCCGGCGGGTACCTGATCGAGTGGACCTGGCGGGCGATTTTCTGGATCAACATACCGGTCGCCCTGATCGCGCTGGCGCTGATCGCCATCTCCAGGCCGCCGAACGACGCCCGGCCGGCGCCGATGGACTACCGGGGCCTGGCCTTGATCATCGGCGGGGTCGGGCTGAGCGTCTTCGGGTTCCAGCAGTCGGCGCTGTGGGGCTGGGGCAACCCGGCCATCGAGGCGAGCATCGCGGTGGGCGTGGTCCTGCTGGTCGTATTCTTCGCCGTCGAGCGCCGGACCGAATCACCGCTGATCAACGTGCGCATCTTCGAGAACCGGACGTTCCTGGCCGAGAACGTCATCCTGGGGATCGCGATGATGGCGTTCATCCCGGTGTTCTTCTTCGCCGCCATCTACGGGCAGATCGCGCTGGGCGAGAAGGCCACCACGTCCAGCCTGCTCATCTTGTACTTCTTCCTCGGCTTCGTGGTGTGCGCGCAGATCGGCGGCCGGATGCTGGACCGGATCGGAGCCAAGCGGCCGGTGGTGCTCGGCTGCGCGCTGGCCGCCGTCGGCTTCGGGCTATGGGCCGGGAAGGCGACCGACCTGCACGCCGGCGCGCAGGTCATCTACATCGTCATAGCCGGGGCGGGCATGGGCCTCATGCTCGGCCAGGCCAACACCGACGCGATCAACCGGGCCTCCCGGTACTCCTACGGCGAGGCCACCGGCATCACCCAGACCGTTCGCAACTACGGTGCCAGCCTGGGGTTCGCCATCCTCGGCACGATCCTGATCACCGAGTTCCGGTCCAGGATCACCTCCTCGCTCACCGCGAAGGGCCTCCCGGGCCCGGCCGCCTCGGCGGAAGCCGCCAAGGCCGCCCAGTTGCAGGGCGGGAGCGGCAACATCGCCAGCATCCCGCAGTTCATCCGCGCCGACTTCGCCGCCGCCACCCGCGATGTGCTGTACGGGATGTGCGTGATCATGGCCGTCGCCGGGTTCGTGGCGCTGCGCGGGCTCAGGCGTGGCGTCCAGCAGGAGACTGGCGAGGCCGACGGTCAGCTGGCGGGCGAGGACCCGGACGCCGACCTTTACCCGGCCCCGCGTTAGGGGGGCCCCGGATCTAAGCTGGAGCGTCGTCGGCGGCCAGCGGCTCGGGCGCGGCCGGCAGCACCTGCTCGAAGTAGGCTCTCGCGGCGGCGGAGGTGCCGACGTCGCGGCCCGCCGTCTCCGACATGTACCAGCGGTGCTCGAGGACCTCGCTGAAGACCTCGGCCGGGGATAGCCGACCGCCCAGTTCCTCGGGGATCGCGGCGATCACCGGGTCGTAGACCTCCTCCAGCCACCGGTTGGCCGCCACCACCTCCGATACCGGCCGGCCCTGCTTCTGCTCCAGCCAGGCCCGGAACGCGGCCATGTCGTTGAGCAGGCGCCGCGCCTGGCGCTCCCCGGCATCGATCCCGGTGCGGAGGAACAGCTTCCTCGAGTCGTGCCCGGTTTCGGCGACCCGGGTCTTCAGCCGCAGTTTGTTGCCGTCGCCGGTGCTGACCAGCTCGACCTCGTCCGCGTCGAAGCCCAGCTCGTTGAGCCGGCGCAGCCGTTCGGCGATCTTGTACCGCTGCTCCTCCGGGCGCAGGATCTCCTCGCGGGTCAGCTCGGCCCACAGCGACTCATACCGGCGCCCGAGCTCCTCGGCGATCTCCAGCGGCTCCACGTCGGCCGGGAGCAGTTCGCCCGCCTGCAGGTCGAGCAGCTCGCCGTAGACCCGCTCGATGGCCAGCTCGACGTCGTACTCGCGCTGCCCGTCGGTCAGCTCCGGGTGCTGCTCGCTGGTCTCCGCGTCGACCAGGTACGCCTCCAGGGTGCCGGCGTCGTGCCGGAACAGCGTGTTGGACAGCGAGCAGTCGCCCCAGAAGAACCCGGACAGGTGCAGCCGGACCAGCAGCTCGACCAGCGCGTCGAGCAGCCCGTCGGTGGGCTCCAGGCCTCGTGGGCTGGAGAAGACCGACCGGTAGGTGGTCGCGTAGCTGAGGAACCTGGTGACCAGGATCGCGTCCTCGTCGCCTCGCCCCGGCCCGTCCCGGTCGACCGCGACGCCGACTACCTCCACCGCCGGGATGCCCAGCTCGGCCAGCGCCCGCAGCAGCCGGTACTCGCGCCGGGCCAGCCGCTCGCTGAGCTCCTTGAGGGCGTACAGGATGCCGTCCTCGTAGACGAACCGGACCACGTGCCGGGAGATGCCCCGCTGCCTGATCTCGACCAGCCGCTCGTCCCGCCAGTCCGCGAGCGGCTCGGACCATGGCAGCGTGAGCAGGCCGGCCGCGTGATCGGCGGGTGGAGTGAAGACGAACCGCATGGCAGGCCCGGTCAGGCTACGCGCCGAGCTGGGCGGGAGCCATGTTGGCGCCGCTGATCACGACGGCCACCCGCTCCCCGGGCGCGGGCTTGTAGGCGCCGGTGAGCAGGGCCGCGATCCCGACCGAGGCGGCCGGTTCGGCGGCGATCCTGGCCGCCTGCCATAGCGCCCGCTGGGCCGCCAGGATCGCGGTGTCGCCGACCAGCACGACGTCCTCGACGTGGGCCTGCGTGATCGGGAACACCAGCTCGCCCACCCGCCTCGGGGCCAGGGCATCGGCGGCGACGCCCTCGGCCGGGGCGTCGGCGGGCCTGCCCTCGGCCCGGGCGCGGGTCAGGGTCGGGGCTCCGTCCGGCTCGACCCCGATCACCCGGGCAGAGCCCGCGAACCAGGAAGCGACGCCGCCGATCAGCCCGCCCCCGCCGACCGGGACCAGCACCGTGTCCGGCTGGTCCGCTTGCCCGGCCAGTTCGAGCCCGAGGGTGCCCTGGCCGAGCAGCGTTTCCCGCTGGTCGAAGGCGTGCACGCTCATCGCGCCCGAACTCTGTTCCCATGCTTGCGCGGCGGCCAGCGCGTCGGCGTACCTGTCGCCGGTCACCACCAGCTCCGCGCCGAGCTGCCGGATCCGCTCCATCTTGGCCGGGTTCGACACGGTGGGTACGAAGATCCTGGCCGCCACGGCGAGGCGGTGCGCGGCGTAGGCGACGGCCACGCCGTGGTTGCCGCCGGAGGCCGCCACCACGCCCGCGGGCGGCACGTCCCGCAGCAGCAGGTTCGCGAACGCGCCGCGGGCCTTGAACGACCCGGCGCACTGCAGCTGCTCCAGCTTGAGGGTGATGCCCGGCAGCTCGCCGGCCGCCGGGTCGAGGTCGCCGAGGTCGAGCTGGACTACCGGCGTACGCCGGATATAGGGCCTGATCGTGTCGTAGGTGCTGCGGATGTCGTCACGGGTGATCACACCTGCACCCTACCCAGGCCGTTACGGGCGAGGGCAGACTAGCGGTATGACTGAGCACACGCACCACCACGACGAAGACTCGGCCTGCACGGTAGCCCACAGTCCCGTCGCCCCCGCGACCAGCTCGGTCCCGGCCGAGCGGACGCTGGTCGCCGTCTTCGCCTCGCCGGTCGCCGGCTACCTGCTCAGGTACGGCGCCGACATGGGGTTCCGCGGCTTGCTGCTCGAGCCGGACGAGGCGCGCGCGGCCGGGGCCGCCGCCCTGGGGTTCCCGCTGCTCACCGCGATCCCCGACGACCTCGACGGCAGCACGGACGTGGTTCTGACCGACCATCACCGGTCCGAGCTCGGCGTCATCCTCCGCGAGGCGCTGGCGACCAAGGCCCGCTGGGTCGGGATCATGGGCAATCCGCACCACGTCGGGCCGCACGTGGCCATGCTCACCGAACTCGGCGTCCCGCCGGAGGAGATCGCCCGCGTGCACCGGCCGATCGGGCTCAACATCGGCTCCCGGATTCCCCCGGAGATCGCCATCTCCACCCTGGCCGGCCTGCTCGCCGACAGGAACGGCCGTCCCGGCGGATTCGAATTCTGATCTGGCCGGCCCTCCCGGGCATACATGCCCGCTTTGCCCGGTTACACCGAATAGCGGGCCTCAGTATTCGCCGCCGCCTGGACCCCGCGGCAGCCGTACGCGCCCTTACGGCACGTTAGGCTGCACTCAGCCACAGCGGGGGCGCTGTACGGGAGGCGGGGTTGGACGGGGGCTTCGTCCGGCACCGGGGGCTGATCGCGTTCGCGGCCGGCGGCGCGATGGCCGAAGCGGTGCTGCTTACTTTTCTCGCGCCTAGCGCGCGGCCGCTCGCGCCCCAGGTCACGGCGCTCCCGCCGCTCGCGGCCTACCACGACCTGCGCTGGCTGTTCGCGTTCAACCAGTCGTGGCTCGGTTTTACCGGCGTGCTCCTGCTGCTCGTCGTCGCCCGTTCGGCGGTGGATGCCATGCTCGTCATGCTGGCCTGGCCGCGCGGGGACGAGCACAGCCTGCCACGGCCCCGGTTCCTGGCCTCGCTGGTGTCCTGTGCGGTGCTGACCGTGCTGGTCGGGCTGGTGATGTCGCCGGTGGTCACGCTGATGTTCGGGGTGGCGCTGCTGCCGTTCTCCTGGCCCTACCTGGCCGCCGTGCCCATCCTGCTCGGCACGGCCGTGGCGCTCAGCCAGGGCGGCGTCGGCCAGGCCTGGTGGCGGCGGCTTCCCCCGGCCGGGACCGCGGTGTGGGTCATCGCCACCTTCGGCGTGCTGTCGCTGTCCTCGGCGCTGATGGCGCACCTCGACACGCCCGGCGTGGTGGCCGTGGCCGGGCTGGCCGGGGTCGTGGACGCGCGGGCCTGGTACGCGCTGACCACGGCCGCCGTGCGAGCCGCTGCGGAAAGGCCGGCTGATCCGTGGCAGTTGCACGCCACGCTGTGGCGGATCAGGCGGGCGCTTCGGCACCGGACCAACTGGGTGCCGATGGCGCCGCTGGCGGCGGTGCTGGTGCTGGCCCTGGTCGTCGGGACGGCGCGGCTGGCCTTCACCGGCACCGTGCGGTTCGCCTCCGGCCCCGGCGGCGCGGTGGCCAGCGCCGTCACCGGGGACGACCTGACCGGGTCGGGCGGCGGAGCCAGCACGGCCAGCGCTAAGGCCGTCACCGGGCCGGCCCGGGTCAGCGGCGCCGTGCTCGTGGTCGAGGGCTTCGGATCGACCTGCTGCCACAGCGCGAACTCGCTGCGCGCCGCCGAGCCGCACCTGCTGGTGCGCCAGTTCTCCTACCTGGGCCTGAACCCCGCCGGGCAGCCGATCCCTTACGGCCGGGCCGGGAACATGTCAATCCGGGTGCTCGGCGACCGGATGGCCGTCCAGGTCGAGAAGCTGTACCGGCTGGCCGGCGCGCCGGTGGACATCGTGGCGGAAAGCGAGGGCACCCTCGGCCTGTACGCGATGCTGGCCAGGCACCCGCACCTGCCGGTCAGGTCGGTGGTGCTGCTCAGCCCCATCGTCCAGCCCGGCCAGCTCGGCCAGGCCGGAGGCACCGTGCCGAGTGCCGCGCTGACTACGCTGAACAACCTGATCGGAGGCATGTCGCCCTACGGGAGTTCCGGGGCGCAGGAGCTGATCAGCTCGGTGAGCGAGGTGGGCGCCAGCTACTTCGACCAGGTCAGCCGCGATCATGGCCTGTCCTGGCTGGCGGTCGTGCCGCTCGCCGACGCGGTCACGCTGCCCGCCTGCCCGATGCCGCGGAACGTGATCTTCGTCGACGCCTTCCATGGCGGCCTGCTCGGCGACCCCTCGGTGCGGCGGATCGTGGCGACGTTCCTGGCCGGCGGCACACCCTCGGACCAGGACCTGGACGCGATGGCGGGCGGCTCCCAGCGAGACCTGCGCAGCTCGGCCGAGCTCATCGCGGCTGCGGCCGCCGCCTGGCGGATGCCCGACCTGCACTCGGCCTGCCCCGGCTCCTGAGCGCACCGACCGGTGGCGGGACCGGGTCGCCGTCCGCTACGCTATGCCTCGTGACGAGAACAGCCCGCCTGCAGTGGTGGCGCCGCCCCTAGGCGGCGTGCTGATTCGCGTTTCTACCGAAGCGACCGCCCAGGAACGGCGGCCGCTTTTTCGTTGCCGGCCGCCTCCGGGGCCTTACTCCTAAGGGGCCACCGTGGACGCCCAGCGTTTGGAAATGACGACCCGCGACGGGGTGCGGGTCACCCGCACCGCCGCGCCGTTCGACCCCGCCGAGCTCGGCCGGATCGCGGCCCTGGCCGACGAGCGCCGCGGCGGCGTGATGAGCTCCGGCATGGAGTACCCGGGACGGTACAGCCGGTGGCACATGGCGTACGCCGACCCGTGCGCGGAGATCGTCGCCGCCGGCAGGCGGGTGACAGTCCGGGCGCTGAACGACCGGGGCCACGTGCTCCTGCCGGTGCTCCGCGCCGCCCTGCGGCGGGCCGGAACTCTGATTCGGCCCGACGGCGAGGACAGCGTGGTCGTCCCCGAGGACGACCGGGAGTTCACCGAGGAGGAGCGCAGCCGCAGGCCGACCGTGTTCACCGCGCTGCGGGAGATCACCGCGGCGCTCGGCTGCGAGGACCCGCACCTGGGCCTGTACGGGGCGTTCGGCTACGACCTGGCGTTCCAGTTCGAGCCGGTGCGGCGCAGGCTCGACCGTCCGGCTACCCAGCGTGACATGGTGCTGCACCTGCCGGACGAGATCTGGGTCCTGGACCGCAAGCGCGAGGAGGCGGTCAGGTACTCCTACGAATTCGAGGTGGACGGGGTGTCCACGGCCGGGCTCAGCCGGGAAACCGCAGGCACTGGCGGGGGGCGGGATACCAGGCCCGTTCGGGATCAAGATCTGCCCGCCCAGCCTCAGCGGGGACGCTATGCCCGTGTGGTGGAAGACGCCCGTGAGCGGTTCGCCCGCGGCGACCTGTTCGAGGTGGTGCCCAGCCACGTGTTCCACGGCCGGTGCGCGTCGCCGGCCGCGTTCTACGAGCTGCTGCGGCAGCGCAACCCGGCCCCGTACGAGTTCCTGTTCAACCTGGGCGAGGGGGAGTACCTGGTCGGCGCGTCGCCCGAGATGTACGTGCGGGTCACCGGGGACCGGGTGGAGACCTGCCCGATCGCCGGCACGATCGCGCGCGGCGAGGACACCCTGGAGGACGCGGCCAACATCGCCACCCTGCTCGGCTCGGCCAAGGAGGAGTCCGAGCTGACCATGTGCACCGACGTGGACCGCAACGACAAGGCGCGGGTCTGCGTGCCGGGCTCGGTCCGGGTGATCGGCCGGCGGCAGATCGAGATGTACAGCCGCCTCATCCACACCGTCGATCACATCGAGGGCCGGCTCAGGCCCGGGTTCGACGCGTTCGACGCGTTCCTCACCCACATGTGGGCCGTCACCGTGACCGGCGCCCCCAAGACCTGGGCCATGCAGTTCATCGAGGACCACGAGGACACCCCGCGCCGCTGGTACGGCGGGGCCGTCGGCAAGATCGGCTTCGACGGGTCGATGAACACCGGGCTCACCCTGCGCACCGCGCACATCACCGGGGGGATCGCCGCGGTCCGGGCCGGCGCGACGCTGCTGTACGACTCGGTGCCGGAGGCCGAGGAGAAGGAGACGCACATCAAGGCGCGCGCGCTGCTGGAGACGCTGGCCGAGGCCGGTCCCCGGGTCCGGGCCGAGCCGGCCGTGGCCGAGGCCGCCCGCGGGCAGGTCCCTGGCTCGGCGTCGGCCGACTACGCCCTCCGGGTCCTGCTGGTCGACCACCAGGACTCCTTCGTGCACACGCTGGGCGATTACTTCCGCCAGCAGGGCGCCGAGGTGACCACGCTGCGCTTCGGCTTCCCCCCGGAGCTGCTCGACTCCTACGCGCCGGACCTGGTCGTCATGTCGCCCGGGCCGGGCCGGCCGGCCGACTTCGGCTGCGCCGCGCTGCTCGACGAGGTGTACGCGCGGCACCTGCCGACCTTCGGGGTCTGCCTGGGCCTGCAGGCGATGGTGGAGCACGCGGGCGGCGCGCTGTCCCTGCTGCCCGAGCCCGCGCACGGCAAGCCCGGCCTGGTCCGGGTGGC
>WNGJ01004710.1_pt1 | contig 14231 bp, 13 predicted proteins | sample 5400611 | NCBI WGS metagenome assembly WNGJ01 (sample SAMN13153375, study PRJNA577476) | soil metagenome | isolation source: 40 cm soil or saprolite under Garry oak tree replicate 1 | place: USA:California | collected 2016-06-15 | reverse complement strand
ACCCCGTCGGTGGCGGCCGCGAGCAGCCTGCCGTTACCGATCGAGAAGAGGCCCGCGAAGCCGCCAACGTCCCCGGCGACCTCCGGTCGGCGAGCGCGGGAAGCGAGATCGGCGATGAGCGTCACAGCCTTCGCGGCGGCCTCGGTGTCCACGCCCGAGGAACGGTAGGCCTCGCTCATGGCTCAGCCGGTCGGGAGCTTGAGCTGGTCCTCGAGGACGTACTTCCCGGCACCTTCGGGGATCTCGATCGGATACTCGCCGTCGAAGCACGCCCTGCAGAACGTCTCTTTCCCGTCGCCGGCCGCCGCGACCATGCCGTCGAGGGACAGGTACCCGAGCGAGTCCGCGCTCACGTATGAGCGGATCTGGTCGACGGTGAGATCCGCCGCGATCAGCTCCTGGCGGGTCGGCATGTCGATCCCGTAGAAGCACGGCCATTGGATCGGTGGACACGTGATGCGGATGTGGACCTCGGCCGCACCCGCCTCGCGGAGCGCCTGGACGATCTGCTTCGTCGTGGTTCCGCGGACGATCGAGTCGTCCACCACGACGAGCCGCTTGCCCCGGATCGAGTCCGGCAACGGGTTGAGCTTGAGCTTGACCCCTCGATCGCGGAGCGACTGGGACGGCTGGATGAAGGTCCGTCCCACATACGTGTTCTTGTAGAGGCCGTCGCCGTAGGGGATCCCGCTCACCTCGCTGAAGCCCTGCGCGGCCGAGTGGCCGGTCGTCGGGACCGCGATCACCAAGTCTGCGTCGGCAGGATGCTCCCGGGCCAGGATGCGACCCATCTCGCGCCGGGCCTCGTGGACCGACCGTTCGCGGAGCCGCGAATCCGGACGCGCGAGGTAGACGACCTCGAACACGCAGAGCGAACGCTTCGGTGACTCGGCGAACCGCTGAGCGTGCAGCCCGCGGTCGTCGATCCGCACCAGCTCCCCCGGCTCGACGTCCCGGACGAGCGTCGCGCCCACGATGTCGAGCGCGCACGTCTCCGATGCGACGACGAAGCCGTTCGGGAGGCGCCCGATGGAGAGCGGCCGCACCCCGTGGGAGTCGCGCGCCGCGAACACGCTTCGCTCGTCCATGAATACGAAGCAGAACGCGCCACGGAGCTCGGGCAAGACCGCCATCGCGGCGGCCTCGATGCTGCCGGCCTCGGGTGTCCGGTCCGCGATCATCGTCGTCACGATGTCCGAATCCGTGGTCGCGAGACCGGCGCCGCGGACCCGTTCGGCGAGCTCGGACGTGTTCACGAGGTTCCCGTTGTGCCCGAGCGCGATGGAGTGCACGCCGTCGGTCTTGAAGACCGGCTGGGCGTTGTCCCACGTGGTCGAACCGGTGGTGGAGTAGCGGGTGTGCCCCACGGCGAGGTCCCCGTGGAGCGTCGTCAGCGTCGCTTCGTTGAAGACCTGGCTGACCAGCCCCAGGTCCTTGTAGACGAGGATGTTCGTCCCGTCGGAGACCGCGATCCCGGCGGATTCCTGCCCGCGGTGCTGCTGGGCGAACAGACCGAAGTAGGTGAGGCGGGCAACCTCGTCGCCGGGTGCCCATACGCCGAAGAGCCCGCATTCCTCTTTCGGTGACTCGGCGCCCATCGAGGACCCCAGTGTATCGAGACGGTCCCCGCGCGACGGGAGATCGTACGGGTCCTCACGGGATCAGCGTGATCGGGAGGTCGAGGGAGACTGTCCCGAGCCCGTCGCGATCGAACGTGAGCACCGTCGCTCCGTTCCGCTCGGCGCAGGCGACGACGGCCGCGTCGGTGAACCCGAGCGGGAGCTCCGCGTAACGGCTCATCAACGCCCGGATCCGGGGGAGGTCCAGATCACCGCAGTCGAGCAGGGTCTCGCCCGTCTCGATGCCCTCGAGGAAGGTGAGGCTGGCCGCCGGCCGAGCCGGCGGCCGAGCACCCGGTCGACCTCCGCGAGGATGCCGACGGAACGACGGTCGGCATCCTCGCGACCTGGAGCGCACGGACGGCCTCCCGGTGGCGGCGGTCGGATCGGACGAAGAGCGCGACGACGCCGGACGGGTCGAGCGTGATCACGGCCAGGCGCCAACCCAGGAGGGAAGCCGGAACCCGTCGTAGCGGCCGAGGTACCGGTCGATGGCCTCACGGATCAGTTGGTCGCGAGGGCGATCGCTGGACGCGGCGAGCGAGCGCAGCCGCCGGCGCTGGTCCGCGTCCAGGTAGATCGTGGTCCGTTCGACCCGCGGGATCACCGGCATCGCCGCGGACGCCACGTGGGGCTGCCACCCATCCATCGTGGACAGGAGAACACGGCGCGCCCGACGCTCGCCGTGACGACGGTCACGCGGCAGGAAGGGATCCCTCGAGACGGAGCAACAGTTCCTTCCGCGGAAGACCGCCCCCGTACCCGGTGAGGTTCCCGCCGGCTCCGATCACGCGGTGGCACGGCACGACGATCGGGATCGGGTTGGCGCCGAGCGCGGCGCCCACCGCTCGCGCGGCCGTCGGGCGGCCGATGCGTCCCGCGATCTCTCCGTAGGTCGCGAGGCGGCCGAACGGGACCCGGGCCGTCGCCCCGAGCACGTCCTTCGCGAACGGGCTCATCAGCCGCCGGTCGAGGCGGAGATCGAACCGGCGGCGCGCGCCACGGAAGTACTCGTCAAGCTCGCGGCGCACGTCATCCGTGGCGCGCGCCGCCATCAGCACGCGGGCCGACAGCCCGCGAGCCAGCCGGTCGAGCACGCGGTCGCGGTCTTCGCCCTCGAAGGCGATCGTCGCGAGTCCCCGCGGGGTCACCGCCACGAGCAGCTCGCCGACCGGTGACTCCATCGTTCCTACGGCGACGTCGACGAGGCCGGTGGCCGGCGCCGCGGCGCGGAACCGTTCGGCCGCCTGCCGCGAGCGGCGGTCCGCCTCCTGCGGCGAGATCATCAGTCGTTCGTCCATGTTGCTCGCTCCTTGAGCTCCTGTTGTTTCAGTGCCCGCAACCCCTGGTAGGCGCTTGCGCGGACCGCCTCCTGGGTGCAGCCCATCAGCGAGGCCGCGTCCGCGACGCTGAAGCCCAGGATGTGGCGGTACGCGACCGCGTCGCGCTGGCGCGCCGGGAGGTCGCGGACCGCGACCAGCGCGGGACCGAAGCCGTCGGCCGCAGGATCGACCTCCGTCGGACGCTCCGGCGGCGCGGCGAACGGGATCGGTCGCCGCGCCGCTCCCCGGTGATGATCGATCGCCTTGCGCGAGGCGATCCGGAGGATCCACCGATCCAGCCGGTCGGCCTCGGTGCACCGGGGGTAGGCGCGGAGCGCCGCCAGGAACGTCTCCTGGAACACATCGTCCGCGTCGATCGGCCCCACCGCCACCGTCAGGTATCGGAACACCGTCGTCCGGTTCTCTTCCAGGAACCGCTCGAACGGTGGGAGCCGTCGTCGGCTCACACGTTCCACCACCTGCGGACGGGCAGATCGCGCCAGACGTGGGGCCTCCGCCTCCGGGAAAGGCTGCGCAGGTACTCGGGCTCCGGCTCGGTCACGCGCCAGATCATCCACCGATCCTCATGATGCATCTCGATCCCTTCCTTCGCCGTCTGGAAGAACAACGCGGGAGGGGCCGGCTGCGTGAAACGCTACGTCTCCCCGAGGAGCCGCGGGATCGCGGTCTCCCACGCCTCGCGGAGATCGTCCACGGGCACGTCGAGCAGACCCTCGACGAGCGCACGCGGTCCACCCGTCTCGCCCAGGCGCGCGACGGGGACGCCGTGCTCGGCCGCGAGCCGAACGAGCGTTCCTTCGTCGGCGGCGTCGACGCTCACGACGGCGCGCGACGCCGACTCGCTGAACAGGGCCACGTGGGAGGGGAGATCGCCGGCGAGCGACACCGCGAAGCCGTGGCCACCGCCGATCGCCGACTCCAGGAGCGCGATCACGAGCCCGCCGTCGCCGCAGTCGTGCGCGCTCGCGAGCGCCGCGCCGCCGGCTGCCGCGATCAGGAACCGGTGGAGCGCTCGCTCCTTCGACGGATCCAGGGCCGGCGGCTTGCCGGCGACGACCCCGAGCACGGCTTCGGCGAACTCCGACCCCCCGAGCTCGGCGAAGGTCTCGCCCGCGAGGTAGATCGCCAGACCGGGTCGGGGGAACGAGCTCGGGACCCGCAACCGGTAGTCCTCGAGGAGCCCCAGCATCCCGATCACGGGCGTGGGCCAGATCGCACTGTCTCCGCTCTCGTTGTAGAGGCTCACGTTCCCGCCGGTCACCGGAGTGTCGAAGGCGAGACACGCGTCGCGGATCCCGCGGATCGACTCGGTGAGCTCCCACATGACCTCGGGACGCTCGGGGTTGCCGAAGTTGAGGCAGTTCGTGATGGCGATCGGGGTCGCCCCCGTCACGGCCACGTTGCGGGCCGATTCGGCGACGGCGTGGACGGCCCCGAGGAACGGGTCCAGGCGCCCGAACCGGCTCTTGCTGTCCGTCGAGAGCGCGAGGCCCTTGAGGGTGCCGGCGACGCGGACGACGGCGGCATCGGAGTCCGAACCGGCGACCGTGTTGCCCTGCACCACCCGGTCGTACTGCTCGAACGCCCACCGCTTGCTGGCGACGTTGGGCGCCGTCAACACGGTCAGCACGGCCTCCGTCAGATCCTTCTCGAACGGAACGAAGGTGGGGTCCTCCCCGTTGCCCATCGCGCGGGCCGGAGGTGCGGCCGGGCGATCGTAGACGGGCCCGTCGTCCGCCAGGGACGACGCGGGCATCTCCGCAACGACGGCGCCACCGCTCCGGACCGTGAGCGTGCCACCCGGTGTGAGCTCCCCGATCACCGCCGTGCTGAGCCCCCAGCGATCGCAGACAGCTCGGACCTCGTCCAGCTTCGACGGTTGCACGATCGCGAGCATCCGCTCCTGCGACTCCGACGTGAGGATCTCGAACGGCTCCATGCCCGGCTCGCGGAGCGGAACGGCGTCCAGGTCCAGCGACGCTCCCATCCCCGCCCGGGTGGCGGACTCGCTTACGGCGCACGTGATCCCCGCGCCTCCTAGATCCTGCAGACCTTCGAGGCATCCGCCCGCGATCAGCTCCAGCGAAGCCTCGATCAGGAGCTTCTCGGCGAACGGATCGCCGATCTGGACGCTGGGACGCGACCCCTCGGCACCGTCCTCGAGGGTCGCCGACGCGAGCACGCTGACCCCGCCGATCCCGTCCCGGCCGGTGGACGCGCCGTAGAGCACCATCAGCGACCCGGCCTGCGCCGAACGGGACTGCGCCGTGATCAGGTCGGCGGCATCGGCGATCCCGACGCACATCACGTCGACGGTGGGATCCGCGGAGTGCGGGTCGGCGAATCGGATCTCGCCGCCCACCGTCGGGACCCCGATGCAGTTGCCGTAGCCGCCGATCCCCGCGACCACGCCGGTGAAGAGCCACCGGTTCCGCTCCTCGGTGAGCGGCCCGAACAGGAGCGGATCGAGCAAGGCCACGGGCCGCGCTCCCATCGACACGATGTCGCGGACGATCCCGCCGACGCCCGTCGCCGCACCTTGATACGGCTCGATCGCGCTCGGATGGGAGTGCGACTCGATCTTGAACACGACGGCGATCCCGTCGCCGACGTCGACGGCTCCGGCATCCTGCCCGGGGCCGACGAGCACGGCCGGTCCCTCGGTCGGCAGGGTTCGGAGGTGGATCTTCGAGGACTTGTACGAACAGTGCTCGGACCACATCACCGAGTACATCGCGAGCTCGGTCCGGTTCGGCTCCCGGCCGAGGGTCGCCTCGATCTGCGCCAGCTCGTCGTCGGTGAGCCCGAGCTGCCGGTGGAGCGGGAGCTCCTCCGACCTCACCCGGTCACCCCCGCCATCGCCACGTGCAGCAGCGACGCGAAGAGTGGCTGGCCACCGGTCGGGCCGACGTCCGGATCGACCGCGTGCTCGGGGTGCGGCATCAGCCCGACGACGTTGCCCGCCGGGTTCCGGATGCCCGCGACGTTGTTCGTCGCCCCGTTCGGGTTGTGGACATCGTCGACGATCCCGGTGCGCGATGCGTACCGGAAGACGACGAGCCCATCCCGCTCGACCTCGCCGAGCTGCTCTGGCGTCGCGATCCACTGGCCCTCGCCGTGCTTGATCGGGACCTCGATCGTCTCCCCCGGTGTCAGACCACCCGTGAGGCAGCTCTGCGCGGTCTCGACCCGCAGCCAGACGTCGCGGCACACGAACCGGAGCGAACGGTTGCGGATCATCGCCCCCGGGAGCAGCCCCGCCTCGCAGAGGACCTGGAATCCGTTGCAGATCCCGAGCACCGGGCCGCCTCGCTCGGCGAAGGCCACGACCGCCTCCATCACGGGCGCGAACCGAGCGATCGCGCCGCACCGGAGGTAGTCACCGTAGGAGAAGCCACCCGGCAGGATCACCCCGTCGACCGCGCGCAGGTCCCCGTCGGCGTGCCAGAGGGGAACGGCCTCGCCGCCCATCTGTTCGATCGCGCGGAGCGCGTCGCGATCGTCGAGCGATCCAGGGAACGTGACCACCCCCACGCGGGGGACGGCACCGCTCATTCCGAGACCACCTCGAGCACCTGGTAGTCCTCGATCACCGGGTTCGACAGCAGCCGGACGGCCATGTCACGAACCTGCTCGAGCGCGCTCGCCTCGTCGTCGGCCTGGACCTCCAGCTTGATGTGCTTGCCCACGCGGACGTGCTGAACGTTCGTCCATCCGAGCGAGGGCAACGCCGACTCGACGGCCTTGCCTTGGGGATCCGACAGCCCGTCCTTCAGCGTGACGAGCACCTCGAACGTGAAGGCCGTCACGCGGTCCCCGCGCCGGCTCGTCGGAGATAGTCCGCGAACGGCACCCCGGTGAGCCGTTCGTAGGCCTCACCATAGGTGGCGGCGGTCCGCGCGATCACGTCGGCGGGCAGGCCGGGCGGCGGCGGCTCATGGTCCCACCCCGACGCGTCCAGCCAGTCGCGCACGAACTGCTTGTCGAACGACGGCTGCCCCTTCCCGGGCTCGTAGACGTCGGCGGGCCAGAACCGCGACGAGTCCGGCGTCCCGACCTCGTCGATCAGCGCGAGCTCGCCGTCGATGAAGCCGAACTCGAACTTCGTGTCGGCCACGATCACGCCCGCGTCCAGCGCAGTCGCGGCGATCCGCTCATAGATCCCGACGGCCACCTCTTTGAGGCGCTCGTAGAGACCGACGCCGACCAGGCTCCGCGCTTCCTCCGGGGTGAGCGGCAGGTCGTGCCCGGTCGTCGCCTTGGTCGTCGGGGTGAAGATGGACTCGGGCAGGCGGGCCGACTCGGTGAGGCCGGGCGGCAGTGAGATGCCGCAGACCGCTCCCCCTTCCCGGTACTGCGCCCACCCGCTCCCGCTGAGGTATCCGCGGACGACGCATTCCATCGGGATCACGCGCGCGCGCCGGACGAGGGTCGCGCGTCCCGCGAGGTCCGGGTCGTCGGAGAACGGCGCGGGGAACTCCGCCAGCGAGGCGCCGACCACGTGGTTCGGGACCAGATCGGCCGTGCGTTCGAACCAGAAGAGCGAGAGGCCGGTCAGCACGCGACCCTTGTCCGGGATCGGATCGGGCAGGACGACATCGAACGCGCTGATCCGGTCGGTGGCGACCAAGAGGAGACGGTCGTCGTCGACGTCGTAAAGATCGCGAACCTTCCCCTGCGACGCGAGCTCAGCCACCGATCACCTCCACGGGAAGTTTCTCCAGACGGTCGAAGAGCGGACCGAGGTTGGCGACGAACCGGGTCGGATCGAACAGCGCGTCCATGTCGAGATCCGCCGCGCGTGGCTCGGCCTCGATCGCCGCGCGGAACGACGCGTCGTCGTCCCACGCGGTGGCCGCCGCCCGCTGCACGATCCGGTACGCCTCATCGCGCGAGATCCCCGCGTCCACCAGGCCGAGCAGGACGGTCTGGCTGAACGCGATGCCGCCGAGGGAGTCCACCTGCGCACGCATCCGATCGGGGAACACCACCAGTCCGTCGATCACCCACGTCAGGTCGCGAAGCATGAACGCGAGCAACCCGGTCGCGTCCGGGAAGATCAGGCGCTCGGCGGACGAGTGGGAGATGTCGCGCTCGTGCCAGAGCGCGACGTCCTCGAGGGCGGTCACGGCCTGGCCGCGGATCACGCGGGCCAGCCCGCTCACGCGTTCGGAGACGACGGGGTTCCGCTTGTGCGGCATGGCAGAGGAGCCCTTCTGGCCCTCGGCGAAGGGCTCCTGGACCTCGCGGACCTCGGTACGAGCCAGGTGCCGGATCTCGGTCGCGATCGCGTCCAGCGTGGAGGCGCACACGGCGAGGGCCCCCACGTACTCGGCGTGCCGGTCCCGCTGGATCACCTGGGTCGACGCCTCGGCCGGCCGCAGCCCGAGCCGCGCGCAGACCCGCTCCTCCACCCGTGGATCGACGCTCGCGTAGGACCCGACGACCCCGCTGATCGCGCCCACGGCGATGGCCTCGCGCGCTCGGCGGATCCGCTCGCGGTCCCGATCCAGCTGGAACGCGAAGACGGCGAGCTTGTGCCCGAACGAGGTCGGCTCCGCGTGCACGCCGTGCGTGCGGCCGATGCATATCGTGTCGCGATGCTCAAGCGCGCGGCGCTTCGTCGCGGCCAGGAGCCGCTCGAGGTCGGCCAGCAGGACGTCGCTCGCCGCGCGGAGCTGCAGCGCGAGCCCGGTGTCCACCACATCGGAGGACGTCATGCCGAAGTGGATCCAGCGTCCCGGCTCGCCGATCGAAGCGGCCAGCACGTCGACGAAGGCGGCGACGTCGTGGCGAGTGACGCGCTCGCGCTCGTTCACGGCCTCGACCGTGAACGACGCGCGCTCGCGACACGCGCGCGCGTCGGCTTCGGGGATCGCGCCCAGCTCGGCCCACGCCTCGACCGCGAGGAGCTCGATCTCGAGCCAGTTCGCCATCCGGGTCTGGTCCGACCACACCCCGGCGAGCTCGGGGACCTCGTAGCGCGGGATCACAGCTTGAGCCCCTCCGCCAGGTCGTCCTTGAACTTCCACAGGCGCGCCTGCATCTCCTCGTCCTGGACGCCCAGGATCTCGACGGCGAGGATCGCGGCGTTGACCGCGGCGTCGACGCCGACCGTCGCGATCGGCACGCCGGTCGGCATCTGTGCCGTGATCGCCAGGGCCTCGTTCCCTACCATCTGGGGGGCGGTCGCGATCGGGACGCCGATCACCGGCAGCACCGTGCGGGCCGCGACGGCCGCCGCCAGGTGACCCGAGAGCCCGGTCGAGCACACGATGACCTTGAGCCCCCGCTCGAACGCCGTCCGCGCGTACTCATCGACCAGATCCGGGTTCCGCGACGACGACATGATCCGCACCTCGTGCGGGACGTCGAACTTCTCGAGGATCAGCCCCGCCTGGCGAAGGATCGGGAGCTCGGCCGGCGACGCGGCGAGCACGCCGACGAGCGGTGCGGGCTCTTGCACATCGATCATGCTCGGGCTCCTTCCACGGCGTGCGCGGCGATGTCGGTGCGATGATGCGCTCCCTCGAAGTGGATCACGCCGACGCCCTCGTAGGCGCGCGCGCGAGCCTCGGCGAGATCGGCCCCGACACCCGTCACCGAGAGCACCCGCCCACCCGCGGTGACGAACCGGCCCTCGTCGTCGCGCGCGGTCCCCGCATGGAACACGGTCACCCCCTCGATCATCTCTGCGTCGTCGAGCCCGTGGATCGGGAAGCCGATACCGTACGCACCCGGGTAGCCGCCGCTCGCGATCACGACGGTCACCGCGGCGCCGTCATCGAACCCGGCGTGGCCCGCCTCGTACGCGAGCCGGCCCGTCGCACACGCGTGCAGCAGGGTCCCGAACCCGTAGGGCATGCGCGGGAGCAGCGCCTGCGTCTCCGGATCGCCGAAGCGGCAATTGAACTCGAGGACCTTCGGACCGTCCGGCGTCAGCATCAGCCCGGCGTATAAGACGCCCCGATACGGACGGAGTTCGTCGACGACCTGCGCCAGGACGTTGTCCAGCACCCAGGTGGCGGTCTCCTGATCGACGAACGGGACCGGCGAATAGCAGCCCATCCCTCCGGTGTTCGGTCCAGTGTCGCCGTCCCCGACGCGCTTGTGGTCCTGTGCGCTGTCGAGCAGCACGCACGAGCCCTTGCCATCCGTCACGGCGAACATGCTGACCTCGGGGCCTTCCAGGATCTCTTCGACGACCACGGTCCGGCCCGCTTCGCCGAACGCGTTCGCGACCAGGCAGTCTTCGATCGCCCGCACCGCCGTTCCGCGGTCCGAGGCCACCACCACGCCCTTGCCCGCGGCGAGCCCGTCGGCCTTGATGACCGCGGCGGCGCCGAGCTCGTCGACGAAGGCCACGGCGCTCTGAACATCGTCGAAGACCCCCGATCGCGCCGTCGGCACACCGCGGCGTGCCATCACGTCTTTCGCGAACGCTTTCGAACCCTCGATCCGAGCTGCGGCTGCCGACGGACCGAAGACGTTCCGCCCGCGCTTCCGGAGCGCGTCGGCCAGCCCGGCCACGAGCGGGACCTCCGGCCCGACGAGCGTGAGGTCGACGTCCTGACGCTCGACCAGATCAAGGACGGCATCGATGTCATCCGCAGCCACGGCCGAGAAGCACTCGGCGACCTGCTCGATCCCGGCGTTCCCGGGGGCCGCGAGCACGCGCGTCACCGTGGGATCCTGCGCCAGGCGCCAACAGAGCGCGTGCTCGCGGCCCCCACCCCCGACGACGAGGACCTTCACGCCGTCACCGGGATGCTCTGCTCCCGCGCCGGACCGACACCGACGACCGACACCGGGACACCGCCGAGGTCCTCGAGGAAGCGCACGTATTGCTGCGCTTCCTTCGGCAGATCGTCGAGCTCACGAGCCTCGCCGAGCTCCTCGTCCCAGCCAGGGAGCTCCTCCCATACAGGCTCTGCGTGATGGAACTGCGTCTGGGTCGGCGGGACGTCGTCGAACAGCTCTCCTTGCGTGCGGTAGCCCACACAGACCTTGACGGTCTCGAACCCGCTCAGGACGTCGAGCTTCGTCAGCACCAGCTCCGTGAGTCCGTTGAGCCGCGCGGCCGACCGCAAGACCGGCCCGTCGAACCAGCCACAACGGCGCTTGCGACCGGTCGTCGTGCCGAACTCGTGTCCGCGCTCGCCCATCCGCTCCCCGTCGTCATCGAGCGCCTCGGTGGGGAAGGGCCCGGCGCCGACGCGGGTGACGTACGCCTTCGTGATGCCGACGACCCGGTCGATGTGCTGCGGTCCGAACCCGCCCGCCGCGGCCGCGTAACCAGCGGTCGGTGTCGAGGAGGTCACGAACGGATACGTGCCGTGGTCGAGATCGAGCATCGCGCCCTGGGCGCCTTCCAGGAGGACCTGTCTGCCCGCCGTCAGCGCCTCGTGCAGGAGCTTCGTCGTGTCGGCGACGTACGGACGGAGGCGCTCCGCATAGTCCACGTAGTCCTCCACGATCCCCTCGATCGGGATCGCGAGCCGTCCATATACCTTCGTCAGGATCTGGTTCTTCTCCTTGAGGACGACCTCGAGCTTCTCCCGGAAGATCTTCTCGTCGTAGAGGTCCTGCACGCGGATCCCGACACGCGACGCGCGGTCAGCGTACGCGGGGCCGATCCCTCGCTTCGTGGTCCCCAGGGCGTTCTTCCCGAGGAACCGCTCCGTCACCTTCTCCACCTCCAGGTGGTAGGGCATGATCAGGTGCGCGTTGAAGCTGAGCCTGAGCCCGGAGACGTCGACCCCGGCTCCCGCAAGGTCGTCCATCTCGCCCAGCAGCACCTCGGGATCGACGACGACACCGTCGGCGATCACCGACGTGATGTGGGGGTACAGGATGCCGCTCGGAACGAGGTGGAGCTTGAGCAGCCGGCCCTCAGCGATGATCGTGTGGCCCGCGTTGTTGCCTCCCTGGTAGCGGACCACCACGTCCATCCGATCGGCGAGGTAGTCGACCGCCTTGCCCTTGCCCTCGTCACCCCATTGGGTCCCGAGTACCACGGTGGCCGGCATGGCGTTCTCAGTCTACGGGACGGATGCGAGGCTCCAGATATCGACGGTTCACGGCCAGGTGTATCCCGGTGGCGGCGGGTTACACGCCTGCCGGGTCTTGGAGCGCAGGCGTCGCTTCACGTCGGCCATGGACCGAGCGGCATGTCGATCGGTGAGCTCGTACGGATCCCTGGCGTAGTCGTACAGCTCCTGTCGACCGTTGGCATAACGCACGTATAGGAAACGGAGCGAGCGCCAGCCACAGTACGCAGGTCGCGTGACATTGGTGCCGTTGCCTCCGAGAGCGTGGGCCGCTGCCGCCTCCAAAACAAACCCTGCGCGACGCAGACCGCCCAACAGATCCCGGCCCTCAACAGGCCCGGTCGTCGCATGGGCGGCCGCCGCGATCGTGACCGGGACGTCGAGGTTCAACGCGATGCGTCGATCCGTGGAGCCGGCCGGCACCCGCGCGGTCCACCGGATCGCGAGGGGCACCCGGGTGGCCGAGTCGTACGGCACGAATTTCCCGACGATCCGATGTTCGCCCCACATCTCACCGTTATCCGAGAGCACGATGAGGAGGGTATTGCGCAGCCGGGAACGCGCCTTCTGCACCTTGATGATCGTGTGAACCGCTCGGTCGACCGCCTGCAGGGAGCGGTACTGGTTGGCTCGGTACGCGTCGACGCCTGAACGGGACACGAGAGGGAGTGATCGGATCCAGGTCGGCTTGTCGCTGACATCGGACTCGTTGAAGTCCGGTCGCGAGAACGGTGCAAGCGGCGATGGAAGGAACGCGTCCCGAGGAGCGGCGGTGGCGGGGCCGTGCGGCGCGAACGGCGCGAAGTACAAGAACAGCGGACGATCGGCCGGTGTGGAACGGAGGAACCGCACCGCGTACCGCGTCAGCACGTTCGTCGAGTAGTCGGATGGCGCGGACCCGTACGAGGTGAGTACGCCGCTCGTGTTCAGGAGCTGATAGTCGTAGTACGAGCCGTTCGTTCCGACGAATGAGTGCCAGATCCGCCAACCGGGAGGCTTCGTGGAGCCCCGGAACTCGTTCAGGTACTTGCCGACGAGTCCGGTTCGATACCCGACCCGGCGAAGCCACACCGCTACGGTTCGCCGTTCCATCCCGGCGGCTCGAAACCTGGGCCATCCCTTGAAGTTGCTCCACACGCTCGTCGAATGTGCGAACAGCCCGGTCAAGATCGAGGCGCGCGATGGACAGCAGACCGAGGTCGGCACCATCCCGTTGGAGAAGCGCCGGCCCTTCTCAACCACGTCGCGCCAGACGTGCGGCATCCAGCGCAACGTTCGGATCCGCTCGTCGTCGGTCAGGATCACGATGATGTCGGGTCGGCTGGGCCTCACGACGGCATGGCTCGGGAGATCGCCGGGTGTGGGAAGGACCACGAGAACGGCGGCGGCGAGAACCGCCGCTGCGAGACGAGCCGTGCGTCGAGCGCTCATCGAGATCGGAGGACCTCGAGGAGCAACCGCATAGGTTCGTCTTAACACATCGAGCGAGGCCGAGCATCGCCGCGGTGTTGCCGCCCGAGTCTCAGGCGGAAGAAGCGATCTCGTCCGGACGGGAGGTCTCGCTGGCGATGAGGAACGCCTTGGGGTTGCGGATATCGACCTGGATCGTGTCGCCTTCTACGACGCCGAGCAGCTCGTCGTTCGGGACGTGAGCGACCAACGTCTCGCCGCCGGGGAGCATGAGGCTCACCCGCGACAGCCAACCGAGCGACGCCACGCGCTCGACCACCGCTGCAACATCGCCGTCCCCGGACACGACGTGCACATCGTGTGGACGCACGAACGCGGCAGCCGCCGCTCCCTCGTCCAGATGCGCGGCCCCCGGGATCCGGACCGAGCCGAGATGGACATGGCCGCCGACGACTTCCCCGTGGAGGACGTTCGCGGCGCCGACGAAACCGGCGACGAACGGTGTTGCGGGCTGGTCGTAGATCTCGCCCGGCGGGCCCGCCTGCTCGACGCGACCCTCGTGCATCACGACGATCTGGTTCGCGAGCTCGAGCGCCTCCTCCTGGTCGTGGGTGACCAACAGGGACGTGACGCCCAGCTCGCGGTGCAGCTCGTCGAGCCAGCGGCGCAGATCCTGACGGACCTTGGCGTCGAGCGCCCCGAAGGGCTCGTCCAGCAGCAGCACCTTCGGCGCCGGCGCGAGCGCGCGCGCGAGCGCCACACGCTGCCGTTGCCCGCCCGAGAGCTGTTCCGGGTAGCGATCGGCGAAC
>WNGJ01018658.1_pt1 | contig 14233 bp, 14 predicted proteins | sample 5400611 | NCBI WGS metagenome assembly WNGJ01 (sample SAMN13153375, study PRJNA577476) | soil metagenome | isolation source: 40 cm soil or saprolite under Garry oak tree replicate 1 | place: USA:California | collected 2016-06-15 | reverse complement strand
CAGGCTCGCCGCGGGCGGACCGCCGGCGGGCGCTCCGCCCCGGGCGGCGGGACGGGTCGGGAAGCGGATGATCTTGGCGCGGCGCGCGGCCATGTCGGTCATGCTAGCACGTCCGGCGGCCGCCTCGATCGGAGCCCCGCGAAGCACGCGAGCGCGGTCACGCCGGCCAGCGCGATGGCGGTGGCCATCGGCCGCGCGGTGCCGTCGAAGAAGTGGCCGACCGCCATGCTGTAGAGGGCCGAGCCGGTCAGCTGGAGGAAGCCCGCCACCGCCGCGGCCAGGCCGGCCATGCGCGGGAAGGGGCCGATCGCGCCCGCCATGCCGTTCGGCAGGGTGAGCCCGAGGCCCACCGCGAACACGTACATCGGCGCGACCACCGCGGCCACCGTGAGGAAGCCGCTCCACGCGAGCGCGGCCAGGGCGAGGCCCGCCGCGGCCCCCAGGCTGGTCCCGCCCAGGATGGCGCGGTCGAGCCCGATCCGCCCGCCGAACCGGCCGGAGAGGAACGTGCCGGTCATGATCCCGAGGGCCACCGTGCCGAAGCAGAGGCCGAAGGCGCTCGGCGAGACGCCGAGGACGCCGATCAGCACGAAGGCCGAGCCGGAGATGAACGCGAACTGCCCGCCGAACATCAGGGCGTTGACCAGCACGTAGCCGAGATAGCTCCGGTCTCCGAGGAGGACCGCGAGATTGCGTCCCATCTGCCCCGGGTGGAGCGCGGTCGGATCGCGTCGCACGTTGGTCTCGGGCACGCCCACCACCATCAGCGCGACGAACAGCGCGCCGAGCGCGGCCAGCACCCAGAAGATCGCCCGCCAGCCGAAGGCCTCGTGCAAGTAGCCGCCCACGATCGGGGCCAGCATCGGGTTGAGCGACTGGGCCATGCTCATGTAGGAGAAGACGCGCGCCGCGCGCTCGCGATCGTAGAGGTCGCGCACCACCGCGCGCGCGACCACCGGCCCGGTGCCGCCGCCCAGGGCCTGCAGCACCCGCGCCCCGATCAGGACGCCGATCCCGGGCGCGAGCGCGCAGGCGAGCCCGGCGGTGGCGTAGAGGCCGAGGCCGCCGACCAGCACCCAGCGTCGGCCGTAGCGATCGGAGAGCGGACCGTAGACGAGCTGGGCGGCCGCGAAGGCCATGAGGAACAGGGTGACGGTGAGCTGCACGGTCGCGGGCGGCGACGGCAGGAACATGTCGATGGAGAGCGCGCCCAGGCCCACCACCGCGGTCACCAGGAACTCGACGCGCACCTGGCTCATATATCCCACTTGGGGGCTTAGGGGTAGACTGTCCCGGGCCCCGGCCCGGAAAGGAGCTTCACCCATGCGCATCCTTGCAATGCTGAAGGGGGCGATCCTGCTCGGGCCGATCCTGCTGGGGGCCGTCTCGCTGATGGTGGCCGCGGGCGCCGCTCCCGCCGCGGCCCAGGGGACGATCAAGATCGGGTTCCTCTCTCCGCTCTCCGGCGCCATCGCCCAGGCCGGCAAGGACATGTACAGCGGCTGCGAGCTGTACTGGCAGGAGCACGGCATGCAGATCGCCGGGCGCAAGCTCGAGGTGATCCTCGAGGACACCGAGGGCCAGCCCGCCACCGCGGTGGCGAAGCTCCGCAAGCTCATCGACAGCGACCGGGTCAACCTGCTCGCGGGCGTCATCCTCTCCAACGTGGCCTACGCGCTGGTGCCGCCGATCGAGGCGGCCGGCATCCCCACCATCTACCCGATCAACTCGGCGGACGATCTGACCCAGCGCAAGCGGCCCAAGTGGCTCGTCCGCACCGGCTTCTCGGCGGGCGGGAACATGCACCCGTTCGGGGAATACGCGGCGAAGACGCTCAAGTACCGGAAGGTGGTGACGATCGGCCTCGACTACGCGTTCGGGTGGGAGACGGTCGGCGGCTTCCACAAGTCGTTCGAGGACAACGGCGGGCAGGTGATCCAGAAGATCTGGGTGCCCCTCAACGTCCAGGACTACGCGCCCTATCTGGCCCAGGTGAAGCGCGACGCGGACGCGGTCTTCGTGGTGGCCCTCGGGCGCTGGAGCGTGCTGTTCTCCAAGCAATACGCCGACAGCGGCCTCAAGGGGCGGATCCCGCTGATCGCGGGCGGGACCTACTCCGACGAGCACGTGCTGTCGCAGCTGGGCGACGAGGCGATCGGGGTGATCAGCGCCCACCACTACTCGGCGGCGCTCGACACCCCGGCCAACCGCACCTTCCGCGCCGCCTTCGAGAAGGCCTACTCGCGCCCGCCGTCCTTCTACTCGGAGAACTGCTACACCGGCGCGCGGGTGATCGAGGAGGCGGTGAAGGCGGTGGGCGGCCGCGTGGAGGACCGGGCCGCCCTGATGGCCGCGCTGCGCCGGGTGGAGATCAAGGACGCGCCGCGGGGGCCGGTCAAGATCGACGAGTACGGCAACCCGACCCAGAACATCTACATCCGCAAGGTCGAGAAGGTCGGCGGCGTGCTCCAGAACACGGTGATCCAGACGTATCCCGCGGTCAGCCAGTTCTGGACCTACGACCCCCAGAAGTTCCTCGAGCAGCCGGTGTACTCGCGAGAGTTCCCGCCCTGCCGGCACTGCTAGGCCCTTTCTCGACGACGCCCCCGTCCCACGATAGAATGCGGCTGGTCGGCTCGACCATGGACAAGTTCGAATACTGGAGCGGCATCCCGGAGGTCGGCATCGTGCCGCGCGCCCCCCACGCGGGGCCGCTGCTCCGGCACGTGTGCGAGCAGGAGCACGGCCGCGGCGGCTTCGCGGGCAAGGTCAGCCACACCTACCACCTGTACCCGCCGAACAACTGGCTTCCCGGGGAGACCCGCGTGCTGGACGGGTTCGCGCCCCTCTGGGAATCGCCGCTGCGCCCGGTGGGGGGCATCCATCATGCGCTCAATATCGCGCGGTTCACCGAGGCGCGTGACGTGTACGGTGGCATGGCGCGCCTGGTGGCCAACGCCACCGTGACCATGAGCGTGACCGCGCCCGCCGCGCCGATGGACTACTTCTTCGAGCACCACTCGGCCACCCTGGTGTTCTTCGTCCACCAGGGCGGCGGCGTGCTCGAGACGCTCTTCGGCCCCATCGCCTACGGTCGTGGCGACTTCCTGGTGGTGCCCAAGGGCATCCCCCACCGCTTCGAGGCCGCGCCGGGCCCGCAGTACTACTGGGTCTACGAGAGCTTCGCGGGCGACCCCGAGAAGTCGGAGGCGGCCACCACCGGGCAGTTCATCACCCACAGCCGGAGCGACTATCGCTTCCCCCGCACCCTCGACCCCCGCAACGAGGCCGGACGCTTCGAGATCGTGTCCAAGGTGGGCGCGGTCTACACGCGGCGCGTGCACCCCACGCATCCCTTCGACGTGGTGGGCTGGCGCGGGGAGTACCTGCCGTATCGCTTCTCGGTCGAGGACGTGCGCCCGCTGACCGCGGATCGCTCGCACGTGCCGCCCTCCGGCCACACCATCTTCCGGCTCCCCGGCTGCTACCTCTGCGTGTTCACGGTGCGGTCGGTCGAGAAGGAAGGCATGTGGCTGCCGTTCTTCCATCGGAACCTCGACTACTGCGAGACCATCGGCTACCACTGGGGCGACTTCTTCAGCCGGGGCGGGGTGATCCAGGAGGGCATGGTGACGGTGCATCCGGTCGGGCTGCCGCACGGGCCGCAGCCGTCGGCGCTCAAGGCATTCATGGACGGGCACCGGCCGCCGATGCACAACGAGGTCGGGATCATGGCCGACTTCACGAACCCGGCCCAGATCTCCGACCACGCGCTCGGCCTCTCCGATCCCGGTTACATGGCGAGCTGGGACGGCTACACCACCGACCCGCGCTTCGTCCATCGCCCGGACCGGCTCGCCGACGTCCGCGCGGTCGCCGAGCGCCTGGCCGACGCGCGCGACGAGCTGAGGCCGCGGCCGTGAATCCGGGCCTCTCCACCCGCGACGCCCAGCTTCCCGCCGCGTACTCGGCGCGCCTCGATGCGCTCGCGGTGGCCCCGCTCTGGACGGTGCTCCACTCGCTCCTTCCCCACGAGCGGACGAGCCGCGTGCTCCCGCATCACTGGCGGTGGCGCGAGCTGCGCGAGCCGCTGCTCGAGGCGGCGCGTCTCGTGCCGATCGAGCAGGCCGAGCGCCGGGTGCTGATGCTGTGCAACCCCGGCCTGCCCGGCAACGCCTCGGCCACCGCCACGCTCTACGCGGGCTTCCAGATCATCCTGCCCCACGAGGCGGCCCCGAGCCACCACCACACCGCGGCGGCCCTGCGGCTGATCGTGGAGGGCGAGGGCGCCTATACCACGGTGGACGGCGTGAAGTGCGTGATGGAGCGGGGCGACCTCATCGTCACCCCGCCGATGCGCTGGCACGACCACGGTCACGAGGGGCGCGACCCGGTCATCTGGCTGGACGGCCTCGACATCCCGCTCGTGCGCAGCGTGGAGGCGAACTGGGCCTCGGCGATGAAGCCCGCCTCGACGCCGGCGAGCGACGTCGACTCCTCCCAGGACGAGTTCACCGCCGCGGGCCTGGTGCCGCGGCGGTCGCGCTACGAGGAGACCGGCTACCCGCAGGTGCGCTGGCCGTGGCGCGCGGTGCGCGCGGCCCTCGCCGCGCTCGCGGCCACCGCGCCCCGGCGCACCCCGGTGGTGCTGCGCCACGTGAACCCGCGCACCGGCGAGTACCCGCTCCGGACGATGGGCTCCGAGGCGCGCTGGCTGCGCCCGGGCGAGGACGTCCGCCCCGAGCGCCGCACCGGGAGCGAGGTCGTCTACGTGGTCGAGGGGCAGGGCGAGAGCCGGATCGGCGACCGGGTGATCGCGTGGGAGGAGGGCGACGTGCTCGCGGTGCCGCCGTGGCACTGGGTCGAGCATCGCAACCGCTCCGCGGGTGTGCCCGCCTGCCTGTTCCACCTCAACGACGAGCCCGCGCTGCGCGCGCTCGGGCTCTGGCACGAGGAAGTCGGCACCTAGCGTCGCTGCTCCGGAGAGCCGCATGGAACCTCGCTACGAGGCGCTGATGGACGTGGTCCGGAGCCGCATGACCAACCGCGCCTTCGCCCCGGCCGAGATCCCGCGCGCGCACGTGGAGATGATCCTGGAGGCGGCGCGGCACGCGTCCTCGGGGGCCAACGCCCAGCCCTGGCACTACGTCGTCGTCACCGATCCTGACGTCAAGCGGGCGATCGGGCAGTGCTTCGTCGACGAGCAGCAGCGGCGCGCGAAGCTCCGCATGGGGTTTCCCACCCCGAACTACGGCGGGGTGAAGACCGCGCCGGGCCTCGTGGTGGTCGTCGCCGACTTTCGCTTCGTGCGGGCCTTCCCGGTGCTCAACGACGGTTCCGAGACCGATCGGCGCTACCGGCAGAACGCGGAGCGCATCTTGCTCCAGTCGGTGGCGGCCTCCACCATGTCCGCTCACCTGGCCGCGGCCGCCCTCGGCTACGCGGTGTGGTGGATCACCGCGATCGGCCAGGACGACCTCCAGCGCACGATCCGGCCCCTGGTGGGCGTCCCGGAGTTCCTGTCCATCATCGACGTGATGTGCTTCGGACCGCCGCTCAAGCCCTCCTACAAGCGCTGGAAGAAGCGCCTCGATCAGATCGTGAGCTGGGACCGCATGGACCCCGCCGACGTGATGACCGACGAGCAGATCGACGAGTGGGTGAAGACCACCCGTCACAAGGTCATGTACCGCGACGAGGCGAGGGTCGACTGATGCTGTCCGTCACCCAGATCGATCGCATCTCGGTCACCACCGTGGTGGACAACTACGTCGATCTCCTGAGGCAGGACGAGAAGGTCGCCCGCCGCTTCGGCGCGTTCGCGGCCCGCCAGATGCCGGATCTGCGCGCCGAGCACGGACTCGCCCACCACGTGGAAGTCGAGTGCGGTGGGGCGACGACCCGCATCGCGTTCGACTTCGGGTCGTCCGAGGGCGCCTTCGCCCACAACTTCCGCGCCCTGGGCCTCGACGCCTCGGCCATCGACGTGCTCGCGCTGAGCCACGGGCACTGGGACCACTGGGGCGGGCTCTCCGGCCTGCTCCGCGCCTACCGCCGGACGATGAAGAAGAGCCTCACCTTCTATGCGGGCGAGGACCATTTCCTCCCACGCTTCACCCAGCGGGGCGCGGACCGCATCAGCATGGGCCGGCTCCACCGCGAGGAGATCGAGCGCTACGACATCGGGATCGAGTCGGTCCGGGCGCCCCTGATGATCGCCGACGGGGTGCTGCTGAGCGGCGAGATGCACGAGCAGGAGCCCTTCGAGCCCATCCCCGACAACCTGAAGGTGGAGCGCGACGGCGCGGTCGTGCCCGACTCCTTCCTGGGCGAGCAGACCCTGATCGCCAATCTGAGGGGCCGCGGCCTCGTGATCGTGACCTCGTGCTCGCATCGGGGCATCGTGGGCATCTGCCGGCACGCCGCCCGCATCACCGGGGTGCCGAAGGTGCACGCGGTCATCGGCGGCTTCCACCTGAGCGGGCTCAAGGAGGAGCGGGTGACCCGGGTGGTGGACGCGTTCCGCGACCTCGAGGTCGACTGGATCGTGCCGCAGCACTGCACCGGGCTCGAGGCGATGGCCAGCATGATGCACCGGCTGCCGCAGGAGATGGTGCCGAGCTCGGTCGGCTCGGTCTTCACCTTCGGGAAGTAGCGCCTAGAGATCCCGCGCGGCGGGCAGTCCCGCCACGCCGGTTGCCGCGCGCAGCCCCCGCACGATCGCGCGGGCCACCAGGTCCGCGAGCGCGGGGCCGAGGGCCTCCACCGGGGCCCGCCCGGTGCCCACCGAGAGGCAGAAGAGGGTGTCACCGTCGGTAGCGAGATGCGGCGGCGACAGCGCACGGGTGAAGCCGTCCATGGCCAGGCGGGCGACCCGACCCGCCTCCACCTTGTCGAGGGCGGCGGTGGTGGCCACGAGGCCGATGGTGGTGTTGACCGGCCGGAACGCGGGAGCGGGCACGCCCGCGGCGAGGGCCGCCGCGGTGTCGATCAGCCGCCGGCCGTCGGCCGCGTCGCGAGCGCCCGCGATGAGCCGCCCGGTCTCGGGATCGCGCACGTCGCCGACCGCGTTCACCGCCATGATCGCGCCCAGGTGCACGCCCTCGAGCTCGCCCACCGCGCAGCCGAGGCCGCCCTTGGTCGCGCGCCCCACGCCGCCGAGCTTGCCCACCGTCGCGCCGGTGCCCGCGCCCACGTTGCCTTCCTCCACCGGACCGGGGCGCGCGGCCGCGGCGGCGCGGTAGCCCATGGCCCGATCGGGCCGCGCGCGCGGGTCGCCGACGCCCAGGTCGTAGAGAATGGCGCCCGCCACGTGCGGCACCACCGTCTGGCTCGTGCGGAAGCCCACCCCGCGCTCCTCGAGGTACTGCAAGCGTGGGGACCAGGTGGCGCGGGTCGAGGAACTCGAGCCCGTGCACCCCGGCCGCCCAGCCGCGGATCTCCACCCCGCCGACCGCGGGCGCATCGCTCAGGATCACAGTGCAGCCGGTGAGCCCCGCCGCGTCCGTGACGTGGCCGACCCGCAGCCCGGGGATCATGAGCGCGTGCGCCGCGAGGGGGCGCGGCTGACTTCGTCGAGGCGCGCGCGGCCGAGGGCGACCTCGGCGGCCATCTCGAGCCCGCGAGCGGCCAGCGCCCGTACGAAGGGGACGGTCGCGGCCGATCGGTCGGCGTCGGCGAGCGCGGTCGCGACCGTCCGCGCCAGCGCGGCCTCGTCGGCGCGCCCGGTCATGCCGAAGATGTCGGCCATCTCGCGCAGCCGGCCCGCCCAGCGCGAGCGGGCCGCGGCCGGGACGTGCGCCTCGATCACCCCATCGATGATGGCCGCCTCGCGCTCCGCCTTGACCTGATCCGACACCACGAGCCGGCTCTCCCGCGCCTGCAGCAGCGCGAGCGCCTCCGTCGCCACCCGCCCCGGATCCAGGAACCACCCCCCCAGTTCCGCCAGCTCCAGCAGCGAGGCCGAGCGCTCGAGCACCAAGGGATCCACGTCAGAGGCAGACGGTTGTCCGCCAGACGGTTGCCCCCTGGACGGTTGTCCGCCGTGGGGGGAGTGCGGGGGCCATTTCCGGGCCCCCGCAGATGAAGAGCCTGACAAGCTTGAAACGGTCGAACTGCCAGAAAAGCTCTTGCGCCACCGCGCGAACTCCGGAGGCGGCACCGTCCCGAGCCGCGCGTGCAAGGCCAGCGCCTGCCCGACGAGCGCGCAGGCGCGCCCGCCGTCGACCTCCACCCACGGCAGCTTCTGGCTCTCCCGCAGCCCGCGCAGCTCGGCCTCGAGTCGCTTGCGGGCGATGGGGCCGCCCGCCGCGTCCATGATGCCGGCCTCGTCGTTGAGGATCAGCGAGCAGAGCCGGAGTCCGCCGCCGAGCCCGCCCTCGAAGAGGATCCACGCCGCGCGCGAGCCGCTGCCGTCGATGCCGGAGAGCCAGGCGCGCACCGCGTGCTCGGCCTCGCGCGCGACCACCGGGCGCACCGGACTCGCCGGGGCCGCGCGGGCCGGCCGCTGGCCCGCTTGCTCGAGCCGGTAGAGCGCCCGGCGCGCCGCGCGCCGCTGCTCCTTGTCGGGAGCGGCCCCGGCCAGCCGCTCGAGCAGCGGCACCGCGGCGGCCCCGTGCCGCCGGGCCAGCGCGCGCAGCGCCTCGTCGAGATCGGCCGCGTGGCCCGCCGGCAGCATGGGCGGCGTCGCGTCGTCGAGGGCGGCTTCGAGCACGGCCAGGCAGGCCGCCGCCGCGTCAGAGGGAGCGGCCGCGGTCATTCGGCGAGCAGGGCGCGGAAGAGCGGATCGGCGGGCCACGCGGAGGCGGGCACCGCGTCCGTGCGGAAGTAGACCTTGCGGGTGTAGGTGAGCGCGCCGGCGTACATCTCGAAGCGGTCCGCGAGGCGGCGGTAGAGCGAGGCGTCGGACTCGGCCGCTCCGCGCGCCAGCTCGGCCACGAAGCGGTAGGCGCGCCGGCCCTCGTGCTCGTAGTAACCGGTGACCGCGAGGCGGTCCACGTGATCGCGGAAGATCCCGGTCATGAACAGCGCGTAGTCGCCGATCTGCCGTCGCAGCACGCGCTCGGTGCCCGGGTTGAAGCCGGGGCCGTCGGTGGCCCACACGTGCTGGATGGCGAGGAGCGAGTCGGTGACCGAGTCGAGACGCCGACCCGGCAGCTCCCGGATCGTGCGGAGCGCCTCGGTGCGGACGAAGCGGGTCAGGAGATCGCTCAGGTAGCGGAGGGCGGGCGCGTCGTCGATCTCCAGATCACCGAAGGCCTGCCGGGTCACGCTCTCGAAGAAGCGCGGGAGCAGTCCCGTCTGCACGCCCTCACTCTAGCAGATCGATCGGGTCAGGGGCGGTCCCGTCTGAACTCCACGCTCCGGGACAGGTTGTTCGCGCTGGTGAACGTCCCGCGTAGGACCGGGCCCTCCCGGGTGAGGGAGAATGAGACGGTCTGCAGCGATCCGCCCGGCAGGAATCCGGTCGGCCGTCCCACGAGCGAGACCGTGTCCCCGGCCGCCGATCCGGTGCCGATCGCCCGCATCGTCACGCGATCGGTCAGCAGCTCCCAGTCCCACTCGAGCTGCCGCCCGTCGCCGGTCCGGATGTCGAGAACCGAGTCACGCCTTCCACCAGGCGCTTGCGCATCGTGGCGTACTCGTCCTCGGTGATCCGCCCGCGCGCCTTCAGGTCGTCAGCCGCGATAGTAGTGCTGGACGGTGTCGAGGGAGACGCCGACCGGCGGCGTGCCCGCCGCCTGCCGCACCTACGCCTGGTTGTCCCGCGTGAATTGCTCGGCGGTGACGCCGGGGTTCGACCCGTAGTAGCGGGTGCAGCCGGTGGCGGCGCTCACCAGCAGGAGCAGCAAGACGGAGCGCAGGAGGAGGGCCGTCCTCATCGAGATCTCCTCGTGGGGTGCGGTCGTTGGGCGGGCCGATGATAGCGCAAAGCTTTGGCCCGCCGGCGATCCGGGTGGTAGGCTTCCGGGCATGAAGCCGGATGGAGTGGCCCTCCCCGCGACCGGGTCCTTCGCTTCCCGCCTCGCCCGACGGATCCGCCCGCGGCGGCCGTGGATGCTGATCAGCTCGTGCCTGCTGCTGGTGGTGCTGACCGTGACCCTCTGGGGGAAGTGGGTGGAGAGTCGCGATCGCGCCGACCGCCTCGCCGCGGAGCTGAAGAAGGTCTACGTGGAGGCCGAGAAGCTGCGCACCGAGGGCGCCGCGGCCAAGCAGCGCATCGCCCAGCTCGAGCGCCAGCTCCGCGGCCGCGCCGCCCGCGCCCCCGCCCCCACCGCCCCAGACCGCCGCTAGCCCTACGCCCTACCAGCCGACCTGCTGGCTTTATCCCACACCTCCAGCAGCCGTGCGTTCTGCTCCGCGGTCCCGACCGCGATGCGCAGGTGCCCGGGGAAGCCCACGTCCGCGCCGTCGCGCACCAGGATGCCGGCCTGGAACAGGGCCGCGCGCAGCGCGCCGGCCTGCTCGCCCGCCTTGGCCAGGATGAAGTTGGCCTGCGAAGGGGGTGACGGCGCGCCGCGCTCGGCCAGCGCGGCCTGCAGGAGCGGCCGCTGCTCCAGCACCACCCGGCGCGTGCGCTCGAGGTGCTCGGGGTCGCCCAGCGCGGCCACCGCCGCCACCTGGGCCAGGCGGTTGACGTTGAAGGGCGCCCGCACCCGGTTCAGGCGCTCGATGTGCTCGGGCCGCGCGATCGTGTAGCCCACCCGCAGCCCGGCCAGGCCCGCGATCTTGGAGAACGTCCGCAGCGAGAGCAGGCTCGGGTAGCGCCGCTGCAGCACCACGCCGTCCGCGGTGTCGTCGTCGTCGCAGAAGTCCCGGTAGGCCTCGTCCAGGATCACCAGCGGCGGATCCGAGCCGAGCGAGTCCAGGAAGCGCTCGAGGGGCCGGCGCCGCACGATGGTGGCGGCCGGGTTGTGCGGGGTGCAGAGGATCACGCACTTGGTCCGGTCGGTCACGCGGCTGCGCATGTCGTCGAGGTCCTGGTCGTACCCGCGGAGCGGGCTCGCCACCACGGTGGCGCCCGAGAGCGTCGCCTCGGTGCCGTAGGGCTCGAAGGCCGGGCGGGGAATCAGCACCTCGTCGCCCGGGTCGAACGCGGCCCGCGCGAGCATGCCCAGGAGCTCGTCGGCGCCGTTGCCCACCACGATGGACTCGGGGCCGATGCCGAGCCAGCTCGCCAGGGCCTGGCGCACTTCCGTGCAGCCGCCGTCGGGGTAGAGATGGACGCGCGGCGCTTCGCGCCGGATGGCCTCGATCACCCGCGGCGAGGGGCCGAGCGGGTTCTCGTTGGCGGACAGGCGCAGCACCGCGTCCACCCCGAGCTCGCGCGCCACCGTCTCGAGCGATTTGCCCGCGTCATAGGGCTCGACCTGATCGAGTACGCTCCGCCAGAGCCGTCGCATAGGGCGCCCCATTGTAACTGCGCTAGTTACTGCGATACAAGTTCGCGCCAAGTTTGACTTTCTTATCGCTCCACGCTACCGTTTCGCCATGTCTGCGGAACTGCTCCGACAGGTCCGCCGGGTCGAGACGCAGGCCGACAAGGGATTCGACGGCAGCGCGGCCGAGCTGGCCGAGCGCCGGCGCCGGCTGCGCCTCGAGGTGCTGCGCCAGCACCTCGCCTCCAACGTGGACTTCCTCCGCGCTGCGCATCTGGGTGGCGCGTCGGGCCAGCAGTCGGTCCAGGCCTACGCCGCCTTCATGGACGGCTTCCTCGGCACCCTCTATCGACTGGCGGTGGACGACGCCCGGCGCGAGGGGCTGACCGCGACCCCGCTGGTGCTGGTGGCGCTCGGCGGCTACGGACGCGGGGAGCTGCACCCGCTCTCCGACCTCGACCTCATGGTGATCTACGACGGCGAGATGGGGCCCTACGTCCAGCGGACGACCCAGGGCCTGCTCTACGCGCTCTGGGACCTGGGGCTGCAGGTCGGCCACGCGGTACGCAGCCTGCCCGACTGCCTGGCCATGGCGCGCACCGACTTCCCCAGCCGCACCTCGATGCAGCAGGCGCGCTTCCTGGTGGGCGACCGCCGCCTCTTCAACCGCTTCCGGAAGGTGCTTGCGGAGAACGTCTACCAGAAGGACTTCGCCCAGTTCCTCGAGACCACGCTCACCGAGCGTGACCAGCGCTACCGCAAGTTCGGCGGCTCGCCCTACATGGGGGAGCCCAACGTGAAGGAGTCGGCGGGGGGGCTGCGCGACATCCATACCGCGATGTGGCTCGCCTCCACCAAGTTCGGCACCCGGACCCTGCGCGAGCTGCTGGACAAGCGGCTCATCACCGCGCGCGAGCAGAAGGCGAGCGACGAGGCGCTCACCTTCCTGTGGCGGGTGCGCAACGAGCTGCACTTCCTCTCCGGGCACAAGAACGACGTGCTCTCGCGCGACATCCAGCCCCAGATCGCCAAGAACTTCGGCTACACCGCCGACGAGCTGTCGCTCGGGGTCGAGAAGTTCATGCGCGACTACTATCTCCACGCCCGCGTGATCCACCGGGTGTCCCGGCGCCTGATCGCCCGCTGCCGCGAGACCCTCTCGCGCCGCGCCACCGTGCAGCGGCGCCTGCGCCAGGAGGCGCTCGCCGATGGGCTCGTCGTCATCGACGAGCAGCTACACCTGGCCCAGCCGGACGGGCGCGCCTTCCGCGAGGACCCGCTGCGGCTCCTCAAGGTGTTCTGGCACCGCCATCAGCTCGGCTTCGAGCTGGGCATCGACGTGGAGCGCGGCATCGAGGACGCGCTCGATCTGATCGACGACGCCTTCCGCGCCTCGGCGGAGGCCCGCGACCTCTTCCTCGGCATCTCCCGCAACTGGGGCCGGGTCGCCCAGACCTTCCGCGAGATGCACGAGCTGGGAGTGCTGGGCCGGTACCTGACCGAGTGGGACGCGCTGACCTGCCTCGTGCAGTACGACGTCTACCACAAGTTCAGCGCCGACCAACACTCGCTGATCGCGGTGCAGAACCTGGAGGCCCTCGCGCCGGGCCCGTCGGCGGACTCGGAGGGCAACGCGCAGGTGGTGAGCGAGCTGGAGCGTCCGGGGCTGCTGATGATGGGGATGCTCCTGCACGACATCGGCAAGGGGCGGGGGCACGGACACGTAGCCAAGGGCATCCCGCTCATCGAGACCCTCACCGCGCGCATCGGGCTCGCCCCCGAGGACGCCGACAAGGTGATCTTCCTGGTGGCCCACCACCTGACCATGTCGCACATCGCCCAGCGGCGCGACATCGACGACCCGAAGACGATCGAGTCGCTGGCCGCGATCTGCCGGACGCCGGAGCGCCTGCGCATGCTCTACCTGCTCACCTGCGCGGACATGCGCGCGGTGGGCCCCGGGGTCATGACCGGCTGGCAGGCCCAGGTCCTCTGGGACCTCTACGCGCGCACCCTCGCGCACCTGACCGGCGGGCAGCGCGAGCGGCCCACGCGCGAGGCGGTGGCCCAGCGGGTGACCGCGGCCATGCGCGGCGAGGTGCCGCGCACCACGCTGGCCGCCCACCTGGCGATGCTCTCCGAGCGCTACCTCGCCACCACCTCGCCCCAGCGCATCGCGGCCCACCTGCGGCTGCTGGATCGGCTGGGCGAGGAAGGCGTGCTCGCCACCGAGCTCTTCCACCATCCGGACCTCGGCTCCTCCGAGCTGGTCGTGGCCACCCGCGACGTGCCCGGGCTCTTCTCGCTGATCGCGGGCACCCTCGCCGCGCAGGGCATCAACATCCTCTCCGCCCAGATCCACACCCGGGCCGACGGCATCGTCATCGACACCTTCCAGGTGAATGATCCCTTCGGGGAGGCGGTCACCGAGGAGGCGCGCTGGCGCCGGACGCTCGAGGCCCTGCGCCGCGTGCTGCGCGGCGAGGCGAGCGTGGAGGATCTGCTCGCCCGGCGCCGGGCGGTGCACCCGGGCCCGGAGGGCGTGGCCGGGCCGCCCAAGATCGCGCTCGACAACCAACTCTCCGACAGCCACACCGTGCTGGAGGTCAAGTGCCCCGACCGGGTCGGGCTGCTCTACGTCATCACCCGCACGCTCTCGGCTCACGGCCTCGACATCGCGAGCGCGCGCATCGCCACCGAGATCGATCAGGCCTACGACACGTTCTACCTGACCGACCGGCAGGGCCGGCGGCTCGAGGACGACTACACGATGGGCCGGGTGCGCGAGAGCCTGGAAGACGCCTTGCTGAAGCCGCTCTGAGATGCTGAGCCACTACAAGACGCCGCTCTCGCGG